>Ga0209777_10000014_pt1 | contig 332852 bp, 316 predicted proteins | sample FrelakmetHBP12HB_FD_187147 | JGI IMG/M metagenome (GOLD analysis project Ga0209777, IMG submission 187147) | Freshwater lake sediment microbial communities from the University of Notre Dame, USA, for methane emissions studies -HBP12 HB (SPAdes)... | ecosystem: Environmental > Aquatic >...
CTCGATGTCGGCTCGTCGCATCCTGGAGCTGGAGCAGGTTCCAAGGGTTGGGCTGTTCGCCCATTAAAGCGGTACGTGAGCTGGGTTCAGAACGTCGTGAGACAGTTCGGTCCATATCTGGTGCAGGCGCAGGAAACTTGCGAGGAGTCCCTCCTAGTACGAGAGGACCGGAGGGAACAGACCTCTAGTGTACCAGTTATCGCGCCCGCGGTAAACGCTGGGTAGCTATGTCTGGTCGGGATAAGCGCTGAAAGCATCTAAGCGCCAAGCCCTCCTCAAGATTAGGTTTCCCATCCTTTGTGGAGTAAGACCCCGGAAAGAACATCCGGTTGATAGGCTGGAGGTGTAAAGGCAGTAATGTCTGAGCTGACCAGTACTAATAGGTCGAGGACTTGATCTTCCCGACTTGCTTGACAGGAATTAAATTTGCCAGAGCGGAGTTTCTTCTACCTTTTGTATTTATAATTTATAAATTAAATAAAAATCCCGGTGGCCTTGCCGGAGGTGTCCCACCCGTTCCCATTCCGAACACGGTAGTGAAATCCTCCAGGGTCGATGGTACTTCTAGACTTCGTTTAGAGGGAGAGTAGAACGCTGCCGGGTTTTTTTATTGACAGGTAAGCTGGCCGCAGGCGGCGTGGATGTCTCGCCCGAGACTTTTACGGATCGTAACGTTTACCCCTTCCTGCTGTAACTCCCTGAAGAGAACATAGATATCTCCGGGTTTGAAAGAAAGAGCTGGTGAAGGATTATAGGGAATTAAATTCACATGGCTATCCAATTTCTTCGCGATTTCAATTAGTTCCCGCGCATCCCTTTTTCGGTCATTGACCTCTTTTAATACTACATATTCAATCGTGATTCTTCTTTTGGTTTCCTGCTGATATTCCTGTAGCACTGAGACAGTTTTATCGATAGAAGTAAGACTATTTAAAGGGACCAATTTTCTCCTCTCTTTATCAAAAGGAGAAATTAACGACCAGGCCAGGCGAAACTGGTTTTCTTCTTTGGCCAGTTTTCGGATGCCGGAGATAATGCCGATCGTGGAGATGACAATTTTGCGTGCGGCGATATTTTGCCCCAAGGCATGATTTAATATTTTAGCGGATTTTATCACATTATCATAATTTAAAAAAGGTTCCCCCATCCCCATAAATAAAATATTGGAAATCTTTCCCTTTTGCGCAAAATAATAAATTTGCGAAAGGATTTCTCCCGTGGTTAGATTTCTTCTGAATCTCATTCTGCCGGTAGCGCAGAAGAGGCAACCGATGGGACAACCGGCCTGAGCGGAAACACAAATCGTTCTTTGCCCCTGATGGTGTCCCAGCATAACCGCTTCCACCAGCAGCCCGTCTTCCAATTTAAAAGCTATTTTTTGAACCATTTTTCCGGAACTAATCTTTTCGGGTAAAGCTTGAGAAAGATAATATTTTTCGTTTAACTTTTCTCTTTCCCTAAGGGTGAGGGTGGTAATGGCATCGATTTTATCAATCAATGATTTATGGATGAAGCGGAAAATCGCCCGCGCTTTAAATAAGGGCCAGCCCAGCGAAGCGCATAGTTCTTCAATCCCCCCTAAATCTTTGCTTTTTAAATCCTCCATGTATCCATTTTAACATATATTTACCTCTTCCGGTTGTACCAAGGTTAAGTGTCTGGTAGAATTATGCCTAATTAAGGAGGTACCATCATGACGGATAGAAAAATATTGCTGAGTGAAAAGGATATTCCACGACAATGGTATAATATCGCTCCCGATTTAAAGACACCGTTGTCACCGCCGCTGCATCCCGCAACCCATAAACCGATTGGACCGGAAGATTTGGCGCCGATCTTTCCCATGGAGCTGATCAAGCAGGAGGTTTGCGTTGACCCCTGGATCGACATCCCGGATGATTTGTTGGATATTCTGAAGATGTGGCGGCCCACGCCTCTGCATCGCGCGTTGTCTCTGGAAGCAGCGTTGGGCACCAAAGCCAGGATCTATTATAAAAATGAAAGTGTTTCTCCCGCCGGTTCACACAAACCGAACACAGCGGTCGCGCAGGCTTATTACAATATGAAAGAGGGAGTGAAAAGAATTGCGACCGAAACGGGGGCGGGGCAATGGGGTTCGGCGCTGGCATTTGCCTGTAAGCTGTTCGGTCTTGAATGCCAAGTCTACATGGTGAGAGTCAGCTATGACCAAAAACCTTATCGAAAAATGTTGATGCAGACCTGGGGCGCTACCGTTGATGCCTCACCCAGCAACCAGACTAAATATGGGAAAGCGGTCCTGCAGCAAACCCCAAACAGTGATGGCAGCCTGGGGATTGCGATTTCTGAAGCCATCGAAGACGCGGTCGGCCGCGAGGATACTAAATATTCACTGGGATCGGTCTTGAACCACGTCCTCACGCACCAAACGATCATTGGTCTGGAAGCGATCGAGCAGCTCAAGTCGATTGGGGAGAAAAATCCTGACGTCATCATTGGTTGCGTTGGCGGTGGGAGCAACTTTGCCGGGCTGGCATTTCCTTTCTTGAAAGATAAAATAAAAGGGAAGACCAATCCGAAAGTGATCGCGGTCGAGCCGATGGCTTGTCCCACTTTAACCAAAGGCTTGTTTGAATATGATTTCGGAGATACCGCCGGCATGACCCCCTTGGTATTGATGTACACGTTGGGGCATGACTTTATGCCACCGGGAATTCACGCGGGAGGGTTACGCTATCACGGGATGGCTCCGCTGGTCAGCAATCTGGTAAAAGATAAGGTAGTGGAAGCGAGAGCTTATCACCAGAATGAATGTTTTGCTTCTGCAATCTTATTTGCGCGGACCGAAGGGATTGTGCCGGCGCCCGAGACCTCACATGCTATCCATGCGGCAGTTGAGGAAGCCAAAAAGGCAAAAGCCGGCGAGGTCATTATCTTTAACTTAAGCGGCCACGGGCATTTTGATCTGGCAGCTTATGATGCCTATCTTTCCGGAAAACTCGAGGATTACGAGTATCCGATGGAAAAAATTAAAGAAGCCCTGAAAAAAGTTCCCAAGATATAAGCAGGGATTTTTATGAATATCCTTTCTATAGGAGTGGCTTTTATCGCCGGCCTGGTCTCCTTTCTCTCTCCCTGTGTCCTGCCGATCATCCCTGGTTTTTTAGCCTACCTGGCGGGAGCTTCGCTAAGCGAGGCGGAAACCAGAAAAAGGGATATATTCCTTAACGCCTTGTTCTTTGTTCTTGGTTTTTCATTTGTTTTTTCCCTGCTGGGCGTATTGCTCAATTCGATTTTAGCAAATATTGCCTATGATGCCTTAACTTGGCTTTCGCGCATTGGCGGAATCATCATTGTTTTCTTTGGTGTTTACTTGACCGGTATCATACAGATCCCTTTTCTGGAAAGGGAGTATAAGATTTCCGTTAAGATAAAGTTTAAATCAAGATACCTAAGCTCCTTTGTTTTTGGTGCGGCTTTCGCAGTTGGGTGGACTCCCTGTGTGGGAGCGGTTTTAGGGGGAATACTGGCGCTAGCCGCAACCCAGCCGGGAATTGCCTTCTCCCTCCTTTTTGCTTATTCGCTGGGTCTCGGCATCCCCTTTCTGGTGGTGGGCTTGTTCGCTGCTCCGGCTGCCGGTTGGATCAATAAACTTGGCTCCTGGTTGAAAATTATAAACTTCATTTTTGGAATTATTTTGATCGGTTTAGGCGTTCTCATTTTCACCAGGAGTTTAAGCTTGATTGCTAATTTCGAATTATTAAATCGGTGGTTATTAAGATGAGGAGATATGGAGCGGAGGGGAGTTGAACCCCTGACCTCCAGAATGCAAATCTGGCGTTCTCCCAACTGAACTACCGCCCCACAACTAATATCGATTATATAATAAAAATGCCCGTAAGGGCATACTATATTTGATATTTGGTTTTTAAGATTTGTTGTTTCCTCAATTTTGCTTCGCAAATTATTAATGGGCCCAGGTGGAGTCGAACCACCGACCTTACGCTTATCAGGCGTACGCTCTAACCAACTGAGCTATGAGCCCATGACCACTGCGCGGGAATGATCAATGACCAAATTAAGGAATAATTATTTTATCAGAATATACTCTTAGTCGCAAGTTTATTCCCACACCAATAATACTCCAAACCAAATTTATTGGTGTGGGAATTTATATTCGATAATTATGTCCTATTTTTACTTCTCTGATTATCTGATATAATAAAATTGTTCGGTTTGCTTGCTTAGAAAGGAGTTGGCTTTGATTTTTAAGCTATTCCCCACGGAATTTAGCTTTTTTAAGCTCTTCAATGAACAGGTTAATTATGCAGTTGAGGCGGCGCATTGTTTTAAAGAGATAGCTTCAAAAGGCGAAGTGGATAATTCCTCGCTTGAGAGAATGAAGCATCTTGAGCATCAAGGTGATGATGCCGCGCATGCAATCATTAGTCAGCTAAACAAGTGTTTTATCACTCCGTTTGACCGTGAAGATATTCATGCCCTGACCATAGAGATCGATGATATCAATGATATGCTTAATACGATTGTTAGCCGGATGAAAATCTATAAAATATCCGGGGTCAATAAAAGGCTGGTTGAATTTGCATCGGTAATTGATGAATCGGTTCGGGCGGTGGCAAAGGCGGTCAAGGGATTAAATAATACAAAAAACTCCAAATCCATCACGGAAGCTTGCGAAGAAGTTAACCGCTTGGAAAACGTCGGCGATTCCATGCGGGATGAATTTTTGGCTGAACTTTTTGAGTCTGAGAAAGATCCCTTTGCTGTAATGAAATGGAAAGATATTTATCAGTATGCCGAGACCGTTCTCGATATTTGCGAGGATGTGGCCCATAAAGTTGATTCCATACTCGTAAAACACGCCTAATATGACCCTAGTTATTATTTCATTGGTTATCATAGCGTTGAGCTTCGATTTTCTTAATGGCTTTAATGATTCAGCTAATTCTATTGCTACGGTTGTGTCAACCAGGGTGCTTTCCCCTTATCGTGCCGTTATCTGGGCAGCTTTTTTTAATTTCATCGCGTTCCTTTTTTTTGGTCTGCATGTAGCTAATACCATTGGTAAAGGGATTATCGATATCGCGGTTATAGATAAAGGGCTCATCTTTGGTGCCTTAATGGGAGCTTGCAGCTGGGATCTTATTGCCTGGTATATTGGGCTGCCAACCAGCTCTTCCCATGCGTTGGTCGGCGGAATGATCGGCGCGGCCTTAGTAAAAGCGGGGACAAAGGCAATGGTCTGGAACGGTGTTTTAAAAACGGTAGCCTTTATTTTTATTTCTCCGATAGTCGGTCTGTTGTTTGGCCTGGGAATTGCTGCGATGGTTTATCGGCTTTTTCAAAAAAGCTCTCCGGGAAAGGTTGACCATATTTTTAGAAGAGGGCAATTAATCTCCGCTGCGCTCTATAGTATGGGGCATGGCGGCAACGATGCACAAAAAACCATGGGTATCATTGCCAGCCTTCTTTTCAGCGCCGGATTATTAGGAAATAAATTTTATATACCTTTCTGGGTCGTGATGGCATGTTATACCGCGATCTCGCTGGGCACGATGTTTGGGGGATGGCGTATCGTTAAGACCATGGGCCAGAAAGTCACAAAGCTAAAGCCGGTGGACGGATTTTGCGCGGAATCCGGCGCCGCTATTTCCCTGTTTACCTCCACGGCCTTGGGGATTCCTGTTAGCACCACCCATACTATAACCGGAGCTATCATAGGTGTAGGTTCGCTTAAGCGTTTGAGTGCGGTTCGTTGGGGGGTTGCCCGCCAGATTGTGTGGGCATGGGTATTAACCATTCCCTGTTCGGCACTGATCTCTGCCTTAGCTTATATCTCGATTAAGCTCATAGCGCCTTAATTATCCGATCCCAAATTCTCTTAATTCTGTAACCCACTTCCAGTATTGCCTGGGGATCATGCGTTTTAAATAGCGTAGGTTTTTTCTCTCCGGTATAAATTGAGAGCGATAAAAAGCCAACCAATATTTTTCGAATTCATCCGGTTCTTTGGGTATAATGACTTGTTTTCTATCCAGCTTTTTTTTGAATATCTCTTTATTTCGCCCGATATAAACTTCGTCACCAAAAACGATCATAATATTGTACCGGGGAAAGCGTTTCATGAAATGGAGCATGATCAGTTCGCCGGTCTGATGTTTAATCTCGAATTCTCCGAATAGAACCCGGTGCTGGTCCACCGGCTGCAGGCGAATGAAAGCGGTGGCACGATAACGTTCGGCACCAACTTCACGTGCCAGCCGGAAAAATCTTTTTGCTTCATCGGAAACCTTACAAAGTACGTAGCTTAAGCCTTTCTCTCCGGCTTGTTTAATTACCTGGTCAATAATACGATATTTTGATGGGTTTTTATTTAATAGAGCGAAAAAAAGATCTTTTTTGAATAAATGCAGCGCCTCTGCATCGCCCGCCGTTTTTAAAGCAATTAATTCCTGGCTGAAATCCTTTTTTAAGCCGTTTAAATTGATTAAAGAAAGTTGTTCCATCTTAAGTCAGCAGCAAAGGGGATTGCTTGTGGGCGAGTTGCGAGGTGAAAGATTGGAAGAGTTCGAGCTGTTTGATGGTCATGATATTTTTGATGTTACCTTGAGCTTTACCATTAATCAAAATGAAGGGTTTGGCGCGCTTAGTAACCACTCCCAGGTTTTTTAGTTCATTAATATCGGTCAGACGGTGTTCTTTACGCACCCGATAGATTCTTCGGGCAGCGGTGGGTCCGATACCCGGGATCCGCAGCAGCATTTTGAAAGGTGCTCGATTGATCTCTAAAGGGAAAAGCGAGGCGTTCTTAATCGCCGTCATCATCTTGGGATCAAAGTCAAGGTTCAGGTTCCCATCTGTTTGGGTGGCGATCTCCTCCTGTTCAAATTGATAAAAGCGCATCAGCCAGTCGGCTTGATAGAGCCGGTGTTCGCGCAGCAGAGGAATCGGCTTTTGGTCGGGTAGAGGGAGTTCGTTCACCGGTACAAAGGCGCTAAAGTAAGCTCTTTTTAAGCTTTTCTTTTTGTATAGCCAATTTGTCGTCCGCAGGATTTCGGAGTCGGTTTCTCCGGCAGCGCCGACTGCAAACTGGGTCGTGTGGCCAGCTGGCAACAGCCCTTTTTGTACCTGTTTCTGGAGTACGTTCATGGGCTCTATCAGGTCAAGCATAAAATTCTTTTCTCCCGCAATTAACTTAAGATGGTTGGGGGAAGGGCTTTCGAGATTGACCGACATGCGATCTGCCAACTGAGCGCCCCTTTCAATTAAATTTGTTGGAGCGTGAGGGAGAACTTTGAGATGAACATACCCTTGATAATTATATTTAAAACGCAGGATCTCCAGCGTGGCGATCATTCTCTCCATGGTATAGGTCGAATTTTTCTGGACCGCGGAGGTCAGAAATATTCCTTCAAGATAATTTCGGCGGTAGAGCTCCATAAACAGTCTGGCCAATTCTTCCGGCTGGAAACCCGATCGTTCAAAATCGTTGCTGACGCGATTGACGCAGTATTTACAGTCGTTCCGGCAGGCATTGGTCATGAGCACCTTGAGCAGTGAAACGCAGCGGCCATCGGGCGTATAGCTGTGACAGATACCGGCGGGTGCATGCGAGCCGATGTAGTTTTGATTTGCCGGACGATGCTGCGGCGATGCGGTGGAAGCGCAGATGTCATATTTAGCCGCGGCTCCCAATATTTCTAACTTTTGCTCCATATCTAGCATGAGACTTGATATCTCCTCGGGGCCACCATTCCCGTTTTTTCATGGATCACCGTTTTCATGATGGCCGCGCGCTCAACCGTGAATTCGCCGTAGCGATTGTTGATCTCGTCCACCGCCTTCAGCGCTTTTTTGTTGGCTTCTTTCTGCGGCAGGAGACTGATCTGGTCAAGATGGTGGATGAGGCTGGAGACGGTAACGCCCACAAAACGGATGGGATCGGCCGGCAGGGGTGAGGGCATTAAATTCTCGGCAATCTTATAAATCTCATACCCATCGTCAATATAGTCTTCGATTTTCTTTTGCTTTCCCCAAAAGCTTAAATCTTTGAAACCGAGGGCGGCGTGAATAACCTTGCCTTTGTAGCTGTCTTTTCGCAGACGGCGACCGACCTGTTCGCTGAGACGTAAAAGATAACCTTTGACTTCATCCACATCGGTGGTGTTGTGGGGGAGAGTGTAAGAATGTCCCATCGATTTGGCTTCTTCTTCCGCATTCGAAGGAAGAACCGGGGAGTTATCTTTCCCCTGACCCATGGCGTAGAGCTGCTCGCCCCAGACCGCTCCAAAACGTTTGACGAGCTTTTCCCGGGGGAAACGGTTGAGGTTGCCGAATGTTTTAATCCCCATTTGTCCCAGATATTCTTCAAGCTTTCTTCCCACGCCGCAAAGCTTTTCTACCGGGATATCCCGTATAGAATCAAGATTCCCAATCTCCAGTCGCATCAATCCATCTGGTTTCTTGAGTTCGCCGGCAAGCTTGGCCAGCAGCTTATTGGGGCCGATGCCGATGGAGCAGGTGAGATGGAACCTTTCGCGGATCCTTCTTTTTATCTCCTTAGCGATTGCTATTTCTCCGCCGACTTGTCCGCCGCAGCTCGAAGAGCGTAGGCGGAAACGGTCTTTGGTATCGGTTACATCCATGAAAGCTTCGTCAATGGAAAAAACTTCTACCTGTGGAGTGAAAGTTTTTAGGAATTTTATGATTTCAGAAGAGGTATGGATGTATTTGCTCATGTCGCCGGCCACCATTATTAAATCAGGGCAGATCTTTTTTGCTTCCCAGGCGGGCATAGCGTTCTTGACCCCTCTGGCCTTGGCCTCGTAAGAACAGGCGGCGACCACCGTTCTTTTACCTCCGACCCCACCTCCCACCGCGATCGGCTTTCCCCGCAGGAATGGATTAGCGGCCTGTTCCACCGACGCAAAGTAGGCGTTCATATCTACATGAAGGATGGTTCGCATTTTAGAAAAGTTTGGGCGATCGCTTCTGGAACTTTATACCGAGTAGATCTCTCATCTGTGCTGCGTTGACCGCGGACTGGCCCATAAAACAGTTATTGAAAAGCACAAAGGTCTTTTTGGTCTGTTTGTTAACTTTTTTTATGCCGGGGAGAAATTCCAACAGTTCAGCCTTAGAATAAAGATAGTTATACCTTTCTTTGGTATCGGCTCCGTACCAATTTTGATTTCTGCCGTGGAAGCGGAAATAACCGATGTCGGAGGTGGCGCGGGGTTGGTAGGGCAGGAGCCGCGGCAGCTGCGGCTCGTCCACCACGCAGATTCCCATTTTATCTTTTTCCAGGAGAGCGTAAATATCTTTTTTCAGCCAGTCGCTGTTTCTGAATTCAATCACCAGCGGAAAAGGCTTTAGCCATTCTTTGCACTTTTCTAAATATTCGATATTGCTTTCGTTCAGCTTAAAAAAGGTGGGGAACTGTAATAAGATCCCTCCCAGCTTACGACTGGTGGCTAACGGTTCAATCCCCAAGGTAAAGGTTTTGAATATGTCCCGGATCACCTTGGTTTCCTTGATTACCTTTCTCTCCTTATCCTCCCAGATCTCGTGGGTCATTTCCCGAAAGCCCTTTACCGTAAATGCAAAGTCGGCTCCCACCCGCCGCGCCAGGCGGTCCATGGTGTAGGGATCGGGTGAGCGATAAAAGGTGTAATTTAGCTCGCAGAGATTAAATCCCAGCTCCTGTTCGTAATAGGAGAGCATTTCTGAGGGTTTGATCTTTTTTGGATAAACCGTTCCTTTCCAATCGGGAAAAGAAAAGCCGGAGGTGCCGAGTTTAATCATTTTAAATCTCCAAATATTTTATCCAGCCGCCACAACGCTTTTTCCGCATGGAAAGAGATTTCAAAATTATTGGTTCCGTCTGTAACCGAGAAACAATGCAGTTTTTCGCAACCAACTTTGTCCAGCCAGTTATAATTTACGTCTTTGACGATATACTTTCTCCCTTCCCATATAAACCATTTTGGCTCGATTTTATCGCCCTTGAAGACAGCGCCAACTTTTATAGTTTGATTAAGTTCTTGCATTTCACATTAGAACTTCCTAAACAATCCTCTGACTTTACCTTGAATCGCTACATCCCTGACGTAGATCGGTTTCATCTTTGAATTGGCCGGCTCCAGTCTTATCTGATCTTTCTCCCGATAGAATCTTTTAAGCGTGGCTTCCGAACGGTTATTGATCAGCGCCACCACCACTTCGCCCTCATTCGCCGTGTCACATTTTTCGACTACAATGAAATCTCCGCTCAGGATGTGGTCTTCGATCATGCTGTTGCCTTTCACCCGCAATATGAAACATGGTTTTCTCCCCACCAGGCTGGAGGGGACCTCCATCTCTTCCTGCTGTTCTATGACCTCAATCGGCGCACCGGCGGCGATGTAGCCCAGGAAGGGGAGGGAAATGGTTTTAAAGCTTAAGCCGGAGAGGATTTTTATGCCGCGGGATTTACTTTCTCTTTTAATGTGGCCTTCTGCTTCCAGGGCTTCCAGATATTTTTGCCCCGCACGCGGAGAGGAAAAGTTGAAAGCCTTGCAGATTTCACGGATAGATGGCGGGAAACCTCTTTCAACAATATGTTCGGTTATATAGTCTAAAATTTTGCGCTGTTTTTCGTTTAACATGCTGGCCCCTCCTTGTTGGTATACAATTGTATACCAAGCTGATATTTTGTCAAGGGTAAATTTTTAAGATTATTTTATATCTCACACAAGTTTTTGTTGTAACACTTCGATTATTTATTGGATAATCATAATTATTGAATATAATTAAAGAAAAGGATATTATTATAAATGGAGGTGATGTATATGGTAGGACAAATTGAGCCAATGAGAGCTCCTTCTGGAGGGGGAAAACAAGCTGAGGAAAGTGAAGGTTCTAAAATTCAGACATTTGTCAATCGTATCAATAATCCTCAAGAAAAAAATCGGGCACAAGCAGTTCAGGGGTTGGAAGATTGTATAAAAGGATTGCGTCCCTTTAGTGAAGATGATAAAGCCACTTTTATGATACGACTGGAAAGAATAGAACGAAGAATAAATTTAATTAAAGATGAAAATATCAAAACGCGGATGTTTAAGGTCTTGGAAGAGAAAGTGAATGGCGGAAAATAAAGCTAACAGTTAAGCCTTGAACCTCATTTTATATAATTGGTATACAATTGTATGCCTAATTTAGCTTTTGTTAAGGGTAAATTTTGGAATTATGTTGTGGCTCATACAAGTTTTCGCTGTGATACTTAGATTGTTTATTAGAAAATGTTATAATTAATTAAAATAAGGGAGGTATTACTTTTATGAATGAATTACCAAATGTCGGACCATCATATGGAGCAAAGGGAGTGTCAGCCAGCCAAGGCGCAGCGAATCCAAAAGCCGAAATGTTTGGACCAGTTCTTATTCAATTGGGTGCTCGGGGATTTTATGAAAACAGAACTGATTCCAAAAATCCGTCTTCCCGTTGGGCAGTTTATGACAGCAATGGAAGAGACATTACGCAAGCATTGCTGAAAAACGGTGCTTTAGATATATCGCCAGACGGTAAGGCAATGAGCTTTAAGCCAGGGCAAGAAGGTTCATTCACTATCAGGTTGTGGGTGACTGATGAAAGAGGAACCAACCAAACTTCACAAAGAGTGATCTGCGAACGCGCTCATGGGGCAATAATTCGGTAGATCGTATGTAGAGTGTTGCTGAACCCCTCCTCGGTTCTTTTAAAATCTCTTGAGAGAGGACATTTTTAAGATAGTGCTTGACAAATTTCAGCGGCGCATAATATAATAGACACGCCGAAAGAGAGGAGGGTAGAAAATAATTTCGGCTGGCTCGAAGAGCCTTGAACCTTCTTTTTCCCTCCGAGTTTAATTGCTTATTTAATAATAATTAATTGAGAGATTTTTTGACATTGATTAGTCATTAATTAATTAGTTATTAGTCATTTTATCCGGGATGGATAAGACCTTTGAAAACTAGATAGTCTATGAATCGATATGGTTCATGGCAGATAGATGAGTGCGAGTCCTTTTTTTATTTCATTTATTATATAGAGCTATTTCAACTCTTTATTGAGAGTTTGATCATGGCTCAGGACGAACGCTGGCGGCGTGCTTAACACATGCAAGTCGAACGGTCCGATGGCAACATCGGAGAGTGGCGAACGGGTGAGTAACACGTAAGCAATCTACCTTTAAGACTGGGACAACCCCGGGAAACCGGGGCTAATACCAGATGTGTTATGAGAGATGCATATCTTTCATAATAAACCCAGCAATGGGCTTAGAGATGAGCTTGCGGCCTATCAGCTAGTTGGTGAGGTAACGGCTCACCAAGGCAATGACGGGTAACTGGTCTGAGAGGACGGCCAGTCACAGGGGAACTGAGACACGGTCCCCACTCCTACGGGAGGCAGCAGTGAGGAATTTTCCGCAATGGGCGAAAGCCTGACGGAGCGACGCCGTGTGTGGGATTAAGTCTTTCGGGATGTAAACCACTGTCAGAGGGAAAGATATTGACGGTACCCTCAGAGGAAGGCCCGGCTAACTACGTGCCAGCAGCCGCGGTAATACGTAGGGGCCGAGCGTTGTCCGGAATTATTGGGCGTAAAGGGCGCGTAGGTGGTCTTGTAAGTCAGATGTTAAATCCATCCGCTCAACGGGTGGTCGCATCTGATACTGCTTGACTAGAGAGTGGTAGAGGAAAGCGGAACTACCGGTGTAGCGGTGAAATGCGTAGATATCGGTAGGAACACCAGTGGCGAAGGCGGCTTTCTGGGCCACTTCTGACGCTGAGGCGCGAAAGCTAGGGGAGCAAACGGGATTAGATACCCCGGTAGTCCTAGCCCTAAACAATGCTCACTAGGTGTTAGAGGTATCGACCCCTCTAGTGCCGCAGCTAACGCATTAAGTGAGTCGCCTGGGGATTACGACCGCAAGGTTAAAACTCAAATGAATTGACGGGGGCCCGCACAAGCGGTGGAGCATGTGGTTTAATTCGATGCTACGCGAACAACCTTACCTGGGCTTGACATGCTGGTAGTAGTGAACCGAAAGGGGAACGATCCCTGGTTTACCAGGGGAGCCAGCACAGGTGCTGCATGGCTGTCGTCAGTTCGTGTCGTGAGATGTTGGGTTAAGTCCCACAACGAACGCAACCCCTATTGTCAGTTGACAGCGTAAAGTCGGTCACTCTGGCGAAACTGCCCCGGATGACGGGGAGGAAGGTGGGGATGAGGTCAAGTCATCATGGCCCTTATGTCCAGGGCAACACACGTGCTACAATGCAGCGTACAAAGGGATGCAAATCCGCGAGGAAGAGCAAATCCCAAAAAGCGTTGCTCAGTTCGGATTGCAGGCTGAAATTCGCCTGTATGAAGCTGGAATCGCTAGTAACCGCAGATCAGCGTGCTGCGGTGAATACGTTCTCGGGCCTTGTACACACCGCCCGTCACACCATGGAAGTCAGGAACACCCAGAGCCTCGGTTTACCGGGGTGAAGGTGGTATTGATGACTGGGGTGAAGTCGTAACAAGGTAGCCGTACCGGAAGGTGTGGCTGGATCACCTCCTTTCTAAGGAGTAAACGTTCCTTAAATGGAACATAACTCCAGGTCGATTCCTCCTTGGTTTTAACGAACTTCGGAGGATACTCGCACCATCTTCTGCTGTGAACTATATCGATTAAAACTGTCTGGTTTTTAAATGTCTTTGACAATTTTAATCCCAATTATTATAACTTCAGCGCTGATCGCGGCGCTTACGGCAGAAAAACCAAATTTAATCTTTTATTTTTTCAAACCCTTAACCACCTTGCTCATTATCTTTTTATGCTTATTATCATTAAACTATCCCAATGTCATTGTTTTCTATACGGTCTTAATTGTTTTAGCGTTGATGCTTTCCCTGGGCGGAGATATCGTTTTAATCTCTGAATCAAGAAAAGCGCTGGTCATCGGGCTGGTTTTATTTCTGGTGGCACATATTATCTACAGCTTTAACTTGGCTTATTTTAACGGATTTTTCAGCCAGGATATTTATTCTGGAATAATTATTCTGGTCATCAGTTCGATCGTTTACCTTTATTTTTATCCCTCCTTAAAGGAAATGAAATTACCGGTGGCGATTTATGTTTTGATCATCTCTTTTATGGTCTGGCGGGCAGTTTCCACCTTTTTTGGTTCAACCTTCTCTGTCCAGCAAGCATGCTTGTTGAGTATCGGCGCTGTTTCCTTTTATATCTCTGACATGCTTCTTGCCTTCTATAAATTTAAAAAGCCTTTCTTGGGCTCACGCGCTTTAAATCTGGTAACCTACTATACCGCTCAATTATTAATTACCCTTTCTGCTTTCTATTTTCGATAACGATGTGGTAATATCTTAGTTTAAATGAGAAAAATCCTTTTTTTGATACTGATGCTTAGCGTTTTTCTGTTAAAAGAGGTTTTTGCTTTCGGGATAGAAATTGAGCCGAAAATGGCCGCTCAGGGGAGAAGCCTCTGCGTTAAAGTTGTCTCAGCGGAAGGGATGGGAAAGATCGAGGGCCAATTTTTAGGCCAGACCATTCCTTTTTATAAAAATGGTTCCGATTTTAAAGGGGTAGTAGGGATCCCGATGGAACAGGCCGTCGGGAGTTTTAGCTTTGCTTTAAATCTGACTGACCCCAACGGACAGATAAACCATCGTATTTTTCCGTTGAAAGTGATTAAAACCAAATTTCCTCTTTCTTACTATTGGCTTAAGCCCACCAAGAAAAAACTCCTGGCCAGGGATTTAATCAATGAAGAATGGGCAAGGATTGAGAAAAAGATCGTAGCGGAGGATCCGGCCCAGCACTGGAGAGGGAAATTCGCTTTACCAGTTAAAGGCGAAATATCGCAGCTGTTTGGCAGTACAACGGTAATAAATGGTAAAAAGGGCGGTAGTCATCGCGGCCTGGACATTGCTGTGCCAATCGGTACCAGGGTGCTGGCTCCCAATGAAGGAAGAGTGGTTTTCGCAGAAAAACTAAAAGCCTTTGGGGGTACCATGGTGCTGAACCATGGACAGGGGATTTATACGCTTTATTTTCACCTTTCCAAATTTTTAAGAAGGGTTGGAGAAGCCGTCGGGGAGGGGGAGGCGATTGCTTTGACCGGAAATTCGGGGATTTCATCCGGTCCGCACCTGCACTGGGGGATGTCGGTCCATAATCTGCGCGTCGATCCTTTGCAATGGACCAAACAGGCGTTTTAATATGGAAAAAGAAAAGATCAAAAGAATTATAGATGCGAATGTGAATCGCGCGGTAGAGGGTCTGCGTATCTTAGAAGAGATCGCCAGATTTATACTTGAAGATAAAGAAACGACCAATGAACTAAAAAATCTAAGGTTTAAAGTAAGATTTTTTGTCATTCAGATGTCGCAAGGAGAGGGACCGTTTATTGGTCGGGAAATAAAAAATGATGTGGGTAAGGAACTCTACTCCAGGAGTGAAGCCAAGCGAAAAACCGTCATGGCGATCTTTCTGGCTAACGCCAAACGTGCCCAGGAGGCGCTGCGGGTGCTGGAAGAGTTCTCAAAATTAACCGAGCCGCGGTGGGGTAAGGTTTTAAAAAGCTTACGCTTTAAAGTCTATGAACTGGAGAAAAAACTTTATTATGCTCTGATGCGAAAAAGTAAGCTAGATTTTGATCTTTATCTGATTACCGATCCTATGCGCGATCACCTGGAGGTTGCTAGAACCGCTATTTCTACCGGAGTTAAAATTATTCAATTGCGCGACAAACAGGCTTCTAAAACCCAGCTTTTAAAATGGGCTTTGAAAATTGGCAAGCTAACCAGAAAATCCGGTATAACTTTCATCATCAATGATTACCCTGATATTGCAAGGAAAGCGAATGCAGATGGATTACACGTGGGACAGGATGATTTAAAAAAGAGTTCAATTGGTCAATTAAGAAGAGAATTGGGTGAAGATAAGATCATTGGCATCTCGGTGGAAAATGTGGGGCAGGCCATCAAGGCCCAGAAGCGAGGAGCGGATTACATTGCGGTTGGGCCTATTTTCCCTACTGAAAATAAGCCGGAAAGTAAAGCCTTGGGTCTGAAAGTTTTGGAAAAGATAGTTAAAACGGCAACTGTTCCGGTCGTTGCGATTGGTGGAATAGGTGAAAATAATTTAGAAAAAGTATTAAAAACCGGATGTCGCCGGGTAGCGGTAATCAGTGCTGTTTTAGGCAAAAAAGATATTTCAGAAGCGATAAATAAACTCAAGCGGAGATTTAAGCGGCCATAGTATAAATGTCGGGTGTTTTGTGCAGAACTTCCTTTGGTTCATTCCCCAGTTTTATAATTGTTTCTAGGGCTTGATTTAGATCTGCCTCATCATAACCACCTTTGTGATAAGAAAGTTTATCGGCCTGTAAGATAAGATTATCAACGATATTGATGACGGCCTCATCATTGCCTTCATTGATATTAGCCAGCAATCCTTTTAAAAACTTTTTGTTCCTTTTAATCGCTTTAATAATTTCGTCAAATCTTGCGATCTCGGCTTTCACCCGGCGCATCACGATGCCGTAAAGCAGGATTTCTGCGGCGAGAACCAGTCTTCTGGCGGCGGTTGAGGCATCTCTGCCGACTGCCTTGGCGATGTCCGCTTCCAGGGCGGCCAGGACTCTTTTCAAGCTGCTGGTGGCACGGGTTTCTTCGAAATTGGTCGTGGCTTCGAAGGGCAAGCTGGTTCTTTTTTGCGGTTGGGCGGTGATGCCAGCTAGACCGGCATAGACATTGCCGATCACATAATTAATAGTTTTGGGAATAGAGAGATTAGCAGTTTCAGCGGTTCTTACTAGTTCTTGCAGAGCTTTGCGTGCATCAACGATTTTGGTTAAAGAGGGTTCGGCTTTAGCTGTCCTAGAAGTTTGATTAGCCTTGGCTCGATTCCCCACTTTATTCCTTCTCATTTCAGCCGCTTCTAATTTCTTTTGTGTCCGTGCTAAACTTTTTATCCCCACCACATCTACACAGTTTTGTGCCTCTCTCACTAGTCCTAACAATGAACGAGCGGTGAGGAGATCTAAATTTTCCGGAAGTCTTTGCTGATTAGCTAAGACGACGAGGGTTGGGATATCTTTTTCAATCTTACTTTTACCAAAGAGATTAATTTGAGCTGATTCTTTTGCCTGGTTAATTATCTTTTGAGCCAGTCCTAGAATCAGCGATTCAAGCAGTTGCTTGGTAGCATCTTGGTTGGTGGCCACCGCACGTTGATGCTCATCTAAGAGTGCTGGGATGGCGGTGGGGGAAAGCTTATCCAACATACTCTTGGCCATTTCTATTTTAGCATCGGATTGATTTGAGACCGCATCGGAAACAATCGTGCGGATAATATCGGCTGGATCAAGTGAAGATGCATTTGGATTAACGATCTCCGCTACCAGACGAAGGATCTCCGCTTTGTGTCCAGGTTCTTTTTCAATTAATTGGTGGGCGGCTTTAGTCAGTAGGGGAATTCTTTCTTCGTGATTTGCTTCGATCAGTTTTCTAGTGCTGCCAACGATTTCCCCTTCACTGAGCTTTCCGTTCATTTCGATCCGGAAGCCTTTTGGGCTATCAAGATAAGTAACGTTACAGGTGAATTCAGTTTTGGTTTGTGATAAAAGGCGGATCAATTCGGCATTCAGACCAGCCACCAGATCTTGAATGACAGTGTTAGTAAGTGCCGGGGCGGTGCTAAGGGAACGAGCTAAATCGCGAGTGATAAAAGCGTCAATGGCAGAAGTAAGTAATCCAGAAGCGGGATATTGGTTTTCTGATCTGGGCCTGGCATCAACTCTTTCACTTTCGCTTTTTGCGGTAGGTTTGCCGGTAACTTCTTCAAGAGGAATTCTACGCTCATATGAGAAACAATCAACTTTGCACTGGCGGCTCAAGATTTGATCACGGGTAATATCTTCTAGCTTATTGTAAGAGGCCGGGGTTAAATCTTTTTTCTCAGGTGCGGATTTTTTCTCTACTTCAATTTTGTTTTCTAAAGCATTATCGATAGTTTTCTTAACCCTGTCTAATAAGCGGTTTTCTTCCGGGCCTAATCGACGATTCTCTCGATATTGCCTAAGTGAAGCGTTGAGGGATTCTAAGCGATTCTTTACAAGGTCTAATTGTGAAAGATTATATTTCGAGCCGGATTGAATTTGGCTCAGTGCGGATTCTGCTTTATTAATATCACGGAGGATCTGAGATTCAAGGTGATTTAAGTCTTTTTTGGATTCAATCCTTAGTTTTAAGCTGATTAAATCATTCCTTAAATTAGGACTTATTTGCCTAACCGATTTATACCAGCTTTCTAATTTGTAAATTATTGGTTCAGCCATTTATCTCCCTCTATATTATTATCGGCATTTTATAAGCAAAATTTCAGTTCTGAGGGGTTAATTTTGAGGTTTGTTTTGCTAGAAATTTAGGTGTGCAACCTTTTCAATCATCATCCCCGCCGGTAGCCGCCCCTGGATCCGGGCCAGAAGCGGGCTGGGTTGAGCTTTCTGTGATTTTAGGCTTTGAACACCGCAATGATTTTATTTTTTTTCGGAGATCGTCAATACGGTCTCCGTTAGGGTATTTTTGTGCTCCTTCCCAGAAAAAAGCACAAGCCTTGTTTAGGTCTTCTGTCCGATCGCCGGTAATTCTATAACGCTGATAAATCGATCCCAGTGCATAATAGGCATCGTCGGCCATAATATGATTGGGGTCATCAGCGATTATTTTTAGGTAGGTCTCGATCGCTTTCTGGTACTGTTTTTGCCTCAGATAAATCTCTGCCATTTTGTCCAGAATATAAGGGGCGTCAAAATTGCTGGGGAACTCTTTAATAAATCGCGCAAAGATCTCAAGTGCCTCATTATTTTTCTTGGAATCAAAATAGGTGTGACCCAAATAATAAAGTGCTTCCAGCAGGGCTTTATTTGAGCCTTCCTCATCATCTTTAGAAGCAGCATATTTCTCAATCGCCAAGCGGTAATATTTGATCGCCAGGTTTTTGTTATTGATGATTTCTCGATAAATGTAAGCGATCTCATTTAAGATATGGCTCTGATCGCTATCTTTATTATTTGCTAGGTATTCTTCTGCCAATTGCCGGCCTAAAATTTTAGCTTGCTTTTTATCCGTAAAAAGTGCGTGCATATCGATTTTTATGCCGATATGAAAATGTGTCCGGTCCACCGCGTTCAGGCTGTCTTCATCATCATGTGCCCAGGTGGGGTCAATATAACTTACCATAAATTCATCGGCTCCCCTTGCTTCCATTAACATTACCCAGGCGTGCCCCATGCCGTAGCCCGCAACCCTTCCCCCAATATATTTTGCATAAACATTATCTAGGTTCTTATTAGTTCTTTTTAAAAAATTGAAAATGAATAAAAATAGTTCGGCATGGTCATGGCATACCCCAAAACCTTCTCTAATAGTTTCAGCAATACTCTTCGCTCGTCCGCTGGTAGAGCTATCCTGATATTTACGGCCGGGTTTGTCACCATAGGTCAATAATTTGGTTATCTTAGCAGCAAAAACAATGGCTTCGCGTGGAGTCAGATTATTGATTTCGTTGATATCCATTTTTTTTGCAATATCATAAAAATGCGTACTTAATTTTAAGGCTGCTTCAACATCTTTCAATTGGTATTTTTCCATAAATTCTTTCCTGATCATGTTCTCGAAACTAATCGGATTCTTTGATTTATCAGGGTCGAAAAGACTGAAATTGATTACCGTGATCTGGCGATTGCCGATCTTGAATTTTTGACCGAAATTATCGATTAGTTTAAACTTTGAGTCTTTGCTGAGGTTGGAAGAAGAAAGGTACCATAACGCTTTAGCTACGGCTTTCTTTACTTCTGGATTCCCATCTTTAATACCAGTAATTAAAGGATCCACCATTTTTTCTTTCTCTGCGATAGGTAAGTCTGACTTGGCTAGGCGAGCCAGCGCTGCAGCCGCTATTTTTCTGATCTCTTCATCTTGATCTTCCAAGCATTTTAGCAGCGGGCTGACCAGTTTAATTTTTTGTTCTTTGCCAATGCCGGATGCGGTGAGTAAGCCAAGAGATTTCAGGACTAGCTTTTTTTGACCGGAGTCAGTGTCTTCCAAAATTGATAATAAGTGGGCAAAGGCCTGGCCTTTGATCTCCAGGGGAAGGTTGGATTTGATAAGATCGGGTAAGGCCTGAAGGACTAATGATTTGATTTTCGGGCCGCCGTCTTTTAGGGATTTTAAAAAGGCAATAATGATTTTGGTTTTAATTTCTACCGGAGGATTACTTTTAAGTATTGAGAGTAAAGATTTAAAGGCTTCCGCTCTAAGTTCGTCATCCTTGTATTTGAATAATTTAAGTAAAGAATCAAGGTTTTTCAATTTTAAATCATAACTACTGCCGATTCCAAAAATTGATCCGATAATCTTTAATAATGTTTTTTTGGCAACGGTTCCCAAACTATCTGCAAAATCAGTTAATATTTTGATCAGTGGATTAATGAATCTAGCTTTAGTTTCGGGATTGAATTTCAACTGGGCCATTTCCACTAAAGCTTGGGCGGCGGCCTTTTTTATGTCTTTATCATCATGAGAGAGGGCTTGGATCATGGGATCGATCAGTCTTGTTTTGCTTTCTAGGCGGATGGCACTTGTAGACAAATTAGACAAAGCCGTTAGTGCGTTGCTGGAGATATCCTTGTGCGCACTGCTTATTTTTTTTAGTAACGGTTCAACCAGCTTTTCCTTGTTTTCGGTGGAGATGCTGGTTGAGGAAAGCTTTAGCAGAACACCTGAAGCCACAGCTTGAATTTCCTCATTTGGATCTTCCAGTAATTTCAGACAGGGAAGAATTAATTTGGTCTTTTGCTCAACAGGAATATTCGCTTCGACAAGGTTAGCCAGCGCTTCGAGTACTGTCATCTCACTCTTCTTTTCTTCCAGCAATTTTAATAAGGGATCAACTGCTTTGCTTTTTACCGTAATAGGCAAATCTTGTTCAAGGAAAATGGCAAGGCTGTTCAAACTAGTAGCGCGAACTTTTTCATCTTTATCGGCTAGCAGCTTGATGAGGGCTTCGGCGATCTTCCCCTTTAATTCATCCGGGATATTGGTTTTGGCAAAATTTTTGATTTGACCAGCGGCTATATTTCGAATTCCTGGTTCTTTATCTTCTAAATCTTTTAGAGTTGATTCGGCGAGGAGCTTTTCTTTCAATTGTGGGAAAGAATAATCAGACTTCTCTAAGTACTCTAAAAACTTTTGACAATCAGCAGTTGATGTTTCTTTACATAGGGATTCAGCCGATGCTTTGGCCTCATCATCATCCTCAATAACTCCATTCTTGTTAATATCGCCGATTTTTAAATATTTTTGATATTCTTTGGGGGCGCTTTCAATTTTGATCTCTGCCATTTTATCCCTCCTGACAGGTTTGTTTCGGCATAATGGTTGTGAAATTTCAGTTTTTCTGTTAAAATCAAAAAATCTGGAGGAAAGAATATGGCATATAAAATCGCAGTGATTGGCGGTGACGGTACCGGACCGGAAGTGGTGGCGGAAGGATTAAAAGTATTAAAGGCGGTTGCTAAAAAGCATAATTTTGAATATCAGTTAGAGCTGTTTGATTTTTCCGGGAAAAGATATTTGAAAACCGGAGAGCTGGTTACTGAAAAAGATATTGAAAAATTATGGCAATATGAAGCTATTTATCTGGGAGCGGTGGGTGATCCGGAGGTAAAGCCGGGAATTCTTGAACACGGAGTTCTGCTTAAACTTAGGTTTGGGCTGGATCAGTATATTAATTTACGACCGGTGAAGCTTTATCCCAATGTTTGGACTCCGGTCAAGGATAAAGGGCCTGAAGAAATTGATTTTGTAGTGGTCAGGGAAAATACGGAAGGACTTTATGCCAGTACCGGAGGATTTTTAAGAAAAGGCACCCCGGATGAGATTGCTACGCAGGTATCTGTAAATACCCGCAAAGGGGTTGAACGTTGTCTCCGTTATGCTTTCCAATATTGCCAGAAAAGAAATAAGAGAAAACAATTAACGCTGGTTGGCAAAACTAATGTCTTGACTTACGCCTTTGATTTGTGGGAAAGGGTTTTCCATGAGATCGGTGCTCAAGATTATGCGGATGTGAAACGTGAATACGCGCATGTGGATGCTACCTGTATGTGGTTTTTAAAAAATCCGGAGTGGTTTGATGTGATCGTTACCGATAATATGTTCGGCGATATCATCACCGACCTGGGGGCGATGATTCAGGGTGGGATGGGGATTGCGGCAGGTGGGAATATTAATCCTGAAGGGGTATCCATGTTTGAGCCCATCGGCGGTTCCGCCCCTAAATATACGGGAAAGAATGTTATCAATCCTTTGGCCGCGATCGGTGCTATGCAGCTTCTGCTGGAGGAGATCGGAGAAGGAAAAGCCGCGGTGGATGTGGAAAGAGCCATTATCAAAACGGTAGCCAACATGCCCTCCATGGCGGCGGGGAAGATGGGGATGTCGACGACGGAAGTGGGAGATTGTGTGGCGGCGAGTGTTTAGTTAAGACTTTCTTTTTGCTTTAATATAGTTGATCAATCCGCCGGCGTTAATGATCGCCTGCATGAATTCGGGGAAAGGCTGAGCTTTATATTCTTTTCCGCTGCTTAAATCCTTAATTTTTCCGACGGCCAGATTAACTTCGATCTCATCGCCTCCTTTGATCTCTTCCGCTGCAGCAGGTGATTCTAAGATTGGAAGCCCGATATTAATCGCATTGCGATAAAATATGCGTGCAAAGGATTTGGCAATGACCGCTGAAACTCCGGCGGCTTTGAGGGCCATCGGCGCGTGTTCCCGGGAAGAGCCGCAACCAAAATTTTCTCCGCCGACAATGAAATCTCCCGCCTTCATCTTTTTAAACCATTCCGGGTCAGCGTCTTCCATCGCATGCTGAGCTAATTCCTTCGGGTCAGAAGTGTTTAAATACCTTGCGGGAATAATCAGATCGGTATCAATATTATTTCCGAATTTCCAAGTATGGCCTTGCATAAAACATATTTTATCATTAAATCAATTAAACAAGCAATAAGTCCCACACAAAAAAGTTTGGTGTGGGGATAAATATTGAAATTTTATTAAAGTGAATACGATATTGAATTAGAAGTAAGCGATAGATGGGAAAGGGAATAAATATAGGATACTGAAAAATGGGCATTAGAACATATTATAGAGGAATATTGGAAGGAGAAATTAGACCCTTATTTCAAAAGAAGGGTTTGAGGAATCCCTATACTTCTTATCGTTTCCTTCAGCAAAAATATCACGCCGGAAAGGAAGATTTTGTTGAGCGGAACCTGAGGGATAAGGTTGATAGGAAATATATTAATTTAGAAGAGTTGTTAAGCGGTGGATCAGCTACGCGGTTATTTCAGCTATTTCAGGAATCAAGGATCTTTGAAGAAGCAGTAAAAAAACTGGCAGAAAGGAAAGCCAATCTGCTTCAGCATCCCCAAAAGCTTGATCGTTTTATGCTTTCTGGCAAGGAGATTGTTCCCTATGTGTTAGAACAATTACCGGTTGATAAAATCGCTGAAGGATTACAACGAACATCAAAGCCCATTTCTCAGCATTCGGTAATGGAACTGAGAGAAATCGAGCGTTTTCGGAGAAGTGGAGATTTTGCTTCTATTGCTTTATCCATTAATTTCGAGCTGGTTTATGATGAGCGACCAATAACCACTTCCTATTTTCCTCATAATCTTGAAAAACTTTTTTATTTTAAACGACCGATTACTAAAGTCAGAGAAATTAATCGAGGGCTGGTGATTACGGATAACATGGTAGCAAATATGTCAGGAATACTGGGTGCCCTTGCAAAGTTAAAGATTTCACCATTGGATTCAATTTTGATTGGCCTGAGGAGTTTGCAAGGTTTGGGTATGCCAAAGGTTCTCTGGCTGCGACTACCTGAATACGAACTCAAAGAGGTTAGGGAAAGAGATCATTTTACTGAGAAAGCAAGGGCGGCCATTCAACGCGTGGTTGCTGAAGAATTTGAATTGATGAAAACAGAAAAAGGTGACGAAATAACTTTCAAGGTATTTATCAGTAGACGGTTAAGTCTCGATGGCAAACCTATTTATCAGGTCCAAATAGCCTGGGAAAAAGAAAAGGGAGTAGCAAATGATTGAGTTTAAATCGCTGACTGCAGTCTTATGTAAAAATTTCGGGAGACGGGGGGTGGATAAGGATCAAAGAGAGAAATTAAATTCTTATCGTTTGTGGGACTTGGTATTAAATCGGCGAGCAGAAGATGGTTTAGCAGGTATAAATAAGGTAATAGATAAAGCGTTAAAAGCATTGCAAAGAGCGGGCCTAGAAGATCCCTTTGAAAGAATTCCTGAGGTGCGAAGACACGTAAAATTAGTTCTCGCCAAAGGTAATAGTAAATCACAGCTGGAAAAAGCCATTGCCCTCTTCAGATCGATAGTCCCTTCTGATATTTGCGTAAATGTGGAAGGGAAATCGGTTACTGGTTTAAAGGTCAGGGAAGGAGGATTAGAACTTCATCTTTGGGATTATCCTAAAGATCCTTTTATGCGGAAATATCCGAGCCCATTACCCAAAGAACTGTTAAGAGCACCTAAAAGTAAAAGAATTGCGGGAGCAGTCGAGTATTTGTTTTTGTTGGCAACTTTATTGAGAGAAGCTGGCATCAAAGCTGGCATCCGAACCGAGGGGTTTGAGGTATACCTGGTTGCTGAATTGGATGGGAGAAAATATAAATTTGATGTGAATCCTAACCGAATGACACCCTGTGCTGTTGAACCCGATTCGGATAGGGAAGCAGTGGCGGTACATTACGTGAAAAGAGGTTTTACCTTAGCCATTAATGGCTAAGTCTCCGAAGCGCAGAATAGTTATGATTTTGCGCTTGAAATGAATCCCAAGGATGTGGTGGCGATGCAAGGTAAAGGAATGCTATTCGTAAGGAAAGGTGAGTATGACGAGGCGCTTAAATGGTTTAAAAGAACGCTTGAGTTAAATCCTGAGTTAGGTATGGCATGGTCAAACCTTGGTACGGTATACGATCGATTGTGTAATTTTCAGGAGGCATTAAAATGCTTTTCTAGGGCAGTTGAAGTTGATCCCGAAAATCATCTCGCCTGGGAAAATAAGGCCAAAATACTAAAATATCTAGGCAGGATGAAAGAGGCGGAAAGCTGTTTGAGGAAGGCACAGGCGCTATTGGAAAGTGAAATTTCCTTCAAACCGAAGTAAAAATACCGCTTAGATATCTGGAACAGAAAAAGGTTTAATCGTTATAAATCTTCCGGACTGCAGATATATCCAGCTATCGCACTTGCTGCTGCCACGGCGACGTTTGAAAGATAAACTTCTGATTTAGGATGACCCATTCTGCCAACAAAATTACGATTGGTAGTGGCGATCGATTTTTCTCCCTCCGCCAGAACACCCATGTGGCCGCCCAGGCAGGGCCCGCAAGTAGGGGTTGAAACCACCGCGCCGGCTTTGATGAGAATTTCCATTAAACCTTCCTTAATCATCTGGAGTTCAATATTTTGGGTGGCGGGTAAGATAATCAATCTTACATCCGGATGGACCTTTTTCCCTTTGATCACTTTGGCGGCGATGCGCATATCCTCGATCCTTCCGTTGGTGCAAGAACCAATCACTGATTGGTCGATCTTAACATTGCCACACTTGCTCACTGGACGGGTATTGCTAGGTAAATGGGGAAAAGAAACCTGTGGCTCAACCTCGGAAACGTCCCAATCATATATTTGTTTGTAATTTGCGTCTCGGTCAGAATTGTATCTTGACCAATATTCAAGGTCGGATGTAATTCCTCGCTTTTTGGCTTTTGTTTTTGGACTTATGACCTTGGACCGCAGGTAATAAATCGTCTTTGCATCGACGTTGAAGATGCCGTTCTTACCGCCGGCTTCGATCGCCATGTTGGCCATCGTCAGTCTTCCTTCAATCGATACATTTTCAATGATCGGTCCGGAGAATTCCATCGACATATAGCGGGCACCATCCACCCCAATTTGTCCGATGGTGTAAAGGATTAAGTCTTTGGCTTCAACCCATCTCTGCAGTTTACCTTTATAAATAAACTTTAGCTGTTCGGGGACTTTAAACCAGACTTCACCGTTAGCCATAGCAGCGGCCATATCGGTGGATCCGACGCCGGTTGAAAAAGCGCCCAGGGCGCCATAAGTACAGGTGTGAGAATCAGCCCCAATGATCAGTTCACCGGGCTTTATCGCTCCCATTTCTGGTAAGAGGGCATGCTCAATCCCCATGCAGCCGATCTCAAAAAAGTTGACGATCCCAAACTTCTTGGCAAAAACGCGCATCATCTTGACTTGCTGGGCGGATTTGATATCTTTGGCGGGTGTAAAATGATCGGGTACCAGATAAATTTTCCTTTTATCAAAGACCTTTTTTACCCCGATTTTTTCAAACTCGATGATGGCCGGTGGGGCGGTAATATCATTACCCAGTACCAGATCGACCTTACAATTGATCAGTTGCCCGGGTTCAACTTTTTTAAGCCCCGCGTGTTTGGCGAGTATTTTTTGGGAAATGGTCATGGCCATAATGTAGTTATATTATCAAATCTAAATTTTAAAAACAAGAAGCACCTCACCCTGAGTTTTTTATTGTTGTTTAGCTTTTCTTTGCGGCCCTCTCCATCCCTGCCTGCCGGCAGGCAAGGTTCGATGGAGAGGGGCTTAAATCCGTAACTGAACCAAAAATCAAAATGTTGGGTGAGGTGTGTTATAATTACAAGCTAACATGGTGGAAAAGAAAGATAAAGTTTATATTTCAGTGATAGGTGAGAGTGAGGCTGCTTCTGAAATCTACTGCTTGGCGGAGGAAGTGGGTAAATTAATCGCCAAGGCAGGCGCGATCTTAGTTTGCGGTGGTTTAAAAGGGGTTATGGAAGCAGCGGCTAAGGGAGCTAAAGCTGAGGGCGGTCTTACCGTGGGTGTTTTACCGGGAAGCAACAGCGATGAGGCGAATGCCTATATCGATATTCCTATCGTCACGGGAATGGGGTATGCGCGTAATAAAATTGTGGTTAAAACTGGACAGGTGGTAATTGCGATTGGTGGGAAATATGGAACTTTATCGGAAATAGGTTTTGCACTAGGTTATGGTATACCGGTAGTCGGTTTAAAAACCTGGCAGCTAATTAATCGAGATGGGAAAGCCGATCAGGGAATGGTTTATGTTCGAACTCCGGAAGAAGCAGTTCAGACCGCTTTTAAATTAATAAAAAAGGAATACACGCCTCGTACTCGAGAAAAAGGGATCTAATGACACAGCGACAGGAAGCCCTCAAAGGAAAAATTACTCAAGCCATGGAGCAGGTGGCAAAAGACGAAAAAATGTCACCGGAAGAAATTCGGGTTGGCCTGGCCCAGGGAACGATGGCTATTCCTTTTAATCCTCTCCATAAAGATTGTCAGCCGATCGGCGTCGGAAATGGATTACGGACTAAAGTAAATGCGAATATTGGGACCTCCGCTGATTTCCAAAATATCGATGAGGAGCTGAACAAACTTAAAAGCTGCCTCGAAGCTCAAGCCGATACGGTGATGGATCTCTCTACCGGCGGCGATATTAACCTGATACGCAGGCAAATCTTAGCGGCTTGCCCTTTGCCACTAGGTACGGTCCCAATTTATCAAGCCTCGCTGGAAGACAGGATGACCCCGGAAGGGATGTTTGAGGTAGTTGAAGAACAGGCCAAAGACGGGGTCGATTTTATGACCATTCATTGCGGGGTTACCTTTGAATCGATCGGCCGTTTGAAAAAACAACCCCGGCTAATGGAAGTGGTTTCGCGGGGTGGGGCGCTGATGATGCAATGGATCTTAGAAAATAAAGAAGAAAATCCTTTCTACAAGAATTTTGATCGGTTATTGGAAATTGCCCGTAGCTATGATGTGACGCTTTCTCTGGGAGATGGCATGCGTCCGGGTTCGATTGTTGATGCCGGCGACCAGGCGCAGGTTCAAGAATTGGTTATTTTGGGAGATTTGACTCAACGGGCATGGGAGGCAGGGGTGCAGGTAATCATTGAGGGGCCAGGGCATGTTCCTTTTGATCAGATAGAGTCACAGATCAAGATGCAAAAGGAGATTTGCAAAGGTGCGCCGTTTTACGTTCTCGGACCATTACCAACGGATATTGCTCCGGGATATGATCATATTACTGCTGCTATCGGCGGGACATTAGCTGCTGCTGCCGGCGCCGATTTTCTCTGTTATGTCACACCGACGGAACATCTGGGATTGCCAACCCCGGAGGACGTAAGGGAAGGCGTGATCGCCGCCCGTATTGCCGCCCACTGTGCGGATATTGCCAAAGGTATTCGTGGAGCTAAGGATTGGGATCGAGAAATGTCGAAAGCCCGTAAAGCATTGAATTGGGGCAAGCAGATTGAGCTTTCTATTGATCCGGGAAAGGCCAGAAAGATCCACGAACTGAGAAAATCGAAGGCGGATGATGTGTGTTCCATGTGCGGCGAATTCTGCGCGATGAAGATATCCTCAAAAGCCCTCAAAGCTAATTAAAATTATCAAGATTCCTCTTCGGGATTGAAATTACCAGTGTAAAATCTTATCGTCAATATACCAGACGGCTAAAATAATAAAGTAGAAAATCCAATAATAGAGGAAGGAATAAAGCTGGATATTGATGGCGGCATAAGTCAATAAAAGCAGCAAAATTATTCCCAGGGAAAATAATTTTATTTTATCCGAGGTTTTCTCGGGAATAAAAGTAGCAATCTGCAGCATCCCCAGAAGGATCGTAATCGATGGGAAAAGCATAAAATCGATCGGCTTATACATGGGGAAGGTACCGGTCCATTTATAAAAATAGATCAAAACTGAGATCAAAAGCAGGGAACCGGCGAGACTAAAAATTAGACTCCCCTTGAAATTCCATTTAAAAGCAGCGCCCAATAATTTACCTAAAGAATATTTAAAGATGATTCCTATAAAAATAATCATCAGGGGCATTAAAACAATATCAACATAGCCCAAAGGACCTCCGCCCAGCATGATCAGGCGATAAAAAGCGGACAGGAACAAATAAGTTTTTGCTTGCATCGAAATACAAGGGCTGAAATTGGCTTTGGCCGCGTCGATAATCATTTTGTAATTATTGTAAGCCATCTTGGGCGAACGATCGCTTCTCATGATGCCGAAATGATCTTCGATTTCGCCGGGAATATTTAGGTCTGTTTTCCAGGGGAAAGCCAGCCCTCCGCTTCTTTTGCCGGGAGAGTCAAAGGCTTCAAAAACAAAAATGGCATTGACGCCGGCGCAAAGTGCCGCGGTACCTCCGTCTCTGATAAAATTAGCTTGTTGGGTTTCGTTCCGATCTCCGATAGTCGGGCTGCCGTATTCCATAAGAAAAACCGGTTTGTGCCATCTCTGCGCGGCTTTCAACAAACGGAGATTATCGGTTGGGTAACCGAATTGATAGGGACCGCCGCCATAACAATCGATGCCCACCACATCATAATCGACCTTTTCTCTTTCTAAGGCATTATAGAAATTCAGCCAGGAAGCGACCGAATAAGAAAAGGTGGGGAAATCGCTGGCATTGATAATAATCTTGGCTTTCGGATCGATCGATTTTATTATGGCGCAATTTTTTTGATACCAGGAAACAATATTTTTAAGCGTAGGGGGGCTGACATACAGAACAGCAAAAGTATTATTGTTGGGTTCATTGCCTAATTGCCAATAGCTAACCTGGCCTTTGAAGGTATTAAGATAATCTTTTATCTGTGCTTCTTTATCCAGATGGAAAACCAGGTCCAGCTTTCTTTTTTTCGCTTCCTTCACCAGCCATTTGTCAAATTCCAGGTCCAGGGCCTTGGGCCTGAAAATGTTTATCCCCAGCTCTTTGAAAGCATCCAAATCCTTGGCCACTTCGGCTTTATTAAAATTACGGTCGTCATAATCGTAAGATAAACCAAAAAGGGTTTTGTCAAAAAATTTTGGCTCTTTATGGGAAAGGGGTATCAGGTAACCCAGACAGAGGGACAAAAGCAAAAGCAGAAATAGTATGTGATGATTGTTGAATTTGAAAAATCTCATTTTAAATCACGGGTCAAATTATAGCATAGATAGATTACGATAATATGAAATTTATTCACTGCTTAAGGGATAAATAAGCAGGTATAACTATGACCGGATTTAATGGTATTGAAAGAGAACGAAAAGTTTATGCGGCTAGAATAACCGGGGCGATCAATAACCCCGAGATATCTGCTTTGTTGCAGAAACTGGGAACAGCAAAAGCGGCGATAAATCTTGCCAGGAGAAGCGCATCAGAAAGCGGTCAGGCAAGATCAGCCTTGCTTTTGTCCCGCATCTGCTCGATCCTGGGAATAAATACCCAAAGATTTACCGAAGAGCTGTTGATCAAACGCTTTAGGGAATGGTCCATTCCCAATTTAGATAAGGAACGCAATCCCGATTCCCTCGATTATTCTGTGCGTCATTTGCTGGAACAGGTCTTTGAGTGTGCTCTGGCTTATAAAACAGGGGATGGGTTAACCATAGTTTCGAAGGAAGAAAGGAAATTGATCATACAGGGTAAACTTCCAGGATTTCAGTTATTATCTCTAAATCCCCAGCAACCGGCTTCAATCACTTTTTTATCAGTAACGGCCCCCCCGGGAAGCGAAAGAGCTTTAGTCAGATATGTTTCTTCTCAAATCACAGAAATTAAAGCCGCTTATCCCGAGCAACTCCGCCAGAGAATTTTGTTTTATCTTAAGGAAGGGCATCTCAAAAGCGCGGCGCTATTGCTTTTCAGAGAGCAAAAAGTAAAAGACATATTGGCTTTTCTTAGAAAAGAAAAAGTGGCAGAGGTAATTAAGCCTGACGAATTAAGATCAATGCTTTCCTTATCTATAAATAAAAAGGATTCTACGACGGTTGAAGAGATGATTCTGGGCTTATTGTTAAGACAGGTCCATCCCATTGTCTCCGCTCATTTCATCGCTGATTTAGCAAAGATTAAATTTAAGAGCGCAGTTAAAGTGCTAGGCATGGTTGGTCAGACATCCCAGGCCGTTGAGGTACTTGAAATAGGCGATCTTAGGGCGGTTGAAAATTTATCCCTGGCAGGATTTGTTTTATCAACCATGTTAATGCAAGGAAACGAAAAAATCGCGAATCTATTAGTAGCAAAAGGAATTGACAGCGCGGTTTACGGTGGGGTGTTCGAAAGAGTATTAAATGAGCTTCACTTACACTTTGATGAGTCGGTCTGCAAAGCGGATGAATATAGAAGCGGTAAGAGAGATTCACTTTATTACGCGGGTGTTTCTCCTTTTCAGAAAGCAGCCAGTAATGGATTCTGGCGAAAATTAGGAATAGGCCTGGGTATAATTTCTGTTGAAAAACCTAAAGTTAGTTCCAGCACCGCTATGATTAAAGCAAAAAAAGTGACTTACGGTTTCGGAGGAGCAGAACTTTTCACTCCCAGACTGTATTTTAGAAATCTGGCGAGAAAACTTTGCGAAGCTAAAGATTTCGATACCGCCTGGGAGCTGATGACCTGCGGCAGATCTGCTGTGGAAGCCTTCGAAGATCTTAATCAGGTTTTAGATTTTAAGAGCTTTGCGCTTTTGCTGCGCTCCCGGGACCGCAAAGAAGTGGTTGAATTCGTTACAGAAGTATTGAGACAAAATGAAATATTTAAAGAAGCCCTGGCATATATTTTAAGGGGTTTACACGACGACGTAAGAGATATTGCGGGTTTCTTTGAATACATGATTGAAAAGGAACTGGAAATCCCAGGCAGCCGTGAAGCGGCTTATTCTATATTATTTTACGGAGCAACTGCGCTGGAGAGAGAAGGAATGGAGCCCCTGGTTGAGCGCTATGCAGAAATCCTGGTTCAAATCGAGCAGGATAAAGCAAAAGAGGGCTGGTTTAACGCCGATGTATTTATTAGGCAGGGCAGATTTTTGATTACCGATGCACCTTCAAAAGTGAGGAAAGAACAAATTAATTTCTACTTCCAAATTTCTTATGACAAAAAACAGTCCAGGGAAGACCGAATCTATGCCTTAAAAATGCTGGCGAGGATGGGTGCATGGGATACTTTAATTGATTTGTGGGGGTTGGATATCCGGCCTGAAATCGGTCCAGAGAATGCGAAAAGATACAATGAGTTTGTCATGCACCAGGTAAAAACCTTTCTTGATATCATGGAAGAGGTTGATGTAAAAGACCCAAAACAGTTGCGCTATTACCTTGGTCCGCGCGATGTTCTTTTAAAGTTTAGGGAAAGATTGATTGATCTATTTTCATCTGGAGGAGAAGTAGCGTACAAGATATTGGTGGGAAGGGATGAGATCGAAAGAGGCCGTGACCGGAAAGAAAGAACTCTGCAGAGAGCCAAGGTCGGGAGAGAAAAAGAAGTTAAATCACTCCTGCGGATGGCACATGATGCGGTTTGGCAGATTAAAGGTGAAAAAAATGAGGTTGTCTCAAAACAAATCGGTGTATTAGCAGGGATTGTGGAGACTCTGGCAGAGTTGGGCTTTTTCGAGGAAGCGGTGCCGGTCGCAGAAGAGCTTAGCAGGTTAAGCAAAGTGTGGATGGATTTGGCCTTTGGTAAAATTGCAGCGGCTTTGGCTCGAGCCGGAGAGTTTGAAAAAGCTCGCCTACTTGTCAATCGAATCCGGGTTGTGAAATTCAAAGCTTTAGCATTGGTAAGCATAGCTACACAATCGGCCGACCCGGTTTTATTTAACGAGGCTTTTAATGAAATAGAAAAGTATTATAAAAGAAGAAGTGAAGTAATAGAAAGAAATTGGAATAGAGAGACTATGAAAAACTTAACAACGAAGGCTTATATGCGGGAAGATTATTTGAGAAAAAATGGGGAGTCAGGCTTAGCCGAAGTTATAAAAATGCTGGCTGATGCGGGAATTGAAAAAGACAAAAAGATTGAATTGCTTGACATGGTTTGGAACAAGGTCAATCAATTTCAGATGAGTGAAGAAGAAAAATTTGAAATTCGCTCAAAATTAATCGCGATTTATTCAAGAACCGGGAAATCGGCCGAAGAAACAATCCGGTTAATCAATAATGCTACTCATATGCTAACCACAGAATCGATAATGTGGCTTAGGAGAAATAAGGGGGAAATACTTGAAAGTGAGCTATTGGCAGCATTAACGAGTTTTGTCGAAATGGTGGCAGAGATTAAAATTGAAAGCGATATAAGAGTTGAATATTTTAAATGGGCGATGGGATTTGTTTGGAACCTTCATGATGCAGACGGTTATGTCTCTACGTTACTTAGAATTGCGGAGCTGATTCCCCTGACAGGCCTACAAAGAGAACAGATGAGCGCACTTTATGACAGCATAATCTGGTTGGTTAGAGAGCTTGATAACCATATAAAAAGAGGTTGTTGGAGTAACCAAAATTGGCCAGGTGCTGGTCCCCAGACTTTGTCCATTTCTGTTTATGGCCATGGGTATGAATATTACAAGCTATTTGGTTTATCAAAAATCATGGTCTCAATGCTAAAAGCCGGGTTGGTAATTGATGATATTTTAAAGCAATTGAATGATTGTGTAGAGGGACTAAAAGCCAAGGATCATTTTATGCAGCATCAGGCCTTACAAATTCTGGCGGTTGCCATGGGCGAAATAGGTAATTTTGAGAAAGCAATTGGCCTCGCGGCGGAGATTAAGGGATCGATTACAAAATCAAAAGCTCTAATTGGAATTCTTGATTATTTAGTGAAAGCGAAAATTGAAAAGAAAAAGAAAACGGAGTATTTAATTAAAATAAAAGATCTCGCTTTAAAAATTGATGAAAAGGATGTCGAATATTCAATAATTAATGAGGAAGATAAAGGATACCGAGACAATATGCTTGGGGCGCTGGTTCTGACCATGACGCATCTCAATTTGATTGCTTTAGATCTGGTAGAGAAGGAGATCAAAGATGCAAAGAAAAAATCAGCGGCCTATGCGGACATTGCGATCGGGTTCGCAAAAGACGGCGAAATGGATAGGGCAAGTCACGCGTTCCAGAAAATCAGGATCAAAGACCAAGAAGAATTAAACAGAGCTTTTGTTGAGATTCAAGCCGCTATGGTTCGGTACGGCTATATTGATGAAGCTAAAGTAGCGACCATGATGGAAACCACTCCTGAAATGCAGGCCCGCGAATGCCCACAGCTGGCGGCCTTGATCCACAAATACACCAATCCGCAAAGTGAAGGTCTTTCTGAAGAAGAAAAACTGCGAGCCTGGGTCCACACCCGCATTTATGCGGTTCTGGGAATGGGAAGCGATTAATAGTGGAATTTTTTTTCGGAGACACTCAGGTAATAGTCGATTTTTCAGTGATGAGCTCCGCGCGAAGAAAAATATTCATTTAAAGTGAAATTTACCAATAATCCTAACGAAAATGGAATTAGAGGTGAAAAGAGATGACAATGAGAATGGGTGGGGGGAGATATGCTGGAGTATGCAGACAAACGGTTGATTACCGAAGCCCCGTCCTAAAGGCAGAAGCATTTACTCCAAAGCGGAAAGTTATCACTCATACTTTGAAGTTGGAAGATGCCAGGATTGAGGAGGCAGCAACCCGCAGGTTCGCCAGATTTGATATTAAAGCGGTAAAATTAAATAGAGTTGGAGAAACTCCTCTAAATTTTAGGGTTGAGATCCCATCGGTAACGCTGCTCGATGCCATAAAAGCAGGTTATAAAGCAAGGGTACGAATTAGATACAGTGAACTGGAAACACCGGATCCAGTAACCGGAACCAGGGTTTGGATTAGAAGTGCAAAATTAATTGGGGTTGAATCTTAATTAGTTCTTAACTTAAAGAGAGCACGAAATTATGAATACAGCTGCAAAAGTATATCTGCCGTCGTTCACGTAAAGAGCGATGAATGCTTTTGTGAAACTTCGAAGAAAGAATCATGACGCGGAGGTTTATCATTTGCTTGAAAAATTGAATATTAACCGTGAGGATTTAGTCAGGACATTAGCAAGAGAATTTGTCAGATCAATCCAAGGTGTGGCTGAAGAGCTGGTGGGAGAAAAGGTTTCTATTCGTACGGGACATCCTGAATTAAGCCGAAGATTGGGGCCGAGCTTGGATTTTTTAGATTACGCTCCTCCGCGAGATTATGGTCTGGCTAATGAAGTTTTGCGTGAAGCATTAAATATTTACCATCTCAGCTCTGCCAATCATTGTGATCGGGTCGCTTGCGGCGTGATTGAAATTAGAAGTGCCATGGGCCTTTCCGTTGACAGGAATCTGATTTTGGCGGCACGCTATCATGACATCGGTAAAATTGCCATCCCGCTAAGTATTTTAAATAAACCCGGTGATTTAGATTCAGACCAGAGAAAAATAATGGATTTGCATCAAGTGATTGGTTATTTGATTTTGCGTGGACTCAGGACTTTCAGACAAATCGCGGATATCATGTTGTTCACTCACATTGAAAAAGGTTATCCCGGAGAAGTAGTTGGGCAGGAGGTATCCCCTCTTTCTCACATCCAGATCATTGCTGATACCTTTGACGGATGTTTATCTTTTCGAGAATATCGCAAAGGTGCCAGAAAATCACTAAATGAGGTTTTCCAGATAGTAGCTTCGGACGATAAACCGCGCCATCCAATTGATGTTTTAATTTCAACCGCACTTTCTTTTGGAATCAATCTTCGTGATGCCAAAAGAATTTTGCTGGACAATGCTCAGAATGATAACGAGAAACTGAAAATCGAAGAAGCGCTTGCCGTTTAATCAGTCAGCCACTCTTTTTGTGTTATAATCTTCTCTATGAAGCTCTCTCAGCTCGGCGAGTTTGGCTTAATTGACCTTCTGGCAAAGGGACTAGATAAACCCTCGGCCAGAGTCGTGGTCGGCATTGGGGATGACGCAGCTGCGCTGCGAATTTCCAATTTCCAATTTCCAATTTCCAATAAAATTCCAAGTTCCAAAATCCAAAATAAAAAACTATTACTAATTACTACGGATACTCTTGTTGAAAATGTTCACTTCAGGCTAAAAAACACCTCTTTTTTCTACCTTGGTTATAAAGCGTTAGCGATAAATATCTCGGATATTGCGGCGATGGGAGGGGATCCGACTTTCGCACTGGTTACGATTGGAGCGAATAAAAACCTTCCTGTATCGAAGATAGAAGAACTCTATCGCGGAATAAAAAATTTAGCACGTAAATATAAAATCGATATCGTCGGAGGAGACACCGTCGCTTCGCCAAGAGAATTGATTGTTAGCATCACTTTGTTGGGAGAAGTTGCGGAAAACAATTTGCTTTTAAGGTCTAACGCAAAAGTTGGTGATGCAATCTTAGTAACCGGGAGTTTTGGAAAGCCCGCGGCTGATGAATTCCGAATTCCGAGTTCCGAATTCCGAATTAGGTTAAAAGAAGCGCAAAGCATTGCAAAATCAGGGTTAGCCACCGCCATGATTGACAGCAGTGACGGGCTAGTGCGATCGATCCTGGAAATTTGTAAAGCTAGTAAAGTTGGTGCTAGAATTTGGTTGGATTCAATCCCCGTAGCTGAAGATGCCACGCTCGAACAGGCGCTTTACGGCGGTGAAGAATACGAATTGGTTTTTACCGTCCAACGATCCAAAGCGGTGGAACTGAAAACCTTAATTGAGAAACGAACTGGGACAAAAGTCTCGATCGTTGGTGAAATAGTCAGTCAGAAAAATGCGATCAAATTGGTTGATGTTCACGGCGTAACTCACGCGCTGAAGAGCGGGGGATACGAACATTTTAGATAACTTGCCCTCGCCCTCTGGGAGAGGGCCGCAAAAGGTTAAGTATCGGTTAAACAAAAAGTGGGTGAGGGCATAGATAAACTTATGATTAATAAACGTCGTTTGATAAATACCTTTAAGAAACTGGTCAAAATTGATAGCCTTTCTTTAAAAGAAAGAAAGGTCATGAAATTTTTGCAAAAAGAATTAAAGGGTATGGGTTATAAATCGAAATTGGTGGGGGGAGTCAGAGATGGGGAGGTCGGAAATTTGATGGTTGAAATCGGGGGGCACGGTCCGCGTTTACTTTTAAACGCGCACGTTGATACGGTTGCTCCCGGAGAAAACATCAGACCGATAGAGCGTAAAGGGATGATTTATTCTAACGGTTCTACCATTTTGGGGGCGGATAATAAGGCGGGGGTAGCGGCCATCCTTGAAATCATAAGAAGCTTAAAGGAAAACAAAATTAAATACCCTTCTCTCCAAATTATTTTTACCGTAGCTGAAGAAACCGGCCTCTTGGGGGCAAAGGCGTTGCCAGAAAAGATGCTTAAAGCCGATTTTGGAATTGTGCTGGATGGTGGGGACATCAATGAAATAATTTATAAAGCCCCCACCCAGTATAATCTTACCGCTACCATTTTTGGAAAAGCTGCCCATGCCGGCATTCACCCAGAAGAAGGCATCAATGCCATCCAGGTTGCTTCGATTGCTATCGCCAAAATGCGCCTGGGAAGAATTGATCAAGAGACAACAGCTAACATCGGGGTAATCAAAGGTGGCAGGGCAACCAATATTATTCCGGATGAAGTCGAGTTAAAGGGGGAAGCGCGCAGCCATAACCCATTAAAATTAAAAAGTCAGATTAAGCATATGGAAAGGATACTTTCTCAAACCTGCAAGAAATTTAATGCTCGTCTTGCGCTCAGAGTTGAACGGATGTATAAATCTTTTGAAATGAAAAAATCCAGTCGAATAATTCAATTAGCTCTAGCTGTTATGGAGGAAGCTAGGGAAAAACCGGTTATTAAACAAACCGGTGGCGGATCGGATGCGAATATTTTTAATGAAATGGGCATTAATACCATCATTATGGGAGTAGGGGCAGATCGAGTACACACCACCGCAGAAAGAATTGCAGTCAATGATTTTGTGAAAGGGACGGAAATCATTTTAAATTTAATACGGAGGATAGCTCTATGAGTAAACTTGAAGAAAAAACGATTTCGAGCGAGATGATTTTTGAAGGACGACTACTTAAACTAAAAAAGACACAAGTTAAACTTGCTTCTGGCGTTAAAGCCACCCGCGAAATCGTTGAACATCCCGGAGCAGTAGCCATTATCGCTATTACTGCAGACAATGAATTAGTCCTGGTCAGACAGTTCAGGAAGGCGGCAGAAACCATCTTGCTGGAAGTCCCGGCCGGGGTACCGGAAAAGGGCGAAACGGGTGAGGCAGCGGCGCGTCGGGAACTGGAAGAAGAAACAGGTTTCCATGCAAAAAAAATTACGAAACTCTGGGAGGGTTTTGCTTCCCCCGGTTATTCAAATGAGCTTATCCAATATTATCTGGCGCAGGAAATGTCAGCCGTTCCCCGAAGGCCGGAAGAAGATGAACAGATTGAGGTTGACCTGGTGGATATTGAGGCCTGTGTGGATATGGTAAAAAATGGCAAAATCAGGGATAATAAAACGATGATCGGAATTATGCTCGCAGAAAAGGTAATAAGTGGATAAATTTATTAAAGAGTTCCTGGAATTCATTAAAATCGAACGCGGTTATTCGGATAACACCCTGCATTCTTACCAGAAGGATTTGAGCCAGTTTAATAAATATCTTAAAATACAAAATCCCAAAGCAATCGATCAGACGGCGATTAAGTCATTTATGGAACATTTGCATGATGAGGGATTTTCTGTCGCTTCGATCGAGCGTAAGCTGGCCTGTCTAAAATCTTTTTTTCGCTATTTATTACGGGAAGAAATTGTTCAAAGCGACCCTACCAGTGACACCTCCTTCCCTAAAAAAGCGAAACGCTTACCCAAGGCATTAAGCATTAGCGAAACGATTAAGCTCATCTCTGCCCCTCGCGGAGAAAAGCCCGCTGCCTTAAGAGACGCGGCGCTACTTGAATTAATGTATGCGACCGGCATGCGTGCTTCAGAAATCGCAGGCTTAAATCTCAATGATATCAATTTAGAAGTTTCTTTTGTAAAATGCTTTGGCAAAGGCGCCAAGGAGAGAATCGTTCCAATCAATAAGATTACCCTGCGGGCTTTAAAAGCCTATCTAGAAAAGGGCCGCCCGAAATTTCCCCAGAAAGACAAACCGGCTCTTTTTTTGGATAAGAATGGTCAACGTTTAAGCCGGCAGGGGCTGTGGTTAATCATAAAAAAATATGTGAAAGAAACCGGGGTAAAAGAGGGGACCTCTCCTCATACCCTGCGCCATTCCTTTGCCACCCATCTTTTGGAGAGGGGAGCTGACCTAAGATCCGTACAGGAGATGCTGGGACACTCAGATATTTCAACCACCCAGATCTATACCGCGGTTTCACGGGAGAGATTGAAGAGGATTTATTTAAAAGCTCATCCCAGAGCCTAGAGAGGAGTATTTGCATTGAATGAATTGACTTCTTTATTGATAAGTTTACCGATAATCTTAATTACGATTTCGATCCATGAGTTTGCCCATGCCAAGGTGGCGGACATGCTGGGCGATCCCACACCCCGGCTGGCTGGACGGTTGACCCTAAACCCGATTAATCACATTGATCCGATTGGATTTATTATGTTAATCCTGGTTCGATTTGGTTGGGCTAAGCCGGTGCCCATCAATCCTTATAATTTTAAGAATCCCAGGCAGGGGAATATTTATGTAAGCCTGGCGGGCCCCCTGTCTAATTTTATTTTTGCCTGGATCGTTGCCATTCTTTTTCGCAATCTTCCCTTGGATAACCTCCCCATTTTGCCCTTTATCTTTTCTTATACGATTTGGATAAATTTAGCCCTAGGGGTTTTTAATTTGATCCCCATTCCGCCGCTGGATGGCTCACATCTGCTAGAGGCATTTTTACCCTATCGCTATCAGGAAACCTATTATCAAATGCAACAATACGGATTTATCATATTGTTAGTGATCGTGGTATTTGGTTCCCCCATTTTAATCTCCATTATTGAATTTTTATATCATTTCTTGATTTAGGTTATTTTATGTCATTAAAATACCTTGAATCGCTTGAAAAATTTGGTATCCATTTGGGCTTGGAAAGGATTGAGTATCTTTTAGGCCAGCTGGGCAACCCTCATCTGAAATTTAAATCTCTGCATGTTGCCGGCACCAATGGCAAAGGTTCTACCAGTGCGATGATCGCGGCGGTTTTAAAAGAAGCCGGCTATAAAGTTGGGCTTTATACTTCGCCGCATCTGCTGGATTACACAGAAAGAATTAAAATCAACGGCCAGGATATTTCCCGAAAAAGGTTTTTTTATGGTTTGAAAAAGGTAAAAAAGTTGGCCGTGACCATGCGCGACAAGCCGACCGTTTTTGAAGTTCTGACGGCTGTCGCTTTTTGGTATTTTGCGGAAGAGAAAGTTGATTTTGCGGTGGTGGAGGTGGGGATGGGGGGACGGTTGGATTCTACCAATGTGATCACACCCTTAGTATCTGTTATAACCAATATTGATTACGAGCACACGGAGATCTTAGGTGAAAGTTTGTCAAAGATAGCTAAAGAAAAAGGGGGGATCATCAAGAAGGGGGTCCCAGTAGTTACGGCAGAGAATAAATCGGAGCCGCTCAGGGTGATGAAAAGTATCGCCGAAAGAAAGAACGCTCTTTTGATAGCTGTCAGCCATCAACCGGCAGCCATTAACAGCAACCTAATCGGCACCCATCAGCGGGTTAATGCCGCCTGTGCGATCGCCGCTATAAGAATAGCGGGCATAAAAGTGTCGAAAAAATCAATACAAAGCGGATTGAGCAAAGTCCGATGGCCCGGGCGATTCCAGGTAATTTCAAGAAATCCATTCATCTTGCTTGATGGGGCACATAATCCCGCAGGGATTAAAACTTTACAGGTGACGATTCTGGAACAACTCCCGGGGATAAAGTTTACGGTGATCTTTGGCTGCCAGAAAGATAAGGATGCCAGTAAAATGCTAAGCTGTTTGAGAGCAATCGCTTCGAAAATAATCGTCACCCGGTCATCCCACAATAATGCGGTTAACAGCCGAAAATTATCAAAATATATTAAGAAGGATGTTTTAACTGATTCATTGCTTCAGGCGCTGGCATATTGGGATAAAGCTTCTCCCTTAATAATTACCGGTTCTCTTTTCTTGGTTGCGGATGCATTAAAAGTGTTTAATTGCCAATTTAAACTTGACGGCTTTAAACGATTATTGTAAAATCAACCCATTATGGAAACACCCGGAGAAAATTTTGAAACACCACCCGGTCCCAGCGGCGGTTCCGAAGAAGAAAACCCATCTAATAACCAGTTCCAGAACCTGTTTAAAAATCTATTATTAATTCTGGTTCTGATTGCCCTGATTATTGCCTGCTTCTGGATTAGCTTTTTATTGGGAAAAAGAATCCTAACCCCACCCAAAAGACCTGTTCCGTTAAATCTACCCATGGCGACTTCCGAAGCCATGCCCTCCACCGATCATTTACAGAAACTAGCCATTGAGGCGACTAAAGAGGTCGAAAGTATTCCGGTTTCCTTGGAAGCGGTTGCCAAGGTAAAAAAAGCCACCGTCAAAAAGGTTAAAGCAGGTAAGATTAGTAAAAAAACCCCGCTCACACAGTTGGTAACTAAGGAAGTTAAAGCAATAAAAAAGGTTCCAAAAATAAAAACCACTCCTGTCAAAAAAACGGTTAAACCAGTAGCCGGAAAAGTTGCCGTTAAAAAAGTTAAAAAATATTATAAGGTCCAGGTTGGATTTTTTAAAAATCGTTCTTCCGCCAACGCTATGGCCGGAAAAATCCAGGCAGCCGGTTTTAAGTCTTTTATAAAATATTTGCCGAGTGGAATGCGCGTTCAGGTGGGTGCTTTTCGAACCAGAGCTGAAGCCAATAAAGCCAGAGCCGCCCTCAAATCACATGGTTTCCAATCTTTGGTTATTTACGAGTAATTTTAAGGAGGAATAAAATAGCTATGGGATTGTATGATCTTATTTTTGGACATTTTTCAAGAGATTTGGGAATAGATTTGGGAACCGCCACCACGCTGGTTTTCGCACGGGGTGAGGGGATTATTCTCTGTGAGCCATCGGTAGTAGCGATCAATAAAGATACCGGTAAAGCACTGGCTTTTGGTAACGAAGCGAAGAGTATGCTGGGAAGAACCCCCGCTAACATCATTGCGGTAAGGCCGATGCGGGATGGTGTCATCGCCGATTTTGAGATCACCGAAATGATGATGCGCCATTTCATCAATAAAAGCCATAACCGTTCTGCTTTTGTTCGGCCGAGGATTGTGATCGGTGTGCCCTCCGGCATCACCGGCGTAGAAAAACGGGCGGTGCTGGATGCGGCGATGCATGCCGGCGCGCGCGAGGCCTACCTGGTGGAAGAACCAATGGCAGCGGCGATCGGTGCTAATTTACCCGTTTCTGAAGCCCAGGGAAGCATGATCGTAGATATCGGCGGCGGGACCACCGAAGTGGCGGTTTTGGCTCTGGGCGGGATTGTGGTTTCTAAATCCATCCGGGTGGCAGGGGATGAAATGGACGAGGCGATTGTGGCCCATTGCCGTAAAAATTATAATCTATTGATTGGAGAACGGACCGCAGAACAAATTAAAATTGATATCGGGTCGGCGTATCCACTTTCTGAAGAGAGAACGATTGAAGTGCGCGGCCGTGACCTGGTGACGGGCCTGCCCAAAACCTTAACCCTTACTTCTTCCGAAATCCGCGATGCCCTTTCTGAACCGGTTGCCACGGTGGTGGATGCGGTGCGCATGACGCTGGAAAAAACCCCGCCCGAACTGGCTTCGGATATCATGGACCGGGGGATTGTGATGGCGGGTGGTGGATCGTTGCTGCGCGGTTTAGACAAGCATCTGTCACAGGAAACAGATATGTCAGTTTATGTGGTAGATGATCCCATTTCTTGTGTGGCCTATGGTACCGGTAAGATCTTGGAAGAAATTGACACTTTGAAAAAAGTTTTGATAATGCCCAAACGATCTAATCAGTGACCGAATTTCGTCCCTATCGAAAAAAAAGATCTTATCTATTAGCGATTATCATAATCCTTGCGGCTATTTTTGTATCCTATTCGGCCTTCCTTAATATAATCCAGCTTAGATCAATCATGGGAACGGTGGCTTATCCTTTTGAGGCAGTGACCACGGTGGTCTGGAAGAGCACGGTGGGATTACCTGCCTTTATCGTTAATCTGAAGGATATGCTCAGTGAAAACGCAAAATTGAGGGAAAATCTGGAGGAAACGGATACTAAATTAATAATCCTGGATCAGCTGGCGGAAGAAAATGATCGCCTAAAAGAGGCCCTGGCTTTTAAGCGGAGCCAATATCGTTTTAGTCTATGTGCTGCCGGGGTTTTAGGCCGGGTTCCCACCGCTTGGTATTCTATTTTATCTATCAATAAGGGCAGTAAAGATGGCATCCGGCTTGGTATGCCGGTAATCAACCAACAGGGATTGATTGGAAAAATAATTGAGACTTCTAATTTTTCTTCAAAAGTATTGCTGTTAATTGATCGTGAAAGCGCGGTGGTGGCGGCAGATGCGCGCAGCCGGGTGGAGGGGGTGGTGGAAGGGAGCGGGACAGAAAAACTGTTTATGAAATATGTCGGTGCCGAAGGAGAGATTAAAGAAGGGGATCTGATCGTGTCCTCATCCCTTTCTTCGGCTTTCCCGGCCGGCCTTCCCATCGGTACGGTCAGCCGGGCTTTTAAGCGAGAGCACGATATCTTTTATCATGTGGAAATTAAGCCAGCGGTCGAATTTCTAAGCATCGAGACCCTCTTCGTTATTTTATAAAATGCGGTCTGTAAAGAGCGTCGTATTTATTGGTCTGCTGCTTATTTTACAAAGCAGTGTTTTTTCCCGTTTGAGCCTTTTTGGGGTGGGGCCGGATCTGGTATTGGTAGCGGTGGTGATCTTTGCCGTGTTGAACCAGGACGAAAAATCAACCCAGTTCGCGGCGGGGACGGCTTTTTTACAGGATCTTCTTTCTTACGGAATGTACCTGAACCTGGTGCTCAAGGTGGCTTATACGGCGCTGATAAATGCGATGAAAAAAAGTTTTATGGGGAGTGAGTTTTTTCTGGCGGCGGTTTTGCTGGCGCTCTTTACGCTTATCACTTTTATTCTTACCGGAATCATCTGTCCCCTTTTGGGCGGGAAACCGATTGATTATCCAGCGTGGTTGCTGACCGTCTTGATCGCCATGCTTTATAACCTGTTTTTCCTGCCGATCCTTTTTCCTATTTTATCTAATTTAAGCCATGATTAAACGACCACCGGCCTTAACGATTGTCATCGGAATTATTTTTGCTTTGTTCTTGGGCAGATTGATGCAGCTGCAATTGGTTGAAGGGGCAAAGTATGCGCGAATGTCGATTGATAATGCCGCCAAGACTTTCCTGGAGCCTGCTCCCCGGGGCATTATTTATGATCGCTATGGCAAGGTGCTAGTGGAGAACCAACCGATTTTCTATGTTCAGGTTCTGCCGCATATTTTAGCGGCCAAGTCCGAAAGCACCCAAGCAAGGATCCTGAATGAATTAAGCCGGCTAATGGGAGAGAAAATCGAATTAAAGGTCTCAGCCAATGAGCCGATTATTATCAAAGATAATATCCCGCTGGAGACCGCCTTGAAAATAGAAGAGAAAAAACAAGAGCTGGAAGGGGTGGTGGTCAGTACCCGAGCTGTCCGTCGCTATCCCTTTGGAGCAAACCTGTCACATGTCCTGGGTTATATAGGTGAAATTGAAGCCCGAGAGCTAGATAAATTAAAAGAAGACGGCTATCGTCTGGGCGATATTCTGGGGAAAGACGGAATTGAAAAATATTATGACCGGGAAATTCGCGGGGTGGATGGGGGCAAAAAAATTGAAGTGGATGTTTATGGAACTCCCAAGCGTATCTTGGAAGATGTCGAATCGGTTCCGGGAGCAGATGTAAAATTAACCATTGATCTGGAGATGCAGGAAGCAGTAGAAAAAGCCTTGGGCGGCCGAGCGGGAGCAGCGCTGGTAATGGATGCCAGAAGCGGAGAAATCCTGGCGCTGGCCAGCCATCCCAATTATGATCCCAATATCTTTTTGGAACCGCTGGAGGAGGAAACCTGGCGGCGGTTAGAGAGAGCCGGCAACCCTTTTATGAATCGCGGCCTGGCACTCTATCCGCCCGGATCAACTTTTAAGGTGGTGACCTTGGCGGCGGCTTTGGAAGAAGGGTTGGCCAAGCCCGACGAAATCATCAATTGCCCTGGCTACTATCAAATCAATGATCGGGTTGCGCATTGCTGGTTAACTTCAGGCCACGGTAAAATTTCGGTGATGGAGGGATTGATTTGGTCTTGTGACGTGGTATTTTTTGAGTTGGGCCGACGGGTGGGTCCCGACCGGTTGGCGAAATATGCACGTAAATTTGGGTTGGGCGAACGTACCGGGATCGACCTGCCACAGGAAAAAAAGGGAACCATCCCCACCCGGGATTGGAAGAAAAATTATTTAAATGAAGCCTGGTATGAGGGCGATTCGATCAACTATGGAATTGGGCAGGGGTTTGTAAGGGTTACCCCTTTGCAGATGGCGGTGATGTACGCGGCCATTGCTAACGGACAGGTACTCAAGCCATTTGTGGTCAAGGAAATAATTGATCGTAATGATAAGATTATATATAAAAATAATTATCAGAGTACGGGAGACATGCCCATTTCTTTGCCCAATCTGCTTTTGATGAGGAAAGCGCTACGGGAAGTTATTAGACGCGGAACGGGGGTGGTGGCTTCGGTGCCAGGGTTGCCGGCAGCGGGCAAAACGGGAACGGCGGAAAATCCAGGGAAAGCGCATGCCTGGTTCGTTTGCTTTGCTCCTTACGATAATCCGGAAATTGTCATCGTCGCTTTTGTCGAGCACGGGGAACATGGCGACCGGGTTACAGCTTCAATTGCCCGGGATATTTTGATCTGGTATAAAGAAAATCGGTTACAAAAATCTTATGCGGAAGAAAAGCCTGAAGGACAATATATCCTGCACGGCAAATATAAAACCCCCTATTATGTGAAAAGGAAAACTGAGGAAACGGCTGGGGAAAGTACGGAATAGGGTTGAATAAGATTTTTGGATATGCTAAAATTAGCGGTCTCGAGAGGAGAAAGGTATGGTAAAAGTTGAGTTAGAAGCGGAAAAGAGAGAAACCCTGGGTAAGAAAAATAAAAAATTAAGGACGCAGGGATTGGTCCCGGCCATTATTTATGGGCGTAAGTTCAAACCGGTTTCGGTTACGATTAATTTGCGTGATTTTCAGAAGAAGATCTTAATGTCAGATGCCGGCTTGAACCTTTTGTTCACTTTAAAATTGAAAGAGGAAGGAAAAAGCCAGGAAATCCCGACCATCACCCGCGCTCTGCAAAGAAATCATTTGACCGATGAGATCATTCATCTGGATTTTATGCAGGTGGCCATGGATGAAGTAATTAAAGCCAGAGTACCGGTTGAACTAAAAGGCTTGCCGATAGGGGTTAAAGATAGCGGAGGAGTATTGGTGCATGGTCTAAGAGAAATCGAAATTAAGTGTTTACCCGGTGATATTCCGGAAAAATTTGAAATTGATGTCACTAATCTAGCGATTAGTGACTCCTTGCATGTCGCTGATCTTCAAATTGCTAAAAAGATAGAAATTTTATCACCTCTAACCGAGATGGTTGCGACGGTTTCTGCTCCGACCAAGGAAGAAGAGGTTGCACCCCCGACGCCAACTCCTGAAGAAGCAGCGGTGGCGGCTGAAGCAGCGACCGCGACAGCCGTGGCGGAGGAACAGGTTAAAGAAAAAGCCCCTCCCGGTGGAGCCCCGGCTAAAGAAAAAGCCCCGGCTAAAGAAAAATCCCCACCTAAAGAAAAATAGGATAAATTCAATAAAAATTTAAATCCGGCTACAAGTTTTCACTTGCAAACTACGATATAATATAATAGGATAATTGTGCGCTTTGTTATGATTAAATTGGCAGCAAGGAGAACCATTGGTGGGTGATTTTCAAGCTGGTGGAGGAGAGTTACATCCGGGAAAACCGATCATTTGGCCGACGGGAAAGCCGGTCGCTTCTTCACCGAATCTGCAGACTTCCGGCGGGGTAAGCCGGGCAGCTCCTGCTCGACCGGGTGAAGTAGCACCAGCTCCCGAAGCTGCTCCGGCTCCGACCATAGCACCCGCCGCACCGGCACGACCGGCGCCTTCCGTGGCTCGCCCCTTAACCATCGAAGATATCCGTACCCATCTTTTAAACAACCAGATAGAACCCAATGATTTTAATACCAAACTCGCTTCGTTGATGTTACGCAACGGGGTGGAGGTTTCCCGGTCAAATTTTGTAAAAGTCATTACGATGCTGCAAGGAACCAATAACTCCCAGGCCATGCAGGATGCGGCAGTTTTACTTTTAATGAAAGGCATCGATTCTCCTGAAGCAGTAAAAGTTCTGGGAAATTATTTTTCAGATAATCCGGGAATGGCGGCGCAATTTATGGCTTTACAGGAAGGGCTTGGCGACTTGAGTTCTGCCCTGGGAATGGGGAAGGGATTAATGGATGCGAATTTAATCAATCAGTTGTCGGCGCTGCTTACCCAGTTTGACGAGAACTTCCAGGCGCTTACGCAAAAATTTTCGGGCAATAAAAATATCAGTCGAGAACAGGTCATCAATGATGTGCGGGCATTAAAGGCCTTGATGCAGGGATTACAGGAAAAAGCGCCGACCGCTAATACCGGAGAGGCGCAGGTTTTGTCTTCCAAAATGATGGAGCTTCACGGAAAATTGGATGGGGTCCTGCAAAACTTGATTGCTCAGGGAATTCTTTCCCAGACCGGTCGTTCGGAGGTTAATTATCTCTATCATCAAATTCCTAATGCCATGACCACTCCCCCCAAGGATTTTGAAATTCTGGTTAAGCGGGATGGGGAAGGCAAGAAAGCGGTGGTGGATCCGCGCAATACCCAGGTGGTTATGTCGATGGAAACAGAAAATATGGGGAAAATGGTAGTTTCCATGATCGTCAAGGACAATAAGGTTTATGTTATCTTTGTTTTTTCAGAAAAGGAAAATGGAGATCAGGGGAGGAGTTTGATTGCTAAGGATTTTTCCGAGCTGCAGAAAAACCTGGCGGATAAAAATTTCATGATCACCGGTTATCAGGTAAAAGTGGATCCGGTGATGTGCAGTATTCGTCCTTATTTGATTCCTATGCTTAAGCTTGAAGAAGTGTTAAAAAGAATTGATATTGAGGCGTAAAAAATGGCAGAAGTAGATGCTAAGGTAAAAGGACCCGGAGAAGAAGGAGTCCCTCCGCGCGAACTTACTACCCCCACGGAAAGAAAGACCGCGATCGCAATCCGTTATGATGTGGATCGTGATAAGGCTCCTCTGGTGATTGCTTCCGGACGCGGGCCGGTAGCCGATGAAATATTACGTCTCGCAGATGAAAATAAAATACCACTCTATGAAGATCCGGAGCTGGCCAAACTCCTTACCAAATTGGAGTTGGATACCGAGATCCCCGCTGAACTTTACACCCTGGTGGCGGAAGTTCTCTTTTTCGTCTATAAACTTGACCGGATGGCGGAAAAACGCGAGCGTATGATTACCCGTATTCGCGAAGAAGAAAAAGATAAAAAACGTCCCTAAATTGCTCCGATTTCACGATTGACATTTATTTATTGCCATTCTATAATGACCTCAACATGACTGACCCCATTTTGGAGATCGGCGCCGCCGGTTTGGAAAGTACGGATCAGCGCGTTAGGAAAATGATCGATAATATGGCGCTTTCTCAGATTCCGGGCGCAAAAAAGTCGGACGTGGTCATCCGCGGTTTCCCGGTCGAATTAGAAGCGGCGATGCAACGTACCTCCGCGATTAAACCGATACCAGAAAATACTTACTATAATCAACTCCCAGGTGCCTTAATCAAGACCGGAAACAAGCTGGACCTGGCACTGGGTCCCGAAGGTTATTTCGTGATCCAGGGACTGTGGGGAGAGGGATATACACGGGACGGCCGTTTCCGCCTGGATAAAGATGGACAATTGATAACCGTCGCAGGGAGTTTTCCAGTATTAGGTTATAACGGACCGATTGTCGTTACTCCCGGTGCTAATGTGGAATTTACCCAAACAGGTGAACTGAAAATTGATGGGGCGACGGTAGATCGTCTCCGGGTAATCAAGCCGGAAAGCAAAGATTCATTCGACTCTTTAAATGGCGTTATTTTTAAAAAAATCGATAATAATTCAGTCATCACCGAAGTGGCCAACCCGCGCTTAATCCAGGGATATATGGAAGCTTCCAATGTGAATATCGTTGATCAGATGATGGATATGATAACGCTGGAAAAAATTTTTAATATGGATACGAAGCTGATTCAATACCGGGATAGTATGCTTTCTCAGGCAATGGATTTGGGTAAAGCACAATAAGAAAGGAGCTAAAGATGTTTCAACCTTTGTATGTTGCGGCGACCGGACTCTCAGCTTTACAAGATCAGATCTTAGCTATTACTAATAATCTAGCTAACGCAAAAACGGTGGCTTTTAAAAAAGAGCGCACTGAAAGTGAGAGCCTATTTTTCGTTCAAAAAAGTTTTCAGGACAAATTATATGAAGCTATGTCAGGGAATGATACTCCACCGGTTTCGGTGGAATACGGGACCGGTGTCAGGATCGCCTCTACGCCCAGCGATTTTACCCAAGGCAGTTTTGAGACCACGAGCAATCCGCTGGACTTAGCGATTAAAGGGGAAGGTTTTTTCCAATTTAAAATGCCGGACGGAACGCTGGCTTATGGACGTGCAGGAAATCTGCATTTGGATGATGCTGGGAATCTCGTAGATCCAAACGGACATTTATTGGAACCTCCCATCGTGGTGCCGCAGGGAACCACTTCGATTGTGATTCGCACCGATGGAACCGTGCTGGTGGCGGTTAATAATCAACAAGATTATTCTGAGATTGGTCAAATTAATCTGGTGCGCTTTACTAATCAAGCCGGCTTAAAAAATCTTGGACAAAACCTCTATCAGGCTGCCACCGCTTCGGGTGAGCCGATGGTGGGAGTTCCCGGTCAAGAAAATTTCGGTCTCATAAACCAATACACCCTGGAGCAATCAAACGTGGACGTGATTTCTGAGATGATGAACATGGTTATGGTGCAAAGAGTTTTTGATACGGTGACCAAAGCCGTGCAATCCTATGATTCTATGCTCGATAGTTTGCGTAACATGAAGCAAGCGTGAAATTAATCCTTAGAATATTTGTTATAATAAGTTTAACTTTGGGTGGGGTTTTATCTTCCTTCGCGATGGAAAACTCTGACCAAAAGATTACGCAGGTAATCCAGGATTTTGTCTCCGCCAAAAATCCGGAATGGGGCAATTTAAAGATAACGGTTGATCTGAAGAATCGTGATAAAATTGGCGAGATGTTAAAGGATATTCCGGAGAATGCCAGTTTAAAAATCGTGCAGGTGTTTGATGATTTTAAACCGATTGGTAATGTTATTTTGCCGATCCAGATTTCTAACGCTTCTGGTGAGGCGCTAATTAAAATCTTTGCCCGGGCAAAGATTGAGATCTTCAAAGAAGTGGTATGTTCGGCCAACCAGATCAATCGCGGGCAAAGGATTGAAGCGCCGGACTTAAAACTGGAAGAAAGGGATGTCGCCCTGCTTCCCAACCAATATTATTCCGATCTGGCTCAGGTCATTTCTAGCGAAGCCAAAACGATCATTCCTAAAAACAGCACTCTTTTTGGCTGGATGATTAAAGAAATCCCTATGATTCGTCGCGGCGCCCAGGTTAGATTAATAGTAAAAGCGGATAATTTATTAGTTAAGGCTCAGGGAGTCGCACTGGAAGATGGTTATTTGAATAAAGAAATTAAGGTGAAGCGCAGTGAATCTAACAAAATTTTAATCGGACTGGTTAGTTCTCCGGATGAGGTGGAGGTGAACTTACAGTGAAAATTAAATGGATTGGTTTTGCCGTTGGCATTTTGAGTTTTGCTTTTATTCACGCCGGGCCAGCCCTGGCTGATTCCATCTGGAAATCGGAGAGCGCTTCCCCATTTAGTACGGATAAATCCTACAAGATTGGCGATATCATAAATATTGTCATTTTAGAAAATACCACCGCCCAAAATCAAGCCGGTACCAAAACGGGGGTAAAAGATGATCTGGCGGCAAGTTTTTCTCATACCATTGCTCGTTTAAATCCCGTGATCGGTCCCAGTAATCAGGCCACCGGCTCTGTATCAAATAACTACAATGGAACCGGACAAACCTCACGCACCAGCAATGTTCAGGCGCGTATTTCAGCCTGGGTGACAGATGTTTTGCCCAATGGTAACCTGGCGATCGAGGGCCGGCACAAAATTGAAGTTAATGACGAAACCCAAGAAATCGATGTCAAAGGGGTAATTCGCCCAAAGGATATCACCGGAGCAAATACTATCTATTCTTACCAAATTGCCAATGTAAATCTTTCTATCAAAGGGAAAGGAGCAGTTGCCGAAGCCGATTCGCCAGGCTGGTTGACACGACTGCTAAACTGGCTTTTTTAATCATGCGAAGTTGGAAATTGGGAATTATTTTGTCGTTAGCCATTGTGGCTTGGTCATTACCGGTAGGGGCGGCCTCGCCACCGGTCCGTCTCAAGGACATGGCGCATATCTTGGAGGCACGTGAGAACCAGTTGATGGGTTTTGGTTTGGTAGTGGGGCTCAGTAATTCCGGTGATAAAACCCAAACCGGGTTTACGCAACAGGCTCTCACCAATCTTTTATCCAGGATGGGAATGATGCCCCAATCGGTGGATTTTAAATCCAGAAATGTAGCGGCGGTGATGGTCACCGCGACCCTTCCGCCCTTTGTTAAATCCGGACAAAAGTTGGATGTCACCGTTTCATCCATGGGCGATGCTACTTCGCTACGCGGCGGGATCTTATTGCAAACTCCTCTGCGTGGTGCGGATGATCAGGTTTATGCGGTGGCGCAGGGCAGTGTGCTGGTAGGTGCCAGTCAAACCGCGGCATCCGTCCCCTACATCCGCTCACAACAGGAGACCGTGGGCATCATCTCAAATGGCGCTCTGGTGGAGCAGGAAATCCCGGTTTCGATGGGAGATAAAGGAGTCTTAACGATTGTTATTGATAATCCTGATTTCACTACCGCTAACCGTATGGTTCAATCCATGCGCGCTGCGGGTTTGAATGCCACGGCAAAAGATGCCGGAACGATCAGTGTTCCGATTGCCAGTAGGGAAGTGGTGGAGCTGGTCTCTTTTGTTGAAAATTTAAAAGTGGTCCCGGACCAGGTAGCAAAAATTGTAGTTAATGAACGGACCGGAACGATTGTGATTGGCGAAAATGTCAGGATCGCGCCGGCGGCGGTTTCTTATGCAGGGATTGACGTGATGATTGGCGATGTTAATCTTTATTCAGAAGGGGACACCACTGCCAACCAGCAGGAACAGGTTTCATATCGAGCCCGATCACTGGCTAAACTCCAAAAGAATAAAGGGCAGTTGCAGACCGTGGGTGGTGGCACCACGCTTTCTGCTCTGGTAAGAGCCTTGAATGCTATCGGGGCATCTCCTAAAGATTTGATTGCTATTTTACAAGCTATGAAAAAAGCCGGTGCCATTCAGGCCGAGTTTGAGGTGCTCTGATGCTATCGGAAGTTCAGGGTGTACAGGCCGGAAGTGCTTTGCCAGACGGACAAAGCTGGTCGGGTGCCAGTGCACAAAAAGTTAAAGAAGAGTTTCTGACTTATTTTTATAAAGAGATTTTAAAACAAGCGGTTACGACTCCCGATTTGAGCCTGGGGGGAGAAGAGAACAACTCCATGAGCAAGGTTTTTACCGCAGATTTAATGGTGGAAAAATTGGCCCAGGAGCTGGTGCAGAGCGGAGCTTTTTCAACCAAAGATCTTTTCCCTTCGCTCGGAGAAAGTGAAACGGAGCCGATTAAATGACACAAACCCAAAAAAATTTACCAAAATCGCTTGAGGCTTATATGCCCCTGGTGCATTCTATTGCTTCTATGGTTTCAGGCAAAGGTCTTCCTCCCAACATTGAATATGATGATCTGGTTTCGGATGGGACGATCGGTTTAATGAAGGCCGCTGAAAATTTTGATCCCAAGCGCGGAGTTAAGTTTGAAACCTATGCCTCCTACCGGATCCGAGGTGAAATTCTAGACGGTCTCAAGAGTTACAGCCCCGTCCCTTACCGGGTACAGGTGATGGTGCGAGACCTGGCTAAGAAGGGCGTAAAGTCGGTGGTAAAACGCAGCCAGAAGGAGAAGGAAGATGAGGCGCTCTTAGAAAAAAAAGAGTTGAGCGAATCAGAGTTTAAAGAAGCCCTCAAGCGTATAAAAAAGATTGTTTCGGCTTCGGCTTTAATGTACCTGCTCTCGATCGAAGAAATGTCCGAGATCGGAGTGGAGCCGCCGGTTGCAGGAGAAACCACCCCGGCGGCCGAAGTGGAGTTTGCGGAACTCAAGGATAAAATTCGTAACGTTGTCCGGGAACTTCCCCCTTTGCAACGGCAGGTGGTGGAGCTATTTTTCAACCAGGGAATTAATCAAAAAACAATTGCGGCTAAGCTTAAACTTTCACGGCCTAAGGTGTGTCGCGTGTTAGCCAAATCGATCAATAGTATTAAAGCAAAATTAAAACATGCTTAAAAGAGTGCAAAATGGCAATTGAAATATTTGATCCGAATTTTGATAACCTGACCAGGGCGATGAAAATCGAGTCGCTAAAGCAGGAAGTAACCACGCATAATATTGCTAATGCCAAAACACCGGGATATGAGGCCCTCACCTTCGATGAACATCTGATGAAAGCAGTAAAGCGCACGGATCGAAAAAAAGTGGTGCTGGAAGAGGAACTGGCGGCATTAACCCAAAATAAATATTCCGATTATGTTAAACTCCTAACATCAAAAATCAGTGTCTTAAGAACGATTGTTACCCAGGGAAAGAAGTGATAAAAGATGGGATTGTATAGTGCGCTGGATATTAGTGTTTCTGGTGTAACTGCCGAGCGGGTGGCGATGGAATTGATCGCCTCTAATCTGGCGAATATTAATACTACCCGCACCATTTATGGTGGGCCATACCGAAGGCGGGTGCCAGTTTTTACCGAGAAATCACTGTCCTTTGCCGAGGAATTATCAGCGGCGCAAGGAAAACTTTCTGGAATGGGTGGGGGAGTAGAGGTTATGGATGTGGCAGAAGATAATACTCCTTTCCCCAAAGTCTACAAACCGGACCATCCGGATGCGGATGCCCAGGGTTTTATTTCTCTGCCCAATGTTAATCTGTCTACGGAAATGACCGATATGGTCTATGTTACCCGGCTATATCAGGCAAATATTACGGCCTTTAACTCTACCAAAAAAATGATTTCAGATACTTTGCAGATTCAATAATTATGAAAGGAGATAGAAATGGTTGAAGCAATCAATCCGGTCAGTGCTGAAATGAGGATGGCGCAACTGTTAGGCCAAGACTTCTTATCAACTGCACCTTCTAGCAATGCCGAAGAAACAAATAATGGAATGAATTTAGCTCAAGTCTTACCGGGATCGCCGGTCGGGACACCTGCGGGAGTGGAAAAGATTAATTTGCCGGGCAATCTTTTTGATGATATCTTGGCGAAGAGCATCGAAGCGCTTAACGGCGTAAGCCATCAGGAAAATTTAACCAATCAAATGATCAGCGGATTTACCCGGGGAGAGATTGAACTACAGGACGTGATGGTGGCACAGGCTAAATTAAATATTATGGTAAACTTGGCCACTACCACTATTAACACAGCGGTATCGACTTTTAAAGAAATTACGTCGATGCAGATTTAATGAGGAGCTAATATGGCAGAGGTGCCTGCGGGTTTAGATATAAGAAGAATAATACTGCTTGCCGGAGTATCGGTGGTGGTGGTTTTTGCTGTTCTTTTTCTTTTTTTTCGTGGCTGTGCTACCACCGGCAAAAGCACCAGCGGCTATACCGTCATTTATACCAATCTTGATCTCAAAGACGCGGCCAATGTCATTGCCCGTTTGAAAGAGCTGAATATCAATTATGAAATCCGGGATGATGGCCGCTCTATCGCCGTTCCAAAAGTTAAAGCGGATGACGCCCGGATGGGACTGGCAGAAAAGAATTTACCCCTGGGGGGAGTGGTGGGCTGGGAGATTTTTGACCAATCTAAACTGGGAGCCACTGATTTTGATCGAAGGATTCAGTTGATTCGGGCAATTTCCGGCGAGTTATCGAGGACCATTCGCCGCATTGAAGGGGTCGAAGACGCTCGCGTGCAGATTGTTATACCGGAGACGCGGCTATTTGCCGCGGCGGTGGCGCCGGTAACCGCTTCGGTTATGTTGCGTCTGCGCCTCGGAACCGAACTGACGGCGGAAAAAGTAAACGGTATCATCCACCTGGTAGCCAGCAGCGTGGAAAATTTACAAACTGAAAATGTTACCGTCATTGATGACACCGGGAAAATATTATCCGCTAAGGCCAAAACTGCCGAAGTGAAACCAGAAGTAGCGATATATCCTCCTCCTATCATTACGCCAGAAGTGCTGCAGGTGGGCCCGGAAAAGGTCAAGATTGTTTCTGAAGAGATAAAGCCGCCGGCTTCAGCCGAAGAAATGGCGATTACCCGGCCGCCCATAACCCCGGAAGAAAAGTTCCTGTATAAGGTACGGGTCAGGAAAGATTACGAAAGAGATCTGGCGGCTAAAGCCCAGGAAATGCTGAACCGCTTTTATCCACCAAATGCTATCATCGTTAAGGTAAACGCCGAAGTCAAAAGCATCGAATATGCCCAACCGATAAAGGTCAGCAAACTGACCGCGATTGTTTTAATCGATAACCGGATTGTTATCCCTAAATCACTGAAGGATATGACGAATGCAATGGTGGCGGCGGCGATCGGTTATAATAAAAAGAGAGGGGATCGCATCATTATCCAGGCCGTCCCTTTTCATCTGGCCGTTTCATCGGCGGAGGCGGTGCCCGGGGTGGTGGCCAAAGCTTCCAAACCATTCTTAACAATGCCGATTTTCCATCCTATTCGATTACTCTCACTGCTGATCAGAATCATCTGGTTGGTGGGAATCGTTTTAATCGCGATGGCGATTTTCTTTATTTTCAGAAGAATCTTGCAGAGAACCCATGAAGAAAAAGTTGAACTGGCGGAGGCTGAAAGACCCTATGTAAGAGAGGAAAGGATCTCAACCATTGAGGCCCTGCGATCCATGACCGACAAGAATCCGGAAAAGATTGCGGATCTGCTCAAACATTGGTTGACGGACTAATCGATGGTATTAACCGGTAGAGAAAAAGCGACGATTTTTTTATCTTTAGTGGGGGCGGAAACTTCCTCACGCATCTTGCGCTACCTGCCGGGAGAGCTGGCCGATCTGATCGCTTCGGGGATCAATCATCTTCCTACTCCTTCCCCGGATGCCCTCTCCGAAGTGCTGGATGAATTTAAAAGTTTTCTGGCTTTGCCGGAAGGAGAAAAAGCCGGGGCTGAAGAAAGGACCCTCCCACCGCCCAGAATGGAAGAAAAGCCTAGGGCCCGTAAAAATTATGCACTGCTCATGTACGAACGGCCACAAATGATCGCTTATCTTTTATCCATTATGCCGGAAGATCAAAGGGAAGACGCTTTATTAAATCTTCCGCGGGAAAAGGTACTAATCGAAGAGTTACTTTATACGCTTAAGCCGAATCCTCTGTCCCCCAAGATTGAGTTGAAACTTAGGGAATTATATAAAAGCAGGCTTTTCTAATGGGTCTGATAAAACGCAACCAATTAGAAGAAAAGGGAACCCTCTTCATAGAAAAAAAAGCTGCTCCCCTGCGTAAACCGAAGTTGGAAATTAGGCCCATTCTAACCGCGATCAGCGCCGAAGCCACCACCGCCGAGAATCTTAACCGGGTAAGAAGTGAAGCGGAGAAAATTGTCCAGGAAGCCATGGCAGAGGCGGATGGAGTCAGGGAAGAAGCGAAAGCGGCGGGCAGGGAAGAGGGACGGGCCGAAGCATCTTCGCACATCGCAGAGGCGATGGAGACGCTTAACCAAGCGATCAAAGAGCGTAAATCGATCATTAAAGATGCGGAAGCTGAGATTTTGCGTTTATCGCTCAAGGTGGCGGAACAGATCATTCGTTCTGAGGTTTCCTTGCATCGTGATGTTTGCTTAAATATTGTGTCGGAGGCGATTGCGCGAGTTTCGGACCGGGAACAGATCATTGTTAAAGTAAACCGCGAAGACGCCGAATATTTAAAACGTTACAAGGACCGCCTGACCAGTATGCTGGACGGGGTTAAGAGTTTTTCCATCATTGAGGATTCCACCATTGAGCCGGGGGGGTGTGTGATCGAGACCAACCTCGGCTTTGTTGACGCTCGTATTTCCACCAAATTAAAAGCAATTGAAGAAGCCCTCAAAAAAGTATCTGCCGAAGAAGAGCGAGCTTAATGGCCCAAGTAAAAATCGATTTTGAAAAATACCACAAAGCGGTTGACCGAGCGGATCTGGTGCGGGTCATTGGTAAAGTAGTGCAGGTGGTGGGATTGATCATCGAAGCCCAGGTAGGGGGAGTTTCGGTAGGTGATCTTTGTTCCATCCGGATTGAGAAAGAAAACCGTGATGCTTTTGGGGAAGTGGTGGGCTTCAGGGAAAACCGGGTTTTATTAATGCCCCTAGGTTCAACCTCTGGGATTTCTCCCGGCGCGCAGGTATTGGCGGCGGGAAAACCGTTAAGGGTGAGGGTTGGATATGATTTGTTGGGGAGGGTGTTGGGAGGATTGGGAGAACCGATTGATGGCAAGGGGCCAATTTTTGGGGAAACTGATTATCCACTGGATGCCGATCCCCCCGATCCGGTAAAACGTCCCCGGGTGACCGAAGTTTTAAAAACTCGTGTTCGTGCCATTGATGGCTTGTTAACCGTAGGTCGGGGCCAGCGCATCGGCATTTTTGCGGGATCCGGCGTTGGTAAATCCACTGCCATGGGCATGATCGCGCGTAATGCCGAAGCGGATATCAACGTCATTTCGCTGGTGGGTGAGCGTGGCCGCGAAGTACGTGATTTTATCGAAGAATCGCTGGGGGAAGAAGGTTTAAAAAAATCGGTAGTGGTCGTGGCCACTTCTGACTTGCCGCCCCTGATCCGTTTAAAGGCGGCTTTTGTGGCGACGGCTGTTGCAGAATATTTCAGGAACCAGGGCAAAATGGTCATCCTGATGATGGACTCGGTGACGCGTTTTGCCATGGCGCAGCGCGATATCGGTTTGGCGGCCGGTGAGCCGCCCACCACCAAGGGTTATACCCCGTCGGTTTTCGCTCTTCTCCCGCGCCTGATGGAACGTTCGGGAACTTCGACGGTGGGCTCAATTACCGCTTTTTATACGGTACTGGTTGAAGGCGACGATTTTAACGAGCCGATTGCCGATCATTCGCGTTCGATTCTGGATGGCCACATCGTTCTTTCCCGTGATCTGGCGGCCAGGAACCATTATCCGGCCATCGATGTTCCGCACAGTGTTTCGCGTCTGATGACCAATCTGGTTTCGGATGAGCATAAGGAAGCGGGGGGAAAGCTGCGCGAAGTGCTGGCCCGTTACGCCGAAGCGGAAGACCTGATTAATATCGGGGCTTACGTTAAAGGGAGCAACCCCAAAATCGATTATGCCCTATCCAAGATTGATCAGGTTAACACCTTCCTGCGGCAAGGGACCTTTGAGAAGGTTGAGTTCGAAGAAACGGTTCGAAGGATCATCAGCATCTTCGCTTGAGTGTGAGGTTTTTTTATGGCTAAACCAAAACCGGGAAAAAGATTTAAATATGACCTTGAATCGGTCCTGAAGGTGCGCGGCATCAAGGAGAAGAAGGAACAGGAAAAATTTGCTGAAAAGCAGGTGGAATACATAAAACAGAAGCAGAAAGAGGAAACGATCAAACAAGAAAAAAAGCACAAGGAAGAAGAGCTAAGAAATGTTTTTAAGAGAGGACCGATCACCAATTTCGAGAAAGTTCTAAGAAGGAAAGCCCACCTGGAGGTCTTGAAAGACGACCTGGATAATCAGGTCGAAAAAGTTATCGAAGCCAGCAGTGCCCTGGAAGAACAGCGCGCGCATCTGGTGGCCTCCATGAAAGACAAGAAGATCATGGAAAAACACAAAGAAAAGAAGCTGGATGAATATAAAAAGATCATGCAGGATCTTGAAGTGAAATTCTTGGATGAGATTGCCACGGAACGCTTCAAAAAAGTGAAGGAAGATTAGGCCGCTTTTACCACCTTGCCGGCTTTCAGGCATTTGACACAGACGTATTCTTTTCTTTTTTTACCCTCGATCAAAATATTAACTTTCTGCAGATTAGGCAGCCATTGACGTTTGGTTCGCCGGTGACTGTGGGAGACGCTCATGCCGGTGTGCGGTTTTTTGCCGCAAACAAAACATTTTCTGCTCATAACTTTCAAATTATAACATAGCTGTGTTAGAATCACAAATAACAAATGCCGGACCTTAAATTAAACACACCCGTGCAGTATCTCAAAGGAGTAGGGCCCAAGGTAGCCAAGCTTTTCAAAAAATTGGGGGTCGAAACGATAGAAGATTTATTCTACTTTATTCCCCGTGATTATGAGGACCGCAGCCAGATCAAACCCATTGCAAAACTATCTCCTTCCGATAGCGAAATTATTAAGGGGGAAGTGGCGGGGATAGATCATCAACTGACCAGGAATCGCTTCTCTATCTTGAAAGTGACCATTACTGACCGCAGCGGAGCGATCGTGGCGGTCTGGTTTAACCAGCCTTATCTGGAAAGGGTTTTCAGGAAAGGGATGAAGCTAATCCTTTCGGGTAAAGTTGAATATTCCAGTTACGAAGGGGCGCTGCAATTCAGTGTCAAGGATTATGAGGTGGATACGGGTGAGAACCCGAAGATCGTCCCGATTTATCCTTTAACCGAAGGCCTCTATCCCAAGCACGTGAGAAAGGTGATACAAATTGCTTTGGAAAATTGCCTGGATCTGTTTAAGGAGTATCTGCCGGATCAGATAAAAGCTAAATACCATCTGTCCGATTTAAAGGAGGCTCTCCTGAGCGTGCACTATCCGAATAAACTCGAACAGGTGGCGCCGGCCCGTCAACGCCTCGCCTTTGATGAGCTGTTTGTTTTTCAGATCGGGATGGGGTTGAGAAAAAACAAATTAAAGAAAGAGCCGGGGATCGCTTTTGGAATAAAGCAAAATAAATTGGAAGAATTTATCCGTGATTTACCCTTCAGCTTAACCGGCTCGCAAAATAAAGTATTGGAAGAGATTTTAAATGATATGCAAAATCCGCAGCCGATGAATCGCTTGTTGCAGGGGGATGTGGGTTCGGGTAAGACGATCATCGCTACCATCGCCGCCTATGTTGCCATTACTAACGGTTATCAGGCAGCCCTCATGGCTCCGACGGAAATCTTAGCCCAACAGCATTATTTAAAGCTAAATAAATTCACAGAGAAACTGGGGCTTAAAATAGTTTTGCTTACATCAACCACTTCTAAGAAAGTCGCGCAGCGCGAATTGGAAGAAGCGGATTTGATGATCGGGACCCACGCCCTGCTAGAAAAAAAGGTTAAGTTCAGGCGCTTAGGCCTGGTAATCATCGATGAGCAGCACCGCTTTGGTGTTTTGCAGCGCGCAAACCTGGTGCAGAAGGGTGTCACGCCGGATGTTTTAGTCATGACCGCTACTCCCATTCCCCGTTCCCTGGCACTAACCGTTTACGGTGATCTTGATCGCTCGATCATTAATGAACTTCCACCGGGAAGGACGCCGATTAAAACCCATTTTGTGCCGGCGGCAAAAAGAAGATCGGCTTATGAATTTATGCGAGAAAAAATAAAAGAGGGAAGGCAGGTCTTTATCGTCTGCCCGCTGGTCGAGGAATCCGAAGAACTGGACCTCAAAGCGGCGAAGGAGGAGGCCGATTATCTGCAAAAAGAAGTTTTTCCGGAATTGAAAGTAGGATTAATGCACGGCCGGATGACGGGTGAAGAGAAAGATCGAATTATGGGAAAATTTAGAGATAAAAAGATCGCTATTCTGGTTTCTACCACTGTGATTGAGGTCGGGATCGATATCCCGAATGCCACGGTGATGATAATCGAACATGCAGAGCGTTTTGGCCTGGCACAGCTGCATCAACTCAGGGGCAGAATCGGCAGAGGCTCAGAACAGTCCTACTGTTTCCTGATGGCTGACCCGAAAAGCCCGGAAGCCAAGGCCCGGATAAAAGCTATGCTGGAGACTAATGATGGGTTTGAAATCGCCGAGGTTGACCTGCGTTTGCGCGGGCCGGGGGAGTTCTATGGTACTCGCCAGAGTGGTTTGCCAAACTTCCGGGTAGCTGATATAATTAGAGACGATAAATTATTGCAGGAAGCTCGCGTAGCGGCTTTAGATTTGATAGCTACGGACCAAGAGAGTGCGCGTAATATCTGGCAAAGCCAAAGGGAGAAAATTAAAGGCACCTTCTCGGGCGCGACCCTTAACTGATCAAGTAAAGGAAGCGCTCTTCAATATTCTAAGGGATAAAGTACAAGATAGTTACTTTCTTGATCTTTTTGCCGGTTCCGGTGCGGTGGGGATAGAGGCCCTTTCGCGCGGAGCTAAAATTGCTTTTCTGGTTGAGTTTGATCGTAAAGCGGTTCAGATAATTCGGGAAAATTTGGCTAGTACCGGGTTGGCGGATGAGGCCGAGGTTTACGCGGTGGATGTCATCCGGGCAATAAAAATATTTTATAAGAAAAAAGCCAAATTTGACATAATTTTTTTGGGTGCGCCTTATGACAGCCCCTGGCTGGAAAAGGCATTGGAAAAATTAGGCGAGGCCGGTCTGTTGGCCGAAGCCGGAGTAATTGTAGCTGAACATCGGAAACAGCATCCATTACTGGAAAGATATGCAAACATTCGGGGTTTTCGAGAAGTCAGATATGGGGAAACGGTCTTAAGCTTTTATGAAAATAGCCATTTATCCGGGTAGTTTTGATCCGGTGACCAACGGTCATGTGGATGTAATTGACAGGGCCGCCAAGCTCTTTAACAAAGTGATCGTCGCGGTTATACGTAATCCGGAGAAAAGAGCCCAATTTAGCCTAACGGAGCGGGTGGGGATGTTAAAAGAGTCGCTGGCCCATCATAAAAATGTCATGGTAGATAGTTTTGACGGCCTTTTGGTGGATTATGCCAGAAAGAAAAAAGCCACGACGATTATTCGCGGTTTGCGGGCGGTTTCTGATTTTGATTACGAATTTCAGATGGCGCTGACCAATCGTAAAATGGCGCCTAAGATTGAGACCTTGTTCTTCATGACCGATTATAAATATTCTTACCTCTCTTCAAGTTTTGTAAAACAGATTGCTAAACTGGGCGGGGATATTTCCAGTCTGGTACCGAAAGCGGTTCGAGAGAAATTAAAAAATAGAAAAGTGGGAGGGTAAACATGGAAATTCTTGGATTACTGGATACGCTGGAATCGATCGTTTTGGATGGCACTAAAATCCCCTTTACCAAAAAGCTGATTGTTGATGAAGAAAAGGTTTTAAATATCATTGATAAAGTGCGGCTGGTGGTGCAGGGGGGTGGTGGTTTTGCCAAAGAAGCCCTGGCTTCCCGTGCGGTTAAGTCGGAAACACGTGAGTCCAAAGAAGATGCCAATTTTTCTGCTACCGCGGAACTGGAAGGCAAGACCCGGGAAGAAGCCAAAGCGGTAGAGGTGCTGCAACAGGCCTATCAGATGGCAAAAGAGATACGTGAGGGCGCCGATAAATATGCGGACGAGATTTTAGCTAACCTGGAGGCGACTTCAACGCGTATCCTGCGCACCATCAAAGCCGGGAGGGACCGGTTGGACAAAACCGCGCCCGCAGGTGAGAATAAGTGAAACGGTCTGACGGACGCAGCGAAAAAGAGATCCGCCCGGTAAAGATCACCCGCCATTACATCAAATACGCCGAGGGATCGGTGCTGATCCAAGCCGGGGAAACAAAAGTCATCTGCACCGCTTCCGTAGCTGAAAATGTCCCACCGCATAAAAGAGGCAGCGGCTCCGGCTGGGTAACGGCCGAATACGCTATGCTTCCGCGATCTACCACCGAAAGGAACAGCCGTGAAAATTATAAGGTTAAGGGTAGGACCCAGGAGATCCAACGCCTGATTGGAAGAGCCTTGCGAGCGGTGGTGAGTCTGGAAAAATTGGGGGAAAGAAGTATTCTAATTGATGCCGATGTGATCCAGGCAGATGGCGGTACCCGCACCGCCGCTATCACCGGTTCATTCGTGGCGCTGAGAGATGCGGTCAGCTATTTATTAAAGCAAGGCAAGATCGAAGAGGACCCGATACGGGAAAACCTGGCGGCGATAAGCGTGGGGGTTTTAAATGGAATTCCAATGGTGGATCTCAATTATGAAGAAGACGCAGGGGCGGAGGTAGATATGAATGTGGTCATGACCGATTCCGGCAAATTTGTAGAGGTCCAGGGTACGGCGGAAGATCGCCCTTTCACCAAAAAAGACTTAGATGAAATGATCGAGCTAGCAAAAAAAGGGATCGGCGAATTGATCAAAAAACAAAAGGAATTATACAAGAAATGAAAGGCATTATCCTTGCCGGTGGCACCGGTTCACGTCTTTTCCCTTTAACCAAGGTTACAAATAAACACCTTTTGCCGGTGGGCCGGAAACCGATGATCTATCACCCCATTGAAAAATTGACTCAAATCGGGATTGAGGAAATATTGATCGTTACCGGTGTCGAGCATATGGGTGATATTGTAACACTTCTGGGAAGCGGTAAGGATTTTAAATGTCGTTTTACCTATAAGGTTCAGGACGAGGCGGGCGGTATCGCCCAGGCTTTGTCTCTGGCGGAAAATTTTGCCGGGAATGATTTGTTGACCGTGATTTTGGGAGATAACGTTTTTGAGGATAATCTAAAACCCTTTGCCCAGGCTTTTCATAAACAGAAAAAGGGCGCAAAGATATTGATTAAGGAAGTGGAAGATCCGCAGAGATTTGGGGTGGTCGAGATAGCTAGCAAGAAGGTTATTTCAATTGAAGAAAAACCCAAAAAACCGAAAAGCAATTATGTTGTCACCGGTATTTATTTTTATGACCCGGCGGTTTTTGAGATTATTCGGAGATTAAGACCTTCGCGGAGAGGGGAGCTGGAAATATCCGATGTGAATAATGCTTATTTGAAAAAAGGTTTGCTGTCCTATGAAGTTATCAGCGGTTGGTGGACGGATGCGGGGACCTTTGAATCGCTGGAAAGGGCGACCCTCATGGTAGAAAAGAGGGTAAATCTATGAAACTTCTGATTACCGGCGGGGCCGGTTTCATTGGCAGCAATTTTATCCGTTATTTATTTGGTCAATATCCGGACATCGAAATAATTAATTTCGACAAATTGACCTATGCCGGAAATCTGGATAATCTGAAGGAATTTGAAGCCGATCCCCGCTATCGATTTTATAAAGGCGACATCTGTGATCCGACGGCAGTGGAGAGAGCTATCGGTTTAATCCCTCAATTGGATGCCATCGTTAATTTTGCGGCGGAGACACACGTTGACCGTTCCATTTTATCCGCCGGATCCTTTGTACAAACGGATGTTTACGGAACCTATATTTTGTTAGAAGCGGTTAAGAGATTTAAGCTACCGCGTTACCTTCACATTTCAACCGATGAGGTTTATGGCAGTGTAGAAAGTGGTTCTTTTACGGAAGAATCGCCGCTTTCCCCAAACTCTCCCTATGCAGCTTCAAAGGCGAGTGGAGATCTTTTGGTCAGAGCCTATTTAAAAACTTATGATCTGCCCGTTCTTATCACCCGTTCTTCAAACAATTATGGCCCGTACCAATATCCTGAAAAGGTAATGCCCCTTTTTATCACCAATGTTTTACAAGACAAAAAGCTGCCTTTATATGGAGATGGGAAAAATGTTCGCGATTGGTTGTATGTGTTAGATAATTGTGAGGCGATCGATTTAGTGCTTCGAAAGGGGGAGGTAGGAGGGATTTATAATATCGGCGGAGAAAACGAGAGGCAGAATATTGAGATTACTAAATTCATTTTGAAAGAATTGGGTAAAACGGAGCAGCTTATTGAATTTGTCAAAGATCGGCCCGGGCATGATCGGCGGTATTCAGTAAATTGTTCAAAAGTAAAAAAACTAGGTTGGAAGCCAAAAACCCCGTTAGAAGATGGCCTTCGCCGTACCGTTAGCTGGTATCAGGCCAACCGCTCCTGGTGGGAAAAGATCAAAGAAAAGCAGAAAGAGTTCCAGCAATTTTATGCCGACTGGTATGGGAGAAAATAATCAACAGTGGGATACGATTATCTCATTGTCGGGGCGGGGTTTGCGGGTTCAGTTCTGGCGGAACGCTTAGCCACTGCCAATAAAAAAGTCCTTCTGGTTGAACAGAGAGAACATCTAGGCGGGAACTGCTACGATTTTCTGGATGAAGCGGGCATTTTAATTCATAAGTACGGACCGCATATCTTCCACACCAATCATACTGAAGTATGGGATTATCTTTCCCAATTCACCGCATGGATTCCATACCAGCACCGAGTTTTATCTAAGGTTGATGGGAATAATGTTACGCTTCCGGTTAATCTGAATACGATCTATGAGCTTTTTCCTGCTGATAAAGCGAGGAATCTAGAACGTAAACTGTTAGAGACGATTGGGAATGCAAATTGTGTTCCAATTCTGGAACTTAGGAAAAATAAAGATAATGATTTGAGGCAGATGGCCGAGTTGGTTTATGAGAAAATATATTTAAATTACAGTCGTAAGCAATGGGGGATGGATCCGGATGAACTGGATCCGCTGGTAACCGGTCGCGTACCGGTTTGGGCTGATCGGGATAATCGTTATTTCAAGGAAAAATATCAAGGAATGCCTGCCAAGGGTTATACAAGTATATTTGAGAAAATAGTCGGCCATCCAAATATCGAAATTATATTGAATAAAGATTGTAAGGATATTATTGGTAAAACTGATTATGATCAGCTTATCTATACTGGGCTGATTGATTATTTTTTTGATTATAAGCATGGGAAACTCCCTTACCGTTCAATGAATTTTAAATTTGAGACGCTTAATCTAAAACAATTTCAGGAAGTAGCGGTGATAAATTACCCGGGGAATGAACCCTTTATGCGGATAACGGAGTTCAAACATTTTACTGGTCAAGCTAATCCTAAAACCAGCCTTCTTCGAGAGTATCCAGAAGATTACGATCCAGCTAAGAACACCCCGTGTTATCCTATCCCCAAGCAAGAGAATTATATTTTATATCAGAAATATAAAGTTGAGGCGGAAAAGTTAAAGAAGGTAACCTTTATAGGCCGGCTGGCAGAATATTGCTATTATAATATGGATGGAGTAGTAAAGCAGGCGTTGCAGGCCGCGCAGGTGCTTTTAGGAAGGTGAGATGGAACAAAGTGTAACCAAGAGAATCGCAAAAAATTTTACCTGGTTGTCGATTGGTGATCTGCTTGCCCGGGGAATAAATTTCTTGGCTATTATTTATATGGCCAGAGTATTAGGAGCGGCTGCTTTCGGGGTTTTAAATTTCGCGCAGGCATTTTTAGCTTATCTTTTATTATTTGTTGATTCGGGGTTATCGATGCTGGGGACAAGAGAAATAGCGAAACAAAGGGAAAAAGCCGGCAGCATTTCCCTAAATATCTTTGCCATCCGCTTATTAATTGCCCTGATCGTTTTTGTTGTTTCGATAGTTATACTATTATTTATCCCGTTGTCGCTTGAGATGCGCCTCCTTTTTACCTTTACTTTTCTTTTCGTTTTTCATCGAGCCTTAAATGCCGATTGGGTGTATCAGGGATTGGAAAGGATGGAGTATATCTCGATTGCGAGAGTAGCCGGTTCTTTGCTGGCTTTCATTGCGACCATTTTAATTATCAAAACCAGCGGGGATTTGATCAAGGTTCCGCTCATTCAGTTTGTCAGCGGCTTTCTTGTATCCCTGTTCTTTTTGTATTGGTTATTCAAAAAGTTTACGCCTTATAATTTAAGCCATTTAAATCCGACAAATTGGTGGGATTATTTTTATGAAGCGATGCCACTGGGGGCATCGGTAATTCTAATTCAGATTTATTATAACTTGGATACCATCATGCTAGGTTTCATGGATAAGCAGGAAGTAGTTGGCTATTACAACGCGGCTTATAAGATATTTTTTGCTGTTTTGGCCATCTTAAGCTTATGGCAATCGACCGCTTTTCCGGTGGTGAGCAAAAGAATGAGCGAAGACCGAGAAAAGGCGGAAAAGTTTCTAAACAAATATTTGAGGTTAACCATGCTCGTAGCCCTTCCCATTGTGCTTCTGATCACATTTTTGTCACCCTGGATAATCTATCTGTTTTACGGCAGTGCATATCAATCCGCTTCTACGGCTCTACAAATATTAATCTGGAGCACGATTTTGATCGTTATTTCCGGAGTCTACGGTATCCTGATCATGATCCCGCTCGGGAAATCAAGAGAATTTCTATATGGGGTAGGGAGCGGAGCATTGATGAACATTATACTCAATATTATCTTGATCCCAAGGTTTAGTTTTATAGGTGCGGCAGTCGCCACTTTGCTTTCTGAAGCGATGGTGACCGTGGTTATGTTTTATTTAATTAGAAAAGAAATACGCATAAATATATTTGTTAATTCTTGGATTCCAGTATTTGCTTCTGTAATTGCGTCAGCTTTATTTTGTATTTTCTTTCAATATGGATCGGTTTGGCTAAAAATAATTAGTAGTTCAATTATCTTTTCAATAACCTATATTTTAATCATTCTTATGCTTGGTGAAAAAAGGTTTTTGGAAGAATTTGTTTTGGAGATAACCAGAAAATAATATGAAAATAGCTGCCGTGGTAGTCACTTTTAATCGTAAAGAATTATTAAAGGAATGTCTGACTTCGCTTTTAAAACAGACGCGTCCCTTAGATGAAATCTATGTGATCGATAATGCGAGTAATGATGGCACATGGGAGATGATGGAAAAGGAAGATAAAAGACTGATTTATATTAGGCTACCTGAGAATATAGGCGGCGCAGGGGGTTTCCACGAAGGGATAAAAGCTGCCTATGAAAAAGGCAATGATTGGATATGGTTGTTTGATGATGATGCAATTGCCAAAGAAAATAGTTTGGCCGAGATAATCTCTAGCATCCCTGATTTTAAGGAAATAAAAGTTGGCGCGATTTTAAGCAATATCATTAGCAGCGAGAGCGCTTCTGTTATAGATAATAAATGGGAGGAGGTTAAAGAAGGTGATTATTTGGTGTTTGTTGGTGTTTTACTCTCAAAACAAATGATCGCCAGTATCGGATTACCCAAAAAAGAGTATTTTATATATTGTGATGACCTAGAATATTTTAATCGCATGAAAGAGAATCGGTTTAAATTGCTAAAGGTATTCAACAGTCAGGTATATCATAAAGATTGGGGAGCGCAGCCTCAGATAGCAAAAAGCTTTTTATGGTTTAATTTTAAGTTGCCTGCCTACTCAGCATGGAAAGATTATTATCTCTATCGGAATCAAATAATCATGTCAAAAACAAAACTAAATTCGCTTAATTTTAAAGAGCTGTTTAAATATATCCTAAAAAGTATATTGGCCGGCAGTTTTGATCGGGCCTATTATCTGATTAGGGGAACTATTGATGGGTTTCTTGGGAGAACCGGGAAAATAGTCTATCCATCATAAGGCTAATTTATTGCGGCAAAGTAAAAGGGATTAAATGATCTCAATTATTATTCCTGTAAAAAATGGTGCCAAGTATATCAAAGAAACATTAAATCGAATCTATCAGCAAAAGATCGAAGATAAGTTCGAAATAATTGTGATTGATTCGGGATCAACGGACGGGACAATTGAAATGGTTAGGGCCTTTCCTGATATTCAATTAATTCAAATACCCGCCCATGAGTTTGGCCACGGGCGCACCAGAAATCTAGGAGCAAAAACGGCCAAGGGGGAATATTTGGTGTATTTGAATTCCGATGCCTGGCCAGCGGATGATAACTGGTTAAATAATCTGGTTAAGAATTTTAAAGGCGACTTAGGAATTGCGGGTATATACAGCCGGCATATCCCTAGGCCAGGGTGCTATCTTTTCATTGAAAGAGAAATAAAAAAGACATTTCCAGAAGAAAAATATATAAAAGATAAAAATGCTATGGCCAATGCGTCGTCATATAAAAAGGATATATTCGGTTCAAAATATAAGCTCAGTAAATTAGTCCGCTTTTCAACGGTCAGCGCGGCGATTAGAAGAGAAGTCTGGGAACGCATTCCTTTTGATAGTAACATCATTAGCCTGGAAGATCAGGATTGGGCGAGCCGGGTATTATTGGCCGGGTATAAAATAGTCTATGAGCCAACTTCAATGGTAATTCATTCGCATAATTATGGTTTTCTTGAGCTAGCCAAACTCTATTTTATTGACCGGAGAGTATTAGATCGTATTATAAACAAAAAATATAATGGCATCTTGTTTGCCCTGCCTTTTCTATTGGTAGAGTCAGCCAGAAATATCTATCTCACCTTGTGTCGTGACTTCCCTTATATTCTTATGAAAAAAATTGCATTAAATAAAAAAATAAAAGAGATGTATATTGCAATCGTCTCAAGAATTATGATCGTTCTGGGAAAAGAAGCAGCGGTCTTTCTCCATTCCTAGAGTAACCTTTTCTAGATGGATAAATAAGAGGAAAAATGTGATGAATAATTGGCCGAAGGTATTTGTAATTATCCTAAACTGGAATGGTCGCCAGTTATTAGCTGATTGTATAAAATCCTTGCAAGCGATTACTTACCCTAATTATTCGATGCTGGTAGTTGATAACGGTTCAACCGATGGCTCGGTAGAAATGGTGCGCCAAAAGTATCCTCAAGTTGAAATCATCCAAAATGAAACTAATCTTGGGTTTAGTAAAGCAAATAATATTGGTATTAAACAAGCGTTGGCTAGCGGAGCTGAATATGTATTACTATTAAATAATGATGTTGAGGTTGCTCCAGATTTTATAGATAAATTAGTTCAGGTAGCTATACTGGACAAAAAGAACGGAATAGTTGGCCCGAAAATCTATTTTTATGACCGCCCTAATGTAATCTGGTTTGCTGGAGGAGTGATCGATTTTAGATATTGGGGAGGTGGTCATATTGGTTATAAGGAAGAAGATCATGGTCAATATAATGCAATAAAAGAAGTGGATATGATCACCGGATGTTCTATGCTCATAAAAAAAGAGGTTATTGATAAGATCGGTTTATTAGACGAAAATTATTTTTTATATTCTGAAGATACGGAATATTGTTATCGTGCAAAATTAGCTGGCTTTAATAACATCTATGTACCGAGTGCAATTATCTGGCACAAGGCTTCTTCAACAAATATTGTGGATTCCCCACTTATGGATTATTATCTATTTAGAAATAGCCTCTACTTTTCTTATACATACCTAAAAGGCAAGAAGCGGCCGGTCTTTTTATTTTATTTTAGTATGCGAGTAGTGAAACAATTGATAAAAAAAATGTTATTCTTAAAATTCTCTAATATAAAAGCCATCATTTTAGGTTGTTTGGATTATTATCGTGGTGTCAGGGGAAAATCTCCTTATTATTAAATATATGGACATTTCAATATGTATTCCTACTTACAATAATAAAGCAATATTATCCAATTGCCTAAAATCGATTTATGAAAAAACGAGAGGCCTATCATTTGAAGTAATTGTCTGTGATGATTCATCAAGGGCTGATACCGCTGAAATGCTGGCTTCGGAATTCCCAGAAGTGAAGTTGATAAAAAATCAAATACGGCAGGGCTATACGAAATCCATTAACCGAGCCATTTTGGCAGCAAAAGGTGATAAAATCCTTTTACTGAATAATGACACGGTTTTTATTGACAATCCACTTCCTGTCTTGAACGATTATTTAAATAAGTACGATGAGGTTGGGGCGATTACCTGCAAGATGCTTAATCTGGATGGTTCTTTCCAAAAAGGTTTCAATGTCAGACGTTTCCCCGACCTGTGGTTTATGTTATGGGAAGCACTTATGCTTGATCGAGTATTCCCGAAAGGGCTACTGACTAAATACTATCTAGCTTTAGATTTTGATTTCAATAAATTACAGGAAGTTGACCAGCCGGCAGCGACTTTCTTAATGCTTAAGCGAGAAATAATTGGAAAAATCGGATTTTTAGATGAAACCATGCTTGATTTTTTTAGTGATGTGGATTATTGCAAAAGGATTAGAGATTTAGGTTGGAAAATATTATATCAACCGCAAGCTTCTATTTTTCATTTGGGTAGCGCTTCCTATTTGTTAATTCCTAAAAAAGAAGCCATGGTTAACAGTTACCGGGATCGTTTTTCCTATGTGAGGAAGCATTTTGGGAAAGGTTCTTTGCTGGTGTTAAAATCCGCTTTTGTATTTGGTATGATTCTCAGAATGATTTTATATTGGCTAATCGTTATGTTTATTAGAACCAATATTATTAAATTGAAAAACGTAGATCCCAAAAACTCAATTGAAGCATTTATCTCCTATAAAGAGACGATGAAAATGTGCCTGAGATGAGTAAGTATATCTCTATCATCATCCCCAATTATAACGGAATGGAATATTTAAAGGAATGTTTAGATTCAATCCAGGAGCAAACCTTTAATGATTATGAAATTATATTAGTCGATGACTTGTCTTCTGATAAATCGGTGGAATATGTTAAGAATAATTATAAGACCATAAAAATTATTCAGATGGAAAGAAATTCGGGATTCTCTAAAGTGGTAAATGAGGGAATAAAACAGGCCGTGGGTGAATATATATTTTTACTGAATAATGACACGCGGCTGGGGAAAAATTGTCTTGAAGAAATTCGAAATGGGGCACGGCGACATCCAGAATATGCTATGTTTGCCTGCAAAGTACTAAGCATGAGTAATCCAAACCTTGTGGATAGCGCCGGAGACGGATATTCAGTTTTCGGTAATCCCTACAAGATCGGCTATAAGAAAAAAGATGGTCCAGTGTATCAACTTGAAAAAGAAGTGTTCGGCGCCTGTGCCGCCGCGGCGGTTTATAAGCGTGCCTTATTTAGGGATATCGGTCTCTTTGATGAGGATTTTGGATTTTATAATGAGGATAGTGATTTAAATTTTCGAGCGCGATTAAAAGGATATCGTTGTCTTTACGTCCCTTCCGCCGTCGTTTATCATAAACTGATGGGATCTTACGGGAAGCGATTGGGGAAAGCAATCTATCAAATATGCCGAAATAAAATTAATTTAATTGTTAAGGATATGCCGACTGCTTTAATAATTAAATATTTGCCGTTTTTGATCTTGGGGAGGATACGTGATTTGCTCATGGCGGCTTCGAAATTTAAATTTCTTTCAGGTCTTATGGGAATATTCGGGGCATTATGGCAGCTACCGCTGATGCTGAAAAAGAGGCGGGAGATCCAAAGCTTAAGAAAAATCTCCGACCGGCAATTGGAAAAGTATCTCGATTGGACAATCTAGGCTATCCTTTTAAAACGACCAGTACATATTTGCGCATAAAACAAATTCAATGGTTAAGAACAGTAAGAAAGCCATGGTTAAACTGTAATTAACATATTTATTCTTTCCCCAGATAGCAAAGATTATAAAAGAGGGAAAGAGGACCAGCACATAACGCTCCATGCTGACCAGCGTGCCCGAGAATAAAGGAATTAAAAAAGCACCCAGAGCATAAATTAAATAAGAAAGCCCCAGTCGCTGGTAGATGCCATAAAAGGTGCAGATAAAAAGCATTACCATCATAGAGATAAATAAGCGTATATAATCATAGTTACCATACAAAATATTGCCGCTGGTCAGGGTATCAAAGGTTCGCTGAAAGGCGACCCACGGAGGATAGAGCTCCTTAAAATAGTATTTCTGTTCAGTTAAAAAGGCCAACGGATTACCGGTTTTTAAAAACAAAATAAGCATAAAAGTTGGTATGCCCAGGGCAATTAAAAAAGTCCATAACAGGTTCGGCTTTATCTCCTTTAATTTCCATTTTATGTTTTCCAGATATTTAAAGCCGACGGCCAGGAACATGACCGAGCCGACATTCCGCGTCAAAGCCAACAGATATCCAGTAATTCCCGCTTCCCACCATTTTCCTTTCTCAACGAAAAAGAAACAGAGGAGCAGCAGGAAAAGAAATAACGATTCGGTATAGGACGATGAAAAGAAAAAGCTGGTGGGGAAGATGGACAGATAAAAACAGGCGCGAAAGGCGATCTGGTCGTCAAATCGGTCTTTAACGATGCGGTAGAGCAAGATCAGGGCCAGCAAAAAGCAGACATTAGCCACCAATAATAAAGAGAGATCAATGTTCTGAAAAATAACATTAATTATCCGGGTGATAAAAGGATAGAGCGGATAAAATACCACATTCGACTGGCTGCCCGGATTGATAGAATATCCTTTCAAAGCGATATCTTTATACCAACCGTAATCCCATTTTAGAAAGATATCCAAGAAAACATTATCGTTGACTCGGGCGTGACCGGAAAGAGGTATCAACGCTGAGGCATAAACACCCACGAAGAGGGTTAAAATGCGCGTTAAAAAGAAGATAAATATCGGATCTTTATATTCCAGTATCTTTTGCCAGATTATGTTTTTGGCTAAAATACTTCTCATTGTGTTCACAAATTATAACAATAAAGATGGTCGAAAGCCAGCGCTCTGAAATGTTATAATGGAAAGAAGGCGGCGAGTCTTAAATATTCGCGGCTTTAGGAAAGAATAAGATGAAAATTACATTTGTTTTACCGGGCTATCCCTGGCGGCCAAGAGGAGGCACTAAAGTAGTTTATGAATACGCCAATCATCTGGTTAGCCGGGGACATGCGGTTTCAATCGTCCATCCCCGCTATATGCGAAACTGGCGTAAGGTTATGGATTTTAGAGCATGGCTATTAAGACAAGCCGCTCGTCTTTATGGTTGCTTTTATAAGCCAAAAATAAAGTGGATGAAATTAGATCGGCGCATCCAACTACTTTGGGTCCCTGAGCCAACGGCTAATTTTATCCCCGAAGGTGATGTGGTTTTTGCCACCTACTGGACAACCGCTGAATACGTGGTCGATTACCCAATGAATAAAGGAGCGAAATATTATCTGGTCCAGGATTTTTATCCCTATTTAGGAGAAAAGATAAAATTGGAAACCACCTGGAGATACCCCTTAAGGAAAGTTGCTATCTCCAAATGGATCGGTGCATTAATGGTTGCAGCCGGTATCCCTGAAAAAGAAATAAGAGTGATCTCAAATGGGATAGATCACCAACATTTTCACCTTTTAAACGACATCGAATCGCGCCCTAGAAATATTACCATGATGTATAACAAATTAAGTTACAAAGCCCCAGAAGACGGAATCAAGGTTCTAGAAAAGGTGAAAATTAAATATAATGATATCACGGCCGTCTGTTTTGGGCCGGGTAAAAGACCGCGTATATTACCAGATTGGATAAAATATTATTCAAAAGTAGGCGAAGAAAAGCTTGTTGAAATTTACAATTCCAGCAATATATTTGTCTCATCAAGTTTAGTCGAGGGCTTTGCCCTCCCGCCGGCGGAGGCGATGGCTTGTGGCTGCGCTGTGGCTGCGACCGATAGTGGGGGAATTCGAGAGTATGCAGAAAACGAGGTTAATACTTTATTATCAAAACCGTCTGATATCGAAGCGTTAGCCAGAAACATAATCAGATTAATCGAAGATGATGCCCTGAGAATTCGACTGGCCAAGAAGGGTTATGAGAAGATTCAATCTTTTACCTGGGAAAGAAGCACTTCCTTACTGGAACAATTCCTGAACGAAAAATAGTGATATAATTCATGGCATGCGCATCCTAACCGATCTTATAATCATTAACCTCTCTGCGCTTTGCGCATTTCTGCTACGTGAAAATTTCGGGAATATTATAACCATGCAACCGCCCTCAATCTATTTAGAAAAATACCTCCCTGTTCTTTTGATACTAAATATCGTTTATATGTTATTGTTTTGGATGCTGGGACTTTATGATCGAAGGTCCAAAAGGGCGCTGCTGGAAGAATTCTTGACCATATTCGGAGTAATATCAACCGGAATCGCCATCTTTATCTCGATTCTTTTCGTTAACCGGATGTTCTGGATGTCCCGCGCGGTACTCTTCCTGTTCTGGGGAGGATCCGTCACATTGCTTTGTCTGTCTAGATTGCTTTGGCCGCTAAAATTAGTTCAAGATTCTATTAAATTTGACATAAACGAACTGAAATCTCGCATGAAAGGTGCGACCAAGAATTTTAATCAAAAAGATCTAAGCATCATCGTGGTTACTTATAATAGCTTAGATAAACTGAAAGAATCGGTTCGGTCTCTTAAAGAAGCTGGCTATGACAAACAAGCACAGTTGCTTTATGTCGATAACGCTTCTTCTGATACCTCGGTTGAATACGTTAAAGGACAATTGCCGCAAGCAAAAATTATTAAAAATAATCAAAATATGGGTTATTCGGCGGCGATTAATTCAGGCTTAAAAATTGCTCAAACACCCTATTGTTTGATTCTTAACCCGGATGTTGAAGTTGTGCCCGGCTCAATCGAATTCATGATTGATTTTATGAAGAAAAACCAGAGAGTGGGTTTAGCGGGAAGCAGGTTGTTAAATCCGGATGGGACATTGCAGTATTCCGCCCGTCGCTTCCTTGATCTCCGGACTTATCTTTATCGCTTCACACCCCTCCGCGGTTTAATGAAGGGGAGCGCACTGGAAAGATATTATTTGATGCAGGATTGGGACCATCGGCAAAACCGTATCGTTGACTGGGTACTGGGTGGTTGTATGCTGGTTAGGAAAGAAGCTTTGAATGCAGTTGGCTTAATGGATGAAAAATTTTTCCTCTACTTTGAAGATGTGGACTGGTGTTTCAGAATGTGGGAAAAGGGGTGGCAGATAGCCTATGTGGCGGAAGCAGCGATGATCCACAAACATATGCGAACCAGTGTAAATCGCTTATTTAACCGCGCGACTTATGTTCATTTCCTAAGTCTTTTTTATTTTTTGAGGAAACACGGACTGCACTTCCCGCAGAATTGTCCTTCCAGCCGGGAATAATTGCCTCCGCACAAAAATATAGAATAACCGGGGCTTGATTCATCATTAATCTATCCAGTAATGTTCCATCTAAAAGCCAGCGATACATCTCACCCGATTGAAACTGTATGAAAATAATTAATATATCGACAAGAATTATAGCCAGTAGGAAAACGGTTGGCCGGCTGAAGGATTTACGATAGAAAAAGATTAAAGTGACCAGGAATAGTAGATAGAGCAGATGCCAATCGGCATAAAGAAAAAGCTTGCGGCCAAAGATCTCTAGCGAACTGCTGATTCTTTCGGATAAAGAGGGTAACGGTTGTGTGGTCGTGGGTGTGAGCGCTGCCTGAGGAGCGGCCTCTACGCCGACGATTGACTTAGCTACCTGGATATAAGTCCAGGAGCGGCTAAAGCCAATAAATAGCCAGGGGCCGATCGTTAAGATAAATATTAAAACTGCGACCAGCAGGGTTTTTAGATTAAATTTAGTCTTATTTGCAAAATAATAAATTGCTAATACAAAAAGATCGATAGCCACCAGCATCACACCGGCTCTTTTGGTCCAGATACACAGAGCTAGTAAAACCAGGCCAAGGATGAGATCGGTACGTGCTTTTTTCTCGTCTGTCTCTTTAAAGAACTGAAAAAGATAAAGGGTACCGGCGGAGAAAAAGAGGGTGATAGGGAAATCGGAATAGGCGGTAGTGGCGTGGTAAACCATAAAAGGGAAAGTGCTCAGCAGAAAAGTGAAGAGCAGGGCAGGGAAACGGTCGAAACTTCTTCTCAAGATCGAAAAGAAGATAATTAAAAAGCAGGCAAAAAACAGGGCGGGAATTATCTTCACCATGGCATCGTTGATGGTATGGATGCCCAGGAAAACCCAACCCTGGGAGAGGAAATTAAAGAGCGGCTTATCGCCGATACCCGAGTAGAAGTAGGGGAGACGAAAAGTGTGTTCAAAAAATACACCTTTGGCTACGATGGTATATTGCCAAAAAGCGTCAACGTCGATCATCGGTTTTACAAGTGCGGTAAAGAAAACGAAAAATACTTTGATGGTTATTAAAAATACAAGGATGAGCTCAGGCGTTGATAATGAGTTAAATTTTATATTTCTAAGATCATTAATCGTAATCAGGAAGTTTCTTTTGATTATGATAAATGGGATTAGAATGGCAATAAAGATCAGAGTTGAAAGGCATACGGTTATGAAAGTAATCGGGAGATTAAATAGTCCCAGGAGATACATTAATAATGTCAGATAACCAATGCCGATGACGAAAGAAAGAGCGAGTCTCTCATATAAACTATAGCGAGAAGCATTTTGCAATATTGCAGAAAGAATAAAGATGCCAAGTATTAAGGGTACAAATAGAGTTATAAATAGATTAAATAATAACATTTATTTCGCTTGTTTCCTTTTCATAATAAAAGCCTCTTTTCTGAATGTTTGCCAGAGAGAATAATCTTTTGCGATACGATCATCGGTCTTCATATCATACACAATTAAATATTCGCTATTCGATTCAGCCTGTCGTGGGAAAAGATAATATTTGGCTTTGATATCGTTATAAACAGGAGGGACGAGGATATCAAATTTAGCATTCAGCGGAATGTTTTTTTCGCAAAACTGGATAAAAGGATAAAAGTCGCCGGTATTTGCCAGCGTTAGCTTTTGTTCCAGGTTTTTACCGACATATTTCCAGTCGCTTTTTACCCATCCCATGTAACTTATCATTGAGCTGAATTCAAGCAAAAGCCAAAAGATGATAACCAAAATAATCGCGTATTTGCCGATTTCTTTAAATAACTCATTTAGATCAATTTTTTGCTTATTATTAAACCTTTTATAAATAATCCAGATGGCTGTTCCAAGCAAAGCTAAAGCAAATAACCAATAAAAATAAAAGAAAATTGGTTTATCGAAAAGGACCGGGCTTTGCATGGTATTGATACTGCTGCCAATGATTAATCTTCCCTTTGGTCCCCAGAACTCCTGCCAGCCGGAGGCAATATTAGTAAAAAGATCACTGTGAACAGCTTGCGCGGTTTTAATTTCCAGGTTATTGGGATCAAATTCCGGTAGAATGAGTAGCTTTTTAACCCAACCGACCCAGTTTGGGTTTTGGGAGGGGAGATTGAAATAATAATTGTGTTCTCCGGATCGAATTGAAAACCAGAGGCTCTTGGGCGGGTTAAATTGGGGATCGTAGGAAATAGCCCAATAAAGCCGGGCGGTGCCGCTTTGTTTCGAGTTTATTCGCAGAACCAGCGTCCCATATTCCTCAGCGTCGATCATTACCTCCTGGCTTTCGAAATAGGGTTGATTAGGAACTGGCTGGAAATTTATGGCGATATCTTCGGCGTGGGCGGGGACGAGAAGAAATAAAGAAAAAAATAAAACAATCAGGAGTTTTGATTTCATGCGTGCGTTTATTATACATGATTCGTTTATGTTAGACCATATTTGGTATATTCTAATAAGAAATATTGCCTCAATTTATCAGATTTGTTTTGTCAAAGACTATTTTTTATCAATTGGCTTTTTCCCTTCTTCTTTCTTCCTTCTTTTCTCTCCTTGATGAGAGAAAAGAAGCAAAAGAGAATCAAGTGCCTTCTAAACCCTCGTGCTGCGCTTTTCTCGACTCGTCGCTTTGCTCCTCGCTCGAAATCGCTCCGCACTTCGCCCCCTTTGAATTCCCCTCCTAGAAGGCACATTTCTTAATATTAATTCTTAATAGAAATTTATTAACGTTAAAGAGCGCCGTCGGTTTTGGCAAAAGCCGCGAAGACCAAAAGCTCGGATCTTTTGCCAAAAGGGAGGTAGAGGGTGGTTACGGCCCGACGTACGTCGGGCGAAGGGGGTCTTGGTGGCAGAGGTTTTGGATGGGAGCTTCGACGGCGCAAGGGGTGCAGGGGATATGCCCCTGCCCGGTTTCTTTTCTGCCGCTTTTCTTTGCCGGACCAAAGAAAAGCGGCGAAGATAATATGTGTCTTAATAATATTACTCATTACCTGCCTGCCGTCGGGCACGGCGCATCTCGCATTACTTTGTAGTTCTTTTTTGATTAAAAATATGATACAATAAAAAGCTTGATAATTTTTAAAAAATTTGTTTGGAGGATAGAATGCGGTTTATAGCGATATTATTGATTGGCTGCTTGGTTCTACCATTGTTTCCCAGTAAGGCTGTGGGGCAGCTTCTTTTAAATCCATCGGAAGTGTCGGGAATAACTGCTGCGCAATCGGCCGGAATTCAAAATGTTCAGAAGAATCCCGGTACAGATTTATCTAGATATATTCCCTATGGAAATATTCCTAGAGAGTATAAGCTGGGACCGGGAGATCAACTAGAGGCACATCTGATTGTAGGGGATAATGCGCTGGCGCTCGATTATACTTTCTTGATCAATCCGGAAGGAAAGATCTTTTTCCCCAATGTAGGAGAGATCTATCTTTCAGGGTTTACGATCGATGAAGCAAGAGCTAAACTGATAAATACAGTCAAAACTGTTTATAAAGAAAATTTTTCATTGTCATTAATGCTTTCGTCACCCAGATTGGTAAAGATTTATATTACTGGGCAGATCGAAAATCCGGGCCTTTATAGCATTTTTAACGGAGCTAAAATATCGGAGATTGTAAATTATGTGGGAATTGGGCGAGGCGGTTCAAAAAGATATGTGATTGTGAAACGTAAAAATAAGATTATTGATGTTGATTTATATAAGATTTTATATAAAGGTGGTCTCGCCTCAGATTTGAATATTGAGATGGGGGACAGCATCGAAATTCCACCCATGGCATCTGTCAGGATCACCATCATGGGTGAGGTGCCGCGTCCGGGGCAATATGAGCTCAAAGAAGGCGAAAGACTGGAGGATGCGCTGGCCATGGCCGGTTATGTCGGTGTGAATTCAGCTCTTTCCGAGGTCGCTTATTTAAAGAGGGAAAAGGAAAAAGAGAATTTTGAGAATTATAAACTGAATTTATACGATATGTTCCTGAAAAATGACGAGTCACAGAACATTGCATTGACGGATGGGGATATTATTTCTATCCCTTCGATTAAGGCTTACGCATATGTGTATGGAGAAATAGGGAGAGGGGGGCGATTCGATTATATACCCGGGAACAAGCTTTCGGATTATATCAATATGGCTGGCGGACCGACTCCTAGAGCAAATTTGGGGGCCGTTACTGTCACACGCCAGGAAAATGGAAAACCAAAGGTATATCGCTTAGATGCTTCAGAAATCTTGTATAGAGGTGTTAAAAATAGCGATATCGAGATCATGGCGGGAGATGTGATTTCCGTGCCAGGAAATTTCTTTTATTTCTCGGACTTTGCCTCTTTCGCGAATACAGTGTTGTTAGCGGTTACTTTATATAGCACGTTTGTGAGATAATAATGAACGATCAAAAAGCTTTTGATGATGAAATAGATTTGCGCGAATATCTGGATGTCATCCTCAAACGTTGGAAAATAATCGTTGTTTTTACACTGGTGATAGCGGTTTTCGCCTACCTTTTCAGTATAACGCAAAAACCGGTTTATGAAGCAAAAACCACCGTTTTAATTCGGTCTGGTGGAGGGAGCTCCTCATTATCGCAATTTTCTGGTTTAGCTGGTTTAGCTGGCATCAGTTTACCTTCAGGCGGAGGGAATATTGGCGATCTTTCCGATTTAATGCAAAGTGAAGTGGTGGCGTCTAAAGTGTTAGAAGATTTGAAATTGAGGGAAAGGATAAAAGGTTGGGATAACCCGATGCTTGATAACCATAAGCTAGCCGTGGCAGTGGGTAGATTGTTAAAAAAACCAAAGATGATCGGTAATATATTAGAAATAAAGGTGGAGTATTCTGACCCCAAGCTAACCGCTGAGATTGCTAACGGTTACGTTGATGCCATTTCCTATTACTGGAATATTTTGAATTTTACTGAGGCGCGGAAAAAGCGAGAGTATATTGAATCTCAACTCCCAAGGGTAGAAAAAGAATTAAAGGATGCGGAGGAAAAGATTAAAAAATTTACGTTGCTTTCTCCTCGCGGTGGATCCTCCGGATCCGGATTGCTGGGTGCGATCTCCGGATCACAATCGCAGGGGATTGAGGTGTCGAGACTTTCGCGTGAACTGGATATCCAAAATTCGGTTTACACCATGCTGCGTAAAGAATACGAATCGGTGAAACTTGAAGAAAGTAAAGAGATCTCACCTTTTTCAGTTCTCGATAAGGCGGTCGTGCCTGAGCAGCCCACTAAACCTAATGTTAAACTGAACACCATGATCGGTCTGGTCCTCGGCCTTTTCTGCGGCGTCTTTATTACCTTCTTTCAGGAGTATTGGGAGAAATCTGCCCATAGACAATAGACTATGGACATAATAGGAACAAATACTCGACGGTAGATTGTCAATTGTCGTTAGCCCTGAATAGACTTGAATAGACTTGACAAGTCCTGCTTATAGCATTATAATTCAGCCATGATCGTCCAAGAACATGAAGTTTACACGCCCCAGGAAACCATTGCCTTACTAAAGATCAGCGACTCCACATTTCGAAGATTAATCCGCAAAGGCGCGTTACGTGCTGCAAAGATTGGGGGACAATATAGGATATTAGGAAGGCATATTCTTCAATTACTGAATCCAAGCTTACCCGGGAGGGTCAGGAAGGTGTATAAGAAAGTAATAGAAGAATTGGAGGAATAATAAATGGGAAGGATAAGTATGTCATTATCTAAAATTATTGAAAGAAAAAGTGCAAATATTGGAATAATTGGTTTGGGATATGTAGGTTTACCACTAGCCGTTGAATTTGCCAAAGCTGGTTTTAAAGTGATTGGGATCGAACAAAATCCTGCTCGTCAACAAATGATAAATAGGGGCAAAAATTATATAAGTGATATTTCAAATGCTGATTTAAAATCGACAGTGAATAAAGGGCAATTATCTGCTACTGCAGATTTTTCCGTTCTTAAAAAGGCGGATGCGATCATTATCTGTGTTCCAACACCCCTGGATAAAAATAAACAACCTGATATTTCATACGTTAAATCCGTTACTGAGCAGATAGCAAAAATTATCAGGAGAGGACAACTGGTGGTGCTTGAAAGCACCACTTATCCTGGGACAACCGAAGAAGTGATCCTTTCAAAATTAGCCTTATCGGGCCTTACAGTTGGAAAAGATTTCTTTTTGGCTTTTTCACCTGAAAGAGTGGATCCTGGGAATAAGGATTACAAAACCAAAGATATCCCAAAAGTGATTGGAGGATATACCAGGGAATGCACCAAAATGGCCAGGCTGTTGTATTCTCATATTATCAAGGATATTTTTGAAGTCTCTTCTCCGCGAGTAGCTGAAATGGAAAAACTTTTAGAAAACGTTTTTAGGAGCGTGAATATTGCCCTGGTCAACGAAATGGCTATACTGTGTAAGAAAATGGGGATTAATGTCTGGGAAGTTATCGCAGCCGCTAAGACAAAGCCGTACGGGTATATGGCATTTTATCCAGGTCCGGGTATTGGAGGCCATTGTATTCCGCTTGATCCCTTTTATCTTTCCTGGAAAGCAAAGGAGTATGACCTTACAACTCGCTTTATTGAGCTGGCCGGAGAGATTAATGATTGCATGCCCGGATATGTAGTTCAGCTCGTCCAGGATGGATTGAATCAGGATAAAAAAAGCCTGAAAGGATCCAGGGTTTTGATCCTCGGTATGGCTTACAAGCGGGATATTAGCGATTGGCGAGAATCCCCCTCATTAAAGATCTTTGAGCTGATAGAACGGCAAGGTGCGCTGGTCGAGTATAATGATCCCTTTATTCCCAGTGTCAAAATCGCCGGCAAATTACGCCGTTCATCAACTTTTAAATCTGCTGGCCTAAAAAGATATGATTGTTTAATAATCGCAACGGATCATTCAGCTTACGATTATAAGAAAATCATTGCCAGTGCCAAATTTATTGTCGATACGCGCAATGCAACCAAGGCGGTGCCCGGGAAACACAGCGCCAGGATCATCGTTCTATGACAGAACGGGCAAAAGAAAAAATTATTATCGGGATGGTGGGTCTTGGGAAATGGGGTAGGAACCTCCTTAAGAATTTCAATTCCTTGCCCGAATGCCTGATTAAATATGGGTGCGACAATGATCCGGCACTGCTGGAAAAATATTCAAAAGAATATCCAAAGGTATCATTTACGACCGATTTTGATTCTTTACTCAATGATGAAACAATAAAAGCAATGGTAATTGCCACACCAGCGCCATTGCACTATCAGATCGCCAGGCGCTGTCTGGAAAGCGGGAAGCATGTTTTTGTGGAAAAGCCGGTGACCCTAAATGTCCCGGAAGCGGAAGAATTGGATGAAATTGCGGCAAAAAAGGGGCTCAGGCTGATGGTCGGCCATCTTATGCTTTACCATCCTGCGATCGCCGCGCTCAAGCTCGTGATTGATTCGGGGGAATTAGGGGAGATCCGGTGTATTTACACCCGGCGGTTGAATCTGGGGACTATCCGGAACACGGAAAACGCTATGTGGAGCCTTGCCCCGCATGACATTTCTATCATTCTGCATTTATTTACCGGCCGGCTGAAAAGCGTTGCCGCCCTGGGTTCGGCCTCTGTGCAGAAGGGGATCGAAGACATGGTTTTCATCGATCTTCGTTTCGACGGCGGCGGGATCGGCCACATTCATGTGAGCTGGCTTGACCCGACCAAGATCAGGCAGACGATCGTCGTGGGCAGCAGAAAAATGGCGGTCTTTGACGAGATCGCGAACTCATTGATAATCGCAGACAAGGGATTTGATCGTGACCAGGATGCGAATTTAAAAATGAGGTCGGGTGAGGACAGGGCGGTTGATTTATCCAAAGATGAACCGCTCAAACTGGAGTGCCGGCATTTTATCGATTGTGTCAGGACGGGGAGAGAACCGATCAGTAACGGCAAGAATGGATTGGCCGTATTAAAAGTATTGTCGGCAGCCGAAAGTTCGCTGAAGAATGGAGGGGAAAATGAGTTATTTTAGGCATGAGACCGCGGTTGTAGATGAACCGGTTGAGATCGGCGAGGGGACCAAGATCTGGCATTTTTCACATATTTCGTCGGGGGTAAAAATAGGTAATAACTGCAAGCTTGGGCAGAACGTTTTTGTGCAGAACAATGTAAAGATCGGTAACTATTGCAAGATCCAGAACAATGTTTCTATTTACGGTGGCGTTGAACTTGAGGATTACGTATTCTGCGGGCCGTCCATGGTCTTTACCAATATAGTGAATCCGCGCTGTAAGTATCCGCAGGAAACTTCAGACAAATATTATAAGACTTTGATCAAGGAAGGCGCTTCACTGGGAGCGAACTGCACTATTGTTTGCGGCACAACCGTAGGGAAGAACTCATTTGTGGGAGCTGGCTCGGTAGTGACCAAAGATGTGCCCGATTATGCTCTTGTTTATGGTAATCCGGCCAGGGTCAAAGGTTGGATGTGTGAATGCGGAAATAAAATTGATTTTAAAAATGGAAAACAGGCAAAATGTGTGCAATGCGGTTTTGAATATAAAAAAGAAGGAGAGGTCATGGAACAAAGATGATCCCATTAATTGATCTTAAAATACAATACCTTTCAATTAAAGATGAGATCGATCAGGCAATGCAAAAAGTTGTTGATAGGACGGCGTTCATTATGGGGCCTGATGTCAAAGCTTTAGAAGAAGAAATGGCTCAATATTTGGGAGTTAAATACGCGGTAGGAGTTTCTTCCGGAACTGACGCGCTCGAGATCGCTTTGCTGGCGCTGGGGATCGGTCCCGGAGATGAAGTGATAACCACGCCTTTTACGTTTATTGCCACCTGCGAAGCTATCACCAATGTCGGGGCCCGACCGGTCTTTGTGGATATAGAAGAAAAAACTTTTTGTATTGATGCTAATCTCATTGAGAAAATGATTACTAAAAAAACAAAAGCCATCCTTCCGGTCCATTTGTATGGCCATCCCGCCGATATGGATAAAATTGTGTCATTAGCCCAAAAGCATGGCTTGAGGGTTATTGAGGACTGTGCACAGTCGCTGGGAGCTGGATATAAAGGAAAGAAGGTCGGTTCGATCGGTGACGCTGGCTGCCTGAGCTTTTTCCCGGGAAAGAACCTTGGCTGTTTCGGTGACGGCGGCATGGTCGTCACTAGCGATGCCGCGGTCGAAGAAATGGCCAAGATGTTAAGGCAGCATGGATCCAAGAAGAAATATTATCATTCCATTCCAGGTTTTAATAGCCGGCTGGATACAATTCAAGCTGCGATCTTGAGAGTAAAGCTGAAATATTTGGATAAATGGAATGAAATGCGCAGGAAGAATGCAGCTCTTTATGCCGAACTGATCAATAAATCAAATAACAATAATGATGTTATATCTGCTTATACTGCCCCAGCTATTGAACATTCGTTCAATTATTATACTATTCGGATAAACGATAGGGATAAGTTACAAGCAAAACTAAACGCCGCCAATATAGGCAATATGATCTATTATCCTCTTTCTTTACACCTGCAGGAAGTTTACGCGGATCTGGGGTATAAACAAGGCGATTTCCCGGTTGCCGAAAAGGCGCAGAGAGAAGTCATATCCTTGCCGATGTTCCCGGAATTATCCTTTAAACAGATTAATGAAGTAGTTAGTAATATTCTCCCATAACGCGAGAAAAAAGTTTGATTATTTGGTGTTTGTAAAATGACTATTAAGAAAAAAATTAAACTGGCAGATCTTTGTTTTTATCCGGCAAAATCGGTGATGCCTTTTGATAGCAAGCAAATAGAGGCAATCAAGGATTTTAATAGCAGCGTAAGAGATGGAAAGATTGGATTTGAGGAAGTTAGCTGTTTATGCGGCAATGATACTTTTTATCAAGTTGCCGATATAGACAGGTATGGCTTTAACCAATCTACTGTCATATGCACTAAATGTGGCTTAATTTTAAGCAACCCCAGAATGACGAAAGTATGCTATGAACGCTTTTATAAGTCCGATGCGTATAGAAGGCTATATGATACAGAAAATTATTTAGATGCTTATGAATCTTTATATAAAGATAATCGTGGCTTGCCAATCTTTGAAACAGTGAGTAAATTTAAAACTATAAATAAAATGACGAAGGTGCTTGAGTTTGGGGCGGGTGGGGGATGGAATCTGCTCCCTTTTATTGAAGCTGGAGTTATTGTAAAAGGATACGATTATAGTCGCTCGCTAACAGAACTGGGGAAGAAAAAAGGCATTGATCTGGAGCAAGGTAGCATAGATGACATCAAAGGGATCTTTGATGTTGTAATTATTAATCATGTGATTGAGCATCTTACTGATTTCTTTCAGGATATAAAGAAGATCATTTCCCACTTAAAAGATGACGGAATTGTATATATTGGCGTACCAAACATATTAAATTTTCATATTGGGCAAATACAAAATGCTCATACCTATTATTTTGACCCAAAAACATTCAAATATTACTTAGCTCGTTGCGGTTTAAAGACGATCAATTTTAATAATGAAGAACCGGGGGGGCATATGTCGGGCATATTTATTAAAGGAGGAAAACGCTTAAGTGCAAATTACCTTAAAATGCATTTTTTGGAATACTATTTAAAGATGCGATTTGATCAATCCAGGGCTATTATTAATGGCATGTGCATTGTAAAACTAGCAAAGAAATCAATGAAATATTTCATAAATAAAATACATGAGTAATAATTCAGTTAGCGTAAATTCATTAAAGGTATTTAAAAATACAGTTAAATTGTCAGGGGCTAATATTTTTGCCCTTGCATTTGGCGTTTTGACCGGCTTGGTGCAGGCAAGAATATTGGGGCCAATTAATTTTGGATTTTTAGGCATTTTAGCGTTGATCACGAGATACTCCGGTTTCATTATTGATCCAGGCATCAGGAGCGCCGCGTTTAGGGAAATACCTTTCCATTATGGCAAAGGAGAAAACGAGAAAGCAGATAAAATTAAAAATGTTTTTATTAGTTCAGAGATTATTATGATCTCATTATTCTCTTCCGGGGTGCTTTTAGCTTCTTTTTTTGTTTCCGATCCTTTATTTAAATTTGGCATGATAACCACGGGCATTTTTCTTTTTGTCCTTCGGATCCAGGATTTTTATGAAGCAGTTTGTAGTGTAACTCAAAATTTTGGGGTGATCAGCCGGGTAACGATTTTGACTTCTATACTGCAATCAACGATCATCTTAGCTACTATTTATTGGTTTGGCATTTATAGTGTTCTCCTTGCGCCAATCTTTCTTACATTATTGATAATATTTTATTATCGAAGCAAGATCCGGTTGAATTTTAGGTTTGATCTAGATATAAAAGAGCTTAAAAGACTGTTAATGATCGGGTTCCCTTTATTTTTGGGAACGCTGGCTTACTGGGGATTTAGATTGTCTGGCAGGACAATTACGGCGAGTTTTCTTGGTCCAAAAGAATTAGGCTATTTTACTATCGCTTCCGTGTTTTTTACTTATGTGGGCATAGCGATTAAAGATTTTTCGAGTGCGGTCCAGCCGAATTTTCAAGAGCAATTAGGACGAATCGACAATGTTCGCCAGCTGAAAAATTATGTTGAAAAGCCCACTTTAATTATAGCTTTTTTGACTTCTTTTATAATTGGGGTGTTGTTTATCTCTGCGCATATAATATTTGTTTATCTTTTACCAAAATATTCCAACAGCTTGGTTCCCATGCAGATACTGCTTTTCAGCATATTTTTTAATAGTATTTTTATTATGCAAAATATCCTTTTAAATTCGCCCAAGGTGAACAAGCAGGCGCAAGTGGCATTTATTTACTTGTTGGGGTTACTTGTGAATGTCGGTCTTTGTGCGTTATTTATATTTTTACATTGGGGGATAATCGGAGTATCGATAGCTGATCTATTAACTTATATTGTTTTGACTTTTATGGTATTCGGGATGGCACACAAATATCATCACGATGATTTGCTGGGTTCGATAAAATATTATTTCGATATATTTGCTCCTCTGGTTTATACGCTCATAATACTTCTTATAATCTCACGTTTTAACTGGTATCAATCCCCTTCCATTCTTATAACAGGGTTGCAGGTAATAATATTTGGTTTGTTGTTTTCGCCTTGCTTTATTTATCTCCAGAACAAAACTGGATTATTTTCTCATGTTGTGCAATCGATCCCTTCTAAATGGAGAAATAATATTGTTTTTGTAAATCCAATATTTAATCTATTAGGTGAGGAAGATGCCGATTAAATTGCTGGAAAGAACAAAGACGAGGTGATGATGTGAGTAAGTGTTTTAATGGTTTAACTACAATAAACATAGAATTAACTAATAAATGCAATAAAAACTGCTGGATGTGCGGGCGAAGAAAAATAGATAGGGATTTTCCGGAATTAGCATTGAATTATGGGGATATGGATTTTGAACTTGTTAAGTCTATCGCGGAACAATTATCAGACGCAATTGTGGTCCAACTCCATAATAATGGAGAGCCGCTTTTGTATCCGAAATTCAAAGAGGCCGCCAAGTTATTTAAGCGCCAGATCAGGTGCGTGGATACAAATGGAATATTGCTCTTGGAAAGAGCGAGCGATATTATCGGCAACTTGGAGACATTGACCATATCAACATTTGAAAATGATGAAGAAAGTGAAAAACAGCAGGCCATTATTGAAAAGTTCTTAAAAATTAAAAAAGAAAGAAAGCCTAATGTAATAATAAGATGCTTGGGGAAAGTGGATGTTGAGAGATATAAAAAGTACGGCTGCATTATCGTGACGAGGATTTTGCATTCGCCTATGGGAAGTTTTAAATATACAAAAAATCCGACCGTGCCCGAGATCGGGATCTGCCTGGATCTGCTCAATCATATGGCCATTAGAACAGACGGAAAGGTATCCATCTGTGTCAGGTTAGATCCTAAAGGAGTCGGGATAATTGGCGATTGCCTCACAACACCATTATCGGAAATTTGGAATAGCAAAAAAAGGAGGGAATGGATAAAAAATCATATTGAAAATAAGAGAAAATTGGTCCCGCTGTGCAACACGTGTGAGTTTTGGGGTGTGCCAACCGGATTTTAATATTAAAAGGAGGAGAAGAAATGTCAGTATTTATAATCGCGGAAATAGGAATCAATCATAATGGTGATATCAATATTGCCAAAAAGTTAATCGATGGGGCAGTGTTTGCTGGGGCCGATGCGGTCAAGTTCCAGAAGAGGACCATAGACCTGGTTTACTCAAAAGAGGTCCTGGATACTCCGAGAGAAAGCTCCTGGGGGAATACAACTCGCGCGCAAAAAGAAGGCCTTGAGTTTGGGGAAAAGGAATACGATGAAATAAACCGTCATTGCAAGGAGAAAGGCATTGAATGGTTTGCTTCTGCCTGGGATACGGAGAGCCAAAAATTCCTCCGGAAGTATGATCTTAAGCATAATAAAATTGCATCTGCCATGCTTACTCATCGCAAGCTGTTGGAAATGATTGCCGAGGAAGGGAAGCCTACCTTTGTTTCGACCGGCATGAGCAGCCTGAAAGAGATCGATGCCGCGGTCAATATTTTCAGGAGCAAGAACTGCCGCTTTGAGCTAATGCATTCTAACAGCACCTATCCCATGAAAGATGAGGAAGCCAATCTTTTGACAATCCCATTGCTAAAGGAAAGATATAAATGCTATGTCGGATATAGTGGTCATGAGGTTGGCCTGCCGACTTCTGTGGCGGCCGTTGCTTTAGGTATAACCTCACTGGAGAGACATATAACTCTTGATCGGGCAATGTATGGTTCAGACCAGGCGGCTTCCGTGGAAGTGATGGGCTTTTACCGGTTGGTTGGTTATGTGCGCACAGTGGAAAAGGCCTTGGGAAAACCGCAGAAGGTTGTAACACCAACCGAAGAAAAAATTAAGCAAAAATTAAGGACTGTTGACGATTTATTGGCCGTATAGATATTAAGGATATGGATACAAGTAGAAACAAAATAATAGCTATTATCCCTGCCCGAGGGGGGTCAAAAGGGATTCCCCGTAAAAATCTTGTGTCTTTTGCGGGTAAACCACTTATCGTTTGGACGATTTTGCAGGCATTGAACTCCAAGCGAGTTGATCATGTCTTTGTTTCAACTGATGATGAAGAAATTGAGAGAACCGCGTTAAATACCGGAGCAAAAGTGATCAAACGGCCGTTAGCACTTGCTTCGGACACAGCCACATCAGAAGCAGCTCTAATTCATGCCCTTTTCGAAATAAAGAAGGACTTTACTGAAAAGATCTCTCAGGTTGTTTTTTTACAAGCGACATCGCCCTTAAGATTAAAGGACGATATTGATAATGCGCTTGAGACTGCAATTACAAATGATTCCGATAGTCTTTTTTCGGGCGCGGAATTGGGGGATTTTTTTGTTTGGGAGAAAGGGCCGGGGAATGAACCACAAAGTTTAAATTATAATTATCGATCCAGGAAGAGGCGCCAGGATGCGGATCGGACCTATGTTGAAAATGGCTCAATATATATTTTTAAACCGGAGTTACTATCAGGACTCAACAATCGATTGGGAGGTAAAATATCTATTTATCCAATGAAATTCTGGCAGTCTTTCGAGATCGATGATCATGAAAGTCTTGAGCTATGCGAGTGGTTGTTTTTAAAACACTTGGGAGGGGATGATAAATGATGCAACAACAAAGAATGGTATTTATGAATGGAAAATATGTGCCTGAAAATGAGGCAAACATATCTATTTATGATTCAGCCTTGATGTTTGGTGATATGGTCTTTGAAATGACCAGGTCTTTTAATAAAAAGCAATTCAAATTAAAAGAACATTTGGAGCGTTTGTTGGCCGGCGTTAAGATCTTGCGCATCCCTTTAAGTTATTCTATTAATGACTTGGAAAAAATATGTTTACAAGTCATAGAAAGAAATGATCCAATATTTTCTAAAACTGATGAACATCGATTAATGATAAATGTCAGTCGCGGCCCATTAGCGATTTATGCCCCAATATTTACTGGGAAACTGGAGCCAACAGTTATTGTTGCGGACTTTCCTCTTAAATGGACGGTGGCGGGGATGGGGGATCTTTTCGATGTGGGCATTAATGCTGTTATTACTTCTCAGAGAGCTATCCCTGCTTCACTTTTAGACCCCAAAATAAAAAATCGTAGCCGGATCCACTACCAGATGGCAAATATCGAAGCCTCCCTTTTTAAGGGTGATAATAATTGGGCTTTATTATTGGATCCCGATGGCTTTATCGCGGAAGGGACCGGGGATAATTTCTTTATCGTGAAAAAAAACGTAATAATTACGCCGGAGGGAAGGAATATATTAAGGGGGATAAGCAGGGATTATGTATTTGAGCTAGCGGAACAACTGCATTTAAAATGTATCGAAAGAAATCTTGAGCCTTATGATGTTTATACTGCGGATGAGGCCTTTATGACAGGAACACCCTTTTGTCTGTTGCCTGTTACCAGTTTAAATAATGTTCCTATTGGAATTAAGAAAATGGGAGAAATCACCGAAAAAATTCTAAAAAAATGGAGTGAAAATGTGGGGATTGATATTATAGCGCAAATAAAAGCATTTAATGCCGAAACCAAAACCTCGGACGGCATATCCGGACCAACACCTTACAGATTTATTAATCAAACTGATGATTAAGAAAATAAGTAAAAAGATGGATAAAATGATTTGTTTTTTAATATTTGTTCCATTGACAAAACGAGACTACGAAAGATTTGGAGTCGAGCTTTTACAATCTAGGGGCTTTAAAGTCTTATTCCTTGATTTAACTAAAGCCATAAACGCTAATTATTTATTGAACTATGAGCCATCCGATCCGATGGATTATGAAAATATTGTAAACATTGAGTCAAAAAATAAGTTGGAGGATTTCTTAAGGAAGAATAGGAATATGTTTATGATTGATTTGATTTGTGGCGGAGAAAAGGCTTTGTTTATTTATCGGTTATTGAAAAAATATGGTATTGAGTATGCCAGCTTTTGCGCGAACAGCATTCCAAGCCCTGCAAGTTGTTCAATCGGCGGGATAAAGAAAAGAAGTCTGTCTGAAGTAATTTTAAAGAGAGTGAAAACGATACTTAACTTGAAAGAATTTACATCAAAGATAATAGGAATCTTAAAAGAGAAATATTATAAGATACTTTACTCGCTGCCGCTCAGCCTGAGCCGATTGCAGCCACCGAGACTTATTCTTGCCGGCGGGCATTTATACACAAAAAGAGAGATAAGACCGGATAAGAAGACTGAAATTATTTGGGCGCATACATTGGATTATGATCTTTATCTTGCAAATCAGAATGATACGAAACAAAATGATGATTATTGTGTTTTTCTTGATGAATATTTTCCTTACCATCCTGATCTGCTTGTTACCGGTTCCGAAAGCATCGATCCGCCAAAGTATTATGAGGCCTTAAATAAATATTTTGATTGGTTTGAAAGAAAATACTCCATGCCTGTAATCATTGCCGCGCATCCTCGCTCACAGTACGATTTAAAACCGGATTGCTTCAAGGGCCGAAGGGTCGAAAAGGGAAAAACCATTAATCTTGTTTCGCGAGCTAGATGTGTGATGACCCATGGCAGCACATCGGTTAATTTCGCGGTGATGTACAAAAAACCGATAATATTTATAACTACCGATGAATTGAATAGCGGTTATGGCAGGCTGATGGATGGTTTCGCCGCACAATTCGATAGAAAGCCAATAAATATCGATAAGAGAGAAGAACATGAATTAACGAATCCTTTTGAAGTTGATATAAATAAATATTCTGAATATATTTCCAATTATATAAAAATTCCAGGAACACCGGAAAAACCATTTTGGGACATAGTTGCCGATCGTATCGAGCAAGGAGTGGAAACATGAAAGAATCATTGAAGAATAAGTTGAATAAAGGTGATATAACTATCGGTTCCTGGATCACATTGAGTCATCCCTCCATCCCTGAGATCATGAGTAAAGCCGGGTTTGATTGGTTGACCGTTGATATGGAACATAGTGCTATCACAATTGCCCAGGCCCAACCCCTTATCCAGGTAATTGAATCGTCAGGTTGTGTCCCTTTGGTGAGGGTTGGAGAAAACGACCCGAATCTAATAAAACGAGTTATGGATGCCGGAGCGACCGGAGTGATCGTTCCAATGGTCAACACAAAAGAAGATGCTGATAGAGCGGTTAAAGCGGTTAAATATCCGCCGTTTGGTGCCAGAGGGGTAGGTCTTGCTCGCGCACAAGGATACGGTTTTGAGTTTAATAAATATAAGGAATGGGTTCAAAAAGAGAGTGTGGTTATAGTTCAAATTGAACACATAGAGGCAGTTGAAAACTTGGAAGAGATATTGGCGGTTGAAGGAGTCGATGGATTTATTGTCGGTCCCTACGATCTGTCCGGATCTATGGGCCGGCCGGGCGAGTTTGAGCATCAGGATGTTAAAGATGCATTAAAACGGGTTTTACAGACATCAAAAAAGTTGAATAAGCCTGCGGGTTTCCATGTTATTCCTCCGGATGCGGAGGTTTTGCTGGGGAAAATAAAAGAAGGCTATAAATTCCTCGGGTTCAGTTTGGATACGCTATTCCTTGGGCATTCCTGCCGGGAACAAATGGGGAAGGTAAGCAAAGGAATAAAATGATGAAGATAATCGGCATTATTCCGGCGCGCATGGCTTCTTCCCGCTTTCCTGGGAAGCCGATGGCGTGGATCCTTGGCGTTCCTATGGTGGGTCATGTATATTTTCGAAGCAAAATGAGCAAAATATTGGACGAAGTATATATCGCTACCTGCGATCAAGAAATAGCGGATTATGCGAAATCTATCGGTGCTAAATCGGTTATGACAAAAGATACCCATGAAAGAGCGTCTGATAGAGTAGCGGAAGCGATGAGGAAAATCGAAAATGAAGCGGGAGAGAAAATCGAAATTGTGGTCATGATCCAGGGGGATGAGCCGATGATCTTGCCCGAAATGATCGATGAGGCGATCCAGCCGATGTTGCAAGATGAGAGCATCCAGGTGGTTAATCTTATGTCTCCATTAAAAACCAGAGAAGAGCACAACGACCCCAACGAAGTTAAAGTGGTCGTGACTAAAGATAATTACGCCATCTATTTTTCCCGGGAACCGATCCCTTCATGGAAAAAAGGAGCGACTAAGGTTCCTATGTTGAAGCAGGTATGCGTTATTCCTTTCCGCCGTGAATTTCTTATACGGTTTAATAAACTCCCGTCTACTCCGCTGGAGATCGTTGAATCGGTAGATATGCTGCGCCTAATTGAAAATAGTTATAAGATCAAAATGGTGATGACCAATTCCCAAACTTACAGTGTTGACACTGAAGAAGACCTTGCCCGTGTGGCAAAGCTGATGCGGAACGATCCCCTGATTAAGCTGTATCCCAGGAGCAAACATGAGTAAATATCTTGTTACGGGCGGCGCCGGCTTTATTGGTTCCTGGGTAGCGAAAGCCTTGTTAGAGCAAAACGATGAAGTGTTTATAATTGATAATCTCACCACCGGATATCTTGAAAACGTACCCGAAGGCGCCACCTTTATCAAGGGGGATTGTCAGGATCAGGCGATCTATAACGATCTAAAAAATACCAGGTTTGAGGCGATCCTGCATATTGCCGCGCAGTCTTCGGGTGAGATAAGTTTTGACGACCCGGTTTATGATCTTAGAACAAATGCCGAGTCAACCTTGCGTCTCATTGAGTTTGGGCTTAAGACCGGCTGCAAAAGGATCGTATTTGCCAGCACCATGTCCGTTTACGGGGTGAAAGATCCGAGACCGATAGCTGAAAACGAAGAATTGAAACCGGTTTCTTTTTACGGAGTTGGCAAAATCGCCAGCGAACATTACCTGAGGATCTATCAGGGATTAGGGATAGAACCGACATCCTTGCGTTTATTTAATGTTTATGGGCCGGGCCAAAATCTTGAGAACTTGCGTCAGGGAATGGTAAGTATTTATTTGGCTCAAATGATCAGGAACAATAAGATAATTGTAAAAGGCAACCTTGACCGTTTTAGGGATTTTATTTACATCGACGATGTGGTTAGTGCTTTTATGCTTTGTTTGAAAGATCAAAGAACGATTGGGAAAACACTGAATGTAGGTACGGGCGTTAAAACGACGGTTCGGAAATTGCTTGAAATAATGCTTGAAATGTACGGTAAAAAGGTGCCGGTGGAAATTTCAGGGAACACTCAAGGAGATATCTTTGGCATTTATGCGGATATTGAGCTTTTTCAAAAAATAGCTGGTTTTATGCCTAAAATTGGGTTGAAGCAAGGATTGAAGAAGATGTTTGATTGGGTGATTAATTTAGAAAGGAAAGTAAGATGAAGAACGGCAAAAAGATCATTTGTGTGATCCCGGCGCGTTTGGGATCTTATCGTTTCAGGGATAAACCTTTTACCGATATTTGCGGCAAACCGATGATCGAACATGTTTATAAGCGCGCTGCCCTGGCGGACTTTCTTGACGGAGTGTATGTCGCCACTCCCAATCCAGAGATAAAGGAGAGGGTCGAAGCCTTTGGCGGCAAAGTTGTAATGACCGGCGACACTCATAAGAGAGCATCGGAGCGAGTTGCCGAAGCGGCGAGAATCCTTGGGAATAACGCCGACATCATTATTAATTTGCAGGGGGATGAGCCTCTGGTCAATCCGGAAATGCTGCGGCTGGCGATTGAACCGCTTTTGGTAGATCCTTCTATTGCATGTGTTAATCTAGCTAAAAAGACCTCGCAAGCTTATGCTGAGGACAGGAACGAAGTAAAAGTGGTATGCGACAAAAGCGGATTTGCGATGTACTTCTCGCGGGAGCCGATTCCTTCAAAATGGCTGGGAGATAAGAAATTCGATTGTTTGGTTGAAGTCTGTGTCATGCCCTTTACTAAGAGTTCTTTACAGCTTTACGCCTCTCTGGCAATGACCTCATTGGAGCATATTGAGTCGATCGATATGCTGAGATGGCTGGAGCACGGATATAAAGTAAAAATTGTTGAATCACCCTATGAAACTTATAGCGTGGATGTTCCCGAAGATGTTAAAAACGTCGAAAGTGTAATGAAGGACGACTTATTATTGTCGAAATACTGATGAAAGAAAACGATATACGACCAAAACATTTACAGGAAGAATTTTTGCGCTTGTCAAAAGAAGACATCAATGAATTCTTTAATGTTGCAGGAGATCGCGTTCATTCTTCCTGTCCGGCTTGTGACGAACCAAAGAAATTCAAGCGACAGTTTGTTAAGAACGGTTTCGTCTATGTCGAGTGCCCGAAATGCGGAACGCTTTTTGCCGATCCACGTCCGAGCGAAGCAGCCATCGATCGATACTATAAAGGATCGAAGGCGGCTCAATATTGGGCAGAACATCTGTTCAAAGAGACAGAAGAAGCGAGACGCAAGGCGATATTTTCTCCAAAGGCGAAAATGGTCGTCAATTTACTGAAGGAATATTCCGGGCAAGGGAAGATTGAAAATATTGTGGATGTTGGAATGGGGTATGGCATTTTTGGAGAAGAGATAAGGAAGCTTGGATATTTTAATGAGATCTTCGGTATAGAGCCATCGCCTTTTTTGGCGGGTGTCTGTCGGGGAAAGGGTTTCGACGTTATCGAAAAACCGGTTGAGGAAGTGACCGGAGTCGGCGGAGCATTTGAAGCAGCGACCTCGTTTGAAGTGATCGAGCACTTATTTTCGCCAGAAAAGTTTCTTATTGCGATCAACAAAATATTAGCCGGAGATGGTTATCTGATTTTAACGACATTAAATATATATGGTTTTGAATTATTAAGTTTATGGGAAAAGTCCGGAAGTATTTTTCCTCCCCATCACATCAACTTCTTCAATTTGGCTTCACTGGAGATGCTTTTAGAGCGCACCGGTTATAAGGTGTTGAAAGGTTTCACACCGGGGAAACTGGATGTCGATATCGTAAAGAACAATATTGATCGTGTTCAGCAAAACCGGTTTACTCGCTATTTGGTTGAGAAGGCACCTGGAAAAGCACGCGAAGGCTTTCAGTTGTTTCTCCAGGAGAATAACTTGAGCTCGCATATGTGCATTATAGCGCAAAAGGTTTAGGAAATGAAAAAGTCAGTGCTTTATATATATGATAATCAAAATATGAGCCGCAAAGCCAGGGATGTCGTACAGAAGCATGGTGGATCCAAATTCTATTTATTTGCTTCCGATACGTTAGATGCGTCATCGGTCGAAAAATATTTTAAGGATAAGGCTATTGATTACGAAGTATTGAGCTCGGCATCGATCTTTCATGATAATGCGGGTAACCTCAGGTCTGAATATATCAAGTTCATTGGCAGTTTGGGCAAGAAGGCGGTACGAAAAGCAAAAAATCTCCTGGCTTTTACCAAAATGATAGATGAAAATTATTCGCTTTGGTGGTCGTCCCTGGTTGCCGAAAAAAGCACGTATAAGACGCTGGTCTTTCGGGATTTAACGATGCTTGGCTCGCTGCTTTTAACAGCTGACAAATACGACTGCTCATTGATCATCGCTGATTTCAATAATGCGGCAGTCGTCAAGGCATTGGCGGCGACTTGTGCCAGGAAAAAAAATCAGTTATTGGCTCTAAATAATTCGTTTTCCCTTCAACAGGCCGTCAGGGGGATAAAAAGAAAATGGTTTGCGGTTTTAGAAGTGTTGCTGACGGCCTGGAATTATCGCAGGCAAAGCCTGGACAAATGGGGGAATAGCGAAATAATCGGCGTAACTTACTTCCCTTATCTTGATAAGGAAAAGTTAGGGGCCGGTCAATTCAAGAATAAATATTATTCCGAATTACAGTCGGCGCTGGAAAATGGGCAAAAAGACCGGATAACCTGGATCGTTCTTCCGGTGGAAATGGAGGGGAACAGTCATCCCGGAATACGACAGACAGCTGAGCAGCTAAAGAGGAATGGGTATAAAATCAGCTTTCAATATGAATATTTGGCGCCGCGCGATTGGGCCTGGATTTCTGCCAACTACTTGTGGCTTTGGATAAAATCAGTTTTATTCAAGCCTCAAATCAAGTCGTTGCTTGCCGATTATCATGGTGATTGGGACGTCTGGCCGATCTTTGAGGATGCTTGGACCCGTTCCTTTGAGGGGGCAAATCTGCTTGAGGAATTGACGCAGATTTATGCATTTAGAAAAATCTTTCAAGATCAAAAGCAATTAAAAATGGTCTTTTATATCTTTGAGCAGCAGCCTTGGGAAAAGGCGCTCTGTTATTTTGCCAAAAAATATACCGGAGCAAAATTAGTCGCGCTGCAACATTCCATTGTCCCTTACTATTTTCTGGGTTATTTTAATGATCGGTCAGAAATTGAAAATCAAGATGAATCGGCCTTGCCAAAACCGGATCTAATTGCTTGTTCCGGAGAAGTTCCGGCGGAGCGGTTGAGAGAAAGCGGCTGGAGCGAGGAGACAATTAAGGTCTGGAGCACCTTCCGGCACCAATATTTAGCGCCAGCGCTGGCGAACAACTATCTCTGGAAAAACAAGCGGGACCAGATCGTGATTGCCACTAATCTGTCCGCCGCTGAATCAAAGAAGCTGATCGAGCTAATTAATCTGGCCGGGCTTGATCGTTACGGTTTTAAGATAATTATCAAGTGTCATCCGGCTCTTGGCCTTAGTGACTTTATGGGCAGAGCACAAATCTGCTTTAATTATACGCTGTCGGATCAGCCCCTTGATAAACTTTTGGAGGAATCCAAAATCTTGATTGCTGGCGGGTCGACTGCGGTCCTTGAAGGTCTGGCCTACCAATGCGAAATTATTACTCCCAGATTGGTAAACGCGCTCGACCTCGGTCCGCTGTCAGCAGCAGGAGCCAACCAGGTGCGAAATGTTTCTTCAAGCGCTGAATTGAGCGAAGCGATCGAGGATATCATTAAGATAAATCAAGGTCAGGGGAATGAGAATGAATTGATCGAGAATAAAAAAGCGGTCAGAGAGTATTTTAATTATGTTGAAAAGCCCGTGGAATTTATGGCCGACAGACTTAATGAAATTGGAGTCAAAAACTAATGAATAAGAATAGAATATTGATTTCAACATCTTCGTTTGCTCAGTACGATAAGGAGCTACTCGAGAACTTGAAAAATCACGGAATGGAGTTTGTTTTAAATCCTTATAAGAGAGTTTTATTGGAAAAGGAATTAGTTGAGCTATGCAGGGAATGTGTGGGTCTTATAGCTGGTACCGAAAAAATCACCGCGGATGTTCTACGGAAGCTAGACGAATTAAAAGTCATTTCTCGCTGTGGAGCGGGACTGGATAATATCGATCTGGAAGCGGCAAAGCAACTAGGCATCAAAGTTTACAATACCCCTGACGCTCCAACCAGGGCGGTTGCTGAACTAACTTTAGGATTGATGTTAAATGTCCTTAGAGGGATCTCAAAATCTGACAGAGAGATGCGTAAAAGTAATTGGAATAAGCCTATGGGAACTTTATTGGCAGGAAAAAAAGTTGGAATAATCGGTTTAGGAAGGATCGGCAAGGAAGTCGCGAGATTGGTTAGGGCTTTTGGGGCAGAAGTATTAGCTTACGATATAGCTATTGCCTCTTCGAATATAGCCATTATGGCAGATCTGAATAAATTATTGGCTGATTCCGATGTGGTTACGTTACACATCCCGTCGGGGAAGGAAGCTTTTATTGATGAACGAAAGCTGGCAATAATGAAGGCTGGCGCCTGCTTTATCAATGCTTCTCGCGGTGGCTTGGTAAATGAAGAGGCTTTGTACGGGGCATTGAAATCCGGAAAGTTGGCTGGAGCAGGCATAGATACCTTTGAAAAGGAACCGTATCAAGGAAAATTAATTGAACTGGAGAATGTCGTTCTTACGGCCCATATCGGCTCTTATGCCAAAGAAGCCAGAGCGTTGATGGAGAAACAGGCGGTTGATAATTTATTGTTGGGTCTGGAGGTGAAAAAATGAAAATAGTTGTTTTTGGGGGTGCAGGATTTTTAGGCAGTCATGTCGCGGATGTTCTATCGGAACGTGATCATAAAGTCGTTATTTTCGACCGCCGGGAATCGAAATATTTAAAAGACGGACAAATCTCAGTTATTGGCGACATTACCGATCAGGAAGCGGTTGAAAAAGCGATTAAGGGTAGCGATATTGTTTATAATTTTGCGGGAGTAGCAGATTTGGATGAAGCTAAAGCCCGGCCGATAGAGACGATAAAAAACAATATATTAGGGAATGCGGTTTTATTGGAAGCGTCAAGAGTAAATGCGATAAAAAGATTCGTTTTCGCGAGTACACTATATGTTTACAGCAAGGCTGGCTCGTTTTATCGCAGCAGTAAGCAAGCCTGCGAGCTATTGATTGAAAATTATCACGAAGTATATGGCCTTGATTTTACCATTTTGCGTTATGGATCTCTTTACGGGCCAAGGGCTGATGAAAAGAACGGACTTTTTAACATCTTAAGACAGGCATTGACAGAAAATAAGATTATCAGACATGGCGACGGAGAAGAACTGCGCGAGTATATCCATGTTTATGATGCCGCCAGATTAAGCGTGGATATTTTGTGCGAAGAATATAAAAATCAGCATGTTGTGATAACCGGGAACCAGCAGGTCAGGATAAAAGATCTCCTGATAATGATCAGAGAAATGCTGGATAACAAGATCGAGCTCGAATTCCTTACAGTAGATAAAAATGAACATTATGAGATAACGCCGTATGCTTTTAACCCGAAACTAGCAAAAAGGATTCAGAGTAATCATTATGTGGACCTTGGCCAGGGGATACTGGAATTGATCAGCGAGATTTATAAAGAGCATTTCCCTCACAAAAAACATAATGGAATATATGTCAAAGATTAAAGCCATAATATTTGATTTTGACGGCGTCATTGTTGAGTCAATGGGGATAAAGGCAGATGCTTTTTTGCATGTATTCCGGGAATACCCACAAATTAAAGAAAAGATAATTGAATTTCATATGCAGAGGGGCGGGATGCCAAGGTGGGAAAAATTCAAGATTATATCTGAAAGATATTTAGGCAAAAGATTATCTGATGAACAGGTCCGGATAATGGGCGAGGAATTTGGCCAGTACGTCTTTGAAAGGGTGATTCAAGCCCCTTTTGTAAAGGGAGCCCTGGAGTTTTTGATGAGAAATGAAGGCCAATATTTATTTTTTATCGTTTCCGGGACCCCTCAGGAAGAAATCGATGAAATAATCCGGAGGAGACAGCTTGATAGCTATTTTAAAGAGGTTTTTGGCGCTCCGGCTACAAAGGCCGAAGCGATAATGAAAATAGTAAATAAATACGGCTTGACCACTGTGGGTACACTTTTTATCGGGGATGCGTTAGATGATTACGAAGGAGCCATGTCAGCCGGTGTTAATTTTATCGGTCGGATATTAGATGGACACAATAACTTTGTCGGCTTGTCTGGGGTTAAGGGTTTGGTACAAGATTTATCCGAATTACAAAAATATGTCTAATTTAAATAAGAAATATATACTATTGTCCTATCCGCTAGCGAAGAATACGCCTGTCTATGGCGATACACCGCCAGTGAAGATCGTGAAGGTAAAAGAGATCGTAAAAGGGGATGCGTGTAATACATTTTGGCTTTCCTTTTCCAACCATGCTGGCACCCATATCGATGCACCTTATCATTTTGATGAGAAAGGCAAAAAAATATTGGATTATTCGATAGGGGAGCTGGTATTTGAAAGCCCTCTTTTGCTTGATTGTCCAAAAGATCCTGATGGCATGATCGAGATTGCAGATTTGCAAGATCGGACCGCCGATCTGAAAAAGTGCGATCTTTTGTTGCTGCGTTGCGGTTTATTTTCGCGCAGAAAAACTAAAGATTACTATCTGCATAATGTAGGAATAGCTTCTTCTACGGCAAGTTGGCTGCGATCAAATTTCCCGAATATAAAGGTTTTGGGGATTGATAGCTTGTCAATTTCATCCATTAATAATAAGGAAGAGGGACGAAAGGCTCATCAAAACTTTTTATGTCCTGATGAAAATGGAAGTCAGCCGATCCTTCTTTTAGAAGATGTTAATTTGACAAAGGATCTAACGAAAATCAAAAAAATGTTCGTTGCGCCATTGTTTGTGGATGGCGTGGACGGGGTCCCGTGCGCTGTTTTTGCTGAAGTAGGCTGAATCCCGAAGGAATATTTATGCAGAGAATACTAATTACCGGTGGAACGGGTTTATTGGGTAAGGCTTTGATTGAAACCAATCCTAGTCTCTTTTCGATAATCGCTACCTTTGTTGGGGGATATGAAATGTGGGATTCTGATTCAGTATGCTATAAGAAAATTGATATCAGGGATAAAGGTGGTTATTTAAAGATATTCAAAGAATTTAAGCCTGAAGTGGTTATCCACACGGCCAGCATCGGTAGCCCCGACTTTGCGGAGAAAAATAGAGAATTAACCTGGGAGGTCAATGTTAGCGGAACAGAAGTAATATGCGGGTTATGTGGACGTTTCGGATCGAAACTGATCCATATATCTTCCAACGGCATCTATGACGGCGATAACGCGCCTTATGCCGAGAAGGATGAAGCTAGGCCGATAAACTATTACGGGACGACTAAGTTGGCAAGTGAAAATGTTGTGAATAAATCCCGAACCATTCATGCGATTGTCAGGCCGATATTGATGTATGGCTGGCCGCATTCTTTTGAGCGCGGCAACATTGTAACGATGGCTTTATCAAAGATAAAATCGGGTGAGGTTATGCATGTTTATGCTGATGTGTATTCTAATCCCTTGTTTTCACGAAGCTGCGCAGAAGCCATTTGGGAAATAATCAGGAAGGATAGATATGACACTTACAATATAGCGGGACGAGATATTTTAAGCATTTATGAATTGGTTAAAAAAGCGACGCAAGTGTTTGGGCTTAAAGACGATTTGGTACGTCCGGTCAAGCAAGGCTTTTTTAATGAACTTGTGAAAAGGCCGGTAAATACTTCATATAATACGGAAAAAATGTTGGCAGAATTAGGCCTAGCACCTTTGGATATTGAAAAGGGATTGACGGCGATGAGAATGGGGGGATAGAGCGTTTGAAGATTTTGTTGGTTGGAATGGATTGGCATGGAGGGATAACCCAGTACTGCAAAAATGCCTTGAAGGAATTTGGGCATGAATTAGAGTTGTTCATGTACGAAAAAACACCGGTTGCTCTGACGCTCTGGGAAAGAGCCCGAAACAAGCTGTATCGTTCTTTCCGTCTTTATCATACGTCGAGCAAAGAAGTTGAAATACAAAAGATGAATAATAATTTGTTGTCAGAGGCCCTGGCTTTAAGACCCGATATGCTCTTTATTATAAAAGGGGAAACCATTTTCCCTGAAACTCTTGAGCAAATAAAAAAGAAAACCGAGGCGGTTATAATTTCTTGGTGGATCGATAATCCTCTTCTGGAATGCAACGGGCCATATATTTTAAAAAGCACTTTATACATTGATCATTTATTCATCTTTGATACTTTTTACGTTGATTACCTGAAAAAGGCGGGTTTCAAAAATGTCTCCTATTTGCCATTCGCGTGCGATCCAAAGGTGCATAAAAAAGTGCGGCTTACCTTAGAGGAAAAGAGATTATATTCAAGCGACGTGTCATTTCTAGGCATATTCTATGGGTTTAGGCAAGAAATTCTATCACAACTATTCGATTATGATTTAAAAATATGGGGCATTGGTGACAAGGCATTTAGCGATCGATTTAAGGGTAAAGTAAGCAATCGGCTTATCCCGATCGAAGAAGCGACTAAAATATATAATGCCTCAAAGATAGTTTTAAACATTAATCATCCCCAATCGGTAAACGGGACCAATACCAGAACATTTGAGTCTGCCGGCTGCGCTGCTTTTCAATTGACCGAAAATAAGCCGGAGATGAAAAATCTGTTTCTATTGGGAGAAGAAGCCATATGTTATAGCGGAGTTAATGAGTTGAGATCTTTAATAAAGTATTATTTGGAGCACCCTGAAGAGCGGGAGAAGATAGCCAAGCGGGGTCAGGCAAGGGCTTACCAAGACCATACCTATAAAAAAAGGATGCAGACGGTTCTCGAAACTATAGGATAAGAATAGAAGCAGGAATAAAACTCTTAAATGAAAAAAAGTAATAAAAAGAGAATCTTATTGATTTCCCCGCCCTTTTATCGTTTAATGGGCAGCCATTATAACGGGATTGCTCTTGGTCAAAGTTATATTGCCGCCGTATTAATAAGTCAGGGCCATGAAGTTAAAATCTATAACGCGGATTACGAAGAGCGTAAAGAATATTTAAATCAAAAAGAGATCTTTGAAAATTTTTACGTTTATAAAAACATCTTAAATGACGTAGATCACCCGATCTGGAAAGAGATAAGAACAAAGATCGACCATTATTCTCCCGATGTCGTTGGCATCTCAATGTATACCGCGACCTATAAGAGCTCAAAGATCGTGGCGGATATTGTTAAAGAGTTAAACAGCAACACAATGGTCATTGTTGGCGGTACCCATCCTTCTTTAGATCCTTTTGGCACAATGGAGCATAAAACCTTTGATGCTATTGTGAGAAATGAAGGGGAATACCCATTTTTATCGATCGTAAATGGTCATGATCTGGGAACTATCCCCGGGCTGGTCTATAGAAAAAATGGTCGAATAGTTTCGACCACTGACCCTGTGTACATTCAAGACCTGGATCGTTTGCCATTTCCCGAGAGAAAAGCGTTTTTGAATTCAACGCGTGATATGGATGTGGGCGCAATAATTACGGGCAGGGGTTGTCCGTTTGATTGCACTTATTGCTGTAGTCCGACGATCTGGAAACGAAAGGCGCGGCTGCGTTCAGTGGATAATGTGATCAAGGAATTAGAGCTCTTATCTGGGGAGTATGCTGTTAAGCTGATACATTTTCAGGATGATACTTTTACCATGAAGATGGATAGAGCGGCAGCGATATGTAAAAAGATTATTGAGAAAAAGCTTGATATAAAATGGATATGTGATACCAGGGTCGATAGATTGAATGCAGAAATTCTCGAACTGATGAAAGCTGCGGGGTGTGTCAGGGTCAAAATTGCGGTTGAGAGCGGGAATGATGAAATATTAAGTAAGGTTAGAAAAAGAATTAATACGGACAAAGTCTTAGAGACAGTATCAATTATCAAAACCGCAGGTATTCCATTTACAGTATATTTAATGATAGGTTTCCCGGGCGAAACAAATTCTCAAGTTAAAGAAACTATTGAATTTGGCAAGCGTCTCGAAGCAGATTATTACAGCCTGAGTATATTGGCGCCCTATTACGGCACTGAAATATATCAGGATCTTGAGAAAAGCGGCAAAAAGCTTGATAAAGAACATTGGGAGTATTTCTTTCATCAAAGCAAGGATATGCTCGTGAGTGATAATATCGAACCTAAGTTGGTTGAAGAATTTTTCGCGCTTAATGATTATGGAAAAGGAGTTCGAGTCTAATGAAAATACCGATACTAAGGATCCCGTATGATTATGAGGATATCGTTTTTATCAAAGATGAAATAGAGAAAGTCTTAAAAAGCGGTTATTTAACCATGGCGGAAAATGTGAGGAAATTCGAACGGGAGTTCGCTGATTATGTTGGCGTTAAATACGCCGTTGGTACCAATAGTGGCACAAGCTCTCTGGAAATATTTCTAAGGGCGATCGATGTCAGGAACTCCAGCGTTATTGTTCCTTCTAATACTTTTATGGCTACGCCGATAGCGGTTGTCCATGCGGGGGGGAAAGTGATCTTTGCCGATTGTGAAAAGGAAAACCTGCAGATAGATCCTGACGATCTAAAACGGAAGATCAGGAATGATACTAAAGCGGTTATCGTTGTGCATATTGGAGGTATTATCTCTCCTCGCTTTGATGAGCTAAGGCAGATCTGCAAAGAGCTAAAACTGTTTCTGCTGGAAGATGCTGCTCATGCTCATGGAGCCACATTCAGAGGAAAGCAGGCCGGGACGCTTGGGCATGCCGGCTCATTCTCGTTTTATCCGACGAAAGTTCTTACTACAGCAGAGGGCGGGATGCTCACTACTGATGATGATTTTATTTATGAACAAGCTTTGATTTTACGCGAACACGGTAAAAAAGACCATAATTTCAACGTCCATACCGAATTTGGCTATAATTGGAGATTTAGCGAGATCCATGCTGTTTTGGGATTGCAGCAGATGAAAAAGATAAGTTGGATCTTATCTGAGAGGAGAAGAATTGCGGCCTATTATGATAAAAATATCAAAAGGGTCAAAAATGTTGAGCCAATAAATATCCCTGCGCATGTCCGGTCTTCGTACTACAAATATGTTGTTTTTCTGGGAAGAGGTTTGAACCGTACGCGGATAAAAGAAAAGCTCAAGGAGAAGTACGATATCGTTCTACCGGGGGAAGTATATTCGGACCCATGTCATAGTCAGCCTGTATTTCAGAAGTATCCGGAAACTGTAGCGAATTCCGTAAATGACGTTTTCCCGAATACTGAATATGTGTGCGCTAACCAAATTTGCCTGCCGCTTTATCCAGGTTTATCTGAAAATGAATTAGAATACATAATGGTTGCTTTGGAGGATTGTATAAAATGAAAATCCTGGTAACCGGGGGAAGCGGTTTTATAGGAAGTCATCTCGTTGACAAACTTTTGGAAAAGGGGCATGCCGTTAGGGTTTTTGACCTGAAAGAACCATACAGAAACGATGTTGATTTTATCAAAGGGGACCTGCTTTTACCGGATGAGGTGAACAAGGCAGTCCAGGATGTCGATGTAGTCTTTCATTTCGCGGCTTTTTCCAATATCGATCTGGTTAAGAGCAATCCGCTTGACACTGTTAAATTCAACGTCCTAGGCACGGCCAACCTGCTGGAAGCATGCCGGGATAAAAAGCTGCAACGTTTCATTTTAGCCAGTAGCGTGTTTGTCTTTGATGAAAAAGGCCATTTATACACCGCGACTAAATACAGCTCAGAATTGATCTGCCGTGCTTACCACACTCTTTATGCTATTCCTTATACCATTATCAGATGCGGGACCGTCTATGGCCCGCGCAGTCGGGATGCGGATGTTATTTCATTGTTCATTATTCGATCTTTAAAAGGAGAGCAGCTGATTGTCAAGGGTTCCGGCAATCAGCAAAGGAACTTTATCTATGTTGAAGATCTGGCTAAGGGATGCGTTGAAATATTAAATGTTAAAGCGGAGAACAAAACCTATGTGCTCGCCGGGAGAGAAATGGTTTCTATCAATGATCTGGTTGATATATTCCGCAATAATGGATTCAATAAGCTTGGAGCAAAAAAGGAAGAGGGAAGAGAGGATGACTATCGGGGCGATTTAAAAGATGCGGATTTGATCTATAGAGAATTAGGTTGGATGCCCAAGACTGGTCTTAAAGAGGGGATTGCCAGGACGATGGAATGGTACAAAGGTAGAAAACTGGATTAAGATGAGAATATGCTATTTTAGCGGAGACTGTCAGGGGATATACGATCACAGGATATTAAAGAAAATCCTGGAAGCGGGGCATGAAGTATATTATCTTTTCTTCAGAACGGAAGAAATATATAGAGATATAGCTAGTCTGCCGGGTATAAAAATAATCAGGTTTTTTCCGCAGGTTGGTCAGACCGGCGGTTCGGTTGGGATAAAAAAGTCAATAATATCTCATTTAAAAACTGTCCCTTTTGTTAAGGAGATAGTATCGGTATTTTCAATAATTAAAAGCGATTCTCCATATTATTTTGGTTATGTGAATCGGTTTAAAACAATTATCAATGAGATAAAGCCGGATATTGTCCAGGCCTGTTATATCCAGAATTGCGGCTTAATAACCGCCCTTGCGAATTTTCATCCTTATTTGTTGATGGTTTGGGGATCGGATATCTTGATAAATCCACATGAATCATTATATGAGAAACTCAAAACAAAATATGCGGTAAATCGGGCTGATTTTATTGCTTGTGATTCCCAGTACCATAAAGATGCGACAGTCAAGGTCACTGGCTATCCGGCCGATAGGATCGTCAGTTTCCCCTGGGGCATAGATCAAAAAATGTTCAATCCATCTAAAAGAGACGATACTATTTTAAAGAAATTGGGTTGGGAAGGGAAAAAAATCATCATCATGAACCGCTGGTTTGAAGAAGTCTACGGAGTTGAATATTTTATTCAAGCGCTTCCGGAAGTTATAAAGCAAATTACTGATGCCAGGGTGATTTTGATCGGTGAGGGGGGGTTGGAAAAGAAGATCAGGCAGATGGTTTCGGATCTTGGATTGGACAAGGTGATCTGGTTTGCCGGAAGGATACCACATGAAAAGATGGCTGATTATCTTGGCGTATCTGATTTATATGTTTCAAGCTCTCTGAGTGACGGCAGCTCTTCTTGCTTGATGGAAGCGTTGTCCTGCGCCTTGCCGGCAGTGGTTAGTGATGTTCCGGTTTATTACGAATGGGTGAAGGATGATTACAACGGTTATATCGTTCCCCGGAAAGATCCGTCGGCTATATCGAGGTCGATCGTTAGAATACTAAAAGACCCAGATTTAATGATAAAAATGAAAAAAAACAGTCTGATGGTTGCAAAAGAAAAGGCGGATTGGGACAAAAACTATCAAAAGATGGAAGAGGTTTATAAATTATTGGCATGCGGCTAAATATGTTGTCTAAAACATTGATAATTGTTTGGATCCTTGTGGTATACATTTTATATTATATTCAATATTTGCCAAGAATCACAGAAATAGTAAAGAGGTATATTTAAATAAATGATTGAGATCTTATTTTTGATCGTTTTAATATTTGTTTTTTACGGAATCGGCAGTAAAGTGTTAAAACTCTTTAAGCTGACGGAGCTGGATCTTTTATCTGATTTTGTTTTTTCTGAGGGGATAGGGTTGGGCATCTTGGCTCTTTTAATGTTTCTATTGGGTTTGGCTGGCCTATATTATACTGTGACGGCTTATTTTTTAGTTGCCTTTCTGGCCTTTTTATCAATTCCAGAGATTCCTTATTTAATTAACAAAATAATTGAGAATATCCAAAGTAGAAAAAATCTTAAAATCGATACATTTTCCTATGTTCTTATAATATTTATTGCTTTCCATGTTTTAATAAATTTATTAAATGCTCTGGCCCCCCCCACGGGGTTTTGGGACGCCTTGACAACCTATTTAGCTATACCTGAAATATGGGTTAAAAACCATGGTCTGATTGATTTTCCTTCTCATCCATTTTCTTATTGGCCGCAAAATATGGCCATGTTTTATGTTTTGGGGATGTTATTGAAAAGCGACATATTGGCAATTCTTATTCAATATTGGATAAGTATCTTGACAATATTAGGCATATATTCTCTCTCAAAGGAACATCTTAATTTATTCAAGTCGGGACTATTAGCGGTTGCGATCTTCTATGCGGGGGTTAGTTTTGTTCATCCTTTGTCTTTTAGCGCGGGAACGAATTTTGGCGAAGCATTTTTCCTATTAACTACTATTTATGCTTTTTGGAATTGGTTGAAAACGAGAAACTTATCATGGCTGATCGTTTCGGCCTTTATAGCCGGTATTGCTGGAGGGATAAGATTAACGGGTTTGATTCTTATTTCATGGCTGGCTTTGTTTCTTGTCTATGATTTGATAAGAGAAAAAATCTCTTTTCCGGCTGTTAAGGCGTTTATAATATTTTCATTTATTTCTCTGCTTGTTGGCGCTTCTTGGTATATAAGAAGTTTGATCTTAACCGGAAATCCGCTATATCCATTTTTATTTAATCTGTTTGGGGGAAAATACTGGAATGTTTATATAAATGCTTATTACAGCAGCGCATTTCATATGGTGGGTTTGGGGAAGAATTTACTCGCTTTCCTGCTTTTACCTTGGAACATTACTCTTAACCCGTCAAAATTTCATGGTGGGTTGCTAAATTATGGGCCGATTTATCTGGCTTTTTTGCCTTTATTGCTTTTAATAAAAAAAATACCCGCTTTATTGAAATATTTGATTTTCTGTTGTATCTTTTTTGCCTCGATTTGGTTTTTATTTATGGGGCAATCAGAAAGATACATTTTTTCGATTTTTCCTATATTGAGTATAGTTGTTGCTTATGTGATCAATTATTCGTTAATCTTCAGTTCCGAAAGATGGTTCAAGATTGCTCTGATTGCCCCGATAATGTTTTCAATTGTATTTAATACGGGGTTTGTGATCTACGCGAACTATCATAATTTTAAACTTCCGGTTGTTCTAGGGATCCAATCAAAACAGGATTATTTAAAAGATAAATTCCCGCTTTTTTCAATGTACGAATATATAGCGCATAATTTGCCCAAGGATTCTTTGATATTACTTGCAGGAGATGTAAGGGGCTACGGATGTCCAAGGCACTATGTTTGGGGGTATCCGATTCACCAAGCTTTTATTGATTATAAATCCATAAAAGATGCTAAAGATTTATATAATATTGTCAAGAAAATAGGAATTACTCACATAATGGTAGAGGAAGGGTTTGAAAACTCAATACCCTCCAGTTGGGAAAGAGAATTTTCTATGCGGTCAAACCTTATAAAGCAATATGCAAAATATGTTAACAAAGTAGATGGGTCTATCCTTTTTCGGTTATTATAGGAATATTTTAGAGGAGAGGATGAATTATGGGAAAAATAAAACTAAGTATCGTTATACCAGCTTATAATGAAGGGAGTAATATTGGTCAGGTATTAGACGCTTTGTTATCTACAGATATAGGGAAGGAATCTGAGATTATTGTTGTGGATGACGGTTCAACTGATGATACCGCGAAAATTGCTCAAGCCAAAGGAGCGAAGCTGATCCAACATCCTTACAATAAAGGCAATGGGGCGGCCATAAAAACCGGAATTCGCAATGCCAGTGGAGAAATCATTCTGTTTATGGATGCAGATGGCCAGAATAACATATCGGACATTAATAATATGTTGGAGTACATGGATAAATATGACATGGTGGTAGCAGCAAGAGGGGTTGATTATGGCCGATCATTTATTCGTAAAACGGCAAATCGGTTTTTAAATATCCTCGCTGGCTATATTTCGGGCTTTAGAATCCCGGATTTGACTTCCGGTTTTAGGATCGCAAAAAGAAGTATCATGAAAGAATTTTTGCATATTCTCCCAAATGGATTTTCATATCCAACCACGTCTACATTAGCTTTTTTACTTTCAGGATACAGTGTAAAATTTGTCCCAACGACTTCCTATACGCGGGGAGCCGGTTCTAAAAGTAAGATCAGGCCTTTCAGGCATTTTTTTCAATTTATTATTATTATTTTTCGGACCATAATGTTATTTGGCCCTTTAAAAATATTTCTGCCTATTAGTATCATATTGTTTTCGGTCGGTAGCATAGATCTAATCTATTTTTTTGCGGGCTATTTGGTGGTATCAAAATCTTCTATTTTGTTTATTATGTCCGGTTTGATCGTCTTCTTTTTTGGGCTGGTGGCGGATCAGGTGGCACACTTACGGAGAGAACCCAGGTGAAAATATTGTTGATAAATCCCCCTTCGATCAACATGATCGAGACGAACAATGCCTCTTTTGTCGAAGAGGAAAGCGGCTTTTATCCCCCTTTGGGGTTGTTATATATCGTATCCTATTTGAAAAAATACAGCAATTTTGAAGTAAAAGTGCTTGACGCCCAGGTTGAGGCGCTAAATTATCAGCAGATAAATGAACAAGTAAAACTTTACTCTCCAGATCTGGTCGGGATACATACCTCAACATTTTTATTGCTGGATGTTTTAAAAGTTGCGCATAATATCAAAGGAATCGATCCCCGCATCCATGTTAACTTAGGCGGCCCACATGTCTACATTTTTCCTGAACAGACGATTAAGTTTAAACCCGTCGATTCTTTGATAATTGGAGAGGGAGAGAAGACTTTTACGGAGCTTGCTAATGCATTAAATAGCAAGAAATCGTTGGAACATATTCAGGGTCTTGTTTATAAGCGCCAGGGGCAAGTGTATTTTAATAGGGCACAAGAATATATTGAAGATCTTGATGGGCTTCCTTTTCCTTCACGTATATCAAGCCCATATTTAAAATATACCTCGCTTCTAAGTGCCAACAGGGTTATGACGACTTTTATTTCAAGCCGAGGATGTCCCTTTAAATGTATTTATTGTGATAGACCGCATCTGGGGAAGAAATATCGCTGGAGGTCCGCAGATAATATTATTCAAGAAATAAAGGAATGCCTGGCGCTGGGCATAAAAGAAATAGTATTTTTTGATGATATATTTACTATGAATAGAAAGAGAGTGCTGGATATTTGCGAAAGGATAATAAAAGAAGAAATTAAATTTAGGTGGAGTATCAGAGCAAGAGTGGATACGGTTGATGCTGAAATTTTAGGCAAATTGAAAAAGGCCGGTTGCGAGCGGATATCTTTCGGCGTTGAATCGGGCGCACAAAAGGTCCTTGATAAGCTCAGGAAAGGGATAACCCTTGAGCAAGCTCGGCAGGCCTTTAAATTATGCAAAGATACGGGGGTCTCTACTTTGGCAGATTTTATGATAGGATCCCCGGGCGAAAACGTAGATGATATTGAAAGAACGATCGATTTTGCCTTGGAGCTGGACCCTGATTACGTTCAATTTACTATAACAACTCCCTATCCAGCAACAGAACTTTACCGTGTTGGATTAGAAAGTGGTATTTTAAAAGAAGATTATTGGAAGGCTTTCGCAAATGAGCCGAGCCCGGATTTTTCACCCAGATATTGGGAAGAAAATATTTCACGGGCAGGATTGATTGAGCTTAGGAAAAAAGCATATCGTAAGTTTTATTTAAGACCAAAATATGTATTTAATAGTTTATTAAAGTTGAATTCTGTCGGTGAATTTCATAAAAAAGCTAAAGCTGCCTTTAAGCTTTTTTCTCATTCTTATTTGAGGCTTAAATGAAAGTCGTATTAATTAACGCGCCTTATCTGGGTGTTTATGGTAAATTGAATGTGGGGAGGAATTTCAGTTTTCCCTTGGGCCTGGGATATATAGCATCCGTCTTGCGCGCTAAGAGACATGAAGTGTTTTTACTTGATCCAGAACCGTTAGGGATTAGCTTGGGTGAAATTAGAGAGTATCTCAGAGAAAAGAAACCAGAAGTTGTTGGTATATCTAGTGCAACCCCTAATTTTGACCAGGCATTGAATATGGCTCGTATTTGTAGGTCAATTGTTCCAAAAGCGAAGATTGTTTATGGGGGTGTTCATGCTTCGGCATTGGGGGAGAAGATTCTTCAAAAATATATGGAGTTTGATGTCTTAGCGATTGGGGAGGGAGAAGAAACGATGGCGGAGCTTTGCAATGCGATTGCAAACAAGGCTGATTTGTCTGAAGTGCGCGGCATTATTTTTCGAGAAGCGGATGGAAATATTAGAAGAAATAAACCAAGGCCGTTTATTAATGCGGTTGATTTACTCCCTTATCCTGCCAGAGATTTGGTAGAACTAAGCAAATACAGACTTCAAGTTCATCTAGATATTGGGGTTAAGAGCGCAACTTTATTATCAAGTCGCGGATGTCCTTTCCAGTGCACGTTCTGCGCTTCACATTTGACTTTGGGAAGGGGTTTTAGGCCCCATAGCCCTGAATATGTTGTATCTGAAATCACATATTTGGTAGAAAACCATGGTGTGCAATTAATCAGTATTGTTGATGATACTTTTACGGTTAATAAAAAAAGGGTGCAGGAAATATGTGACATTTTAATAAAAAAGAAATTGAAAATAAAATGGTTTTGTTTCGCAAGGGTGGATACCGTTTCCGATGACCTCCTTCGATTGATGAAAGAAGCGGGATGTATAAGCTTGCTTTATGGCGTTGAGTCTGCTGATGAAAATGTTTTAAAGAAGATAAAAAAGGGAATTATGCCAGCGCAAGCTCGGAAAGCAATATCGATAAGTAATAGACTGGGTTATAAAACACTGGCCTCTTTTATGTTCGGGAACCCGGGTGACACAAAGGAGACGATCGAAAAAACTATAAAATTTGCGTTAGAGCTTAATCCGACGATTGCGTCATTCAATCGGCTGGTCCCTTATCCCGGCACGGAAATCTATGGAGAATATTTAAGCAAAGATGCTGAACCAGACTGGAAAAATTTCGTGCCAAAAGGGGAACATGTCATAATGGACGGCAAAGGGATTTCAAAACGAGAGATACAAAAATACACTTTTAAGGCATTTCTTCGTTTCTATGTGCGTCCATCGCAAATAATCAGGATCATTGTCAACATCCGAAGTATTTCGGAATTAAAGGTCTATATAAGGGGCGCCTTCGGCCTTTTAAGACAGATGATGCAATGGTGGAAAAGGGGGAGAAGCTATTGAATTGGGGAGAATTAAAAAATTTAATTTTGTTCCCTTTTAGAGTGATTTGCGATCATGAGAAGGTCACTTCTCTCGGCTTAATGTCTTTGCGTGATGAAAGATTCGGCATTTGTTTTAAATATTGTAAAGGAAAAGTGCTTGATGTGGGATGCGGTGAAGGAAACCGATTTATAAAAAAATATAAGAACGGTATCGGGATCGATCGTTATGCATGGGAGGGGATTGACATGGTATGTGATGCCGAAGAAATGCCGTTCGCACAGGAAACCTTTAATACCGTACTGTTTATCGGGAGCATTAACCATGTGCTTGATCGAAGAAAAGCAATTAAAGAAGCGTATCGAGTTCTAAAGAAGGAAGGAAGAATCCTAATAACAATGATCAATCCGATAATTGGTTTTGCCAGACACAAGCTGGCCTGGTGGGATAAGGATCAGTGTGTTAGAGGAATGAGAAGAGGTGAATCTTGGGGACTCTGGAGTTCTGAAATAATTAAAATGTTACATGAAGCTAACTTTATTTCTATTCGAAGAGTTCCTTTTTTGTACGGGCTTAACAATTTGCTTATAGCAGAGAAATAATTATGGATTTGATCAATAAATTACTGGATAAGACGAGGGCGAAAATAGATACATATATTTGGGCTTTCTTTATTCTTGCATTAAGCTATTTTGTAGGTAAAAATTTGGCTGTATCTCTATACAATCAATCAATCAATTTAAATTTGATTATTCTATTCGCGGTAATAGCCGTTATATCCTTTATAATGTTAGGTCTTGAGAAGAGTTTGCTTGTTTGGCTGTTTCTTGGTATCGCGGCTCCAATACCGCTGAAGAGCCTGCCCGGAACTTCACAAGATCTTTATCTATTTCATATTTTTATTGGCGCGTTAGGACTGATTTATATAATAGAGTCATTTATTAAGGGGAAAATAAAATTAAACCTTTGGAAAACGGATTCATACTTGTCCCTTTTTATGTTATTCACTTTTTTATCTTTTTTATTTGGGTTCTTTTTGCAGGAAGAAATATCGAAACATTCATTTGCTATCGGCCTGATGGGCCTGAGCATTATTTTTATCGCTTTCGCGGCATATTATGTCGTATCGTTGAATATTGATAAGAAGCAGATGGTAAAATATGCCGTCATTGCTTTGGTCTTTGCCGCATTATTGAATCTGACGATGGTTATGTATTTTGGCAGTAAGTATGAGATACCCGAAGAAACTAGAGTTATGGCAGGGGTCAATCTTGAAGGCTATATGGCGTACGATGCCTTGCATAAAGCCTCGCCGGCTTATATGTTAAGTATGGGGTTTGCTATACAACTAATATTTCTAATGCTATTACCGATAGTCTTTGTCAAAAAACTGGATTTCAGGTTAAGAATATTGCTCATATTCATAGAGGCGTTTCTGTTTTACAGATTATTTCCACCCCCATTATTTCAATGGGGAAGAACGGGGGTCTTTGCGATGCTGGCCGGGATACTGGGGATAGCTTCATTTAATAAGAATAGATTTAAGATATTTGCCGTGTTGTTTATATTCCTGGTTGTTTTGGTAACTTTAAATTATGACGCTTTTATGATTAAGTTTAATTTATTAGATTTTAATTCAGCCGGAAGGAGTTCTATGACAAGGTTCGGCCTATGGATGGATGGGCTGCGTGCATTTACAAGCAATCCTGTTTTTGGCGTTGGCCCTGGGGGATTCGGCCGGTATTCTACGACCTTGCAACTAGGATTAGTTTTAAGAAAGGCAAGCGAAGAAATGTCGACTATTACATCGCTTCATAATAGTTGGCTTCAGGTCCTGGTTGAAGAAGGGATAATAGGTTTTGCTCTAATAGGATTATTTTTCTATAATCTTTTAAGAAAATGTGTTTTTTATATAAAAAGCAATAAGGTTGGTGTTTATAGAGCTTTAGCTATTGGAATGTATGGCTCTATTATTTCCGCGTTTATTTATTCTCTGGGAGGGACTTATATTTTCCCTTCTGCTACCGGCGGGGGATTTGATCAATTAAAAGAATCGATCTATTTTTGGATTATCCTGGGGATCCTTTCGGCGCTGCTGAAAATTAAAAATGAAGATGCAATGGTTTCTGATCCTGAGAAGAGTGACAATCCATGAAAAAAAGAACGATCTTATCTATTGCGGGGTTTCCGCTCTGGACCATTGGAAAGGGTAAAGGGATGAAATCTCAATATGTAGGACATAAGGCTTATGTGGATGCCGGCTGGGAGGTCCATTTTGTTTATCCCTCCGGAAAAACTTCCTCTCAACCCATAATGGAAGAAGGTATCCATGTTTATTCTGTAAGAGGCCCCAAGGCTATCAAAACAAAGATTCCGGTTATAAGACAATTGCTCAAAAAATTGTGTTTTTGTGCTTATGTACTGCGTGGATATCATCTGGCGTATAAAATAGCGCGCAAGGTTAAACCATCGGTTATTTACGGGCATACATTTTACGGGGGAATTATTGCATTCCTGGTTTCCAGGAGAATGAAACTGCCGGTGGTTTTTAGGGATTACGGGACTTTTCTTGCTAATTCGATAACAAACCCTTTTGTCAGGATCAGTGCTTTTGAAGAGATCCTGGCGATGAGATTGCCTTATGACTATTTGATCTTAACCGATGATGGGACTCAATATGGCAAACTGGCTGATTATCTGAAAATACCTTCCGATAAGGTAAGGTTTTGGATAAACGGCGTTGATAAAGATATCTACTTGCCAAATTTCGATCAGGGCGGTTTCAAAAAACGGCATCAGATAAAACCTGATCAGCGAATAATTGTAGCGATTTCTCGTTTGGTGCGATGGAAACGCTTGGACCGATTGATTGCGGCGATTCCTCAGATTGTCGTGGAAGACAAAAATGTAGTCTTTATTATCGTCGGGGACGGGCCCGAAAGGCTTTCGCTCGAGGCTCAGGCTAAAGAGAACGGGGCGTATCAATACCTACGATTTGAGGGAGCACTTGACCGTGAGCAGATCGTAGAATATTTGAATGCTAGCGATATTTTTATCTCGCTTTTTGATTATTCAAATGTCGGCAATTCTCTTCTCGAATCAATGGTTTGTGGAAAATGTATAATTGCTTTAAATAGGGGGGACACCGCAAAAGTTATTAAGAACGGCGAGACAGGAATGTTGCTGGAGGCGGACGAGATAGAACGATTGCCGCGATTGGTGTTGAACCTGCTTAAAGATAATGATGCAAGAGAATATTTAGGTAGCAATGCCAAAAACTGGGCAGGGAGTAATTTGCTTTCTTGGGATGAAAGAATGTTGAAAGAAGTCTCGCTGATCGAAGATTTAGTTGCAAGAGCCAATCATTAATCATGTTAACTGTAAAACTGATATCTGACATCGAAGAGCTAAAACAAATAGAGAAGAAGTGGGACGCATTGATTGATCCCAACAGGCACTCTATCTTTTCGGCTTTTGATATGGTAATTGCCTGGTGGGATGCTTTTGGGGATAGCAAGGAATTATTTGTTTTGCTGGTCGAGAACGAGGGGCAGGTGGTGGGCATAGCACCTCTGATGATATCAAAGATGAAGGTTTCCGATTTCTTCGTTAAAAAAATAGATTTTATTGGATCGGGATATTTTGATTATGCGGACTTTATTTATGCTGATCAGGGTGAAATTATCGCGGATTGCATCTGGGATTATTTGCAAACGCACAAACATAAATGGGATGTGATCGAATTAGATGAAATGAGGCAGGGTTCTGAGAGCATGGCTGTGTTCCAGTATCCGGGTCGTAAGGAATACAAATTAATATTCGAGGCCCAAATTGAAAATGTATGCCCTTATATAAAATTATACGGATATGATGAAAATGCGTTCATCGGTGCTTTGAAAAAGGGAATGCGAACGGATCTCCGAAGACAAAACAAAAGGCTGGAAGCTTTGGGGAAACTGGAATTCAATTTAAATATTCCTCGCAAGAATATCGTTTCGTTTTTGGGCATGTTTTATAAATTACATAATAGAAGATGGGAAATCGTTCGGCAGATCGGCAAATTTAATTATTCTCAACCCAGAAAGTTTTTTACTCTTATGGCAGAAAAACTATCTGATAAAGGATGGTTGAGAGCTTCGGCGGTATATCTTAACGGCAGCATGCTGGCTGCGCATTTCGGTTTTGTTTTTGGCTCAAAGTATTATTACTATGTTCCGACTTTTGATCCGGAATATGCTAATTATTCTCCAGGCAAGGTGCTACTGTTCAATCTTATAAAAGCTGCCATAGGCGAAGGTTTATCGGAGTTTGATTTTTTAAGGGGAGACGAATCGTATAAAGCTCTATGGCCAGTCGAAATAAGGAAAAACTATAGAGTGTTGATATTCAAGAAAAATCTTTTTGGAAAATTTCTTGCTTTGTGGTTTACAAAGATCAGGCCGTTCTTGAAGAGATGGGATCTTGTAAAAAAAATACAGTCTAAATTATAGGCTGGGAGAAAAAAATGCTTGTCTCCGCCGTTCCAGTGTTAAATGTCAATGATTTATTTAGTGGAGCCGGTTTGAATATCGAGCGATTGTTTGGCGGCAGGCCTTTATATTATTTTAACCTGGGCCGAACAGCATTGCTTCAAATAGCCTTATTTTTAGGAAATAACAATGCCGGGATATTAATCCCTGACTATATTTGTGCCGAAGCGATCGCTCCGTTTAAACGCAGCGGCGTAAAAATCAGCTATTATAAAATTAAAAAAGATCTTTCGATAGACATGGAAGACGTGGAGAGTAAGATTGACGCTAGGACAAAAGCATTGCTTATTGTGCATTATTTTGGTTTTCCCCAAAAGGTGGAAGCTGTAAGATCGTTGTGTCAACGAAGAGAGATTTTATTGATTGAAGATTGTACGCAGGCCCTGTTCAGTAAATATAAAGATCGATATTTAGGAAGTTACGGAGACTTAACCGTCTTTAGTTTTCGTAAGTCCTTGCCTTTGCCTGATGGTGGAGGGTTGTTGATCAATAAGATAGGGATTAAAATTGAACTTCTCAAATATAGGAAATTGCGATTTAAGGAAGAAATAATGGGGTTATTGCGGTTGATAAGAAATAATTTGGCTTTTACATTTGGATATTCCTTAGCCAATTGGTCTTTAGGTAAGTTTGCCGGTGGCAGTAAAAGAGTAGCAGAAGGTGAGCCCGCTTTAAGCATGGCGGCTCTTTCTGCTCTTTTGATGAAAAGAATCGATTTATTCAAGTTTATTTCCCGTCGCAGAGCCAACTATGAATTAATTTCTCATTTGCTTGCCGGATTAAAAGGGGTTTCAATTATTTGTAGAAATTTGCCTGAAGGTGTTTGCCCGTTTGGGTTTCCGATCTTGTGTGAAAACAGGGAGAAGCTGCTGCAATATTTATTAGCTCAAAATATCAAAGCCTATCCTTGGACTCCATTAATAAATGACATGTTCAATGATGAACATGCCGACGCCGAATATTTGTCCGATCATTTGCTGGTGCTGCCCGTTCACCAATCTATCGGTAATAAACATATTCGTTATATTGCAGAAAAGATCAAGGAATACATTCATGCTCAGTAAAATGAAGCCATATCTCGTATCATTTTTTAAATTTGCTGACTTTTTGGTGTTTTTCGTTTTATTCGGACGCTTTTTCCGGAAAAGAGCAGGCATTGAAAATTATTTGCCGGAAAAAGAACGCATCCTTGTGTGTGCCCCTCACGTGGATGATGAGATTTTAGGGGCGGGAGGCACGCTTTTTCAGCATAGTAAGAATGGCGCGGATATCCGGATTGTTTATTTTACGGATGGATCAGCCAGCTTCAACCCGATTCTGAAAGGCAGGGAATTGTCTGAAAAGCGAAAAAAGGAGGCATTTGAAATAAAGGAAATATTGCATTGTTCCAAGAGTTATTTCTTGGATTGGCCCGATGGAAAGCTGACGGCTGGGGCAGAACAAATAATCCGCTTATTAGAAATTATTTCTGATTTTAATCCCGGCATAATTTACCTGCCCTTTTTTTTGGATACGCACCCCGATCATGTAGCCGTTAATAAAATATTAGCGCAAGCCAGTATTTTCATTAAAGAAGCCAGAGGTGTTAAAATATTTGCTTACGGGATTGAAAGCCCTCTGTCGCCTGTTATTGCCAACAAATTGGTAGATATCAGCGCTGTACTGGAAGATAAAGAGAATATGCTCGCCATCTTTAAGTCACAAACCATGTCTTTTCAGGGTGTGCTTGATTTTAACCGGTATCATTCATTTCTTTTAAATGGGACGACAGCGGTGGAGTTGTTTCTGGTCATGAGTTTGCCAGCCTATGTTGCACTAGTTAATAAATATGTGAATGAAAATCATAAATATTTGGCAAGATCGGTAAAAAATCCATTGCATTATATCCCTGCGTATTTTCATAATATGCGCATACATAAGAAATTGGCGGCAAAAGATGCAAAATAACAATAAAATAAAGATTTTAGTTTTATCTTTTATGTTCCCGAAAAGAAATAACCCGAGTAACGGGATATTTGTTCTTCGTCAACTTCAAGCCCTATCAAAATATTGCGAGATAAAAGTGATTTCTCCCGTGCCCTGGGTTCCTTATTTTTTATCCTTCATAAAGAAATGGCAAAAATACAAGGAGCTTCCTTTTAAAGATGTGATTGAAGGGATAGAGGTCTATTACCCAAGGTATGTCTCTTTCCCCAAAAAGATTCTCTTTTTTCTTTCGGGTTATTTATATTACTTAGGAATTGCAGGATTAGTGGATAAAATTTGCAAAAATTATAAATTTGATCTAATTCATTCACATGTTGCTTTGCCCGACGGAATGGCGGCCATTTCCCTAGCAAAAAAGTATAAAATTCCAGTTGTTGTCTCGGTTCACGGAACGGATGTATCCGCAACTGCGCATAAAGATATATGGTCAAACATTTTAATAAAGAGAGTATTTAATAAAGCCAGCAGGGTAATCGCTAACAGCTCGAAAACAGCCGAGCGCATAAAAACACGTTGCGATAAGCCGGACAATGTGATTGTTGTTAATAATGGCATAAATTTATTTAATATTTATAAAGGAGTTAGCGCGAAAAAAAATGATTATGGCTGTAATACAATAATTCTTTCAGTTTCAGATCTAACAAAAACTAAAGGCATTCATTTTGTTTTATACGCCTTGGCCAGAATAATCAAAAAAAACAGGGATATTTCGTATATTATTGTTGGCTGGGGGCAAGAAGAGAAAAATCTTGTTAGATTAATAGATAAATTAGGTTTGAAGCAATTTGTGACCATGATCAAGCAGGAATTGCCGCAGAGCAAGGTTTTTGAATATCTGTCCATTTGTGACGTCTTTGTTTTGCCCAGCTATAGCGAAGGATTTGGCCTGGTTTATCTTGAAGCGATGGCGCATGGCAAGCCGGTGATCGGCTGCCGGGGTGAAGGTGTGGAAGACATAATCGAAGATGATAAAACGGGGATATTGGTGACACCGCAAAACGTTGAAGCCGTGGAGTCTGCCCTGATCAGACTGATATCAGACGAAAATTTGCGAAGGAAAATGGGAGATGCGGGACGAAAGGCCGCAGCCAGGTTTGATTGGGAGGAAACGGCTTTAAAGATGCAACGGATATACAATGATCTCACCGGAAGAGAGTAAAATTCATGAAAATTAAATTATTGGGCAAAAATGAATTTGAGCTGTGGGATCGCTTTGTCGCTTCTTCCTCTAACGGGACAATATTTAATAAATCATTTTGGTTGAATTCTTCCGGAGCCCCTTTTGATATTTGGGGAGCTTTTCAGGGAGATAATCTGGTTGGAGGATTCGTTGTTTCCTATAGAAAGCTGCTTTCAAGAAAAATTGCAGCGCCGCCTCATTTAACGCCTTATTCGGGCATAGTCTTCCCGAATTATAAAGGCAAATATGTCGGTAAAATTACCAGTGAAAAAGAACTGATAAAAGAAGCGGCGGAATTAATAAGAAAAGAATATGGAATGGGTGTTTTAAGTTTTGACCCGTCAGCCGTCGATCTCCAGCCATTTCTATGGCAGGGCTATAAAGTCAGGCTCCATTATACTTATATTTTAAACATTTCGAGCCTTGGAGAAGCTTGGAAAAATATGGCGGCAGAGAAAAGGAATGATATAAGAAAAGCGGAAAATGATGGCTTGAAGGTTCGGGCATCAAATTCGTTCGATGAACTAATACTGCTGGTAAAAAAAACTTTCAACCGGCAAGGATTGGAGCCGTCCTGGGAGGGAATCGCCGGTAATTATTATAGAACATTAAGCGACAGGTCGTTGTGTAAAGGCTTTGTTTGCATTGACGGCAAAGGGACTTCGATTGCGGCCGCGCTCATTATATGGGACGAGAAGCGCGCATATTATCTTTTAGGAGGATATGACGGTGGGGCTAAACACCATGGGGCTTCTTCTTTGTGCCTTTGGGCAGCGATAAAATATGCGGCTGAAGAACTGGGTATAAAAGTATTTGATTTTGAGGGATCGTCGATCCCTCAAGTAGAAAGGTCATTCAGGAAGTTTGGGGGAACACTGACCCCCTATTATGAGGTTCGATGGGGAAGGATGCTGGATACGGTCTTGATGTTAAATAGAATTTTTAAAAAAGCCTGGTAAAATGAAAAGTCTCGTAAGCTTTGAATTCGATTCCCTATTTTTACAAACCAATCGCGCTAGGGCCTTATATGCATTGGAACAGATCGGATATTTTTTGAGGTTTCCTTTTTCAATACGTATGAATAAAGACGAAGCGGAAGGATGTAAGTTTACCTTTTGTTACGGACCATGCGAATCTTCCCGGAGAGGTCCGACACTCTATATTCCTTTTGAGGAAAGCTGGTACAAAAGCGACGCCTCTCCAAAATTTTTAATTAGGGAGGGAATCCCCGTTCCATACTTTTTGACCCTACCGAAGGATTTTATCGCAAAGACGGCTGACGGAAACCTTGCCCTGAGTTTTGATCTTGTCGGAGCAGTTTACTGGTTCCTTTCCCGTCAAGAAGAGAATGGAAGCGAAAAATTTGAATCGCCGCTCCTCGAGAAATATGGGTTTTTGCATAAACCGGTGATTGATGTATGGGTAAAAAAGATAAAGAAATTGATCTTGGGGATTTGTGCGGGAGAATCACCCTATCCTGTCTGGGGAGATAAGGAATTCGCCGTTTGTTTGACGCACGATGTTGATGATATTAGGCCGTTAAGGCGGCCTTGGGGAAAAGACCCCTTTCCTAAATTTGAACACTGGATGAATGAAGAAACGCAGTATGGCTTTAAAAGCACCTTCTTTTTTTTGCCGCAAGAAATGAGCCGACTTTCCTCTTTTGATAGACCATATCTTTATTCGGAAAAGATCGATTTTCGAGGTTATCTGGTAAAGTGTGGCGAAATAATCAGGACCATGGACAGGGAAGGGTTTGAGGTCGGTTTACACGGTAGCTATTTTAGCTATTTGGAAAAGGATGAATTAGAATCTCAGAAAAAGCAGATTGAAATTACTATCGGCAAATCGGTTGTCAGCGTTAGGCAACACTACCTTCATTTTTTAGCGCCGAAAACGTGGTCAGCCCAAAATGCCGCGGGATTTTTGTATGATTCGACTTTGGGCTTTAGTCGCAGAGTTGGTTTTCGGTCCGGAAGCAGTTATCCATTCAATGCTTTTGATTGTTCGAAAAATACGGCTTTGGGCATTTTAGAGATACCTCTTAATATTCAGGATGTGGGTCTTTTAGGTGGAGTGGTTCCGGCCCGGCGTTTTCCTTTTTATCTTTTTGGTGGAATACCCCCCAAAGGGAAATACAAGCTGGACAGAGCTCTTTCAATCTTCGAAGCGTGTGTCTCAGAAGTAAAAAACATGGGTGGTGTTGCCGTTTTATTATGGCATCCGGATAAAATATGGCATAATAAATATCCTTACTGGTTTGCTGTTTACAAGGAGCTTTTGAGTTATTTATTTAAACAAAACGCTTTTGTTTCTTCTTTGAAGGAAGTAGGAGAAAAATGGGTAAAAATGCAAGAAAAGATATTCATAAAATAAGAATTTGCATGCTGACGACCGTGCATCCGGTGTTTGATGTGCGAATATTTTATAAAGAATCGCGGACTTTAATGAGAGCCGGCTATAAAGTTATAATTATTGGCCCGCATGAAAAACCAGAAGTGAAAGAAGCGATAGAGATTGTGCCAATTTCTAAGCCAAAAAGCCGCATTTTGCGGATGATGACCGTATGGAAAGTATTTTTCAAAGCTATAAACTATAAATGCGATGTTTATCATATTCATGATCCGGAGCTGTTGCCAGTGGGATTACTCATAAAATATTTTTTTGGGAAAAAGGTTATTTATGATGTGCATGAATATTACAATTATACGATATTGTCAAAATATTGGATCCCTTCTTTGTTCAGGAGGATTTTAAGCGAGATATTTAATGTTTCGGAAAAAATGCTTGCTTCAAGAATGGATGGTGTATTGACCGTTACTAAACATATGCAGGGGATTTTTGAAAAATACAATTCAAATATCGTAACAATTTGCAATTATCCGCCCAAGGAAAGTATTGCTTCGAATAAACCTGATTTGCCTTTTGATCGTCCTGTTATAATATTCCACGCAGACATGGATAAGAAACGAGGCCTGCGAACGGTTCTGGAAGCCATGCCTCGAGTAATCGAAAAACACCCTGAAGCGCATTGCTGTATAATAGGGAAGTATAATTGCAGCGGATTGGATGAGAAATATATTAAGGAGTTTCCATACTTTCTGGAGAAAGGTAAGATAGAGTTTATGGAAAGGAGGTCTTTGCCGGAAGTTTATAAGATACTGTCGAAAGCGACTATTGGTTGGTTGCCCCTGGAAAATCATCCATCGAACATTCTAGCTTTGCCGATTAAATTGTTTGAGTTTATGGCTTTTGCGAAGCCGATCGTAGCATCGGATCTGGGAAATATGTCGCAAATAATAAGCGAAAGTAAAGCCGGTATTTTGGCGCCAGCAGATGATCCTAAGGCGCACGCAGATGCTATTAATTATCTTTTAGAGCACCATGATAAATGCTTTGAATACGGAGAAAATGGTCACAAAGCATTTATAAGCCGTTATAATTGGGATAGCGAAGGAGATAAATTGCTTGAGTTTTATAATAAGCTTGTGGTAAAAAAGGGATGACAAAAAGATATAAAATATTGACTGTCGTGGGCGCCCGGCCGCAATTCATTAAGGTGATGCCGGTTTCCAAATATCTGCGAAAATACTGTTGGGAGGTACTGGTCCACACAGGCCAGCACTATGATTACGCAATGTCGGGGATATTTTTCAAGGATTTGAATATACATGAGCCGGATTACAATTTGGGGATTGGTGGTGGTACGCATGCCGAGCAATTGGCAAAGATGGTTGTTGCGATCGAAAAATTGTTGTACAAAGAAAGGCCAGATTTAGTTCTTGTGTATGGCGATACAAATTCGACTCTGGCGGCGGCTCTGGCGGCGGTTAAATTGAAAATACCGGTAGCCCACGTGGAGGCGGGGCCACGCAGCTTTGACCTGACAATACCGGAAGAAGTAAATCGCGTATTAACTGACAGAGTATCGAGCTTACTGTTTTGCCCGACAAAAATATCATATGAAAATCTTAAAAGAGAGGGATATAAAAATAATGTTGTTTTTACGGGTGACGTAATGCTCGATATGCTTTTAGAAGCAAAGAATCTTGCTGAAAAACGATCCAAAATATTAGATAAGCTGAAGATTTATCCAAACAAATATTTTTATGCCACCTTACACCGGCCGCATAACGTTGACCATGAAAAACCTTTATCGGAAATAATTAGGGCTTTCGTCAGGTTGAATACGCAAGTTGTATTCCCTGTTCATCCGCGAACTAAAAAGAATTTAAAGAAATTTGGTTTATGGAAAAGATTAAATAAGGCGCATAATGTTATAATAATCAAGCCGGTGGGTTATTTGGATAGCATCCAGCTTGAAAGCAACGCCTTAAAGATTGTTACTGATTCTGGCGGGGTTCAACGAGAGGCTTATTTCTTAAAAAAGCCATGCCTTACTTTAATGGATTATTCACCTTGGCCTGAAACAGTCGAAACTGGATGGAATAAATTAGTAAAAGCTGAAGAAATGGATTTGATTCGAGCAATTAGAAACTTTCGACCTAAGTCCAAAACAAAGAAACTGTTTGGGAATGGGAAGGCGGGAAAGAAAATAGCAGAACGGATTATCGAGTATCTTGAGGAGGGGAAATAATGAATTTTGAAAAGATTTTAGTGCTTGCGCCGCATGTCGATGATGGAGAAGTAGGTTGTGGTGGAGCAATTGCTAAATTCAATGAGGAAGGTAAAAAGGTTTATTATGTTGCATTTTCAATTGCTGAGAAATCCGTCCCGAAAAAATGGCCGTCCGATATTTTATTGACCGAGGTGAAAAAAGCGACAAAAGTTCTAGGGATTAATGAGCGTAATCTAATTGTTTATAGATATGAAGTGAGAACTTTTCCTCTTCATCGGCAAGAGATTTTAGAGGATTTAATTAAACTAAGAGAAAAAATCAAGCCGGACCTCATTCTCTTGCCTTCCTTAAATGATATTCATCAGGATCACAAAACCATCGCAGAAGAAGGGGTTAGGACTTTTAAACAGTATACGATTTTGGGGTATGAGGAACCGTGGAATAATATTGCTTTTGAGACCAGGGTGTTTATCCCGCTAGAAAAAAGACATGTTGAGAAGAAAATCAAAGCTTTAAAATGTTATAAAACGCAACGCCATCGAAAATATCTTGATGAAGAATTCATACGAAGTTTAGCAAGAACGCGAGGAACTCAAATAGAAGGCAAATATGCGGAGTCATTCGAGGTAATGCGATGGGTAATAAAATAAAAGCGTCTGATATAGCAAAATTATTGGGTAAAGAATTGATTGGGAAGGATGTCGAGATAAATAGTGTTTGTTCAGCAGATCAAATAGAAAATGGGAAGCTTGCTTTCCTGTCCAAAAATTCATTTATGGAAAACCTATCTAAAGAAGCGCTCTTTATTGTAAAGGAAAATAAAGAGATAGACCCCAAAAGTATGAACAGTTATATAAAGATATCGAATCCGAGATTGGCTTTTGCAAAGGTGGTAGAGAAGTATTTTGTGGTTAAAAATAAGGAAATAATTTCGCTGAGCTCAAAAATCGGCGCGAATGTTAAGATCGCCGAATACGTCAGCATAGGTGAAAATTGCATTATTCGAGATAATGTGATTATTGGGAAGAACACAAAAATTAACCATAACGTAGTGATAGCTGAAAACACAATTATTGGAGAGAGCTGCTATTTAAAATCCGGTAGTGTAATAGGAGAGGACGGTTTTGGCTTTGACTTTGAAGAAGATAAAACTCCTGTTAGATTGCCTCATTTAGGCAAAGTTGTGATCGGTGATAATGTTGAAATCGGGGCCAATTGTACGATTGCCAGAGGAACGCTGCACGATACGATCATTAATAGAAATGTAAAAGTAGACGACCAAGTTCATATCGCGCATAATTGCGTGATTGGGGAAAAAACGATAATAACCGCTCAAGCCGAGCTCAGCGGAAGTGTCGTGATCGGGAAAAATTGCTGGCTCGGACCGAATTGCTCGATTATTCAAAAGGTTAAAATTGGCGATAACGTTAGGATAGGGATCGGAGCGATAATTACCGGAGATATTAACAGCAATATAACTATAATGGGATTGGAATCCTTGCCCTTAAGGGACTTATTAAGACTAAAAAAGCGATTGGAATTAACTTGAGGCATTTGATATGGCCATAAAAGAATGTCCTTTAATATCTCTTGTAATCCCAATGCGAAATGAAGCGTATCATATCGCGAAATGCTTAGAATCAATAATTTCTCAAGACTATCCTATTGAAAAGATGGAAATAATAGTAGTTGATGGGAATTCAGATGATGATTCTCTGGCAATTGCAAGAAAGTATGCAAATCAATATAAATTCATAAAGCTTTTTAATAACCCAAAAAAGATAACTCCGGTTTCCATGAATATTGGGATAAATAAATCAATGGGTGAGATTATAATAATATTGAGCGCTCATTCCTATATTGCGCAAGATTTTGTTTCAACCAGTGTTAATTATTTAAATGAGACCGGGGCGGATTGTGTAGGAGGGGCGATTGAGCTTCTCAATTCATCAAATACCTATGTCGGCAGAATGATATCATATGCTTTAGTCTCCCCTTTTGGGGTTGCAAATTCTTTGTTCAGATATTCAAATAACGAACAATATGTGGACACAGTATTTAATGGGGCTTATAAAAGAGAGGTGTTCAATAAAATCGGACTCTTTGACGAAACCCTTGTAAGAAACCAGGATATAGAATTGAATTCTCGAATAAGAATGAATGGTGGGAAAATATTTTATACACCTAAGATCAAATCATTCCCATACACTCGTCCTTCCATTGATAAGATGATTAAGCAAAATTTTGGCAATGGGTTATGGAATATAATGACCTTCCTTAAGAACCCAAGGGCGCTTTCGCTAAGGCATTTTGTCCCAATGTTGTTTGTTTTTTCTCTCCTATTATGTTTGATCATGTCACCGTTTATCGTACGATCATGGTATTTATTCTGGGCAATACTTATTGCATATTTTTCAATGGCGATATTGTTTTCGTTTCCAATTGTTTTTAGACGAGGATTTGTCTATTTATTTGGACTTCCCTTCGTATTCTTTCTTTTCCATTTCAGTTATGGATTAGGCTCCCTTTTCGGATTATTTAATGAAATAATAAGAAAAAACGGATATAAGATGAAATGACCGTTAACAAATATTTGATTTTATTATCACGCTATAAAAAGCTTTATTGGGTGAAAGGAATCCCTTGGGAGATGAACAACGGTTTTCTGCAATCTCAAGCACCTCCCCAAGTAGGGGTTGAATTGACAAAAGATGAGGCTGATCATCTTTTGAAATTATCTGGCGCAAACTTTATTAGATGGACAGACAAATTTGATTGTGAAACGGAAAGTCCCTGGTGGTATGTGATAAAGGATGGCATAAGTTCATTGGAAGAATTAAGCAAAAATACCAGGAACCAAACAAAGAGAGGGTTGAGTTGTTGCGGTGTTAAAAGGATAAAAGCAGAATATCTTGCGGAATATGGGTATGCCGTTTATAGAAATGCGTTTATGAAATATGTAACTAAAATTCAAATTGATCCGGAAAATGTATTTATTGAATCGATAATGCGGGATAAATATTTTCCCGAATTAATTGAGTATTACGGAGTATTTTATAATGATAAATTGGTGGGTTATTCAAAGAATTACATCCAGGATGACGTGGTCCTGTATTCAACCATTAAGTATGACCCTAATTATTTAAAATATTACAGCGGATATGTATTGATATCCGAAATGAATAAACATTACTTAAATGAAAGAAAAATGCGGTTTGTATACGATGGCATGAGATCAATTTACCACGAAAGCAACATACAGGAATTTTTAATTTCAAAATTCAAATTTAGAAGAGCTTATTGTCGATTGAATATTGCTTATTCGCCCGGATTTGGGATAGCAGTAAAAATGTTTTATCCTTTTAAAATATATATTAAACTATTAACAAAAACGATAAATTTGCCTATTTTTGAGAAAGCGGGCGTGGTTTTAATACAAGAGCAAATAAAGAGAGATTGTGATAAAGCATTTAATAAGATTAGGGAGCGTAACTTCTAGTTTATTATGCTCCTTTTTGAGTATTCCACGCGATTTCAATGCCTATAGTATAAATATTTTTTAATTATGCTGAAAAGATTATTTGATGCAGTGCTTTCTTTTGTTGGGATAATGGCTTCTTCCCCTTTATGGTTACTAATAACATGTTTGATTTTTTTTGAGGATGGCTTGCCTATTTTCTTTCCTCAAGAGCGGGTTGGCAAAAACGGCAAGATTATTAAAGTGATTAAGTTTAGAACCATGAAGCACTTATCGGGCAAATCCCATCTTGACATCGATCTTGAAAATGATCCGAGAATCACACGAGTCGGCAGATTATTGCGTGTAACGGCAATAGATGAATTGCCGCAGTTGTGGAATATTTTGAAAGGCGAAATGAGCTTTGTAGGACCAAGGGCCCTTCCAATGATCATAGATGACAATGAAAAGCAAAATTATGCTAGGCTTGATCAGATCCCGGGTTTTGAGATCCGGAGCCGTGTACGACCTGGCTTGACAGGGATCTCCCAGATTTATGCTTCCAAAGATGCTGGGCGGGAAGAAAAGTTCAAATATGACATTGAATACGTGAATAAAATGAATTTTTGGCTTGATCTTAATTTGATAATCATTTCTTTCTGGATAACCCTAAGGGGCTCTTGGGAAAAAAGGGGAAATAAGCTATAATAACAGTATGGAAATCCCGCTCTCCGGGCCAGATATAACTGATCTAGAAATACAGGCTGTTTTAAACGTTTTAAAAACACCATATTTAAGTTTAGGGCCAAAACTTCCGGAATTTGAGAAAAAGATCGCAGAATATGCCGGAGTAAAGCATGCCGTTGTGGTAAGCAGTGGCACCGCTGCTCTGCATTTGATTGTCCGTTCTCTAGGCCTTGGCAAGGCAGATGAAGTGATCACAACCCCTTTCAGCTTTATTGCCTCGGCTAATTGTCTGATTTATGAAAAGGCAAAACCGGTTTTTGTTGATATTCACCCTGATACCTATAATATAAACGTTACAAAAATTGAAGAGAAAATAACTGATAAGACGCGTGCTATTATTGCAGTAGATGTTTTTGGATTAATGGCTGACTGGGATGCTTTGGGCCGTATCGCGGAAAAACACGATCTGTTTTTGATAGAGGATAGTTGTGAATCGCTCGGTGCTGAATACCAGGCCAGGAAAGCAGGGTCTTTTGGACAAGCGGGATGTTTTGCTTTCTATCCAAATAAACAGATTACTACTGGTGAAGGCGGGGTAATTGTTACCGACGATGATCAAATCGCCAGGCTCGCAAAAAGCATGCGCAATCAGGGGCGTGATGAAAACGCAGGTTGGCTGCAACACCAGAGATTGGGTTATAACTACCGGCTTAGCGATATCAATTGCGCCTTGGGAATAGCTCAACTAAAGAGGATCGATGAAATATTGGCAAAGCGTGATAAAGTTGCGCAAATGTACAATGAAAAGCTGAAAAATATGAAGGATCTAAAATTGCCGGTTGATTTGCCGGGTTCAAAACGAAGCTGGTTTGTTTATGTTGTTCATTTGACGGAAAAATATTCAAAAATGGACAGGGATTCTATCCTTGATAAATTAAGAAAGGCAGGTATCGGCTGCAGTGATTATTTTTCTCCTATTCATCTTCAGCCTTTTTATATCGAACTTTTTGGATATAAGAAGGGGGATTTTCCGGTTACGGAATTCACTTCTGAAAGGACTATCGCTCTTCCTTTTTTCAACAATCTTAGTGAAAAACAGATCGATTATATAGTTTCGGCTCTAAAAAAAATACTTTAGATAAACTTCTCAAATAGCCCCAAAAATGATAAAATAAGCGGAGAAGATGTTAAAAAATTTTAGAATATACTTTCTAGTAACTATCGATATTCTGTTAATAGTTGCCGCGATTATCAGTTCTTTTTATATTCTTTTTGGAAATTTAAGCCTTCTTATCTCCTATTGGTGGTTTCTTCCATTAAGTATTGCTTTCTTTATAGGTACTTTCCGTAATTTTGGCCTTTATCATTGGGATTGGCAATATATAAGTATTCATGAGGTCTACTCACTGATTAAAGCGGTAGCGTTGAGCTCGATCTTTATTGCAGTAAGCATCATGGTTTTTGGGGTAGTCAATTTCCCTTTTTCTGCACTTATTATTAATGCGGTGTTCTGTTTTTCGTTGGTGGGTGGGTTGAGGCTGGCGATTCGTATTTGGAAGGAATCGAAAGCAGTTTTGCCAATCAGCCGCAAGGATAAGCGTATTTTGATAGTGGGCGCAGGAGACGCAGGGGAAATGATCCTAAGCGAAATGCTAAAGCTGCCGAAACTCGGTTATCGACCTATTGGTTTTGTTGATGATAGTCTAAATAAAAAAGGGACTTATATTCACCAATTCCCCGTACTTGGGAAATGTTCTGATCTTCCCCTGATCATTAAAGATTACGAAGTGGATGAAGTTATAATTGCGATCCCGACCGCTAACCGCCAGCAGGTCAGGAAGATTGTTGGTTATTGCGAAGAAGCTAAAAGTCGCTTCAGGATTGTTCCGGGTATCTATGAACTGATCGATGGGACGGCTCACATCAATCAGATTCGTAATGTTGAGCTCGATGACCTTCTCCGTAGAGAAGAAGTAGTGATAGATATGAAAGAGATATCATCTTTTCTCTCCGGCGCTTCTGTTCTCATTACCGGTGCTGGTGGATCGATAGGATCAGAGCTTTGCCGCCAGGTGGCTCGTTTCAATCCAGCTAAAATTATCCTATTGGGCAAAGGCGAAAACAGTGTTTTCGATATCGAGAATGAATTAAAAAAGAACTTCCCATATCTTATGATAGTCACACAAATAGCTGATATCCGTGATCGGAGCCGGATCGAAAATATTTTCATCAGCGAAAGGCCGGAGGTCGTATTTCACGCAGCGGCTCACAAGCATGTTGGCCTAATGGAAAGAAATCCTGATGAGGCGGTTTTAAATAACATCTTAGGCACAAGGAACATGGTTGATATTTCGGATAAATATAACGTAAGAGAATTTGTGATGATCTCGACGGACAAAGCGGTGAACCCAAGTAGCATAATGGGAGCGACGAAACGCGTCGCTGAGATGATAATCCAGGCAAAAGTCAGCCAGGGAAGCAAGACTAAATATGTTTCGGTACGTTTCGGTAATGTGCTGGGCAGTCGCGGCAGCGTGGTTCCGATTTTTAAGCGTCAGATTGCAGAAGGTGGCCCAGTAACGGTTTCTCACCCAGAAGCTAAGCGCTATTTTATGACCATTCCTGAGGCGGTCCAATTAGTTATTCAGTCAGCGGCTTTGGGGAAGGGTGGAGAAGTCTTTATTCTGGATATGGGAGAACCGGTTAAAATTTATGATCTGGCCAAAGATTTGATCCAGTTATCTGGATTGGAAGAAGGGGTTGATATTGAGATCAAATTTGTGGGGTTGCGGCCTGGCGAAAAATTGTTTGAAGAAATCCTCACAGCAGAAGAGGGCGCGGAAGCGACAAAACATCAAAAAATATTTGTTGCCTCACTATCAGAAGTTGACACCCATAAATTAACGGACCACATTAAAATCCTGGAAAACTTGGCGCATAATGGTAAATGTGCAGAAATCAAACAAAAACTTAAAGAAATTATACCTACCTATAAAGAAACAATTATTTGATTGTTAAAGGAGAAGAAATGAGGAAAGCTTGGGCGTTTTTATTTATCAAAATAATATTTGATGTTTTATTGGTGAATATATCTTTTATCTTAGGTTATTTAATTAAATTTGGAATGATTAATCCTCTTACAGCTCCAGTTAGTATATATCTAAAGGCATTAATATTTGTTACTTTGCTTTGGTTAATAATATTTAATTTGGCTGGGCTTTATAAGTTTCAGCCCGAAAAAATAAACCGCGTTGATAGTATTTTCTCGGTCTCTTTTGGGGTATTTTCTTCGGCTTTTTTTACTTATATTATAGTTGTTTTTTTATATAGAGAAGCCTTTTATGCTAAAGAGATTGTAATTTATAGCTCTTTATTTGCTTTATTGTTAATAAATTTATCTAGATATATTATCTGGTTACTTTATAAAAGACTCGAAACCTAAAATTATTGTCAATGAAAGAAAAACTTCGCCTAGTTCAGAATCTGCTTGAAAAACGCAGGATCAGGCATAAAGAGCACCGCTTTGTAGTAGAAGGGCCGCACCTGGTAGAAGAAGCGCAAGAGCTAATCGATTTCGTTATCTATTCTGAAGAACTGCCCATTTTGAAGAAATTGAGAGAAAAAGGGATAGAATGCCTGAAGATTTCGCGCCAACAATTTAGTAAGTTATCTGAAGTCGAAACCCCGCAGGGTATTTTAGCGGTCGTAAAAGAGAAAACATTTGAAATGAAAGATCTCCTCGCGAGCAATAAGCCTTTAATTGTTTTTTGCGTTGAGCTTCAAGATCCGGGGAATCTGGGAACGATTATCCGCACTGCGGATGCTGTTGGCGCTACCGGTGTGATTTTATCCAAAGGCACGGTCGATCTCTATAATGCAAAAGTGATCCGATCCAGCATGGGTTCAATTTTTCATTTGCCAATCATCCAGGTGGACGACATAAACGAAACCATCCAATATTTTAAACAGAGAAAAATAAAAATCGTTGCAACTGAGGTGGGAGCTGGAAAAGATTATTTTACCGTAGATCTCAAAGCTCCCGCATTGGTTTTGGTGGGGAATGAAGGGGCGGGGTTGCCGAAGGAAGTCATTGAATTGGCGGATGAAGTGGTGAAGATCCCCATGCCGGGCAGGGCAGAATCGCTCAACGCCGCCATCTCCGCAGCGGTTTTGCTCTATGAAGCGTTGAGGCAAAGAAGAACAGTATAACTAATTATTTTCTTCTTCTTACTTTCTTTGTCTTGCTACAAAGAAAGTAACAAAGAAAAATCAAGTGCCTTCTAAACCCTCGTGCTACGCTTTTGCGCCCTTTTTCTACCCCAAAAACCCCACTAATACGCGCAAATCGCTCCGCACTTCACACCCTATGAAATCCCCTCCTAGAAGGCACATTTTCTTATATTGATTATAAACGTAAAGAGCGCCGTCGGTTTTGGCAAAAGCCACGAAGACCAAATACTCGAATCTTTTGCCAAAAGGGAGGTGGAGGGAGGTTACGGCCCGACGTACGTCGGGCGAAGGGGGTTTTGGTGGCAGAGGTTTTGGATGGGAGCTTCGACGGCGCAGGGGTGCAGGGGATGTGCCCCTGCCGGTTTCTTTTCAGTCGCTTTTCTTTTACGGAAAAGAAAAGCGACAATAAAAAATAATTATGCGGGGTTGATATTAATGTCCATTTTGGTTAAAATGTAAAAAGTTGTATGGAAGATAAGCTTAAACAAATCGAAAAAGAAGCTCTATTAGCTGTAAGTAATTCGGCAAATCTCCCGGCTCTGGAAGATGCCCGGGTAAAATACCTGGGCAAAAAAAGCGCCTTGATGGAATCCATCAAATCCCTGGGCGAGCTCTCGCCTGAAGAAAAACCCAAAATGGGGGCCTTGATCAACCTAACGAAAGAAAAGATTGAGCAAGCCTATCGAGACCGAAAGGTTATCCTGGTCTCTTCTGAACAGCAGATAAAGATTGAGGCAGAAAAGATCGATATCTCCCTTCCCGGTAAAGGGATCAAAAGAGGCCATTTGCATCCCATCACCAGGGTCATGGAAGAAGTTAAGGGGATCTTCCTACGCATGGGCTTTGAGATCGCCGAGGGGCCAGAGGTGGAGCTGGAACATTATAATTTTGACGGGTTAAATATTCCACCGCATCATCCTTCGCGCGATATGTGGTCAACCTTGTTTATTAAAGATGATGTTTTACTGCGGACGCACACCTCACCGGTTCAGATCCGGGTGATGGAGAAACGTAAACCACCGCTGGCGATCATTGCACCGGGCCGTGTTTACCGCCGTGATTCAGATGCCACTCATTCGCCCGTCTTCCACCAGCTTGAGGGTTTCTTGGTCAACACCCACGTGACTTTCGGTGATTTAAAAGGGACACTTACCGAATTCTTGAGACAGACCTTCGGCAAAGAGCGGAAGGTTCGCTTTCGGCCCAGCTTTTTCCCTTTTACTGAACCTTCGGCGGAAGTGGATGTTGAATGCATGCTGTGCAGCGGCAAGGGCTGCCGGCTGTGTAAGGATACCGGTTGGCTGGAGATCTTGGGTTCAGGCATGATCGACCCGAATGTTTTCAAAGCCGTTGGCTATGATCCCGAAAAGTACACCGGCTTTGCTTTTGGTATGGGGATCGAGCGTATTGCCATGCTCAAATATGGGATCGATGATATTCGACTCTTTTTCGAAAATGATTTGAGGTTTTTAGAACAGTTTTAAGAGTATTTGGAAACCTGCGACTAAACGTCGCGGTTTCCAAATTTAAGGAACCGCGAGGTTCACTCGCAGGTTCCTTAAAAGGAATAAATGCATGAAAGTTCCCATTGAGTGGCTTAAAGAGTTAGTTAATTTCAGGGCCGGGCCGGATCAGCTGGCAGAGATGCTGACCATGGCTGGCCTGGAAACGATCGTTTTGCCCGGGAATGTTTTGGAAGTCGACGTCCTTCCCAATCGTTCTGATTGCTGGAGCATTCTGGGGATTGCCCGTGAAGTTTCGGCTTTGACCAAATTCAAATTAAAGCCGCTTAAATTCAAAGTTAAAGAGATTACCAAGAGAGCTGATCAGGTGATCAAAGTTGAGGTCAGGGACCGTGAGCTCTGTCCGCGTTACATGGTGCGAGTGATCGAAAATGTAAAAATCAACGACTCGCCCGAATGGCTGAAAAAGCGGTTGGAGCTTGCTGGGATGCGATCGATCAACAACGTGGTAGATGTGACCAATTATCTTTTATTGGAGCTGGGCCAACCCATGCATGCTTTTGACGCTAATCTCATTGCCGATCACACGCTTGATGTCCGCCGCGCCAACCCTGGAGAAAAGATGAAAACCCTGGATGGGGTGGAGCACGAACTTGATCCTGAGGTGTTGTTGATCGCCGATCCCGCGAAAGCGATCGCGATTGCCGGGGTGATGGGCGGGGCCAATACCGAGATAAATTCCAGCACGAAAACGGTGGTTTTGGAATCGGCTTATTTCAACCCGATATCTATTCATAAAACCTCAAAATATTTAAAGGTCCGCACCGATTCCTCCGTGCGTTTTGAGCATGGGGTTGACTGGCTGATGGTTGAGAAAGCGCTCGACCGTGCCGCTTATCTGATTGCCGAGCTGGGCAAAGGCATGGTCTTAAAAGGGAAAATAGATGTAAAGGTAAAAGAACCGAAGCCAAAATTAGTTGAGCTTCGCCCGGCCAGAGTGAATCAGGTTTTGGGGAGCGAAATGGCTCCCGCCGAGATGCTCAATATTTTAAGACGCCTGGGTTTTAAGGCTTCCGGCAAGAAAATTGAGATCCCTTTATTCCGCGCTGCCGATATCGAGCGAGAAATCGATCTCATCGAAGAAATTTCGCGCATCTATGGATACGATCGTATCCCTTCAACTATGCCGTACTCCGCTTATTCCGAGAAAGAGTTGGCGATGAAGGACCAATTCCTCCGAGAGATTCGGGAAAGCATGCTGGGTTGCGGCTTGAATGAAGTCCAAACTTACAGCCTGCAAGGTCCAAAAGATTTTGAGAATTGTGGATTATCCGTCGAAACGGCCTTAAAAGTTGCCAATCCCTTAAACCTGGAAGAGAGCATCCTGCGGATAAAAATGCTTCCCGGCTTACTGAAGGTCATTATGCACAATCTTAATCGACAGCTGGAAAATGTCTTTATTTTTGAGATCGGTAAAATCTATTTGCCTTCCTCTAACAAATTGCCGGAAGAAAAATGGATGCTGTGCGTCGCTGCCCTTGGCTCTCCCTTTATGAGCGCCCTGGACAAGGGGGAAGCGGATTACTTTTATTTAAAGGGTATCCTGGAAAATCTTTTGCTCTCTCTGGGGATCGATAATTTTAAGTATACCGAGTCCATTAATCATCTGCTGCAACCCGGTAAAGGAGCAGATATCCCCGGGATGGGTATTATCGGTGAACTGCATCCGGATATCCGTCGGAATTACGGCCTGGAGAAAACGGTGGTTTTCTTTGAAATTGACCTGGAAGAACTTTTTAAATTAACCCGAACTGAACGGAGATACCAACCCCTCCCGAAATTCCCTTATGTTTCAAGGGACATTTCTATGTTTATCCCCAAGGGGTTGGATCATCAGCAGATCATCGATACCATCAAAAAAGCCGGTGATGATTTGGTAGAAGAGGTTTTTCTTTTTGATAAATATAAAGACAGCGTAGCCTATCGTGTAATTTATCGTCACCCGGAAAGAACCCTGACCGATGATGAAGTGAATCGTAAGCATGAGGCGATTGTCAAATTAATTGAAGACACCTTAGCGGTTAAGATTAGAAGATAAATTTTGTAACCTGCGACTGAACGTCGCGGTTAAGTAAAGCAACAAAAAGGAACCGAGACGTTTAGTCTCGGGATAGAACACGCAACCTGCGACTGAACGTCGCGGTTAAGTAAAGCGATAAAAAGAAACCGAGACGTTTAGTCTCGGGATGTTAAGTGTAATATGTACTACCACTATACCTTCCGAACTTATAAAGGCAAATCGTGTTTGAAACATAAGCAATTTAAAGATAAATTAGGCGAATTATTTAAAAGCATTGCAGAAGAAAAAGGTTTTAATTTAATTGAATATAATATTTTGGAAGATCACGTCCATATACTCCTCAAGCATTCTTCTTCTGACAGCACAAATTATGTTATGCGGATGATGAAAGGGATTTCTGCCAGGCGTTTTTTTCAAGAATATCCATCAAACCGTCTTGAATATAGGAAGTTATGGGGAAGAGGATATTATGCTAAAATGGTTAAAGAAGCCGGATTGCCAATCGTAATTAATTATATTAAGCAACAAATTAAATCAGATGGCTACGATAAGCGATATTAAGGTGAAAAAGAAACCGCGAGGTTTACTCGCAGGTTTCTTTTTTGATAGAAGGTAAGCTATGCCCGACCAATCCCCGATGGTAAAGCAATATCTCTCCATCAAGGAAAAGCATAAGGATGCCATCCTCTTTTTCCGCCTGGGTGATTTTTATGAGATGTTCAACGAAGATGCGGAGGTCGCTTCACGGGAACTGGACTTGGTCTTGACCGGTCGCGGTCAGGATGAGAATCGCATGCCGATGTGCGGCATCCCTTATCATGCGGCGGATAACTACATCGCCCGCTTATTGGACAAGGGACACAAGGTGGCAATTTGCGAGCAGGTGGAGGACCTGCCTGCCGGCAGGCAAGGCCCCAAACTAGCCCAGGGTGTGGTAAAGAGGGAAGTGATCCGAATCATCACCCCGGGAACGGTGATTGAGCCCAATCTGCTGACAGAAAAAAGCAACAATTATCTTCTGGCAATTAATTCAGAAAAAGCTAAATTTGGTCTGGCTTATGTTGATATTACCACCGGAGAATTTAAAGTCACTGAATTTCTGGAGCGTCAAAAAGTGCAGGACGAAGTCCAGCGCATTAATCCGGCTGAAATATTGATTTCTGATCTTCTAAACGCATCATTGGAACCAGAGACTGAACGTCTCGGTTCCAATAAAGGGAACCGCGAGGTTTACTCGCAGGTTCCACATACAAAGTTTAAAGACATTTATGATCATGAAACAGCAGAGGAGCGGTTAAAAGAATTTTTCAAGGTAAGATCACTGGAGGTTTTTGGCCTGGATTCGGTCAAAGCGGGTTGGGGAGCAGCGGCCGCCATCCTCGATTATCTAAAGGACACACAAAAGACAACCCTTGATCAGATTAAACTGATCCGCCCTTATCATGCTGCGGAATTCATGTTTATCGATGCTGCCACCCGCAGGAATCTGGAGCTGGTGCAAACCATTCGCGATAAATCTTTCAGAGGGAGTTTGCTCTGGGTCCTGGATAAGACCCGGACTGCCATGGGCGGCCGACTCCTGCGTCAGTGGCTTCAGCAACCTTTACTGAATAAGAAAATAATTAATCAGCGGTTGGAGGCGGTGGAAGAGTTTTATAAAGATGGTATTTTACGGGCTGAGATGGCAGGAGAACTGAAAAATATTTCGGATGTTGAGAGGGTGGTGGGGCGTATCGCTTCCGCTACCGCCAATGCTCGTGACTTGATCGCCTTAAAAGAAACTTTAAGAGAACTACCAAAAATAAGAAATCTTATAAGGGATGCTAAATCGTTGTTATTAAAGCGATTTAGCAACGAGGAACCGCGAAGTTCATTCGCAGGTTCCGAGAGCGGAATTATCGATATAATAGGTGCTGCAATTAATGAAGACCCGCCCTTTGCTTTGAAAGAAGGCGGATTAATAAAAAGAGGTTATCATGCCGAACTGGATGAAATTACGCAAGCGGCGCGCGAAGGTAAAGACTGGATCGCGCAGCTTGAAAATGAGGAGCGTAAGAAAACCGGGATTAAATCGTTAAAGGTCGGTTTTACCAAAGTCTTCGGTTATTACATTGAGGTGACGAATTCCAATCTTGATCAAGTGCCGGACTACTTTATCCGTAAACAGACGCTGGTTAATGCGGAGCGATTCATCACCCCCGCATTAAAGGAAAAAGAATCATTAATTTTGAATGCCGATGAGAGGATGAAGGAGTTGGAGTATAAGATCTTTTCTGAGGTTCGTTTAAAAGTTGCCGGATATACCGCCGAGCTTCAAAAGCTAGCGCAAAACCTCGCGCAAATCGATGTTTTTCTTTCTCTGGCTGAAGTCGCGGTTGAAAATCATTATTGTAAACCGGAGTTATCCGACAAACAGGCTATTCGTATTAACGATAGTCGCCATCCGGTGGTGGAAAAGACCATCGGTGAATATAAATTTGTGCCGAATAATATTGATCTGGATAATGAGAAAAGTCGTTTTCTTTTGATCACCGGACCGAACATGGCGGGCAAATCGACTTATATGCGTCAAACCGCCTTGATCTGTCTGATGGCTCAGATCGGTTCCTTTGTGCCAGCAAAAGAAGCGGAGCTTTGTTTGATGGATCGCATCTTTACCCGGATCGGGGCGATGGATGATATCTTTTCCGGACAATCCACCTTTATGCTGGAAATGACCGAGACCTCTAACATCTTAATCAATGCCACCAAAAATAGTTTAATTATTCTGGACGAAATCGGGCGGGGGACGGCGACCTTTGACGGGATGTCGATCGCCGCCGCGGTGGCTGAATATATCCATTCCCGGATAAAAGCAAAGACCTTATTTGCCACGCACTATCATGAGATCACCCAGCTCGCCGCCAAACATCCGGGCATGAAAAACCTGAATGTGCTGGTCAAAGAAGAAGGGGATCAGGTTACCTTCCTGCACAAGATCGTAGATGGGACGGCGGATAAATCTTACGGTATTCAGGTCGCCAAACTGGCCGGGCTGCCGAAAGAAGTTGTAGAACGGGCGAAAGAAATATATAATACTTTGGAAATGGTTGAGAACGATCTGGGTAAAATCAAAACCCAAAAACTAAAAGTTAAAAATCCAAATAAGAAAATAAAGGATCAGGATCAGGTCAGTTTATTCTAAAAAGAAAGGATGCATAGATGAAAAAGATATTGTTGATTGGGTGTATAGCGGTTCTGTTATTGGCTGAAGGAGCACTGGCGATGCAGCCGGCGATTATCGGCGGGATCAGAGATGGATTGGCGGTTGGTTTTATGGGGGATCAACAGGTAGGGAGGAATTTTGGCCTGCGCATCGGACTGGAAGCGGATACCGGCAGCCAGCCGATCATCTTTTTCTTCGGCGGGAAATTTTATTTGGCTACGATTGGCCGGCGTATGCCGATGTCATTAGGAGTAGCGCTGGTCAGTTATTTTGGCAATCATAATCCCGATTTCGGCCTGGGACTTTCTTTTATTTTTAACAACCTTTTTGATTTAAAACCGTTCTTTCTTGAATTAGGAGTAGATGCAGTGGGAAGGGGAAGATTTCAGGCGCAGTTTGGTTATAAATTATACTAACAAAAATGAAAGGGGAGATTTATGTATAAAAAATTAATCGTTATCGGGTTGCTATTTGCCCTGGCGCTGCCCGCGATGGCTTTTTGGCCACTCTCTTCAAAGCAAAAACTGAAGGTGACCGCTGACACCTGGATCTATCAGTTTAAGCCGGATAAAAATTATGGTAACGGTTGGGGATGGGCGGATATCACCGATCCCACCAAGTCGGTCACGGTTCCAAAAATGTTTCTCGGCTTCGGAGGCGCGGATAAAAAAATTATCTTGTTAAAATTTGACCAGTCGGCATTGAAAAAGAATAAAGGCATAAAAAAAGCAGAAGCTGCCATCTACAATGATTTTGCCGGCTCAGCCATGGCGATTAAAGTGGATGCCAGGAAAGTTATTTCCCCCTGGGAAGAAATGAGCGTGACCTATAACAAAAAGCCACAAACCGCGGAAAAGATTCTTTCCAGCACGGTTCTTCAGGGAGCGATTGATTTTGCACAAAAGGGAAAGTGGTATAAGTTTGATGTGACTGCGGCGGTCCAGTCCTGGCAAAAGGGCGACACAAATTATGGCATCATGCTCGATCCCGAAGGGGATGCCGGGGTCGATTTTGATATTGTCGCCAGAGAATATACGGATAAAGCTAGTTACGCGCCGGTCTTAGAGGTGCAATACCAGTGAGATGAAAGTTCTCCTCGCCGGTTACAATGTTGATAGCGAAGTTCTTGAAGAATTAAAAAACCATAGCCGAAAGCGGTCCGATGTTACCCCCGAAACCCTCTCTGCCGCTTATGCCAGGATTTCCCGCGATCCGCGCCCCATCGATGAACTGCGTCGCATTGCCCGGGATGAAGTGGAAAAAGCCCGCCGTTCAAACCAAAATATCATTTTTAAAATGGGACACCACAGCATCGCCGAACACGCCGTTTTTAACTTTGATCTGATCGGGATCTCCCGCCTGGCACTGGAAGAGCTGGAAAAGTTTCGTCTCGGCTCTTATACCGAGAAATCACAACGTTACCAGAGACTCGAAGATAATTTTATTATCCCGGAAGAGCTGAAAAGGACCAGGCTGGAAAAAGAATTGGTTGCGGTTATAAAGCAACAGAACGATTTCTACCAAAAGTTGATCGGGAAAGAGGTGGAGCCGGAAGATGCCCGCTATGTAACCTCTCTGGCCACCCTGGGACAGGTAGGATTGACGATTAATGCACGGAATCTGGAACTCCTGTTTCGTCGCTTTGCTTCCCATCCCCTGGCCGAGATCCAAACCCTGGGCCAGGAAATGTTCAAACTGGTGGAAACGATTGCTCCCTCGATCATTCTTTTCACAAAAGCCAATGATTTTGACCAGAAAACTTATCCGGAACTGAATAAGGCATTTAAGGGTTTAAAAGGGCAGAAAAGGAAAAAACAGGACACAGAGGTAACTTTGGTCAATTATACTAAGAAAGCAGATGCGATTTTGATTGCGGCTTTGATACATTCTTCCACTGGTTTGTCCTTTAAGGATGGCTTGCATCAAGCGCTAAAGATGAACCCTAAAGCAAAACAAAGCATCGTTGAAACCTGTTTTAAATATGCTGAGTTTTACGATCGTCCGCTCAGGGAATTTGAATACCCGGAATTAACTTATGATTTGATTGTTTCCGCTGCCTGTTTCGGGCAGCTGAAGCGGCATCGTATGGCGACCCTTACCAGTCAAACTTATAACCCTTCACTGGGGGTGACACTTCCGGAATCGATCAAAAGGGCAGGAATGGCAAATAGTTTCAGAGCAATAATAAATAGTACCAATCAGATCTTTAATAAAATCACTAAAGAAAAAGTGATTGCCGCCCAGTATGTGTTGACCAACGCTCATCGTAAGCGGGTGTTATTGAAGGTTAATGCGCGGGAGCTTTACCATATTTCAAGGTTGCGCGAAGATAAGCACGCCCAATGGGATATTCAGGCACTTTCAAAACAAATGACAAGCTTGGCTAAAAAAGTTATGCCCAGCAGCCTGTTGTTTATTGCGGGTAAAGATAGTTATCCGGAAAAATATGCTTCTCACTTTGGCAAAAAACCAAAAATGTCTCCACTTTATTAACGCCTGAAGATAGGGGATCAAATTGTTAAAACGTTTTATTATTTTATTTATATTACTGGATAATTATTTGACCCAGATCCCGAAGAAGGTGTTGTTCAGGACCACGTGGAAATTACAAGGGAAGTGTAAGCAATGCGGCATTTGCTGCCAGGAGATCTATCTGAAAATTAATCCTCGACAACTGGCCAGTCGTTTGTTTACCAAATTAGCTATTGCCTGGATCAGCTGGATTTATGATTTTAAGCTTTTAAAAGTTGATTGGGATAATTTCTATTTGGTTTTTACATGTAAAAAGAGAAGGCCGGATGGGAAATGCGGGGATTATGGCTGGCGGCCGAATATTTGCCGTAACTATCCGCTGGTTGATTATTTTGAGGAACCAAAATTCCTGCCGGGTTGCGGATTTAAGGCGTCCCTTGACGGTTAAAAGCCTTTGATGTATTATTACGAAAATTGTGTCCCTGGCATAAAGGATGGAGGGTAAAATATGGCAGAACTTAGAAAAGATCCAGCTTCCGATAGGTGGGTAATTATCTCTACCGAGCGGGGAAAGAGACCTACCGATTTTGGCTCCGTGTCTGTCGCCGATGAGGCGGGAGATGCTAAATCCTGTCCCTTTTGCGAAGGGAATGAAGCTAAAACCCCTTACGAAATCATGGCCTGGCGAAAACCGGGGACGCTGGCTAATGCTGCGGGTTGGGACGTAAGGGTTATCCCCAATAAATTCCCGGCGCTGCAGATTGAGGGAGAAGTCAATCGTCAGGGATCGGGCGTTTTCGACATGATGAGCGGGATCGGCGCCCATGAAGTGATCATTGAAAGCCCGCGCCATAATGTCAACCTTCCGGACATGGAAGATGAGCAAGTCGATCGCGTGCTCTGGGCCTATAAACAAAGAATTCTCGACCTGGAAAAAGACAAAAGATTTCGTTATATTCTGGTTTTTAAAAATTATGGAAAAGCAGCGGGCGCGTCACTTTCCCATCCCCATTCCCAGCTGATCGCCACCCCGATCACGCCCCGTTATGTTAAAATGGAACTGACCAAATCACGCGAATATTTCCTGGAAAAAGAACGCTGCATCTTCTGCGATATCATCCGGCAGGAGCTGGGTGAATTTACCCGGGTAGTTTATGAACAAGAGTTTTTTGTGGCGATCACCCCCTATGCTTCGCGGTTTCCTTTTGAAATCTGGATTTTGCCGCGACGCCATGAATTTGGTTACCAGATCATGCCGGATGAAAGAAGAATGTTGCTGGCCCGCTGCATAAAAGAAGTTTTGAAGCGGCTGAAAAAAACCTTAAACGATCCGCCCTATAATTTTGTGTTGCATACCGCTCCCAATCCGGTGGCCCGGCCCGGGAAACCCCATTACTGGGGAACCATCCAATACGATTATCACTGGCATATTGAGATTATCCCGCGGTTGACCAGCATCGCGGGATTTGAATGGGGATCCGGTTTATATATCAATCCCACCGCGCCGGAAGAAGCGGCTAAATATTTAAGAGAGATCGAAATCTAATTTTTTGAATGCGGATCTTTTATCTCTCGTCAGAGGTATACCCCTTTTCGAAGACGGGAGGGTTGGCCGAAGTGGCCGGCTCGCTCCCTCAATCCCTGAAAAGCTTTGGATACGATATCCGGATATTTACTCCGCGCTATAAAAACACCGAGAAAAAAAATCTCAATAATGTACCAGTCGATTTTTTTGAGCACGAAAAATATTTTGGCAGTCGCACAGAACTCTATCAAAATAAAGGAAAGGATTATCCCGATAATCTGGAGCGCTTTGTCGCTTTTTGCCAGGCGGCGATCAAGCTGTTGAGAGAGGGAAATTGGCGACCGGATATTATTCATGGCAATGACTGGCAAACCGCATTGGTCTCCGCCTATTTAAAAGTACAGCATGCGGATGATCCGTTTTTCAAAAGAACCGCCAGCGTTTACACCCTTCACAATCTCGGCTATCTTGGGCTTTTCCCCAAAGACAAATTACCTTTAACGGGTTTGGGTTGGGATCAATTTCAGAACAGTAAATTAGAATTTCACGATCAGCTGGCGGTCGTTAAGGCTGGTTTGGTATACGCGGATGTCATTAATACCGTCTCTGAAACTTATGCTCAAGAGATCCAGACAGCAGCTTTTGGACAGGGTTTAGAAGGATTGCTCCAACTGCGTGTGCCAGATTTATATGGAATCATCAATGGCATTGATTACGGGACATGGAATCCGGCGACAGATCAAACCCTCCTGAAAAGGTACAGCCCAGCCACCCTCTCGCTAAAATTTCATAATAAGCTTGAATTGCAAAGACAAAATCATCTGCCCCAGGATGAAAAAGTACCGGTTATCGGTATGATCAATCGCCTGGCGGAACAAAAGGGCATTGATCTGCTGGTGGAAGCGCTGGATGAGTTATTAAAATTAAACCTTCAATTAGTAATCTTGGGGGTGGGGGAGCCAAAGTATCATGCTGCTTTGAAAAAAGCGCAGCAACAATATCCCGAACGGCTGGGAATTAATTTAGAATTTAATGCGATCTCGGATCATTTGATCTATGCCGGATCGGATATGTTTCTTATGCCCTCCAAATATGAACCCTGCGGGCTTGGACAATTGGTTAGTTTTAAGTATGGAACGGTACCGATCGTAAGAAAGACCGGCGGGTTGGCGGATACGGTGCATGATTATGATACGGCATCAGGGGAGGGCGACGGTTTTGTCTTTGAAGATTACACCTCCGCTGCTTTAATAAGCACGGTCAAAAGGGCTATCGATACGTACCAACAAAAAGCTATTTGGAGCCGGCTGCAGAAAAAGGGGATGAGTTACGATTATTCGTGGAATAATTCAGCTAAAAAATATGTCTCGCTCTACATGAAAGCGCTGGCTAAAATCGGCATTAAACCATTATAATGGATGATCCGCTAAAACTGCTAGAAAACTGTAATCTTTGCGGACAAAAATGCGGGGTTAATCGCTTAGAGGGTGAGCTCGGCCTCTGCCGTTCAGGAAAAAATCTGATCATTTCTTCTATCGGCCTCCATTTCGGTGAAGAGCCGTTTATCTCCGGGACACGCGGTTCGGGGACAATTTTCTTTTCCAATTGCTCTCTGAAGTGTGAATATTGCCAGAATTATCAAATAAGCCAAGAAGGATTAGGGGAAACGATTTCCACAGAAACATTGGCTGAAAAAATTATCGGGCTGCAAAAGCAGGGGGCACATAATATCAATCTGGTCACTCCCACCCATTTTGTCCCTCAAATTATTGAAGCTCTTAAAATCGCCAGAAAAAATGGCTTAGCGATTCCTATCGTTTATAACACCAGCGGATATGAGGCTCTCGAAACCCTGGAAGCGTTGGATGGATTTATTCAGATTTATCTGCCAGATATAAAATATAGTGAAAATGAGATGGCGATAAGATACTCATCGGCTCCCCGTTATGTGGAAACTAATCGCGCCGCTATCTTTGAAATGTTCCGGCAGGTGGGGAATCTGGAAATAAAAAATGGAGTTGCGAAAAAAGGATTGCTGGTTAGGCATTTGGTGTTACCCAATCGAATAGCCGGGAGCTTTGCCTCACTTGATTTTATTGCCTCACTTTCCCGGGAGATCTGGCTTTCGCTGATGGCACAATACCATCCCTGTTATCTGGCAAAGAATGAGCCATCCTTAAATCGTCGCTTAAATCCGCTTGTATATAAAGAAGTGCTAGAATATGCACATAAACTAGGCTTTAAGAATATCTTGACCCAGGAAATGGAAAGCAGTGATCTATTTTTACCTGATTTTAGGCAAGAAATCCCCTTTGCTTGAACTCCGCATCAAATTTTGTTAAACTAATTCGTTATGTCCGGACACAGTAAATGGGCAACCATCAAACATAAAAAAGCTAAAACCGACGCCAGCCGGGGTAAGGTATTCACCAAAATCATTAAGGAAATAACCACCGCCGCTAGAATTGGGGGCGCGGACCTTAATGGGAATCCTCGTTTACGCCTTGCCGTCGATAAAGCAAAAGAAGCTAATATGCCCAATGACAATATTGACCGGGCCATTGCCAAGGGAACAGGTGGAGGGGAAGGGGTCATTATGGAAGATGTGGTTTACGAAGGTTATGGGCCCGGGGGAGTGGCGATTCTAGTTGAAGCCACTACCGATAATAAACAACGCACCGTTTCCGAGATTCGTAATATATTAACCAAAGGTGGAGGAAATCTTGCCGCCAGTGGCAGTGTCTCCTACCTATTTAAAAAAAGAGGCAGTATCGTTTTTGAAAAGGTGGAGGTAGAGGAAGAGGCGCTAACCATGGCGGCGATTGATGCGGGAGCAGAAGACATGGTTAGCGAAGAGACGACGATTGAGGTCATAACCTCTCCGGAAAACTTTGAGACGGTAAGGCAGGCTCTGAATAAACAGGGTTTCAAAATCGCCAATGCCGAATTAACCATGGTTCCCAGCACCACGGTCAAGGTCACGGATGAGCAGGCACACAAAGTGCTAAATCTGGTTAATCACCTGCAGGACCAGGATGATGTCCAGTCGGTCCATGCTAATTTTGATATCCCGGATGAAATTATTGAGCAAGAGTCTTAAATGAGCCTAAAACTGGTTGCCGATCTTCACCTTCATACCGTTTCCAGTGGCCATTCTTATTCAACGTTAGAGGAATATATACGCCAGGCAAAAAAAATTGGCATCAAGGGTATCGCGATTACCGATCACGGACCGGCCATGCCCGGTGGGCCGCATTACTACCATTTTTCTAATATGCGCATGATCCCGGATGAAATTGACGGGATTAAAATCTATCGGGGAATTGAAGCCAATGTAATAAACGAAAAGGGTGAAATCGATCTGGGGGAAGAAGATCTAGCAAAGTTGGAGGTGGTGATGGTGGCCATGCATCCCCGGTGCGGTTACGAAAATCAGGGCGAGGATAAAAACACCGAAGTACTGCTCAAAGCGCTGAATAATCATCATATCAACGTCATCGCTCATCCCGGGAACCCCAAATATCCGGTGCATTTTGAAAGGATCGTTGCCGCGGCCAAAGAGAAGGGCGTGGTGCTGGAAATCAACAACAGTTCTTTTACCAGCCGTCCCGGCAGCTGGGATCGGTGTCTGGCAGTCGCTCGCGAAGTTAAACGGCAAGACTGGAAAGTGATCGTGGGCACCGATTCGCATATCTATACCATGCTTGGTATTTTCGATTCTGCGCTGGCTCTGATCAAAGAGGTGGGATTAAGTGAGGAACAGATTATTAATACTTCCCTTGAAAAAATTGAGAAGTACTTGGTGAAAAGAAATGTTTAAATATTCTATCTTTAAAACACCGCTCGGTTATATGGGGGCAGTGGCTTCTCCTAAAGGTTTACACCTAATAATTTTGCCCAGAAAAAGTGAGGCCGAAGTAAAAAAAATATTGGAAGAACATTATACGGTTGAAATGTTCCGGGATGAGAAGGCGCTGGCGGGTGTAGTCAAAAAGATAAATAATTATATTGCGGGTAATAAGGTGTCATTTAAGGAAAAATTAGATGTGGGTGGGGCAACCCCATTTGAGATTAAGGTCTGGGATACGGTTTTCGGAATACCTTACGGAGAAGTCAGGTCCTACGCATGGGTGGCGGAAAAAGTAGCCAGTCCCAAAGAAGTGCGGGCGGTGGGACAGGCATTGAAAAGGAATCGCTTGCCGATTATCATTCCCTGCCATCGGGTGATCAGAAAATCGGGAGATATCGGCGGGTTTATAGGAGGAGTGGAGCTAAAACACAAGCTTTTAAAGCTTGAAGGCAGGATTTGGTAATGCTGGCTAAAAGGATCATACCCTGTTTGGATGTAACCGAAGGAAGAGTAGTCAAAGGAACCAAATTCGTAAATTTACGTGATGCGGGGGATCCGGTGGAACAGGCGGCTTTCTACGATAAAGAAGGGGCGGATGAACTGGTTTTTCTGGATATCACCGCTTCCGCAGAAAAACGCTACATCATGTTGGAAGTGGTTAAAAAAACCGCGGAGAAAATCTATATTCCTTTCACGGTCGGCGGCGGCATCAATGATCTGGAAACGATGCGTAGGTTACTGGCGGCGGGAGCGGATAAGATATCGGTGAATACTGCCGCAGTGGCAGACCCCGGATTAATTGGGCAGGCAGCGGATAAATTCGGGAGTCAATGTGTGGTCATCGCTATCGACGCCAAAAAGATCGATGAAAGAAAATGGGAGATCTATACTCATGGGGGAAGAAAAGCCACTGGTCTGGATGCGGTGGAGTGGGCGAAAAAGGTTGAAAGTATGGGGGCGGGTGAAATTCTTTTAACCAGCATGGATCGGGACGGAACCAAATTAGGTTACGAATTGGAACTCACAAAATCCATTGCCGATGCGGTGAAAATACCGGTAATCGCTTCCGGGGGCGCTGGCACACTGGAACATGTTTATGATGGCTTTGCATATGGCAAAGCCGACGCCGCGCTCTTAGCTTCGGTTTTGCATTATCGTGAACTGACCATAAAGGAGATCAAAGACTACCTTGCCAATAAAGGGATTACTGTCCGCAGGTAAACGGATTATCGACCAGGTCTTAAATAATTATTTACCCAAAAAAGGAAAACTGGCAAAAGCCATACGTTATTCGATTTTTGCGGGAGGTAAACGCTTCCGGCCCATCCTCTGCCTGGCAACCGCTGAAGCTTTGGGAAAAGATCCGGTAAAAGTTATTCCAATCGCCTGTGCCATTGAAATTCTGCATACCTATACGCTAATCCATGATGACCTACCAGCGATGGATAACAGCGATTATCGTCGTGGTAAATTAACCAGCCATTTAAAATTCGATGAGGCGACCGCGATCCTGGCCGGGGATGCTTTGAACACTCTGGCCTTTTGGATCCTGGCGCAGGAAGCACAAAATCCTCAGGTTACTCAAGAAATTGGAAAATCTTTAATGGAAGTAATTTATGGCCAGGTTGCAGATCTGGCAGCAGAGGGGAAAAAGCTTTCTTTTGCCGCTCTAAAAAGCATCCATCACCAAAAGACCGCCGCCTTGCTTATTGCCTGTGTCCGGGCTTCCGCTATCCAACTGAAAAGCTCGCCGAAACAGCTTAAAGCATTAACCAATTACGCCCGGCATCTTGGTCTTGCTTTCCAAATCATGGATGATATACTGGATGTCACTGCCACTAAAAAAGAACTGGGTAAACCAGCCGGTGCGGACAAGAAAAAAGGCTTCCCTTATTTTGTTGGACTGGAAAAATCAAAAAAAATCGCTGAACAAGAAAAAAACAAAGCGCTTTCTGCTTTAAAGCAATTTGGTGGAAAAGCAAATCTTTTAAGAAGCATTGCTGAATATGTTGTTGTAAGGAATAATTAGAAGTTGCCCTCGCCCAATGGGAGAGGGCCTAAAATCAAATAAATAAACAATAGAAATAAAACTGGGTGAGGGCAAAATCATGTATTATCCATCTCAAGCAGAATTTATAAAACTTTCAAAAAAAGGGAACCTTATCCCGGTTTACAAAGAAATTGTGGCTGATATGGAAACCCCGGTTTCGGCCTTCAAGAAAATTGAAGGTGAATATTCTTTCCTGCTGGAATCGATTGAAGGTGGAGAAAAAATTGCGCGTTATTCTTTTTTGGGGACCGTCACCAAAAAAGAAGTTCATCGGTTTAAATCTTTTTCTGAAATTAAAAAAACAATGGCGCGCTTTAAACCGGTTCTGATCCCTGGTTTACCTCGCTTTCACGGCGGCCTGGTGGGCTATGTCGGTTATGATATGGTCAGGGAAATCGAGCGTATTCCGGATAAAAACCCGGATGACCTCAAACTCCCTCCCATGCTCTTCTTATTGACCGATACGATTTTAGCTTTTGACCATCTCAAGCATAAGATCCTCATTATCTCGAACGCCGAGATCGGACAGAATCCGCGCAAAGCTTACCGGGAAGCCTGCGCCAAAATTAATGGCCTGGAAAAAAAACTAAAAAACCAATTGAGTTTAAAAAAAGAAGAATATGAGATTCCGGCCCAACCGCGCCGTAAACTTAAGGTGTATTCCAATTTGTCGCAAAAAGAATTTGAACAGATGGTTGAAAAATCTAAGCAGCGCATCCGGGCCGGGGATATTATCCAGGTGGTTCTTTCGCAAAGATTTGAAACCGAATGTAAAGTTGAGCCTTTTAACGTCTACCGGGCGCTGCGCACCATTAACCCTTCACCTTATATGTATTATCTAAAACTGGGCGAGCTAAAAATCGCCGGTTCTTCACCGGAGGTAATGGTGCGTCTGGAAAATAAAACGGCGACCCTGCGTCCCATCGCTGGTACACGTCCGCGCGGAAAGGATGAAGAAGAAGATAAAGCCCTCGAAAAAGAATTACTGGCCTCCGCCAAGGAAAAAGCCGAGCACATCATGCTGGTAGATCTAGGCAGGAATGATCTGGGCCGGGTTTGTGATTATGCTTCGGTCAAGGTTTCTGAGTTGATGAAGATTGAACGTTATTCTCATGTGATGCACATCGTGAGCAATGTGACCGGTAAGCTGCTGGCCGGCAAAAACGCGGTGGATCTGCTGATGGCGACCTTTCCCGCGGGAACGGTGAGCGGTGCTCCCAAGGTCAAGGCAATGGAAATTATCGATGAACTTGAAAATGTGCGGCGCGGACCCTACGCCGGCTGTGTCGGTTATTTCGGTTTTTCGGGAGAACTTGATTCCTGCATTACCATCCGCACCATCATTTTTAAGGGCCAGCGGGCTTATGTCCAGGCGGGGGCGGGGTTGGTGGCAGATTCTATTCCAGAGGAAGAATATAAAGAAACCCTGAACAAGGCCCAAGCCTTGCTCAAGGCCATTGAATTAGCCCACTGAAAGATTATGCTTAATTTAAGGCTGCTTAAACTCTCGGATGCTCTGCTCTGGATAGCGATCGCGGTGCTTATTTTAATCGGCCTGCTGGCCATTTTCAGCAGTACCGGTTCGATGCAGCTAAAATTAGGGACCGATGCCTGGATGTATGTCAAACGCCAATTTATTGCTTTGCTTGTGGGAATGGCGGGTCTGGCGCTCTTCTGTTATCTTGATTATAAGCATTTTAAGAAAGCCGCTCCCTATTTTTATGGGGTGATGTTGTTATGGTTGATCATCATTCTTTTTGCCGGATCGGGAAGTCAGGGGGCGCAACGCTGGTTTCAATTAGGTTTTTTTTCTTTTCAGCCATCCGAGATCTCAAAGATTATTATGGTCATTTGTTTAGCCGGTTTCTTTTCAGAGAGGAAAAAAATGGGAACGCTGGATGCACTTACCCTGTTGGGCTTAGTGGGCCTTCCTTTTATTTTAATCTTTAAACAGCCGGACCTGGGAACAGCCCTCGTTTTTGTGGTGATTCTGGTAGGGATGTTGTCGGCTTCCCGGTCTTCACCCAAGCTTCTCGCCCTGTTAGTGACCCCCATGCTCTCCATGCTCTTTCGACCGATTTTAATTTTGTGGCTGATCTATCTGCTAACCCTGGGTTTGATCCTCTTCCTGCGCCGTTCGAGTTTTATGGATTGGTTGCTCATTTTAGGCGTAAATATTGGGGTGGGGGTAGCCATGCCCTTAATCTGGGGGATGTTAAAGGTTTATCAGAGAGAACGCATCCTTTCTTTTGTCAATCCGGCCTCCGATCCTTACGGCGCCGGCTACCACAGTCTCCAATCGATGATTGCCATTGGCAGCGGGGGATTTTTCGGAAAAGGTTTTTTGCACGGCACTCAGACCCAGCTCCAATTTATTCCGGAACAGCACTCCGATTTTATTTTTTCGGCAATCGGTGAAGAATTTGGCTTCATCGGGGCCATCATCGTCATCTCTCTTTTTGCGGTAGTAATTTGGCGGGGGTTGAAGATCGCCGCTGAATCGATCGATAATTTTGGCAGTCTGCTGGCTTCCGGCATCGTGGTTATGACTGCTTTTCATGTTTTTGCCAATATCGGCATGACCCTGGGTTTGCTGCCGGTGGTGGGAATTCCGCTGCCCTTTATCAGTTATGGGGGATCGTCCTTGCTAATGAACCTGATTTCAATCGGAATCTTGCAGAGCATCGCCATGCGCCGCCAGAAAATAATCTTTTAAAGTTTAAAGCGCGCTCCGGTTACACCGATAGCATCAAAGGTTTCATCTTTAACAGAAATAACTAATTTTTTGGCATTGAGCCATTCGTTGCCGGGGGTGGCGGCGTGCGTTAAACGTTTTACATAAACATTGCCGGTAAGGGTCAAGTTTTCGGTCCGATCGTCATAAGCTGCAAATTCTGCCTTGGCTTCCCGGTCTTTTTGGGTAACTAAAACCGAGCCTTTCGCGGCAGCATCTCCATTACGGGTTGAGAGGTTAAGCTCGTTTGCCGTCAGCACCGTTTTGGCTTTTAACATTATTCTAGCTTCGGGGTCTTTTAATTTTTGCGCCGTTTCCGGCTTTAATATGACACCGCCTTTTTCAAAAACGGCTCGCACATCACCCCTCAATAAGAGCTCGTTTTTATTTTGGGAATATACTCCAGCATCCGCCACCGACACTTTTTTCCCCTGCTTGACTTCCAGACTTCCGTTAAAAGTCACGTCTTTTTTCATATCCGTAAAAAAGGAAGCATGGTTGGCATTAATCTCGGTTAACAACTTATTTTCTCGCACTCTTAGTTGCACCTGATCGCTCGCCTCTAACCTTTCTTCCTGGCCAAGATATTGCAGGGTGAGGGTGGTTAAAACCCCGTCCTTCCTGAACAATTTTACATTCTGTGAAATATAAGCAATTTTTTTGTCATGGTCGATCAGGATTTTTTGCGCAAAGATAGAGCTGTCTTTCTTAGTCAGGGTTACATTGCCGGTGGCTTCTGATTTTTTATCGTCCGGAACATAGCGTAAAAAGTCCGAGCGAATTTTTGACCAATCGCGGTTTGATTTCGCCTGGCTATCTGCCACTTTACCCAAATCCAGATAGGCCTGTGGATTATAAGTTTCTACGATTTCTGTGCCTCTGTACACTTGAGCCCGTGGGGCGGATAAATCTCTGATGATCACTTTTCCTTTTTTATAGATCACTCCCTTTTTAACACCTGTCAAATAGGTAATCTCTTGATTCTTGTTGGTCCAGCCTTCCTGGGCGGTGAATTCCCAGCTTTTCTTGCCTTCTTTCCAGCCCGAAACGCGGGTTTCTTTAAATTCTGCGATTTTTTCGATTTTCTCCGGTAAAAAAAAGGCGGATTCATGGGGAGTAATCAGATAATAAGCGATGCCGAGAACCAAAAGCGAAAAAGCGGCGCCGGCAATGACTATTTTCCAGGAGATATTTTCGTCCATAGCCCGATTATAACACGGTTGACCCGGTACCGTCACGTCAGGGTGCCGGGTTGACACCTTTTTTTGAATAATGTTATAATGCACCTTCGGTTTATTTAGATAAATTTTTGGGAGGAGGAAAAGAAAATGGCAGTTAAGGTTGGGATCAACGGTTTCGGAAGGATCGGAAGACAGGTTTTAAGCGCGATGGTGGATAAGGGGGTTTTAGGTAAGGAAATTGAGGTAGTTGCAGCGGTTGACATTAGCACCGATGCCAAATATTTCGCCTATCAAATGAAATATGATTCAATCCATGGGAAATTTAAAGGGACGCTGGCTACAGAAAAAAGTGTCGCTGGGGCAACCGAAGATGATGTGCTGGTTGTGAATGGTAAAAAAATCAAATGTGTAATGGCCACCAAAGAGCCCAGCGCTCTTCCCTGGAAAGAGTTGGGAGTTGAGTTAGTTATAGAATCCACAGGTCTTTTTACTGATTCAGAAAAAGCCAAGGGACATTTGGCAGCCGGAGCTAAGAAAGTGCTTATTTCTGCCCCCGGTAAGGGCGAAGTCAAAACCATCGTTATGGGCGTCAATGAAAATGAGTATGATCCGAACAAGCATCATATTATTTCAAATGCTTCCTGCACTACCAACTGTCTGGCCCCCTTAGTTTATGTCATTATTAAAGAAGAAATAGGCATTGAAACGGGCTTAATGACGACGATCCATTCCTATACCGCAACCCAAAAGACGGTGGATGGTCCCTCTAAGAAAGATTGGCGCGGTGGGCGGGCAGCAGCGATCAATATTATTCCATCTTCTACCGGGGCAGCCAAAGCCGTGGGTGAAGTATTGCCGGTGACCAAAGGTAAATTGACCGGCATGTCTTTCCGCATACCGACGGCAGATGTTTCAGTGGTAGACCTAACTTTTCGCTCCCTCCGTGATAGTTCTATAGAAGAAATTGATGGTTTAATGAAAAAAGCCTCTCAAACCTATCTGAAGGGAATTCTAGGTGTGACCGATGAAGAATTGGTTTCCACCGATTTCATTCATGACGACCGGTCATCTATTTATGATTCACTGGCCACTTTGCAGAATAACCTCAAGGGCGAAAAAAGGTTCTTTAAAGTTATTTCCTGGTATGATAATGAATGGGGTTATTCCTGCAGAACCGTGGACCTAACGAAGCTAATTGCTTCAAAAATGTAATTTGAAAGGGGACGCCGTGGCAAAAAAGACGGTCGAGGATATAAAAGATCTAAAGGGGAAACGTGTTCTGGTCAGGGTCGACTTCAATGTTCCGCAGGATGAAAAATTAAACATCACCGATGATACCAGAATTCGTGCGGCTCTTCCCACCATTCAATATCTAATGGATAAAGGATCAAAGGTTATTCTGGTTTCCCATCTGGGAAGACCCAAGGGCGGGCCGGAAGATAAGTTCCGCTTGGATCCGGTTGCGAAAAGACTGAGCGAACTTTTAAAACAGCCGGTGGTGAAGACCCAAGATTGTATCGGGCCTGAAGTTGAAGCCGCGGTTGCGAAACTCAAAGAGGGAGATGTCCTTTTACTGGAAAATGTGCGGTTTTATAAGGAAGAAGAAGCCAACGATCCGGGATTTGCAAAAAAGTTAGCTTCGCTGGCAGATATCTATGTAAATGATGCTTTTGGTACTGCCCATCGTGCGCATGCTTCGACTGCCGGGGTGGCGGCCTATCTTCCGGCTTACGCCGGTTTTCTGATGGAGAAAGAAATAAAATTCCTGGGGCAGTTGCTGGAAAATCCGCCGCGACCCTTTGTCGCCATTCTGGGTGGAGCAAAAATTTCCGGCAAGATTGATGTCATAAAGAATCTGCTACCGCGGATTGACACCTTGATTATTGGCGGCGGGATGGCCTATACCTTTTTCAAGGCACGCAATGTAGAGGTAGGTAATTCATTAGTAGAGCCGGATAAGATCGAGCTTGCTAAAGAAATCTTAAAAACAGCGATTGATCTTAATAAAACCTTGATGCTGCCGATCGATCATGTGGTAGCGGATAAGTTTGATGCTAATGCCAATTCTCAAATTGTTACGCGCGCCGGCATTCCGGCCAACTGGCAGGGGATGGACATTGGTCCGGAGACCGTCACTAAATTCGGCCATGCCATTAAAAAGGCTAAAACCATTTTCTGGAATGGACCGATGGGGGTCTTTGAATTTGATAAATTTGCCAAGGGGACCATTGAAGTTGCTAAGTTGGTAGCCGAAGCCACGCAAAAGAATGGGGCGATTTCGGTTATTGGTGGTGGTGATTCGGTGGCAGCGGTGGAGAAGGCCGGGCTGGCCGATAAAATGACCCACATTTCAACCGGTGGTGGTGCTTCCCTCGAATTTCTCGAAGGTAAACTCCTTCCCGGAATTGCTTGCCTCCAAGACAAATAATTTGGATTTTGAAGTTTTGATTTTGAATTTACGCGAAGCGTTGGGGCGGTAGTTCAGCTGGGAGAACGCGGCGTTCGCAACGCCGAGGTCAGGGGTTCGATCCCCCTCCGCTCCATATCTACAAAATTAAACTCTTCGCGTTCATCGCTTCCGGTTTGGGTAAACCCATCAGGTCCAAAACCGTTACGCCAACATCCGGGACGATCCCTTTTTCTCTCAACTTAACCTCTTTGCCCAGGATCCAGAAAGGGACCGGGTTTAATGAATGCTGGGTGCTGGCCACCATCGCCGGTCCTTTTTTCAGCAGCATTTCATCGGCATTGCCATGATCCGCGGTAATGATAAAAACTCCCCCGGCTTTAATGAAGGCCGGCACCAGCTTTTCCAGACAGGCGGAGAGATCGGCAATCGCTGTAGTCGCCGCCTCTAAATTTCCTGTATGACCGACCATATCCCCATTTTGGAAATTATGCACAATTAATGAATAGATCTTTTTATCAATCGCTTTAAGCGAGTAATCGGTTTCAAGAAAAGCCGTCATCTCCGGCACCAGATCATATCTCTTGCCGTTTTCGGTTCTTTTTTTTAGTTCCATATCCTGCGCCAGATGACGGTCTTCCCCGGGAAAGGGTTCGGTCCGTCGACCAGAGAACCAGCCGGTGACATGGGCAAACTTTTCGGGCCCGGCCAGCCGTAATTGTTTCAGCCCCGCGCGGGAAACCACTTCACCCACCGTATCGGGAATTTCCTTTTCCGGGAAAGCGGTCAGGGCGTGTAGATTCGGGTAATATTCGGTCATCGCTACAAACACCAGCTTAGAGATTCTGCTTCTTAATTCTAAAACTTGCTGGTAACTCTGATCATCGATGGCAAGTGTCCCTTTTTTATAATTAAAATAGGATTTATCTTTCTCGCAAAAACCGACGGTTAGCTGGATGGCGCGGTCTTGGCGAAAATTGAAGAAAATCACAGAATCGATCGGTCCCATGCCGGTGTAACCGCTAACAATCGTCGGGTGGATGAATTCATCTGTCTCTCCCCGCTGATAGGCAGTCTCGATGGCGGCGCGCGGATTCGGGGCTTTATAGGTGCCAACCCCAGCGATTAACGCTTTTAGGGCTAAAAGCGTTTTCTCCCAAGCCGTATCGCGATCCATCGCGATTTCTCTTCCCATGATCGTGGCAATCTTTACCGCTTCGGTTAAACCCAGCTCAGCGATCTTATCTTCCAGCATTTTAAGATAGATCTCGCCCGCCGCTTTGGGATTGGTATCACGACCATCGGTAAAGAGATGGATATAAACCTGATGCAACTTGTTTCTTTTAACCAATTCCAATAAAGCAAAAAGGTGCTGGATACTTCCATGTACGGTGCCCCCGTGTCCCTGCAAAATACCCATTAGATGGAGGGCGGAAGCATTCTGTTTGCAATTCTTTACCGCTGTCAGCAGTGCTTCATTGGAAAAGAAGCTGCCATCCTCAATGGCCACGTTGATTCGCTCAATCGATTGATAAACAATTCTTCCGGCGCCCATATTGAGGTGGTTGACTTCGGAATTGCCCATCGTGCCAGCCGGCAGGCCAACCGCCAACCCGGAACATTCCAGGCGAGCATAGGGATGGTTCTCAAATAAATCTTTTATAAAGGGAGCGCGACCCTGCTCCATGGCATCATAGATAGCGTTCTTCTGGCTTTTTTCCCCAACCGCAAAGCCATCCAGGATACAAAGATAAACGGGTATAACACGCATAAGAAACCCTATTCTACTATATCTCGTTGACAAGATAAACCAGTTAATATAAAATTATCCAAGTAAAGTGAAAGGTTTTTTATTTATTATTCAGACTCTTTCCGCCGCCTCTCTGGTGGTGGCAGTTTTAATGCATACCGCCAAGGGTGAGGGGCTGGGAGGGATCGGTGGAGCGGCGCACCTTTTTGGCTCTCCCAAGGGATTGGAACAGGGGCTGGACCGTATCACCTGGGGACTGGCCATAACCTTTCTCCTGGTTTCAATTATGTTGGTAATTTAGCGAGGAGGCACAAATGCAACTTGAAAACCTGGCCGGCTCGGTCAATCTTTCCTGGTCAATTATTTCCCCGTTAATGATAAAAATCGTGCTCGGCTTACTGCTTATATTTATCGGTGTATTAATTGCGAGAGGTTTGGGTTTTATCGTTACCTCTCTTTTAAAACTCTTGAAATTTGATAAGGGAGCAAAGCAATTAGGGATTGATCAAATCTTGGAAAAGGGAGAGGTCAAAAGAACTTTATCGGAACTGATTGGGGATTTAATTTACTGGTTACTGGTTTTTGTAAGTGTTTTTGGGATCGCCGGCATCTTTGGTCTGCCGGCTGAAGCCACCCTGGCGAAACTCTTCAGCTATATTGCCATTGTTTTTACCGCCGCCTTAATCTTAGGCGTTGGTTTATTCCTGGCAACGCTGGCTTCAGGCATTGTACGCGTGATTATGGTGAATGTTGGTTTGGAAGGAGCCAAAACCGCTTCCCGTCTCATTTATTATATCGTGATCGTGGTTGCTTTTCTGGGAGCCTTAGAAGCTTTGGGAATCAGCTCTCAAGTTTTTGTGCCACAGATCGGAGTAATTATTGGTGCCTTCGGACTAGCGGCCGCCATCGCTTTTGGTCTGGGTTGCAAAGACATGGCCGCCGACTTTTTATTCAATCTTTTTAAAGGGAAATAAAAGGAAGAGGAAAATGAAAAGAAATAAATTCAAAATGAAAGGAGGTGAAAAAATGAAAAAAGTAGCAATTTTATTAGCAGTTATTCTTTTAGCAAGTTCAACTTTTGCTGCAACCACACCCAAGAAAGCAGCTCCAGCAAAACCAGCACAGGTATCACAGGCAACTGCTGCGCAACCATTCACCATTTCACCTAAGTTTTCCTATATTGGTTGGATGGGTATTGGCTGTGAGTTTTCACCGCTTTACAATATCACCAAAGATATCAATTTGATGGGCGAGGTTAACTGGGACTTCTGGGCCTGGAGTGGTAGCGCAGGTTACATCTATGGGGAATTGAATGCGGTTTATCATGCACAGCCATTTGAAATGGGGGGCCAGCAAGCGCCGTTGAATCCCTATGTTGGCGGTGGCTTAATTTACGGCTTTCCCATGGGAACCGCAGGTTTTGGTGGAAATTTCACCGGAGGTATAGGTTATGCAATTTTCGGTGGTGTAACCGGAAAGTTTGATCCCTATATCTGGTACGCACAGCTGAAATTTGCCAATGCCCCGATTACCTGGAATTATAATTTGGGTGGTTTTTTTGGCAATGTTAGTGCCTCAACCAATGCTCTAGGAATGGGAATGGAGTTTGGTGTTAGATTCCCGATGTAGTTGAATCCTTTTCATAAATAAAAGCCCTCCGGTTCACCGGGGGGCTTTTTGTTTTGGATAAAGTGATGTATAATCCGGATTATCTTCATTAAAGGGGCGTTATTTGAAAAGACTAGTTATTATATCCTTTAGTCTTCTCTTACTGGTTAGCTTTGTTTATGCCCAAACCATGGAAGCGGAAAATCCAGTAAAAACCGATGAAGGAATCCCCAACCGTATCATGCTCTGTCCAAAAATTTCTTACGTTGGCTCGCTTGCATTAGGCGTTGAGATCGGTCCCCTGGTCAAACTCTTGAATCATTTTGAACTGATCACCGAAGCGAATTGGGTTTTTTGGAATTGGAATGGGGCAGCTGGCTTTGGTTATGGGGAGACCAATTTGATCTATAACCACCAGATTATGAACGATCCCATGGTTCCATTAGACTTTTTCTTCGGCGGAGGTTTGATCTATGGTTCGGTGGTTGGGAATGCCCGTTACCGAACCATTGTCGGAAAATTTTCTGGAGGTAGCGGCTATAGTCTCTTTGTGGGTGTTACCGGGAAGACCGATCCTTATATCTGGTTCGCGCAATTAAAATACGCGACTGCTCCATTGACCCTCAGTGTTATTATCCCCGGACTGGGCATAATACCCGACCAAAATATTGATCTTCCCACCGAAGCACTTGGTCCCGGCATAGAATTTGGTATCCGGTTTCCCTTCTAACCTGCTGCTTACACTTAATCAAAAAAAATGATAAAATAAGGTGGTGATTAGACTAACTTTACTCTTTTTTTCATCAGCGCTCCTCTCCGTCTTTTTAACCTATCCGGTTCTCTGGATTGTCAATTTTTTAAAACTGGGGCAATCCATACGCGAGGAGGGCCCGGCGGCGCATCAAGTGAAAGCCGGCACACCTACGCTGGGAGGGATCGGCTTTATTTTGACCATGATTATTTTTTCCCTGATTTTTATTAACCTTGAAATGGTTCCTAAATATCTCGCTCTGCTCTTTTTGATCATTGGATTCGCGCTGATTGGATTATTTGACGATCTGATAAAAATCCTAAAAAAACAGAATCTCGGGCTTACTTTCTGGCAAAAAATCATTTCTCAAACCTTTGTCGCTATCCTTTTTTCTTATTTTATAATCAATAACGGCCATCCCCAAAACCTAGGACAGATCTTGAAAGGGTTAGGCTTTTCTTACCCCTTTTTCTATTTACTTCTTTCCACTTTTATTATTGTCGGTACGGCAAATGCCACTAATTTAACGGACGGTCTAAATGGTTTATTGGCCGGCACGGCCGGCATCGCCTTTATCTGTTTTGCCTTTCTTTCTACAAGATTAGGCATGATGGAAGCGGCAGTTTTTTCTTGTATCGCGGCGGGTGCAATAACGGCCTTCCTTTACTTCAATTTTCCAAAAGCCAGGATGTTTATGGGAGATGTGGGATCGCTGGCCGTTGGCGCCGCCCTAGCTGGTATCGCTATTATTCTGCATAAAGAATTACGTTTGCTCTTGATCGGTGGCATTTTTCTGATAGAAGCCTTATCGGTCATTATACAGGTTACGTCCTTTAAATTATTTAAAAAGCGTATTTTTAAAATGTCTCCTCTGCATCATCATTTTGAATTGATGGGTATCCAGGAGTGGCCGGTGGTGGTGGGATTTTGGGTAGCGGGTGCAATTCTAGGAATAATTGGGGTTATGCTTTAACCCCCTCTTCTTTCCTCTCCCTTATGGGTGAGAATGGGCAGGATATGAATTTAAAAAATAAAAACATAACGATTTTCGGCTTTGGTAAAAGCGGGGTTGCCTCTGCCAAGAAACTAGCTGTCCTGGGAGCAAAGGTGACGGTTACCGAAACCAAATCCATCTCAGAAATAGAAGCGAAGGATCTTAATGATCTTAAGGGTTTGGATGTAACCTTTGAATTTGGTGGCCATACTTTGGATGCGATTTCTCTGGCCGATTTAGTGGTGGTCAGTCCCGGGATTCATCTGGATATCCCGGTTCTGGAAGAAGCAAAAAAGCGTGGTGTCCTGATTATTTCTGAAATTGAACTCGCTTATCAATTTTTAAAAAGACCGATCATTGCCGTTACTGGAACAAATGGGAAAACCACGACTACCACTCTGATCGGAGAAATGTTAAAAGCCGCGGGAAAGAGAGTAGCGGTGGCCGGAAATATTGGATATCCATTAGTGGCGGTCGAAGACGAACAACTCGATTATATTGTTGCCGAAATCAGCAGTTATCAGCTGGAAACGATCAAAAGCTTTCATCCCTGGATCAGTCTAATCCTTAATATTCAAGAAGACCATCTGGAACGTCACCATTCCATGGAAGAGTATATGCGTCAAAAAGCACGTATCTTTATGAATCAGGATGAGAATGATTATCTCATCTACAACGCTGACGATCGTTTCATTCCCTCCATGATAAAATCGGCGAAAGCCAGATTGATTCCCTTCAGCAAGAATGAGATCGAGGTTCTGGGTATCCGTCCGGATGAGATTCAGATCCCGGGCAGACACAACCTGGAAAATGCGCTGGCCTCTGCCTGGGCTTCTTCATTGGCAGGTGTGGAACGCGCCACGATTGGCCAGGTTTTAAAGGCTTTTCCTGGAGTAGAACATCGCATCGAATATGTAACCGAAGTTGCGGGCGTTAAGTTTTATAATGATTCAAAAGGTACTAATCCCGATTCAACCCTGGTAGCGATGGAAACGTTCTCTGGCAAACCGATCGTTTTAATTTTGGGCGGGCGTGATAAAGGTGTTAGCCTGAAAGCTATGTGCAAAAAAATCAAAGCCGAGGTTAGGGCAGTAATCCTGATCGGTGAGGCTACCGACAGATTTAAGAAAGAATTAGAAAAATATGGGTATTCAAATATCTTTTTAGCCGATTCGATGGCCGGAGCAGTGGATCGCTCTTACACTTTATCTAAACCTGGCGATATCGTACTTTTATCTCCCGCCTGCGCTAGCTTTGATATGTTCAATAATTATGAGGAAAGGGGAAGAGTGTTTAAGGCAGAGGTGTTAAAAAGGGGCAGGGTATGACGAAACGAAAACCGGATTATATTTTCCTTTTCGCCGTATTTGCGTTATCTGCGGTAGGTCTGATCATGATCTTCTCCGCCAGCCCGACGATGGGGCTTAAATTGGGGGATAGTTTTTATTTTATCAAACGCCATCTGATTTATCTGCTGCTGGGATATTTTGCCCTTTACTTTGGGATGAATTTAGATTTGTCTCTTATCAGAAAATGGTCAGGGACGATTTTTGTTACGGCTTTAGCGCTGCTGCTATTCGTTTATCTGCCCGGTGTAGGGAGAAAAGTATTAGGCGCCGCGCGCTGGATTGACCTGGGGATACTTTCATTCCAGCCATCAGAATTCATGAAGTTTTCGATGGTTCTGTTTTTAGCCCATCTTTTTGCCGGCTGGAAGGATAGGATCAAAGATTTCTGGCGTGGTCTGGTTCCCATTTTGGCACTGATCGCGTTAATAGCAGCGCTGATTATTAAACAACCGGACCTGGGAACCGCGATTGCCATCCTTCTGACCTCTTTTGTAATGTTGTTTGTCGCCGGAGCACAGGCTTGGCACCTTTTGATTATCGGCGGGGCAGGCATCACCGGTTTGGTTGTTCTATCGGTAACCAGCGCTTATCGCTTCCGTCGCATCGCCGCCTATATCGATCCTTGGAAAGATCCGCAGGGAGTAGGTTTTCACATCATTCAATCCCTGCTGGCGGTGGGTTCGGGAGGGATCTTTGGTTTGGGGCTGGGGGCTTCCCGGCAAAAATTCTTTTATCTTCCCCAACAATTTACCGATTTTATTTTTGCCATTCTCTGTGAAGAATTAGGCTTCATTGGTGCCGTAAGTGTGGTTTTACTCTTTGTCATTTTCGCACTGCGTGGATTCCGAATCGCTTTTGCGGCAACGGATCGTTTCCATTCTTTACTGGCGGCGGGCCTGGTAGCCTGGCTCAGTTTGCAAGCGATCATTAACATGATGGTGGTCGTGGGCTTAATCCCCACCACCGGGATTCCTTTGCCCTTTATCAGCTACGGTGGTACGGCGACGATTATGAATCTGTTTTCAGCCGGTATTTTGTTAAACATATCAAAAAGATGAAAATTGTAATTGTCGCCGGAGGCACAGGCGGGCATATTTATCCCGGTCTCGCCATTGCGGAAGAGATTAAACGTCGCGATCCCGATAGTTCAATCCTGTTTATCGGTAGCGAAGAAGGATTGGAAAAAGATTTAATTGGCAGGGAAGGGTATAATTTAGTATTAATCCGCGCGCGCGCTTTGCTGCGAAAGCTATCTTATAAAGCCCTTTCTGCTCCTTTTGTCTCAGCCATCGGTTTTTTCCAGGCCCTGCGGATCTTAAAAAGCTTCTTGCCTAAAATAATTTTATCCACCGGCGGATATGTCAGTTTGCCGGTAGTCCTGGCGGGCAGATTATTAGGCATCCCGGTTTTTATCCATGAACAAAATGTCCTGCCGGGCGCGGTTAATCGCTTCTGCCACCGTTTTGCGAAGAAAACTTTAGTAGCCTTTGCTGAATCCTTACGCTACCTCAAGGGAGAAGTGGTCGGAAACCCGGTAAGGAGAAAAATCAGGGAAGCCAGTAAAACCACTGCCTTAAAGAATTTAAATTTAACCCAGGATAAGAAAATCGTTTTAATCATGGGAGGAAGTCAGGGCTCAAAGAAAATCAATGAGACGGTAATTTCAGCGATCGAGTCGGTGCCTGCCGGGCTTTTTATTTTGCATCTGATCGGTAATCGCGATTATGCCTGGGTCAGCCGCTATCTTGAAGGGAAAAAGATCGAAAATTATCGTGCCTTACCTTATTTACATGATATGGCAGATGCGCTGGCAGCCGCTGATTTAGTGATCAGTCGTGCCGGTGCCACGGCCATCGCCGAATTCCTGGTGCGTGGCCTGCCCATGATTTTAATCCCTTTCCCTTATGCCGCTGAAGATCACCAACGCTTGAACGCCCGGGTAATTGAACAAAAGGGAGGGGCGATCATGGTTGAAGATGAACTTTTCACTCCGCAAAAATTTATCGAGATTCTCGGTCAGGCGGGCCTGGATTATGCTAAAATGAAGGCCGCCTGTCTCTCCCTTGCCCGGCCGGAGGCAGCGGAAAAGATCGTGGATTTAATTTATGGTTGAAGATTTAGATTTACAGCGCATTCGCAATATCCATCTGGTGGGGGTGGGGGGCTGCGGTGTGTCGGGCCTGGCTAAAATCCTGCATGAGATGGGACGCAAGGTGAGCGGCTCGGATGTGAAAGAAGGCCCCAACACCATGCGCCTCAAAGATCTGGGCATAAAAATCTATATCGGGCATGCTGCCGCCAATGTGCGTGATGCCGACTTGATCGTTTATTCTTCCGCCATCGATCCGGAAAATGTTGAGCTGGTGGAGGCCCGCGCCAAGAAAATTAGAATTATCCGACGGGCAGAGATGTTGAACTGGATTATGGAGCAGAGCACTACCAAGATTGCCATCGCGGGGACCCATGGTAAGACCACCACCACCGCCATGCTTTCTAAAGTCCTGGACAACGGCCAGCTATCGCCCACTTATTTGATCGGCTGTGATATGGATTATGTGGAAGGGAACGCCAAATACGGCAACGGTAAATTTGCCGTCGCCGAAGCGGATGAATCGGATAGCTCATTCTTATTGCTTTCCCCCACCGCCGCGGTGATTACCAATATTGAAGAAGATCACATGGAGCATTTTGGCACTACGCAAACGCTGGTGGAAACCTTTGAAAAATTTGCTAGAAGGGTTTCTCCGGAAGGCTTTATCGTAATGGACGCCAATAATGCAAATAATCAAATCTTAATGAAGAAAATTAAAGCTCGTTTTATAACTTACGGCTTAAAGGGAGAGGTGGAATTCAGCGCCGGCGACATCAGCTATAAAGAATACAATTCACGCTACACCCTGCTGCGTCACGGAAAAAAAATGGGAGAGGTTGAGCTTTCCGTTCCCGGCTGGCAAAATGTTCTCAACAGCCTGGCGGTCTTTGCCGTGGGTTTTCAATTTGATTTTGAATTTAATTTTATCACCGGGGGGTTACGCGCCTTTGTCGGGGCCCGCCGCCGTTTTTCCACCGTCGGTGAATATCAGAATGTTTTGATCATCGATGACTATGCGCATCATCCCACCGAGATCCGCGCCACCCTTTCCGCGGCCCGGCTGGGCTGGCCGGGAAGGCGCATCATCTGTATCTTCCAACCCCACCGCTACACACGCACGCTGCTGCTTAAAGATCAATTCGCCACCGCCTTTGCCGACGCGGACAAGATCATCATTACCGATATCTATGCCGCTTCGGAAAAGCCTATCCAGGGAATCTCTGGTAAAACCATCGCGGATAGCATACATAATAAAAAGGTTGAGTATTTTCCCAAAAAGGAAAAAATTGCCGAGGAGCTGTTGGCAGAGATCCATGAGGGAGATATAATTTTGACGCTGGGGGCGGGGGATATTTATACAGTGGGGAAAGAGATTTTCTCTAGATTAAAATTAAAAAATGAAAATCCTGCGTAATGAACCACTAAAAAGGCACACCTCGCTGCGCATCGGCGGACCGGCCGATTATTTCTGTGTACCAAAAAATACCGATGAGCTACGGGAAGCCCTGCAATTTGCCAAAGAGCGAAAACTAAGGTTGGCGATTATGGGGGCGGGGACCAATCTGCTGGCGCTGGACAGCGGTTTCCGCGGCCTAGTAATAAAATTATACGGGGGGCTTAACTGGATTAAAATTCATAGGCCGAAGGCGCAGGTCGGATCCGGGGTGGCCTTAGCCAAGCTCTTGTTTGCTTTAGCTAAAAAGGGATTAGGCGGGATAGAATTCATGGCCGGCATTCCCGGTTCGGTCGGGGGTGCGGTTTATATGAATGCCGGCGCCTGGGAAAAGTGGATCGGTGATTTTGTGGAAGAGGTCAGGGCAGTGGATCGAACGGGTAAGGAGCGGGTTTTTAATAAATCGCAGCTCGGTTTTGGCTATCGAAAAAGCAAGCTGCAAAACAGCCAGTGGATCATAACCGATATTGTCTTAAAATTAAGAAGGAAAAAAAGAAAACTAATCAATAAAAAAATCAGGGAGTATTTAAAATTGAGGAAGGAAAAGCAACCCCTGGGGACACCCAACTGTGGGAGTGTCTTTAAAAATCCCAAAGGCGATTTTGCCGGAAGGGTCATTGAACAGGCGGGGTGTAAAGGCATACGCATAGGCGACGCGCAGATTTCTTCAAAACACGCCAATTTTATTCTAAACCTGGGCGAAGCCAAAGCCAAAGACGTTATCAAACTGATGACTTATATTCAAAAAGCTGTTAAAATGGAATTAGTGCCGGAAGTTAAAATATTGACAGAAAAATAGGAGGCCCTCACCCAGGTAGGGGTTAAAGTTTAGCTTGAGGTTCAAGTCCCTCTCCCATAGGGAGAGGGAGCAAGAGAAGGGAAAAGGCACTCACTCCTTCTCCCGTTGGGAGAAGGTTGTAAAAGAGAAGTTTATGATTAAGAAAAGCCTGGATGAGGGCATAAAAACAGGAGGAAAAGGTAATGAATAAAAAAGTTACTTTTAGTTTGATTATTTTTCTTTTTATTTTGTTTATTGCATTTCCCGTTTTTGCCGCTCCGCAATGGTATAAAGTAAGAAGTGGTAGTCAAATCCTTTTGCATTGTCATTTCATCAATACGCAAGAGGGTTGGGCAGTGGGTTATGGGAACACGGTATTAAAAACTATTGACGGAGGAATAAACTGGTCAACGGTCGAAGTCACGGTCCCTTCTGGGAGCTATTTTTCATCAGTTTTTTTCTTTGACAGATTTAATGGATGGCTGGCTCACGATAGCGGGAGGGTGTTTCACACAACCGATGCTGGATCAACCTGGACCGCCGCACAAGTTACATCCAATCCAATTTTTGATGTGGTTTTTGTAGACAGCTTAAACGGATTTGCGGGTTCTAATGGGGGATCTTTAGGTCCACTCGGAGCCAATCTTTGGAAATCAGCTGACGGCGGAGCAACTTGGACGAATAACGCAACCCCTCCCATGGGAGCAACGAATAGTATTTCATTCTTAATGTCTAACAAACAATATGGCGCCATGGTTGGTGCGACAGTCGCCGCTTTCACAATCGATGGAGGAAATGGTTGGCCTACCAGAATTCCTTCAGGCTCACCGCAGTCTCTGAACCAGGTAGTTACGGTTGCAATTGACACCGCTTACGCAGTTGGTAACGGAGGTTACTATTGCCAAACAACAGATCACGGACAGAATTGGGTCCAAAATCTCACACCCGGCAAAATCGGTAAACCTGGCGATTTATTAGGTATCTCTTTTATCGATAAGCTTAATGGCTGGGTGGTAGGAACCGGCGATGCTTATAGCATAACCAATGGGGTCTGGAGTGTTGTTAATCTTCCCGACCGACAAAATAATCAAATTGCTGGGGTATACGCTATCGATGCAAATCATGCTTGGATGGTAGGAGGTAGTGGATACATTTATGTTTATACCGATACGCCACCCCCATTACCACCGGTCCCTAGTTTTCCTTCTTCCGTAGAAGTGACTGTAATTAATTCTACCGAGTCGGTCGGTCTTTCCTGGACAGCGGCATCCGGAGCCAGCAGTTACCAGGTTTACCGTTCTAAAAAAAGTGAGGGAACAACAAAACTAAGTGATGACTTTAACGGTCCAACCTTAGATCTGACCAAATGGTCTACCACTGAATCCGTCGGCTCCTTTGATATCCTATTAAATGGAGGGAGATTGGAAGTCTCGGGAACCGCAGCGCCCAGCGGCGGAGACTTTGGTTACGCAGGAGTTTATGGGAGGAACATTTTTGCTAATACTGCGAAATTGATTGAGATCTCGGCCGATGTGGATCTATCGCATGGCACGGGTTTCCCGGTATTTGGATCTCCCTGTGTGTTCTTGGCTAGTTCTAACTCGGGAATAGTTCCTTATTTAGAAAAAGTCAGCGCCACACAATATACGCTTGGTTGTTTGCTGGGTGGGAATCCTAATCCGACCAATTTAGATACCGCTCCCAATTCTGCGGGGAATCTAAAAATGCTTCAGGTAGGTAATTATGCTTCGATCTTTTTTAATGGCACCTACAAAGGGAAAATCCCTTCAAATCTTTCCAGTGTAAGCGGGTTAAATTATATGTTGCTGGGTTTTACCTCTAAATCGGTGAGCATGGATGTTTTCTTTGATAATTTTAAGGCGGTTGAATATCCGCTGACACTTTTGACTAATGCCTCCGCACCCACCACTTCCTATATCGACACCAGCGTTGTCACCGGGGAAACCTATTTTTATACAGTAATACCAGTAAATAGCTCGGGAAATAGCAGCGGGTCAAATGTCGTCGAGGTTACGATTGCCGGTCCCCCTCCCGGGCCTCCTTCCGCTATCACCGGAGTTGTCTCTATTCAAGGAGGAGAAATCAGCTTAACCATCAAATCTAACTCCCCCATTACCGTTAGCTCTAGCGCTGCTGGGGGAACGCCGGTTTCAATTACCGTTTTCGGGACAGGCTGGAGTGATAAACTGGATTCCTCTTCTGCAACTTCCATTCAGCAAAACCAGGCTGGCGACATAACCGTTAAATGGACGGCGGGTGGAAAGATAGCACAGCTGGATAAAGGCATTTATCCGACAATGCTGCGGGTAGGAAATATTACGCAAAAGATTTACCTGGTAAAATATTGAGAAAGCCCTCGCCCGGGTTAGCGCAAGAGAAAGTAGTTATTAACATCCCTCTCCCAAAGGGAGAGGGATCAAGAGAATGGAAAAGCACTCAGTCCTTCTCCCCTTGGGAGAAGGTTGTAAAAGAGAAGTTTATGATTAATAAAAGCCTGGATGAGGGCATAAAAACAGGAGGAAAAGGTAATGAATAGAAAAGTTACGGTCGGTTTATTGGTTTCTCTTTTTATTTTGGTTATGGCGTTTCCGGCTCTTGCTGCTTTGCAATGGTATAAGGTTCATAGCGGGGTAACGACGGACCTTTTGCACTGTGTCTTTTACGATTCTAATATCGGTTGGGCAGTGGGGAAGAATCACACTGTCTTGAAGACAGAAGATGGAGGAAATAGTTGGAGAAGCATAACTGGGCCATTAGGGATAACTAGCGATTTCACATCCGTTTCTGTTACTACTCCCCTTCAAGACGACGCCTGGATTACAGACGCCGCTGGAGATATCCTCCACTGTACAGTCAGTGGGAGCCAGTTACCATACTGGGATATTCAACTATCTGGAGCACCCGGTAGCAGCTTAAATGATATATGCATGACGGGAAGCGGAGCTGGGTTTGCCGTTGGAAACACGGTTCCTGGTAAAATTTATTTGTACGGGGGAATGCCCGCAGTTTGGACCCAATTTCTGCCACCCCCATCTCCCTGCCCATATTACGGGGTTTCTTCTCCTGGAGGTTCTCCCAATGCGGTAGTAGTGGTCGGGGCAAATGGGTCAAGCGGTGTAGCATTTTGGTCAAATAACATTGGCTCTGGAAATACTTGGACACAATCAACGGGTACCCCAGGAACTATTTTAAATAAGGTTAGTTTCACCACTAACAATAATGTTTATGCAGCAGGTGATAATGGGGTTTCTCGCTCAATCAATGGCGGCATTAGCTTTAATGATTTTAGTAATGGAATAGGAGGTTATGGAAAATTTAAAGATGTTTGTTTCTATGACTCTTTACATGGTTGGACAGTGGGGGAGAATGGTATTTTTTATGTGGACCAATCTTCACAATGGAATAATGTTACACCTAATAAATGGGGACATGAACCCTTGAACGGAGTCTTTGCAAAAGATTCTGATCATGCCTGGGCAGTAGGGAACGGCGGATCAATCTATGTTTATTCGCTCATTCCCCCAGCCAGTCTCTTGCCAGCTTCAACTGAAGTAAGTGTTGTGAATAATCAAAATTCAATTAGCTTATCCTGGACAGCGGCAGCCGGAGCTACCAGTTACCAGGTTTATCGTTCTAAAAAAAGCGAAGGCACCATAAAACTAAGTGATGACTTTACAGGTCCAACGCTAGACCTAACCAAATGGGCTACCACCCAAGAGAGTGGCTCTTTCGATATATCTATAAATGGCGGAAGATTAGAAGTCTCCGGAACATCCGCATCAACGCCCAGCAGCAAAGACACCGGCATTGCGGGAATTATCGGTCGGAACTTATCAGTCAATACTGCGAAATTGATTGAGATCTCTGCCGATGTAGATCTGTCCCATGGCACGGGCTATCCAGTATTTGGATCTCCTTCACTATCAATAATCGGTTTCGATTCGGGTATCGCTCCTTTTTTAGTAAAGAGCAGTACCACACAATATGCTATTAGTTGTATGGTAAGCTATCAAAAAGTTTCGTTTAATTTGGATTTAAATGCCCAATCTGCGGGGAATCTACAAATGCTTCAGGCGGGTAATTATGCTTCGATCTTTTTTAATGGCACCTATAAAGGAAAAGTCCCTTCATATCTTTCAGGTGTAAATGGACTAAATTACATGTTGATGGGTTTAGCTAACGGTAAGTCGATAAGTATGGATATTTTCTTTGATAATTTCAAGGCGGTTGAATATCCGCTGACACTCGTGCCTAATGGTTCCGTTTCAACTTCAACCACCTCCTATGTCGACACCGACATTGCCACCGGTGAAACCTATTTTTATACGGTGGTGCCGGTCAATAACGATGGATACAAGAGCGGATCAAATGTCGTCGAGGTTACTCCGGTCATTCCGCAAGGGGTAGATGTTACCGCGGTTAGCCAGCCGGGCGCGGTAGATCTGTCCTGGACGACCGCTCCCGGCATTGCAAGCTATCAGATTTATCGAGCCAAAAAAAGTTCGGGCACGACCGTCGTGAGCGACAACTTTAATGATAACAGTTTAAATACCAGTCTCTGGACCCAATTTACTCTACTTAAACCGGGTGCTACTTTTCACCTGACCGAAGCGAACGGAAAACTTACTATTTCCGGAACGTCGCCGGATCGAGATAATGCGATCGGAATAATTTCACAAATCCCAGCCAACCCTCAGAAGTTGATTTCCATCTCGACTGATATAGATTTAACCGACAATATAGTGGATATGTTAGCGGGCCCTGCCGTTGGTGACCCGACATTTCAAAATTCATTTTTCGATGCGTTTATTGGCAGGGGTAATGGCGTGAAATTTCCGAGTGCTTACATGGTCGGATTAGCTTCCTCGGTATTAAGAGAACCGCTTGGTTTAAGCCCTAGTGGGGTGACCGGGGAGGTAAAGGCGCTAATTTATAATTATGGTTCGGTTTTTTATAACGGTGTTTATAAGGGGAAGGGCCCGACTGCTCTATTTAGCAACTTATATTATGGCTTGTTCGGATTTATTGGATCTTCGGACGCGACCACCTCCGTCAGCTTTGACAATTTTAATGCAACTGAATATCCGATAACGCTCATCGCTTCAGTTGGCGCGTCCACCACCACTTACCATGACAGCGGTGTTTCACCCGGAGAAAGCTATTTTTATACCCTGATTCCGGTTGATACTCTCGGGCATACCGGCGGATCAAATATTGTCGAAGTTGCGGTTGCCGCGATTTCTGGCCCCCCTTCTTCGGTCACCGGGGTTGCTTCTATTCAAGGGGATGAAATTAGTTTAACCGTTCACACCAACACACCCGTTACGATCGCTTCCAGTGCTGCCGGTGGAACGCCGGTTTCAATTACTATTTTCGGGCCAAACTGGAGCGACAAATTGGATTCATCGCTTGCTGCTTCTGTTCAGCAAAACCAGGTTGGGGATATATCCATTAAATGGAAACTAACCGGCAAAATCGCTGGATTGGACAAAGGCATCTACCCGACAATGCTGCGGGTGGGGAATATAACGCAAAAAATATACCTTGTAAAGTATTAGCTATTTGGTAAAATACAAACAAATGATAAAAAAATATTTTTTTATTTTGGTCTTAGTTGTATTCGTTTCTTCCATGACTTTCGCGACGATAGCGACCGATCCGGTGCAGATCGGCGCCAGCGCCCGCCTGCTGGCCCTGGGTAAATCATTTGTGTCGGTGGCCGACGATTCCAGCGCGATCTTTGTTAACCCCGCCGGCCTTTCCCAGCTTAACACTTGGTCAGCCAATTCCATGTTGGGTAAGCATTTAAATGAATATAATCAGATTGTTATGGGTTATGAATATCCTACTAGCCTGGGAACCTTTGGCTTAGGCTATACTTCTTATTCCATCTCGGTTTCCGTCCCAACCGTTTATCAGCAGCTGCCCATTCCGATTCTTTCCGGAGAAGCAAACTATCGCTACGGCAACTATGTTTACCTTATCAGTTATTCCAGAAAACTTGACTCCCTTTATCCCAATCTTTACGGCGGTGCCACACTAAAACTTTTCCAGGGTGAATTAGCCGGCACCGGCATCAACACTTTAACCGGCAACGGCATGGACATTGATCTGGGATTGCTTTATAAACTCAACACCGCCTGGCAGCTGGGCTTGGCGCTGCAAAGCATCCTGCCGGCTTCGATGGGTGGGAAGATCCATTGGAGCGATAACACGGAGGCTTCTTATCCCGCCACCGTGAAAGCGGGCGCAAGCTACAAAGCGCGAAAAAATCTAACCATCTCTTTAGATAGTGATTTCTTCCCCACTCAATCTAGCCAACCGATTTTACTCCATCTGGGAGCAGAGTGGTTGACCACTCCTTTAGTTACCCTGCGTGGGGGAATTGATCAGGGAACACAAGGGAATTCCACCACCAACAATTTAACTCTTGGCGTAGGATTAAACTTTGCGGAATTTAGTTTTGATTATGCCTATCACACCTATTTTAACGAAAGCTCGTTTAGTTCTCACTACATCAGTCTTTCTTATAATCCCTTAAAGAAAGCTGAGGAAAGGCCTAAAGAGTATTTTAATTTAAATATCACCTCCAGTCGTGAAATTGTTTATCAGGAAAGCATCGAATTGCTTGGGGTAAAACTGGATGGTGAAGTTGCCAAAATAACCATGAACGGGGAAGCCCTGGAAGTAAATAATAATATTTTCAGAGTAACTTCAACGCTTAAATTTGGTTCTAACCTTTTTGATTTTATCGCTTATGATAAGAACAAAAAAGCCTTAAAAGCTATTAAACTAAATGTGGTTCGGTTAAAAGCCTTTAAGGATGTTGCGGCTGATTACTGGGCGAAAGAATCGGTGGAATATCTGGCTACGATTGGCATTATCTCCGGTTTCCCGGATAATACTTTTAAACCCGAAAAAGCGGTCAATCGCGCTGAGATGTGCGCCCTGCTGGTTAAATCCAGCAAGGTTGATGTGCAAAATAAGTTAACTAGCCCCGAAGCGCAGAAATTTACCGATGTTTCAAATAAACACTGGGCGGCAGGTTTTATTAAAACGGCTGCGCAGTTAAAACTGGTTACCGGTTATCCGGACAAGAGCTTTAAACCTGGAAAAGATATTAATCGGGCTGAAGGCGTGTCCATCATTGCCCGTTTTGACAATCTTTTGCCCGCCCGGGTCATCGAAGCTCCTTTTTCTGATCTTCCCGGCCGGCACTGGGCGGCTGAAAGTGTCACCGCTGCCAAAGAGGGGGGCCTGCTTGATTATTTGAAGGATAAACCCTTTGAGCCCAATAAACCTTTATCCCGCGGAGAAACCGCCTATATTCTTTCCCGCACCAAATTTGCCAAAGATAAAATCAGTGAGATGCTGAAATAGAATCGAGGCCACTCTAATTTCGTGGTATAATTTCCCTCAGGATCTTTTTGGAAAAATTAAATTATTGAAATTGCAAATTATAAGGGGGGAAAGATGAAAAAAATATCATTTTCAGTTTTTATTTTTATTCTATTTCTTTTGTTCCAAAGCCAAGCGCTAGCAGCTGTTTCTCCACCCTGGTACAAAGTCCCAAGCGGCACCACCAATAATCTTAACCACTGCTCCTTTTTTGATTCCCTAAATGGCTGGGCAGTGGGGGATAATTTTACGGCAATTTATACCACCGACGGAGGAGGAACCTGGAAAGATGCACAAATTGGTACTACAAACAACACAAAATTAACTTCCGTTTTCCTTACCGCAGCTGATGAAGCATGGATTACGGCTGACAATGTAACCAACGGGACCATTTATCATTTGCCAGGAAGAGGACAGTCATGGGATGTTTGGAGTACAACTTCGCCACTTTATGACATCTACATGACAAGTAAAACGGCTGGATATGCAGTCGGCAAAGACGGGATCTATAAGTACGACGGAACCAATTGGACAAGGGCGACGGGCACCCCTGCCGGTAGCTGGCTCGGCGTCTCTTTTTCTAGGTTTTCTCCCAATGCAGGAACCGCTGGGGTTGTGGTTGGGAATGATAATTTAGGTACTGGTGGCATAGTGAACTATACAACCAATAGCGTAACAAACTGGCAGGTGTCTTCACTAGGCGCTCCGTATCCGTCGCTAAACAAAGTATGTTTCGCTTCAGCAAGTCATGTTTATGCGGTTGGAGACAACTCAAGAATAATTGAATCCACCAACGGCAACACCTCCACGATAGATAACTGGGGTTCCCAGAACAACTCGGGTATCGTCGGGAATTTTAGAGACGTTTTTTTTGTTGATGATAAGAATGGTTGGGTGGTAGGGAGCTCAGGGATTTTTGCTACTACGGACAGCGGATCATCTTGGAACAGAGTAACCGGAACAAACGCTATTATTAACGGAGTTTTTGCCATTGATAGCACCCACGCCTGGGCCGTAGGTAATGGGGGAGTGATTTATGTTTACAGTTTTCCCGCGCCTGCATCGATTGTTCCTCCTCCGCTAGATGTAAGCATAACCAATTCCACCGTGTCCGTTGGTTTGTCCTGGACTCCGTCCGCCAGCGCAGGGCTTGATCACTACTCAATCCATCGCTCCGTAAAAAGTCAGGGAGTAACAAAATTGAGCGATGATTTTAGCTCCAGCACCCTCAATAGTCAATGGACGATCTACCCGGCCGGATTTTCTTTTTTATCTATCACAGCCGACGGGAAATTACATTTGATATTGACAGCACAATCAAGTGATAGTCCAACGATAGCCGGTATATACGCCAATAATATTGCCGTTGATCCCACACGGTTGATTGATATCTCCGCAGATGTTGATCTATCAAGCCCAGTGAATAATGCCATGTTTGCCGGACCGTCGATCTTCATTAATCCTAATGTTAAATCTAATTCATATCTGCTTTCTTACCTGGAAAAAGTGGGGTTGGGTTATGCCATTGGTTATGCTGCGCCTGTGCCAGGATATGATTTTGTTCCTTTAATCTTAGATTCGACATCCACCAGTTCCGGGAACTTAAGAACTCTGGTAGCAGGCAATTCCGCATCGATTTTTTATAATGGGATTTATAAAGGAAAAGCCAATGCTCCTCTCTCAGGTAGTGACCTAAAATATTGGCTGTTGGGGTTGGCTTCGCCCCAGGGAGGTAGCATGGATATCAAGTACGATAATTTTAAAGCGGTTGAATATCCTATAACTAATGTAGCTAGTCTTCCAGCTTCATCTACTACCTATTCTGATACAAATGTTACTATCGATGAAACCTACTTCTACTATGTCGTGCCGGTCAACACTTTAGGGAATAGCAGTGGTTCAAATATCGTCGAAGCTAAAGTCATTGCTGTACCCCCAACTACAATACCTACCACCACCACTACTATACCGCCCGGCAATCAAATCCAAACTCAGACCAATACCACCAGCAATAATCAATGGTCAGGTCAAACCATAACACTCAACAACACTCCGGGTACAATCTACTATATTATTATCAGAAATAACGTAGGTCGCGTTGTCTTCTCTAAAGATATTATTATTGGCTCAAATGGTCGCTTTGAATATACCTGGAACGGCACCGACAGTGTGGGAAATAGGGTGCCGAGCGGGGCTTATCAAATAACCGGATACTTTACAGACGCATCGGGTAACAAGCAACTGCTTAAAGCAAAATCGGTATTTGTCGGTGGTCAATAAAGTGCGTAGATACTTATTAATAGGATTACTGATCTTTTCCCAAGCAGCAGCTTTTGCAGCTCTGGATCAGGGGGTAGGGGCGCGTCCCATCTCTCTGGGCTATGCTTTTGTGGGACAAGCCGATGACGGTAGCGGGATCTTTGTCAATCCCGCCGGCGTGTCGAGTATAAAAAATTTAGAGCTCATAAATATGTTTTCCTCCCCCATAGAAAATACCACCTTTTTAAATTTGGGTGGAGCTTTACCCAATATCTTTCAAGGGACGATTGGTATCGGCTACAACAATTCGACTTCCACCGGTATCTCTGTCTCGTCTACCGAATCGGTTGATTATACCGAACAGGAAATATTACTTCTTTATAGCAAAAAAGTAATGGAAAATTTTTCTTTGGGTTTAAACCTAAAATTTTTCAGCAAGGGACTTTCCAAGGAGCTTCCATATTTGATTAAAACCCAGGGAAAGGGGTTTGATATCGACCTGGGGGCTAAATATAAACTGAATGATTTTACAGACCTGGGCCTGGTGCTTTACAATATTTTACCGTCCGGCATGGGTGGCAAGTATACCTTAGACCATGGGGGAGAGGAAGCCATCCCTTCGACTCTGAAGCTGGGCATTTCCTCAAATTGGTTTATGCTTGAGCAACAGCTGACCACCAATCTGGATCTGGAAAAAGCTCCTACCACTAATGCTCCCTATCTGCTTCACTTTGGAGCTGAATACTGGCCGATTAAAAGTTTTGCTTTAAGAATGGGGTTGGACCAAACGACCAAGAATCAGAACGAAGCTTATAATAATATAACTGCAGGCTTTGGGATTAAATTAGCCGGAATCACTCTTGACTACGCTTATTACACGTTGGGAGATGGAACCAATGCCACTACAAATTATTTTTCAATCGGGTATGTCGGGCCGGAAGTAGTTAAAGCAAAAGAATATTTTGTTTTAGATAAAATTAGTGATCGCCAAGTGGCTTATACCGAAAGTTTAGAAGTTACGGGAAAAGTTTTTGAAAGGGAAGTTAATCGAATAGTCGTAAATGGGAAAAATATAAGGATCGACCAAGACAACACCTTTAAGATCCCGCTTTCGCTTCAGCTTGGAGCTAATCCTTACAAATTCGAAGCCTTTGATATTAATGGAAAATTACTGAAAGCTAGAAGTTTAAAAATTATAAGGTTAAAAGCCTTTAAGGATGTAGACGAAAATTATTGGGCCAGAGAACCGATTGGCTATTTGGCCACCATCGGCATTATCTCCGGTTTCCCGGATAATACATTTAAGCCAGAAAAAGCGGTCAATCGCGCTGAGATGTGCGCCCTGTTAGTCAAATCAAGTAGCACTGAAGGACAAAATAAGTTAATTACCACCGAAGCCCAGAATTTTACTGATGTTTCAAATAAACACTGGGCAGCGAGTTTTATAAAAACTGCGGCACAGTTAAAACTGGTCACCGGTTATCCGGACAAGAGCTTTAAACCCGGGAAAGATATCAATCGGGCGGAAGGCGTGTCCATTATTGCCCGTTTTGACAATATTTTACCGGCTCGAGTCATCGAAGCGCCGTTTTCCGACATCCCAGGCAGGCACTGGGCAGCCGAAAGTATCACCACTGCTAAAGAGGGTGGCCTGCTTGATTATTTGAAGGATAAACCCTTTGAGCCCAATAAACCTTTATCCCGCGGAGAAACCGCCTATGTTCTTTCCCGTACCAAATTTGCTAAAGATAAAATCAGTGAGATGCTGAAATAGAATCTTGAGACCGATCTGATTTCGTGATAATATTTCCTCATGGTATCTGCGGAAAAAATTAAAGAATTAGAAGCGATTGCCCGTAATTTACGCCAGCACATTGTTCGCATGACCTGCGCCGCCGCTTCCGGACATCCCGGAGGTTCACTCTCCGCCGCCGACCTGGTAACGGTCCTCTATTTTTATAAGCTGCGCCATAATCCCAAAGATCCTTCCTGGGCAGAGCGTGACCGTTTTGTCATGAGCAAAGGACATGCCGCGCCGGTGCTTTATGCCGCCCTAGCCGAGGCGGGTTATTTTCCGATCAGTTATCTAAACAACCTGCGGAGGATCGGCAGTTCCCTGCAGGGGCACGTCGATATGTTGACGCTGCCCGGCGTTGAAATGTCAACCGGATCGCTGGGGCAGGGGCTCTCCGCTGCCAATGGCATGGCACTCGCCGCCAGACTGGATAAAAAAAACTATCGCATTTATTGTATTATGGGGGATGGCGAATGCCAGGAAGGTCAGGTATGGGAGGCAGCCATGACCTCAAACCATCATAAATTAGATAATTTGACCGCCATCATTGATCGCAATAAGTATCAGATCGATGGCCGCGTTGAAGAAATCAAAAGTTTAGAGCCGCTGGCGGATAAATGGAAGGCCTTTGGCTGGAATGTCATCAATTGCGACGGTCATAATATAAAAGCCATTATTGAGGCCCTGGAAAAAGCAGCGTCGTTTAAGGGAAAGCCTTCGATGATCATTGCCGATACCGTTAAGGGCAAAGGGGTCAGTTTCATGGAGGCACAACCGCTGGAATACCACGGCCGTGCCCCCAGTGCCGAAGAAGAGAAAATAGCCCTGTCGGAGCTCTGTAACATTAAGGAATCTGATTTATGAATGAGAAAAAAATGATCGCGACGCGGGACAGCTATGGAAAAACCCTGGTTGAACTGGGAAAAGAAAATCCGCAAATCGTCGTGCTCGATGCCGATTTATCCGTTTCCACCAAAACCTCGCTTTTTGCCAAGGCTTTTCCCGAGCGCTTCTTCGATATGGGAGTAGCAGAACAAGACATGATCAGCACCGCCGCCGGACTAGCCGCTTCGGGAAAAATCGTTTTTGCTTCTACCTTTGCTGTTTTTGGATCGGGCCGCGCCTGGGACCAGATCAGGGTTTCGGTGGCCTATACCCGTTTGAATGTTAAAATTGTCGTTACCCATGGGGGCATCACCACCGGCGAAGACGGTGCTTCTCACCAGGCTAATGAAGATATCGCGATCATGCGCGCCATCCCGAATATGACGGTGATCGTGCCGGCGGATGCGGTTGAAACCGAGAAGCTCATCCGTGAAGCGGTTAAATTTTATGGCCCGGTTTATATACGTCTGAGCCGTCCCAAAACCCCGGTCATCCATCAAGATGAGAATTACAAATTTAAAATTGGTAAAGGGATCGTAATGCGCGAGGGTAAAGATCTAACCCTTTTTGCCTGCGGCATTATGGTAGCGACGGCTTTAGAGGCGGCTGAGGAGCTGGGCAAAAAGCATATCGATTGTCGAGTGGTTAATCTGCACACGCTCAAACCCCTGGATAAGGAGCTAATCATTAAATGTGCTGAAGAAACGGGGGCGGTGGTCACCGCTGAGGAACACTCAATTTTGGGTGGTTTGGGCGGGGCGGTAGCGGAAGTGCTGGTTGAGAATTGCCCGATCCCCATGGTCAGGGTGGGGATCAAAGATATGTTCGGCGAATCGGGTAAACCGGAAGAACTGATCGTAAAATATGGCCTGACGGCGACCGACCTGATACGCGCGGTAAAAGCCGTTTTAAAGAGAAAAAAATGACACGACCGGAATGGGATGAATATTTTTTAAAGATCACGCGGGATGTATCGGAAAGGGCCACCTGCGTCAAACGCAAAGTCGGCGCGATCATCGTCAAAGATAATCATATCCTGGCTACCGGCTACAACGGGACCCCTAAAGGCTTTGTGCATTGCACTGAAGAAACCTGTATCCGCAAGCAAATGAATGTTCCGTCCGGCCAGCGCCATGAACTATGTCGCGGCTTGCACGCTGAACAAAACGCCATCATCCAGGCGGCCTGGCACGGAGTAAAAATCGAAGGCGGGACGATGTATTGCACCTATCAACCCTGTGCGATCTGTGTTAAAATGCTGATCAACGCAGGTATTCGTAAACTGGTTTACGCCGGCGGTTATCCTGATGAATTAGCACAACAGATGCTCCAGGATAGTCATCTGCCGGTTGTAAAATACGATAAATAATATAGGAGGCAAGCAATGAAAATTGGCTATTTAGGACCGGAAGGGACCTTTTCCGAGGAAGCCAGCAAGCTCTATCTTAAAAAGCTGGCGGGGAAAAATGAGCTTTATCCTTATGCCACCATCCATGATTTGCTTTATGCCGCCGACCGTAACCAAATCAAGGAAGCGATTGTCCCGATTGAAAACTCGATTGAGGGCACCATCGGTATCGTCACCGATATGCTGGCTCGTGAAGTGAATCTTAAAATTAAATATGAAATTGTTATTCCCATTTACCACTATCTGATTTCGCAAAAGGGGACCAAGCTCTCCGAAGTTACCGACGTGATTTCCAACCCTCAGGTTCTGGATCAATGCAAAGATTTCATCAGAAAGCATCTGCCAAAAGCCAAACTGCATCTGGCCTACAGCAGCTCCGACGCCGTCCGACAGGTGGCCACTTCTCTGGGAGAGAAAATCATCGCCCACGGGAGGGTGAAGGGCAGCGTTTTTGCTGCGGTGGGCACCGCCAATGCGGCTAAATTGTTCGGGCTAAAGATTTTGGCCAGAAAAATTAACGCGAAAGAAAACAAGACCCGTTTTGCCGTTCTGGCTAAACAGGATCATCCGCACACCGGCCGGGATAAAACCTCCATCGTTTTTTCTACTATGAAAGACCGGCCGGGAAGCCTGCACGATATTTTAAGTGTTTTGGCGGTTAGAAATATCAATCTGACCAAAATCGAGTCGCGTCCCTCCAAGAAAGCGCTGGGTGATTATTATTTCTTTGCGGATATGGAAGGACACCGGCAGGATAAGGCGATCGCGGAGGCCTTGCAGGAAGTAAAGAAAAAAGCTTCTTTCGTTAAATGGTTGGGTTCCTATCCGGCAGCCTGATATGTCAGAAGAAAAAAGTTCAAACTTTTTAGAAGGTTTTTTAATCGGTGGGCTGATCGGGGTCGGCCTGGGGATCGTTTTTGCTCCGCTCAGCGGCGAAAAGATCAGGGTCCGTATCATGGATAAGCTGAAAGAACTGGAATTAGATGATATCCTGAAGCGCTTTTCCGAGGCGGTGGAGGAGGGCAAGCAGGAAGCCGAGAGAGCGATGAAGACAGAAGGAGGAGCATGATGCTGCAGACTTATCTGGTTAATATTTTGATCTTTTGTGCGATCCTGCTGTTGATCGCTTTGATCGTCGGCGCGTTACAGTTGATCATCATTTTTATCGATGTCCGAAAAACCACCCGGGAAGTCACCGAAAAAGTCCGCGCGATTACTTCGCTGCTGGATATCGTTTCCCTTTTAATCGGTGCCCTGAACCTTACCAAAGGTAAAATCAAAGAAAAAGTCCCCGGGAAATCAACGCTTTTCGCTTTAGTGGCCGGACTTAAAAAGGGTCTGGAAACGCTCTTAAGAAAATAACAAAGGAGGAAAGTTATGGGTAAGTTTGGCAAGTTTCTTAAAACGGTGGGTTTGGGTGGTATCCTCGGTTTGGTAGCCGGCCTTCTTTTTGCTCCTGGCAAAGGGGAAGAGACCCGCGCAAAACTGAAAGAAGCGCTGGGCAAAGGCAAAGAAAAATTTGGAGAGCTTAAGGAAGAATTCACGAAAAAGGAAGAGCTTTAGAAAAGAACGCGTTTAATGCTGCAGTCGAAAATTGAAGCATTTCTCGATTCAGCCATCCGAGATTTAGGTATCCAGGAAAAGATCAACTTTAAGGTAGAAGTCCCGCCGCGTCCGGAACTGGGAGATTTTTCAACCAATCTTGCTATTCTCGCCGCACGTAAACTTTCCCGGGCACCGCTTGATTTAGCTTCTCTATTCATTGATAAATTAAAGCAATTGGATCAGGGACAATCTTTTTCTGAGATAACGGTGGCTAATCCCGGCTTTATAAATTTTCATTTAAATAACCAACTTTTACAGGGGACCCTTCCCACGATTCTCCAGCAGGATCGCGCCTGGGGGAAAAGCGAAAAACACTCCGGACAAAAGGTCTTAGTCGAATTTGTTTCGGCTAATCCCACCGGTCCCTTACATATTGGGCATGGTCGCTGGGCGGTGGTGGGAGATGTGATCAGCCGTTTGTTAGCCGCCGTCGGTTATAAAGTTGAAACCGAATATTATATCAATAATGTCGGTAACCAGGTGGAGATGCTGGAGGCCTCGGTCAAAGCCCTGCGTGCGGGGCAAGCCATCCCCAGCGGGGGCTACGGTGGAGCTTACGTTAAAGATTTGAAAGGTGAAGACCGGCAAGCAATATTAGAAAATGTGTTACAGGAACAAAAGACTACCTTACATCGGTTGGGTGTAGATTTTAATCGCTGGTTCTCTGAAAGTGATCTCCATACACAAAATAAGGTGCTGTGGGCGGTTGAAAAGCTGCACGATCTTCGTGTCACCTTTGAAGAAAAGGGAGCGATCTGGTTTAAGTCAAAAGAAATGGGGGATGATAAGAACCGGGTTTTGATTAGAGAAGATGGGAAACCCACCTATTTTGCTTCCGATATTGCCTATCATCTGGATAAATTCGCACGCGGTTATGATCACCTGATCGATATCTGGGGCACTGACCACCATGGTTATGTCTTTCGTCTTAAGGCCGCGCTCCAGGCGCTTGGCCAGCCAGTGGACAAGCTGGAAATCATCATTGGACAGCTGGTTACCCTTTACCGTGGCCAGGAACCGATGCGCATGTCAAAAAGAACCGGGGAGATGATAACCCTGCAGGAAGTTTTGGAGGAGATTGGGGTGGATGCTACCCGCTTTTTCTTTTCCGCCACCGATGTGAATTCACATTTAGATTTCGATCTCGAACTGGCTAAAAAACAATCCAGCGACAACCCGGTTTATTATCTCCAATACGCTCACGCCAGAATTTGCAGTATTATAAAAAAATCTAATCGTCCAACCGACCCATCCCCGCCCAACCCGGATTTTTTAACCTTAAATCATCCAGCGGAAAGAGGATTAATTATCAAGTTGCTTTCCTGGCCGGATTGCGTAGAAGCAGCCGCCAAGCTCCGCCATCCCCATCGCCTAACGGAATTTGGGAAAGAACTGGCCATTACCTTCCACTCTTTCTATGAAAAATGCCGGGTGCTGGGTGATCCGGCAAGAGTAGGGCTGGTGGATGCAACTCGAATTGTTTTACGCAATGTGTTAGAATTACTGGGAATTAATGCTCCGGAAAAGATGTGATGCGGGCTGGAATGGATAAGTTTTAATGAAATATGCTTTTTTTAAAGGAAAAATTGTGCCTTTTGCTGAGGCCAAAATTTCGATCATGACCCACGCTTTTAATTATGGGACCGCCGTTTTTGAGGGAATCCGAGCTTACTGGAACCAGGAACAGCAGCAGATGTATGTTCTAAAAAATCGTGAGCATTATGAAAGATTACAAAAGTCGGCTTCGGCTATAAAAATAAAACTAGCCTACAGCCTGGAAGATATGTGCCGGTTTACGCTGGAACTTTGCAAAAAAAATGGCTATCAAGAAGATATTTATATTCGCCCCATTGCTTATAAATCCCAGGAAAAAATTGGCCTGGGTTTGACGGGGATCGAAGATGATTTTTGTATTTTTGTTTCTCCCTTCGGAGCCTATCTTGATATAACCAAGGGAATCAGGGTTGGCATCTCTTCCTGGCGAAGGATCTCCGACCAATCTCTGCCGCAGGGAGCTAAAATCACCGGGGCCTATATCAATTCCTCACTGGCAAAGGCCGAGGCCCTGGAGAAGGGTTTTGATGAAGCTATTTTGCTTTCCCCCGACGGAACGGTAGCCGAGGGTTCGGGTGAGAATTTATATATGGTGAAAAATGGGGAATTGATCACGCCGCCCCTAAAGGAAATTATTCTTCCCGGCATTACGCGTATAGCCATCATGGAATTGGCCAAGCAAGAATTAGGCATCAATACCACCGAACGTTTCATAGCCAAAGAAGAACTTTTTTCTGCGGACGAATTATTTTTCTGCGGTACGGGAGCACAAATCTCTCCCATTATTGAAGTTGATAAACGAAAGATTAAGGATGGCAGGGTGGGACCCATAACCAAACAGTTGCAGGATATTTATTTTAAGGCAACGCGGGGCGATAATCCGAAATATAAGTCCTGGGTTACCCCCGTTTATTAGACCGGCATGATTAAGGGAATAGGTATCGATATCATTGAAATCGAACGTATCCGGACAGCGGTAAAAAAATACGGCAAATATTTCCTGGGGAAAATCTTTACGGAAAATGAGCTCCGATATTGTAAAAATAAAAAAGCCTATCGCTTCCCGGAATTAGCCGTGCGCTTTGCCGCCAAAGAGGCCTACGCTAAAGCGATTGGCACTGGGCTTTCCGGATTTGGCAGTAAAAATAAAGGGATAAATTGGAAAGAGGTAGAGATCATCAATAACGCAAACGGTAAACCCTCGCTTTCTATTCGCGGCAGAACCAGTAAAAAATCCTTAGTAAGTCTTTCTCATTCCCGTGATTATGCGGTCGCAGCAGTTTATGTCGAAAAATAAAATTCTCTGGTCAAAAATATTCCCAAAACGGTCTCCGGAGAGCCAGAAAGGTGATTACGGCAGGGTTTTTATCCTGGCTGGTTCGGAGGGGATGCTGGGGGCTGCGATTCTCTGCAGCCGCGGTGCTTTGCGTGTCGGTGCGGGTTTAGTCTATCTGGGTGCTCCCCAAAGCGTGAGAGACATTCTAAATCTCGCTACTCCCGAAGTGATTGTAGTTGGTGGGGATTCGTCTCAAGATTATTTTACCGCTCTTCAAAAAGCCAATGTCTTAGCGATCGGACCGGGTTTAGGGCCAAGGAGAGAAGTCGCCCGTGACCTTTTATTCAAACTCAGTGAAGAAAAATATCCTTTTCCGATCGTGCTGGATGCGGATGGATTAAACGCTTTTATTTCTGATCCTGGAACTTTAGCGAAATTAAATCTCAAGCTTATTTTAACTCCTCATCCGGGTGAACTGGCAAGATTATTTGGGAACAAGGCTGAAGAAATCCAGCGCAATCGTAAAGCCGCAGCCAGGGATGCCGCTAAATTATTCAATTCTATTTTAGTTTTAAAAGGGCATCAAACGGTGGTGGCCGATGCTTCCGGGAAACTCTATATTAATAAAACGGGCAATCCGGGAATGGCATCGGCCGGGGTAGGGGATGTCCTGACCGGCATGCTGGCTGGCTTAATCGCTCAGGGAATTGCTCCCTGGGAAGCTGCCGTTACCGGTGTCCATCTCCATGGAATGGCTGGAGATCTGGCAGCCAAGGAAAAGGGAGAGTACGGAATGATTGCCGGAGATCTAGTGGAAAAAATAGCTTATGCCATACAGAAAATACGCTGAAGCGTTTGGACATAAAATTATTCGGTTATTTGAAGGGCTCGGAAGAGTAAGTGGGCTTGGATTCGAAGTCATTAAGGATATCTTTCGGGGAAAGATAAACCTGGAGCTCGTTTATGAGCAAATGGTTAAAATTGGTATCGAATCCATACCGCTGGCTCTCATCACTGCTCTTTTTGTCGGGATGGTTTTTGCCATCCAGATTGCCGGGGAATTTGTTAAATTTGGGGCGGGTAATTATGTGGGTGGGGTCATGGGGATTGGCATCGCGCGTGAACTGGGTCCGGCCATCACCGGCATTGTTATTGCTGCCCGGGTCGCGGCCTCGATTACCGCTGAAATTGGCACGATGCAAGTAAAGGAGCAAATTGACGCGCTGCGAGCCTTGGGCGCAAACCCAATTCGCTATTTAATTATCCCTAGATTCATCTCTGCTATTTTCATGCTCCCTTTACTGACCATCTTTGCTGATATAGTTGGCTTATTTGGTGGATATATTGTGGCTATCTATTTGGGCACCATCAATCCTGCTGAATATATGGAAACCGCACAGAACTTATTGGAAATGTGGGATATAGTCGGCGGCTTAATTAAAACGGCCATTTTTGGTTTGCTGATTGCTCTGATCGCTTGTTATAAGGGAATGAGGACCAAAGGTGGGGCGAGAGGAGTAGGGGAAGCTACCACCTCTTCGGTGGTAACCTCTTTAATAACCTTGTTCATCGTAAATTATTTTCTATCGGTATTATTTTTCAAATAAATAAATTATGATAAAACTGGATAAACTTACTAAATATTTTGATGATTTGAGAGTGATCGAGGATGTTAATTTTGAAATTAATAAGGGGGAATCGCTCTCGGTAATTGGCCCTTCCGGTTGCGGAAAGAGCACTCTGCTGAGGCTACTGATCAGGATTGAAGAGCCAACCGCGGGAAGAATCCTTTTCGAAGGGAAAGATATTGCTCTCTTTTCTACGGATGAAATAAATAATCTACGCAAGAAGATGGGGATGATTTTCCAGAGTTCGGCTCTTTTTGATTCGATGAACGTTTTTGAAAATGTGGCATTTGCCCTACGCTTGCACGCCTCCCTATCGGAGAGAGAAATCGAAAAAATTGTTAAAGAGAAATTAAGACTGGTCGATCTGGAGGGGATTGAGGAACTCATGCCGGAAGAACTTTCCGGAGGAATGCAAAAGCGGGTCAGTATCGCGCGCGCCCTGGCTTTTGATCCTATAACGATCCTTTATGATGAGCCCACCACAGGTCTGGACCCAATTACTTCTGTAACAATTGAGAATTTAATGATAAAATTGAGCAAAGAATTAAAAGTGACTTCGATCATTGTAACACATGTATTACAAACCGTTTATCGAGTATCAAGCCGGATCGTGATGCTGAATGATGGAAAATTTATTGAAACCGGAACACCTGAGCAAACTCAGAGAACGAATAATCCAATCGTGAAGAAATTTATAACCGGGGGGCTATAAAATGGGCTTATCAACACCAGCCAAGGTTGGGATATTAACGATTGTAGGAATGATTGCGCTGGGCATAATTATCATCTGGAAAACCGAAATCTTTATGGTCAGCCGCGGTTATGAAATGATCGGTTCCTTTCCCAATGTCGAAGGTCTGAGCATTGGCGCAGAAGTAAGATATCGCGGCTTCAAGGTAGGCAAGATCATGCGCTTTGATGCGGGCCCTTACGATATTAAAGTTTACTCTGTTATCAAGGGTAGCATAAAAATTCCCGATGACTCTACCTTAAGAATCGGTTATGACGGTATCGTTGGTTTAAAGTACCTTGAAATAAGACCGGGCACTTCAGAAGGGATTTATTCTCCGCCCGCCATTCTTTACGGGGTAAGAACGGCCGGCGTTGTTGACTTTATTGATATCGGGGCAAAGAATCTGCAAGAGACCAAAGCCATTCTGGAGCGATTCCGTTTATTCGTAGAAAATCCCGAGCTCCAGGCTTCGATCACCAACACGGTTTTAACCGCCAATAAAGTTGCCAATGACCTTGAGAAATTAACGAGCGAATTGAGGCAAACTAATCGGGGAATCCAGGAAGTGGTTACCGATCCAAAATTCCAGGAAAATGTTAAGGGCACAATTGCCGAGACGGAAAAAACTCTTTCATCGGCGAATCGCTTTTTTGAGTCGGTTGGAAAAATGAATGTGCGGGCTTCAGCCGGAGTGGACGTCGGTTCGGTTGCCAATTCGGTTAAAGGGAATGTGGATATCGTACGTGGCGATCGTGATTATTTAAGATTGGGGGTGGGGGAAGGACCCAGCCGACAACCCAGCCTGCTTGACCTGCTCTTTGTTTCTAAATTGAATCCAGCTTGGGGCTACCGTCTAGGAATCATTAATAATCAAATCGGAGGCGGGTTAGTTTTATTTCCGAGCACCGTATCCGCAATTTCAGGAGATATCTATGATGTTAATAATCCACGGCCTAGTCTCCCCAGGCTACGGATTGGTTATGAGCAGGAATTGCAAACCTATATGGATATAATGCTTAAAGCCGACGATCTTTTAAATCAACCTACCCGCAATTTTACGATTGGTATCATGGTTAAACCCCCAGGTGAGAAAGTCTTCTAAAACTGCAATTTCCCTAATAAAATAACGATAGATTATTAGCATGGGAGACAAACCCGAAGCGGCTATTAATGTACGTGTTAATAATAAACCCTTAAAACAAAAATCAAAGACCAGAAAGGCCTCTGTGCCACCTGGTACTGTCACCGTAACTTATATCCCCGGCCAAAAACCCGCTAAGAAAAGCGAAGCTTTTGATTTTGCGAAACTTTCTAGTCAATATGTTAATTTTCTTCTTTATAGAAATTATTACTTGGAAAAGAATCCCGGATTGGTAAGTTATCTAAAACCATATGAAACAGAGTTAAAAATTCTGGCAGAAAAATTAGGGGTAAAAGGAAAAGAAAACCTGCAAAGAGTGACGGATATCCTAGAAATTTGCTCAGGTCGGATTCAAGATGAAAATCATGATTTTGTCGTATTAGTTTTAGCGATGATGATTACCGAAAGTCATTGGTATGAGAAAGCAATTTCACGCAAAGGGGCCCAGGGACTCATGCAAGTTAAGCCCAATACCGCTGTAGATATATTGCTCAGAATGGATGATGATGTTCTCTATAGCTTAGGATTACACCCATGGGATAAACTTTATCAAAATATAAATTTGATTAAACAGCTTCAATCTCAATGCCGAAGGATCAAACCGGGCGAAGAAGATAAAGAATTTGAATTAAAAAGCTCATTAGACGAAGCCATAAAGGAAGCGGAAAAGATTTTAATTGAAAGAGAATTGCTTCTTAAGCCAACTTTTAATATTGGTTTAGGAGTTTTTCACTTGTCTTCTCTTATAGAGAGATTTAAGCCCATTAAATCGAAAGGTGTAGGAGAGATAACCCTGGTTAGAGCGATCGCATCCTATAACGCAGGTCCTCAGAAAGATATGCTAAAGCATGTCAATTATGCCTTAAAACGGTCCAATGGTAAAATAGATCACATATTCTTCAAATACCTGCCACACAAAGCATTTTCTCAAACCTGGGCCTACATCCGACAGGTTATTGATTTTTACCACCTTATAAAGAATAACCCTTCTGGAGTGATAAAACACGTTAAAAATGGCTAATCCCGGTAATTATCTACTTCGCATAATATATCTTATGTCAAGTTAGATAGAAGTGACGATTGTAAAGTATTTATTGTAATAAAGCCAAATATTGCGTCACCGCCATCTTGTCCACACCTGAAATAAACAGATTTCCTTAATATTGCCTTCTCCTAATACCAAACTACTCTATTATTATATCTTTATGCAGAAAAGCAAGCTTTGCCGCTACGTAATTTGGGTTGATTTCATGTGATTCGTAACTATATATGAAATATTATCTATTGCCAAACATTTAAAACCTTATATAATAACAATAGTGGGTAAATATGCTTTTGATATAAATAAAGTGTTATTTAGTAAAATAAGGCTATTTTTAGGCATTTTGTTGTTTATTTTATCGGCTTTTTTCGCTTATTTCCTTTTTGTTTTTATGTATGTTATAAGAATTAAAAGCCCTTTGCCTTATTATAAGATAGCTAAGTTCTTTTGCAGAGCAATAACTAAAACCCTCGGAATTAGGGTCAAAATCAAAGGAAATTATCATGTAAAGGGTTCAAAATATATCTTTGCTGCCAATCATCTTTCATTCATTGATCATTTCATTACTCTTTATGCAATACCCGGCTACTTTAGATTTGCAGCATTACATATGATCTTTGATTTGCCTATCATTGGCTTCATAATGAAAAGAATTGGCACTTTGCCTATTGAGAGAACCTTTGTGAAGGAAAAGATTGATAAAGATTTAAACCGGGTGGTAGAAGCCCTTAAAACCGGCTCTATTCTAATCTATCCCGAGGGAAGATTCTCAAAAGACGGAAAATTGCAGGAATTCCGTCGCGGGACTGCAGAAATTGCCATGCGCTCCGGCAAACCGGTGATGCCCATGGCAATTGCGGGGTGCTTTTCTGTCTTACCACCCCCACCCTATAAAATCGTAAAAAAAGGATTGGGGTTTATAAGCTATTTGATCTTTTGGTTAAACCATAATATAAAAAGCTTTAAATCGGCAACCATCACCGTCACCTTTGGTAATCCGCAAATCTTTCAACCCAAACAAAAAATTGAAGACTTTACACACAATTTGAGGAACCAAATAGCAGATTTACTTAAAGTTTAAAAGCGCATTCTAAATATTTAATCGATCAAAAATCTTCCCTATATTCCTGAGGTAATAATTTATATCAAAAAGGCTGTTTATCTCCGCGTCAGACAAATATTTTTTGGCTTCTTTCTCTGATAAAAGAATATCTTTTAAATGCTTTCCGGTAGCCCGTGACTTCATAGCTGCTCCTTGAACAATTTGATAGGATTTTTCGCGGCTTAACCCTTTATCGGTGAGTGCCAGCAATAATCTCTGCGAAAAAACGAGACCGAGTGATTTATCAATATTTTGCTTCATTTTTTCCGGATAGACCACTAAATTATCAATGATATAGCACATCTTCTGTAACATATAATCGATCAAAATCGTACTATCTGGGACAATTAATCTTTCGGTCGAAGAATGGCTGATATCCCTTTCATGCCAGAGGGCAACATTTTCAAAGGAAACCATAGCATTAGCCCGTACAATCCGTGCTAATCCACAGACTCTCTCACAAATTATTGGGTTCTTTTTATGGGGCATGGCAGAAGAACCTTTCTGGCCTTTCTTAAAGGGTTCTTCTACTTCTCCGATTTCTGTTTTTTGCAGCCCTCTGATCTCTAAGGCGATTTTTTCAAGGCTGGCGGCAATAATCGCCAGCACTGACATGTATTCAGCGTGCCGGTCTCTCTGTATCACCTGATTGGAGATTGGCGCCGGATTTAGGCCCAGATTCTTACAGGCAAATTCTTCAACCTTCGGATCTAAATTGGAATAAGTTCCAACTGCACCCGAAAATTTACCCACATTGATGATGGAACGGGCCTGGTTCATTCTAGCGCTATTTCTTTCCATTTCTTTCATCCAGAGAGCAAATTTTAAGCCTAAGGTCATGGGTTCGGCGTGTACTCCGTGCGTTCGCCCCATCATAGCGGCTTCCTTATATTTTTTTGCCATATTTCGAAGGATTTTTATGAAGTCTTCAACATCTCTTATAATTACATCCGCCGCATCTCTCATCACCAAAGAAAGGGAGGTATCAACCACATCTGAAGAAGTTAACCCCATATGGATGAAGCGGCTCTCTGCCCCAACATATTCTGCAACGTTAGTTAAAAAGGCGATGACATCATGATCAACCGTTTTTTCAATTTCATTGATGCGACGAATGGAGAAATTAGACTTACTCTTGATTTTTCTCAATGCCGCGGCAGGGATTTTACCCAGTTTTTCCCAGGCCTCACAGGCGGCAATTTCAACCTCCAACCAGGTCCTGAATTTATGCTCCTCCGACCAGATTTCTTTCATTTTTGGCAAGGTATATCGATCTATCATTTTTACTCCTTCTACTTTATCGCCATGCTCTCAATCTCATCGAGCAAGGCTTCCACCATTTCTGATTCTGGCACTTTTCGCACCACCTGTCCTTCTCTAAAAATTAATCCCACTCCCCTCCCCCCCGCCAGACCAACATCGGCATCTGCCGCTTCCCCCGGACCATTTACTTCACAACCCATAATGGCCACGGTCAGCGGTTGCTTGATTTGTCGGGTTTGTTCCTCTATTTCCTGCGCGATTTTTACCACATCAATATCGGCTCGGCCGCAGGTTGGGCAAGAAATAATGGTGATGCCATGAAAAGTTAGCTCCATCGACTTCAAGATTTCATAACCGACCCGTACCTCTTCTGCTGGATCACTGGTCAGGGAAACCCGCAGGGTATCTCCTAGGCCCTGTGCCAGAATCGCCCCGATACCGGTCGCTGACCTGACAATCCCGATTTTCGGGATACCGGCCTCGGTAATGCCTATATGCAAGGGATAGTGGGTCTTCTTGGCCATCATTTGATAAGCTAGAATCGTCATCGGCACACTGGTCGCCTTGAGTGAAATAACGATATCGGTAAAATTGAATTCTTCCAAAAGGTGAATATTATTTAAGGCACTTTTCACCAAACCTTCAGCGGTCACATGTCCCATATATTTTTTCTTTATTTCCTTTTCCAGGGAGCCAGAGTTAACTCCGATCCTGATGGGAATGCCCTGGGCACGGGCTACTTCAGCCAAGGCTTTTACTTTATTTTTATCCCCAATATTCCCCGGGTTGATCCGCAACTTATCCACTCCCGCCTCGGCAGCCAGGATCGCGTATTCATGATTAAAATGGATATCGGCTACCAACGGAATATTTATTTGTTTTTTTATTTCTTTCAGTGCCAGAGCCGCCGCTCTATCCGGCACGGCACAGCGGACAATCTGGCAACCTTCTTTTTCCAGTTCATGTATCTGTTTCACCGTCGCATCAATATCGGAGGTGACAGTTTTGGTCATCGACTGGATGGCGATAGGATTACCGGCACCGATTTTTAGATTACCGATCTTTATTTCTTTGGTGGTTTTACGATGTTGGTTCATAGCTCACTTTTTCCGGTGATAAGTTTATAAGCTTCGAAATACTTTTCTCTGGTTTTTTCGATCACTTCTGCGGGTAAATTAGGCGCGGGCGGTTCTTTGTTCCATTTTATTGATTCTAGATAATCACGCAGATATTGCTTATCATAACTGGGCTGGGAACGCCCAATCTTATATTCATCTTTTGGCCAAAACCGCGATGAATCGGGAGTTAAAATCTCATCAATTAAGATGATTTCACTCCCAACAAAACCGAACTCAAATTTAGTGTCAGCAATAATGATGCCCTTTTTATCCGCGTAATCGGCACAGGCCTGATACACTTCAATCGTCTTATTGCGAATAAATTCAGCGGTTTCTTTACCTACCTGATCCATCACTTCTTTAAAGGTAATATTAAGGTCATGTCCGGACTCAGCTTTAGTGGTGGGGGTAAAGATCGGCCCCGGTAATTTATCAGATTCGCTTAATTCCGCAGGAAGTTTTATCCCACAGATAGATTGGGATTTCTGATAATCCTTCCAGCCCGATCCGGAAAGATAACCCCGAACCACACATTCGATGGGGATCAATTTTGCTTTTTTACCAATTACCGATCGCTTTTCTAATTTATCCTTAAAAGACTTTAAGCTGGCAGGAAACTTATTAAAATCCGATTCTACGATATGATTTTTAACTATTTTTCGGGTAAATTCGAACCAGAAAAGAGAAATTTGGGTTAGGATCGCGCCTTTATCAGGAATTCCATTGGGCATGACCGAATCAAAGGCGGAAATCCTATCGGAAGCGACCAATAAAAGGGAATCGCCAAGGTCAAAAACATTGCGGACCTTGCCTTTTTTAAAGAGTTTAATTCCCGGGAGGTCGATATCCAATAATACTTCGCTCATCAATCAAATTATAACATTTTTAGAGGAAAAGATTAATCGGCTATTTTATTGATGAAAAGAGGAAATATTTAACTACAATGCTAATTAATTTGGCTTCTTATTTAACCTAGCATCTCTCTCAACCGAAGGTAACGGCCTTAATGGTTTTAACGGATTTATGCCTAATAAGATCCTTTTCAAGATCATCTCTGGTTGTTGTTGATTTGGATCATAAATCCCAGGTACTGATTCTGGTTCAATCCTTTTCGGTGGATCTTCTTTATCAAATTCTATTAGCACTGTTGCCATTTTCTTAGGAAGCAATTTTATCCAGGTCCCGGGTTTCAAAGTATAGATTCCACCATTATCTAATTCTGTTCTTCCAATCCTTTTCTCATTATCTAATGCAATCATCATGCATAAATCTTCTATTTCCCTATCAGATTCAAATCGATAGGTATCTTTGACAATTATTTCTAGAGTCTCACCCCTTTTAACTAGATGCCAAAGTTCCTCATTCATTTCCCACTTCATATCTTGTATTGAAGGCAATTTTAGCTTTTGTCCGGGCTTAATAGCAAAGATTAATTGCCCTCCCCTTTCTTCTCCTTTAATATTATTTATTCTTGCCAGTACCAACATTGCTTTTCGAATATCATCACCTCGAAAACCATATATTTGGTGAACAATGGTATTAAGTGTTTCTCTGGCAATTGCCGTATGTTTTCTAAATTGTATCTTTGGTTCAAAATCTACCATCTTATTATTTCCTAATAATATATCGTTAAAATTTGGCTAAAATTTCTTTTATTGAGGAAATTATTTGGGACGTTTAAAGAACATAAGCCAGAGGAATTGAGGGAGAGCTAATTGTCTCTTCCAGCGGTTGGGTTCAGTAAACAAGCGATAAAGCCACTCAATATATAAGGCTTGTATCCATCGTGGCGCTCTTTTCTTATTACCCGAGATAACATCCAGGCTACCGCCGATCGTCATGCCAACTTTTAGGCCTAGCTCATTAAGGTGACGATTGAGCCACCGTTCCTGACGGCCAGCTCCCAACCCAACAAATATAATATCGGCACCACTGGCCTTGATTTTATTAATGACACCCAAATCATCACCAAAGTAACCATCGTTAGTTCCAACGATCTTTACCGAATATCTTTGGCTTAATATTTGTGCCGCTTTTTGAGCCACTCCCGGAGCGCTTCCCAACAAGAAAAGCTTATACCCTTCTTTCCCGCTCAGCTCCGTTATCTTAAGCATAAGATCGATGCCGCTCACTCTTTCTTTTAAAGGATCCCCTAATAATTTTGAGACTACTATCATGCTAATTCCATCTGGCACCCGCAGTGAAGCGTCGTTCAAAATATTTCTGAGTTCATGATCTTCCTGCGCAGCAACAATCATTTCCGGATTCGGAGTAAAAATGAGGTGCGGTTGAGAAGAAGCTAGAAATTGGCGGACTTTCGCTATTGCCTCAGCCTGATCCACATTGTCAACTTTGACCCCGCAAAAATCGACTACCGCGTTCATTTAAAATTGCTGAGAATGATTTCCAGAATACCCTGTCTGACAAAATTTACGCCCATGGCAGCAATAAGAATGAGCAAGATACGGCTCATAACCTCCGCTCCCACATCTCCGATAATTTTCAAGATATTATTGCCAAAATATAGGATGATAAAACTAACAAAAAAGTTAATAATAATGGCAATTAAGGTTATATTAATCCCAAAGATCCCGACTTGAACCATCGCCGTCGTAATGGCCCCTGGTCCGACCAAAATGGGGCAAGCCAGAGGAACCACTCCGGAACGGCTCGTTTCTTCCTCGTTGCTCTCAAACCAGCTACCTCTTACCAGCAACAATATAGAAATCACAAAAAGCAATCCGCCTCCAGCAATTTTAAAATCACTCAGCGAAATGTGAAATAAGAGCAGAATCCAGCCCCCGGCCAGGGTAAACAAAATCAGTAAAATGAAAGCGGAGATCACCGCCGTCAAAAACACTTCACGGCGCTTCTGATTGCTTTCCCTTTTTGTTAAAGTAAAAAATATGGGCAGGTTTCCGATAGGGTCAGTAATAATAAAAAGTTGAAGCGCAGCAATCGCAATTGAACTCCAATCCATATTTTACCTCCTGTTGATCAGATCAAAAAACAAATCGAAATTAAACTCCGCCTGCCGGCGAAGATTTTCCCGGCTGGCAGTTAATTTTCTCACAATTTCTTCCTTTTTTGAAATGATTTCTGCGAGACTGGCTTTAACCCCCTCCCCCTCAAACCGATCTAACGAAAAACAGGGCTGCTGAATACTATTCATAAAAGCCTCAACTTTAGGATCGTAGGTCAAACCTATTGCCGGCACCCCGCTTAAAGCGGCAAAAATTAAAGCATGCAAACGCATCCCGATTAACAGATCCAGCTGCGAAATAATCGACAGCATTTCCTCAGGCTGGCAGATTCGGAAAATTACGGTTGAACTTTCTTGCATAACCCCGATCACCTTTGCAGCCGCGTCCATATCTTCCGGACATTGAAAAAGCAGAAAGACCGGATAATAGTTATATTTCTTCACCATCCAATCTATCAGCTCGGCTAACTTTTCATGCGGGAGGGCCTTCCCCTTCAATAAACTGCGCAGAGCAATCCCCAGGGTTGGCCGATCACTCTTTTTTATCCCTTCCATACTTAAGATCTTTTCCCCTTTTTCTTTTGTCACATTCAAGAGGGGGGTGGGATCAGCGGTCAAATAGATCTTTTTATTCTTCAAACGCATCTTTTGTACCGCGGTAAAGGAATCTAAATCCCTAAGGGTAATTAAAACCGCTGCTTTGAAAGCCAAACGCGTCAGCCAATAATAGAATTTACCTTTTAATGGCCCAAAGCCTTGCGCAAAAATAACCACTTTTTTGCCCAGGAGCCTGGCCGCAAGAACCAAACCAACATAATAGAGAAGACTGCGGTTACTAGAAATATTTTGGAAAAGAGACCCTCCCCCGATTAGCAGGATATCGCTTTTGATGGTTTCTGAAATGAAATTTTTCCAATCATAGCGATAAATGGAGTTCACACCATATAGCTCTTGAGTTAACTGTGGTTTAGCGGAGAGAACAATAATTTCTAGGTTTCTATCGCGCCCGCGCATTCCCTGGAGAATAGCTTGCAGGACCGCTTCATCTCCCACATTTCCAAATCCATAGTAGCCGGCGATGAGAATCTTCATTCTTTGATAAAGCGGTTTACCACCATCGCCACGATTAGACCCAGGATGACACCTAACACCAAACCATTCAGAACGCGAAGCAGAGAAATAATAAGGGGAGTGTGAATATGGGTAAAGGTGTTAAAAACTGAAATGGGGGCAACGGAACCGATGGCCGCCAGCAACCAGAGCCATTTTTTCTTTCCGCGCAGATAATAGACCGCTGCTACCAAAAGAAAGGGGTAGCCCACCAGAAATTCCTTCGTGCGTGGTCTTACAAAGAGGAAGGTCTCCAGGAAACCTCGAAAATGTTTCTCAAAACCCGGCACCGGCAACACAAAGTTTCCGGAACGAGCTACCAGCACCGCTAAGGCCGCCAAGAGCACCAGACCAACAATCACCGTGATCAATTTGGTTTGGGTATTTAACAAACTATAGATCCGATCCTTAAAATTACCCTCCCCCTCTTTTAAAATAAAATAGAGAGCCACCAGTAATACCGGCAGGACCAGGGCAAGCTTCACTCCGCCGAAGGTTTGCACGCCCAACATAAAACGCGAATCAGCCAGTAATCCGATTAGCAAAAAGATCCCGATGGCCGTTTCCATTAGCACATTTACCACTAACCAGATCGCTCCCCACCACCACGGGGCAATCTTTTTACTCCCACTGAAGGTCGAAATGATGCTGAAAGCCGGGATGGAAATAGCCGCCAGCAGCGCCAGACTTTTTTGTAACCCGGTTTGATATCCAGCCTTCCAAAGAAAAGCCATGCTGATGGTTAACAGGATCAATAAGAGATAGATTAAAAGGGTTGGGATATTTATAAAATATTCCAACAAAAAGAACGCGCTAATCAGCACCGCTAATCCCAGGATGAGGATTTGCCAGAGCCGCACTTTAAGTAAAGGATTTGCTCCCACCCTTCCCACGACAAAACCAGCTTTCTGCAGCTCAGTTTTTACTTCACCGAAATAGCTTAGATTATATCCCACCGGCGCACCCTCAACCTGAGGCGGTAAAAAGGGGCGTAGATAAATCAGTTTCACCTGTCGTTCCCGCGCCGCATTCACAAAACGGCGAATCGCTTCGTCCCGGGTAATTTTCTCCAGCTCTTTTTTAGGCACGCTATGCACCCGGATCACTTCGTTACCCATTAGTTTTCGTAAAGAGGCATCCCCATCCTGTTTAACAATCTCCAGATAGCCATATTTAATATGAAAATTTTTCAGCGCGGTGGCCAGCGCCGGAAGCGAGTCAGGAAAACCAAAAATCTCATCTCCGTCAAAAATCACAACCCCGTAATCAGCCAAAGCACCAATTTTCCCATCAATCTTACCCGACGGATAGCGTGGATCATTCCACACTCTGGGAACAATCTGAAAACCTTTTTGTAAAATGAATTTCTTCTGCATCTCCGATATTCCCAGGCCAACACTGCGTATTTCTTCTTCCGGCTCATTTATTTCCAATACCGATTTACCCAGAAAAATGACATTGCCTTTACCCAAAAGCCAGGTCAGTTGATTGGTAATCCTCTTCCTCACTTCGTCTGAGGGAACAAAAATATAGGTTCTTTCCGGTTTAACCAATCCTTTTTCTACTAGATCATTAAAGATCGGGATCGATGATTTAATGTTGATAATCCCCGAGCCTTTTACATAATAGAGCTCCCCCATGGCGCTGGCATCCGGCAGTGTCTCCTCAAAAATACCAAGGCTATTGATCCCCTGTTTTTTTAATTCTTCCAAAATATTTGGTATGGGCATTTTTTCATAAGCAGCAATTTTTTTAACGTCATTTAAGTCCACGCATAATTGCACGGTTTTATCCTGGATCTCAAGGCGGTAACGGACCAAGCCTAAATAAGCCCCCAGCATCACTCCCAGGGTAACGATCAGCATCAGGATCCATTTTCCTAGTTTATCCAACATTTTTAATCGCTCCTTTTCATCGGCTGTCTGAGAATGGCATTTATAAATTCATCCAGATCGCCATCAATCACGCGCTGTACTTCACCTATTTCCACCCCGGTGCGGTGATCCTTGGCTAAGGTGTAGGGTTGAAAAACGTAAGAACGGATCTGACTGCCCCACTCTATTTTTTTCTTCTCTCCCCTAATTTCTTCAATTTTTTCCTTACGCTGTTCCAACATCATTTCGTAAAGCCGGGCTTTCATGATTTTCATCGCGGCTTCGCGATTGGCGTGCTGCGAACGGTCCGACTGGCTCTGCGCCACGATCCCGGTCGGCAGATGCGTAATTCTCACCGCCGAATCAGTTTTATTTACATGTTGCCCACCCGGCCCAGAAGCCCGGTAAGTGTCAATTCTTAGGTCGGTGGGATTGATTTCTATTTTTACGTCTTCGGTAATTTCGGGGATAACCTCCACTGCGGCAAAAGAGGTGTGGCGTTTAGCTTCGGCGTTAAAAGGCGAAATCCGCACCAGGCGGTGAATCCCGGCCTCGGTGCGCAGATAACCATACGCAAAAGGACCGGAAATTAATAAGGTCACACTTTTTATGCCGGCTTCTTCGCCAAATGCTATTTCTGGGATTTCAACATGATACTCTTTGCTTTCCGCCCAGCGGGTATACATCCGCAATAAAATTTGCGCCCAATCCTGGGCATCGGTTCCGCCGGCTCCGGCGTTAATAGACAGGATCGCATTGCTCTTATCGTAGGTTCCACTCAAAAGCGCCGCCAATTCCAGCGTTTCGGTTTTTTCCCTAAGCGTTTCAATTTCCAGGCTTAAATCCTGCGCATCGTTCTCCTGCGCCATTTCCAACAGGGTAGCCAGATCTTCCATCCGATTAGACAGCTCCTCCCAGCTAGCAATCTCTTTCTCTAAGATTTTCTTTTCCTGTAGGATTTTCTTGGCGCGGTTTTGATCTTCCCAGAGTTTGGGATCGGCGGACTCTTTCTCCAGTTCACCCAGTTTCTGTTTTTTTGATTGAATTTTCAGAATATCGGCCAGCTCTGTCGTCTTGATTTTAAGCGGAGCAAGCTCGTTTTTAAGTTCTTCCAGCATCCGCCTCTTCCTTGAGCAAACAACACTTTTTATATTTCATACCCGAACCACAGGGACAGGGGTCATTTCTGCCCACCTTAAGCGATCGCCTGACCACCGGCGTCGAACTGGCTTTGGGAGCGGCTCCGTAACTTACCACTTTCTTTTTTGGCAAAAGCTCTTCTTCTTCCGCCCAATTTCCATCCTCTAGTTTAGGGGCGAGTTGCACTTTAAAGATCATCCGAAGAATCTCTTCTCTAACCCCCCGCATCATTTCCTGAAACATGGTATAGCCTTCGATCTTATATTCAACCAGCGGGTCTCTGCCTCCCCACCCCCGTAACCCGATCCCCTCGCGTAAAGAATCCATATTATCCAGCTGTTCGATCCAGGCGGAATCGATGGTGCGCAGCATGACCAATCTTTCAATTTCCCGCATCACCTCCGAACCGATTTCCTTTTCCCGAAGAGCATAGGCTGACTTAAAAGCTTCTTCCAGATTTTGATTGATCTCTTCACGCTGTCGCTGCTCTTTAATTTTTTCTAAACCCTCAAAGAGGATCACTTCATTTAACGACTTAAACAAACCGTCATAATCCCATTCTTCCACATGGCTCTTTTCCGGAAGATAGACGGCGGTCTGCTCTTCGATAAACTGCCTCATCATTTCAAATATTTTCTCTTTGAGCTCTTTCCCTTCCAGAATACGTCGGCGCAGGCCATAGATCGTTTCCCGCTGGCGGTTCATTACATCGTCAAATTCCAACACCTGTTTGCGCATCTCAAAATGATACTGCTCCACCTTTTTCTGCGCGTTTTGAATAGCGCGTGAGATCAAGCCGTGTTCGATAGGCGTGTCTTCTTCGATCCCCAACCTCTCCATCATCCCGGAGATCCGTTGCGAACCGAAGAGGCGCATCAGATCATCTTCCAGGGAAACATAAAAGCGGGAAGATCCCGGATCTCCCTGGCGTCCTGCTCTTCCCCGCAGCTGGTTGTCAATCCGCCGGCTTTCGTGCCGTTCCGTGCCAATAATATGCAATCCCTCCAATTCCACTACTTTTTCGCCCAGGACAATATCGGTCCCTCTGCCTGCCATATTGGTAGAAATGGTCAACATTCCCTTTTGCCCGGCGTGGGCTACGATTTCCGCTTCCTTTTCATGGTGTTTGGCATTTAAAACATTATGCGGTATCCCGCGGCGCCTGAGCATTTGCGAAAGCAGCTCAGAGTTTTCGATGGAAATGGTGCCCACCAGCACCGGTCTTCCTTTTTTATACCACTCAGCAATTTCTTCCACCACCGCCTTGAATTTAGCGCGTTTATTTTTATAAATGATATCTGAATAATCGGTGCGGATCATCTGCTTGTGAGTGGGAACAACCATGACGTCCAAACCATATATTTTCCAGAATTCCCCTTCTTCCGTTTTGGCGGTGCCGGTCATACCGGATAATTTTTTATAGATTCGAAAATAATTCTGAAAGGTGATCGTGGCCAGGGTTTGGGCTTCTTCCCGGATCTCCACCCCTTCCTTGGCTTCAATCGCCTGATGTAACCCCTCAGAATATCTTCTGCCGTTCATCAGACGTCCGGTAAATTCATCGACAATAATAACCTCACCCTCTTTGACCACATAATCCACGTCTTTGTCAAAGGCGTGGCGGGCACGCAGGGATTGAATGATCTGCTGCGCCAGCCCCATATATGAAAAATCAAAGAGATAATCAATTTTTAGCATCTTTTCTATTTTCTTGGTCCCCAACTCCGAAAGGATCGCATTCTTGGTCTTTTCATCTACCGTGAAATCGCTGCCCCGCAACAGCTTGCGCGTAATTTCATCCGCCTGCAAATACTCCTGCACCGAATCCTCCACCATGCCGGAGATGATTAATGGCGTTCGTGCCTCATCGATAAGAATACTGTCCACTTCATCTACAATCGCGTAGTGTAAATCACGTTGCACGCACTGCTCCAGCGAGAGCGCCATATTATCCCTGAGGTAATCAAAGCCAAATTCGTTGTTCGTGCCGTAGGTAACATCTGCACGGTAAGCCGCTCTTCGCTGCGGGTAGTCCATATCATGCTGGATCAACCCCACCTCCAACCCCAAGGCCCGATAGATGGGACCCATCCATTCGCTGTCTCTCTTGGCTAAATAATCATTGACGGTTACAACATGGACCCCTTTGCCCTCTAAAGCATTGAGATAGACCGGCAGGGTCGCCACCAACGTCTTTCCCTCTCCGGTTTTCATTTCGGATATTTTACCCTGATGCAGAATAATCCCGCCTAAAAGCTGGACGTCAAAATGACGCAGTCCGGTGGTGCGCACGGAAGCTTCTCTTACAGCAGCAAAAGCCTCCGGTAAAATAGCATCCAGACTTTCTCCTTCGGCTAAGCGGCGCTTAAATATTTCGGTTTTCTGGCGCAGCTGTTCATCGGAGAGCCCTTGCATTTCTTTCTCAAACTCATTGATACGCGAAACCAGCGGGGCTAACTCTCTTAGCTTTTTTTCCTCAGCCATTCCCAATAAACGCAAAAACCACTTGATTACCATCTTTTCTCCTTGGTAAAAAGATCAGCGGTTACCGAAGATAATTCAGAGTTCAGGTTCGATTAATCCGAAGTTACCTGATTTCCGGCGAAAGATAACCGAGGGGACCCGACTTGAGCGATTAATAAAAAGGATTAAATTATTACCGGAAGTGTTTAATTCATTGACTGCCTCTTCCGGCGTTAAGTCTTTCTCGGCCCGCAGCAGCTCAAAATCTCCCTGTTTGCGGTGGACCACATTGGCCTCATTATTATCGGCATTGCGAAAAGCCAAAAATTCCTGATCCAAAACTCTCAGTTCTTCTTTGGCTTCCTTAAACCCCATTACCTTTCTAGCATAACTGCCGGCTTTAACAATCACCGGGCCGGTCGGGGAAAGGTCGTCGGGCAAGCTTTCTGCTTCTTCCTTAAATTTTCCCTTCTTTCTCCTCTGCTCATCGACCATTTTTTCCTTATGGCGTCGTATCTGGCGTTTGGCTTCCTCCACCGCCAGATCAACGGCGGCATACATATCCCGGCCCGCTTCGGTGGCCTGGATCATCTTTAATCCGGCCATCCAGGCACGAATCTCCACCACTTGCCTTTTCTCCGCATTGTTAATATCCCGGGCTTCCAGCACTGCCTCAACCTTCTGGATATTACTAAAAAACTCTTCCAGTTTTGAGGTTTTTTCAAATACATAATCACGCAACGGCCCGGTGATTTCTACCCCTCTTCCCGTTATCTTTATTTCCATAATCTACCTCCTGTCTTTGTTTATTTTAGCAAAATCGAAGTTAATCTTCAATTGCTCTCGCCAAAGTCAAAACTTCTATTTTTTGCGCGCCAGCCGCTTTTAAAGCTCTTAAACCTTCCGCGATCGTGGCACCGGTGGTATAGATATCGTCCACCAGCAAGATTCTTTTACGCGATATAGGAAGTGGATCCTGCACCTTAAAAGCCCCGGCCAGATTTATTAACCGTTCTTTCCGCGGCAGATCAAACTGGGGCTTCGTATCCCGGATCCGCTGCAGTGTTTCTTTCACCGGTACGCCAAAATATTTACTGAGCGTATCGGCCAAGAGCTGGCTCTGATTGAAACCGCGCTGTCGCCAGCGTCGGGGATGCAGAGGAATCGGCACAATTAGATCTATCTCCCGCATATTGAAATTCGGCAGAGAGCTCAAATATTTCACCAACAACATGCCCAAAGGCCCTACCAATTTTTTTCTTTTTTTGAATTTCAAGCGGTGTAAGGCCTCCCGCATCACGCCGGAATAGGCAGCGGCGCAAAACACTCCCATTTGCGGCTTCATAAACTTGATCTGTCGCAGACAATCCTGACAGAGACATTCCCTTCCCATCTTTTTGCAGATTTCACAACGCGGCGGGAATAGCAGGTCTAGCAAGCCTTCTAGCCAAATCACCATTGTCTATTATTATAGCATATGTTATGATACGCCTGCTATGACGTGGGAAGATATTTTGGTACTGTTGGAACAGGGTGAAGGACAATCGATAGAATTTGAAAAAATCATTCCTTCAGAAGATGACATTGCGCGCGATATGGTAGCCTTCGCCAATACGGACGGCGGTAAATTGGTTTTTGGCCTGGATGATAAAAATAAGCATCTCACCGGGGTCGAGATCATTGGCAATTTTGATGATTGGATAAGAAAAATCGCCAACAGTCACTGCAAACCGGCCATAAATTCCAATATCGAGATCATTGAAAAGGCTGATAAAAAAATTATTGTGATATCCGTTCCGGAGGGGGATGACAAACCCTACCGTTCAGATGAGATTTGTTACATCCGGGATGGCAGTACTTCCCGTCCGGCAAAAGAGAACGAAGAAAAAGAACTGATCAATCCCTGGTCTGGAAAAGGTTTAAATAAACGCCAGATCCGTGCCATGCAGATCATCGCCGAGCACGGTAACCTGACCAATCGTGAATACCGCGAAGCCTTTAACGTTTCTCACAAAACAGCCCATATTGAATTAACCATGATGGCAGATAAACGATTGGTTGTTAGTGAAGGAGCTGGAAGGTCAACCCGCTACATTCCGTCCCCTTCCCCACAGGAATAATTAGAGCGTTCTTCTTTCTCCGATACGATGCACTTTAATTAGATTAGTCGTCCCTGGGATATTAATTGGAATCCCTGCCGTAATCACCACCAGGTCCCCCTTCTTTAAATAACCACTGGTGGAAAGCGCCTTTTCTGTATTTATAACCATCTCGTCGATATAACGGAAGGCGTTGATCTTAATCGGCCTGACATCATAAAACAAAGCAAGGCGCCGGAGCGTTTTGTTATTGGTTACTACTCCGTAGATGGGAACACCGGGACGATGTTTGGACACGCGTAAAGCGGTGGAACCGGTTTCGGTGAAAGTGATGATGGCACGCGCTTTTACGACCTTTGCCAGAATACAAGCGGCATGGGCCACCGCCACACTCAATCGCTTTGCGCCTTGAACCGCCGGCAAGGGGAAGCTGGCTTTACGATCTGCTTCCTCCGCAATCCGCGCCATAGTGTGAACCGCCTCTACTGGATAGTTTCCGATAGAAGTTTCTTCTGAAAGCATGACCGCATCTGTCCCATCAAAGATCGCATTGGCCACATCGGAAACCTCGGCCCGTGTGGGTACCGGCTCTTTGACCATCGTCTCCAACATCTGGGTAGCAACGATCACCGGCTTTTCATAGATCTGACACATTTCGATGATTTCTTTCTGTATCACCGGTACTTTTTCCAGTGAGATTTCAACTCCCAGATCTCCCCGCGCTACCATTATCGCATCTGACACCTTGATGATCTCTTTCAAGTTTTGCAACGCCTCACTCTTTTCAATTTTAACAATTACCGGGATATCGGCCCGCTTTTTTTTCAGGATCTTTTTTAGCTCAAGCACATCGGCGGGACTGCGAACGAAGGAAAAGGCCAAATAATCAATTCCTTGCTTGATCGCCCAGGCCACATCTTTTTTATCTTTAGCGGTAAGCGACGGCAAGTGCAGCTGGGTCTGAGGAAGATTGATCCCTTTATGTTCACCCAGTATTCCACCATTCAGCACCAGGCATTCCACCCTTCTTTTCCTTTTGGCCAGCACTTTCAGCTTAATCGTTCCATCCGCCAGTAAAACGGTTTGTCCCTTACGCATATCTCTTATAACCCGAGCCGGAGAAAAAGGAATAAGGCGGTCATTCCCCAGGATTTTTTCCGAGGTCAGGAAAACAATTCCGCCTTTTTTCAATTTAGCTTTTTTGTTTTGGAAACTCCCGGTGCGAATGCGCGGTCCCTGCAAATCCGCTATGATCGGAATCGTGTGCGTGATTTTTCTTAAATTTTGGATACTTTTATCATGTTCAGGATAATCCCCGTGCGAAAGATTTAGGCGGACAACATTCATTCCCGCTTTAATTAGCTTAATTAAAACCTTTGGTTCACGGCTGGCGGGTCCAATCGTACAAACAATTTTTGTCTTACGCATGGGCCATATTTTAACACGCTTTTACGCTTCTTTACAAACCCCTGATTTTTGCTATAATAACCAAAGGTTTGTCGTTAAAGAAAGGATATAAATGAGAAGGCCAATTATTGCCGGAAACTGGAAGATGTACAAGAAAGATTACGAGGCATTTGATTTCGTTAAAAATCTAAAACCGCTGGTCAGTGAGATCAACGATCGCACCATCGTGATTTGCCCTTCTTTTGTCAACCTCGCGAAAGTTTATTCTGAAATCTGTGATAGTAATATTGCGCTGGGGGCACAGGATCTCTATTGGGAAGATGAGGGAGCTTTCACCGGTGAAGTTTCCGCCCCGATGTTGTCGGCGGTGGGTTGCACCTATACCATTATCGGCCATTCTGAACGGCGACAATTTTTCGGAGAAACGAACCAAACCGTAAATAAGAAAATCCTGAGCGCACTAAAGTATAAGGTCTTTGCCATTGTGTGTGTGGGAGAAAGCCTGGAAGAAAGAGAAAAAGGCATCACTTTTCAAATCATCGAAAATCAGATTAAAGAGGGTTTTACAGGATTAGCGAAAAACGATTGGGAATATATGGTGATTGCTTATGAGCCAGTTTGGGCAATCGGCACCGGCAAAACAGCGACCACTCAACAAGCGCAGGAAGTGCATGCTTTTATCCGCGGCCTTTTACCCGCAGAGGTTGCCCAGCAGGTGAGAATTCTCTACGGCGGATCGGTAAAGCCAGAGAATATCAAGGAATTAATGGCCCAACCAGATATTGACGGCGGCCTGGTAGGTGGCGCCAGCTTAAAGGTTGAGAGCTTTGCCAAAATTATCAAGTATTGAAAGGAGTAAAAAATGGTGAATAAATTATATGAGGAACTAGGGCTAGTTAATACGCGAGAACTCTTTAAAAAGGCAATGGCGGGTGGTTATGCCATCCCGGCCTACAATTTTAATAATATGGAGCAGTTACAAGCGATTGTGATTGGTTGTGCCGAAACCAAGTCGCCGGTAATCCTGCAGGTCTCCAAGGGAGCAAGGGAATATGCCAACCAAACCCTGCTCCGTTATATGGCGATGGGAGCAGTGAAAATGGTCAGAGAAATGGGAAGCAATATCCCGATTGTTCTGCATCTCGACCACGGTGATTCCTTTGAGCTGGCAAAATCCTGTATAGAATATGGCTTCTCCTCGGTGATGATCGATGGTTCGTCCCTCCCCTACGAAAAAAACATCAAACTCACCAAGCAGGTGGTAGATTTTGCCCATCCCTACGACGTCACGGTAGAAGGCGAATTGGGAGTTCTGGCCGGCATCGAGGAACATGTGGTCGCAGAAAAGTCACACTACACCGATCCCAATCAGGTTCAGGATTTTGTCGGTAAAACCGGGGTTGATAGTCTGGCGATCTCGATCGGCACTTCCCACGGAGCCTATAAATTCAAGCTCAAACCCGGTGAATCTGTCCCTCCCTTGCGTTTTGACATCCTGCACGAAATCGAGAAAAAGCTACCCGGCTTTCCCATCGTTCTGCACGGGGCTTCGTCGGTTTTGCAAAAGTATGTTGACATGATCAACCAATTCGGTGGCAAGATCGAAAATGCCGCCGGTGTTCCGGAAGAGCAGCTGCGCCAGGCGGCCAAATCGGCGGTCTGCAAAATTAACATTGATACCGACGGCCGGATGGTCGTAACCGCGGTTATCCGCAAGGTCTTTGCCGAAAATCCAAAAGAATTTGACCCGCGGAAATACCTTGGTCCTGCTCGCAAAGAATTGGTCGATATGATCAAGCACAAAAACATCGAAGTCTTAGGGTCAGCGGATCGGGCATAAGCTTACAGAGGATTAAAAATGAAGGTAAAGTTTGGGGACCAAGCTATAAATATCAGACGCATTGGCATCCTTACCGGTGGAGGTGACTGCGCGGGCTTAAACGCCGTAATTTATGGCTTAATGCGTCGTATCAATCAGGCCAATCAAGGTTTACCCGACAACGAAAAAATGGAGCTGATCGGTTTACTGGAAGGCTGGAAATCACTGACCCGCGACCCGGAAAAAGAACCGGGAAAGATCATGGTTAAAATCGGCATGAATGACTTAAAAGATAATTTTAAAGTCGCCGGCACCATTATTAAATCTTCCCGCACCAATCTCTATTCCAAGGAAAATCTGGAAAAGAAAATGCCGGAAAAAGCCATGGAAAATCTTAAGAAATTACAAATTGATTGTCTGGTGGTTTTAGGCGGGGATGACACGCTGGGGGCAGCGGGAAAACTGGGAAAACAATTTGTTTTCCCCATCTTCGGCGCACCCAAGACCATGGATAACGATGTCTACGGCACCGAGCGTACCTTTGGTTTCGAATCATCGGTCATCGAAAGTGTTCATTTCATAGAGAATATTATGACCACCGCCCGCTCCCATAATCGCTGCTTTATTGTGGAGCTGATGGGTCGGCATGCCGGCTGGGTGGCACTCTATGCCGGGATTGCCGCCGGGGCAGATATCGTGCTTTTACCAGAAGAAACGGTGGATATGCGCGAGGTTATCAAGAAGGTAGAAAAAGCAAAAGCGATTCAAAATTATTGTGTGCTGGTAGTATCCGAAGGGGCACGTCTCTTTGACACCCGTTATCCGCAAACGATTAATGATAGTAACCGGCAGATGCTAGAAACGACGATCGCCGACCCCAAATACGTGATTGTAAAAACCCTTTATGAGATGCCCAAGAAAAAAGATTCTTTTGGCAACGAACAATTAGGCGGTATCGGAGAATATCTGCATGCCATCATAGAAAAACATACTAAAGGCATTGAATTTCGCCTGCAAAATTGTGGGCATGCCATCCGCGGCGGAGTGGCGCATGTCGCCGATCGGATCTTGGGGATCAGATTCGGTGATGCTATTTTTACTTTTATGAAAAATGGCATCTTTGGGGTTTATCCCGGACTGGAAAGCGACGAAATGGTGGCACGAGATTTATTAGCCGTTAAAGGCGGTAAGTTTGTGCCTGAGTCTAACCAACTTTTCCGTATGCGGAACGCTATCGATTTTTATTGATTAGCCCCGTTTGGCTTTAGCTTTTTGATAGAGGGCCTGATACTGCTTCGCCGAGGCATCCCAGGAAAAGTCATATTGCATCACTTTTTCTTGCAGCTTACTCCAGACGCTCGGCTTCTTATAAGCCTCGATCGCTCTCTTTATCGTCGCCAACAAGGCAGCCGGCTCAATTCCTTCAAAAACAAAACCGTCCCCCTCCCCCGTTTTTGAATTAAATTCATGTACCGTATCGGCCAGCCCGCCGGTTTTACGCACCATCGGAATCGTTCCATAGCGAAAACTGATCAGCTGCCCCAAACCACAGGGCTCATAACGCGAGGGCATTAAAAACAGGTCCGAGCCAGAATAGATCCGCGCTGCCAGCGCCTCGTCAAAGCCCAATTTAATGCCAATATGCTTGGGATAAGCTTTGTGCATCTTTTTTAAAAGGTCATGGTACTTTGGCTCGCCATTCCCTAGAATTACCAGCTGGCAATTTAGTTTCATCACCTGCTCCAGAGTTGTGGCCAGAATATCAAATCCCTTTTGCACCGTAAGTCGGCCGATCAGACCGATCAAGGGGGTCCTTTTTTTCTCGGGCAGATCAAATTCATCCTGCAATGCCAACTTGTTCTCCATTTTTTCATCCAGTGTCAGCACCGTATAATGATTGACCAGATTGGGATCGGTAGCCGGATCCCAGATTTCATAATCAATACCATTTAGAATTCCATAAAGATCGCTGGCTCGATAACGGAGCAACCCATCTAAACCAAAACCAAAGGCTTCGGTCTGGATCTCCTTAGCATACGTTTCAGAAACGGTATTGATCACATCCGCATAAACAAAACCGGCTTTGGTCAGAGCGATGTTTCCCCAGAACTCCAACTTTTCCGGGATGAACTGGTCCCAACCCAAACCGGTGATCGGGAGCTTATCTTTGTTAAACATTCCCAGATAACCCAAATTGTGAACGGAATAAACGGTGGCGGTGGATTTAAAGAAAGGATCATCCTTAAACCAATTTTTTAAGTAAGCCATCATCAACGCTGACTGCCAGTCATTGGCATGGACAATGTCGGGGGCCCAGTTTAGTTTTTTTAGCATCTCGATCCCCGCGCGACAGAAGAGCGTAAAACGCTCTAAATTGTCCGGATAATCTTTCCCTTCCACCTGGTAAAGTTCCGTACGACTTCCAAAATACTTATCGTTTTCGACAAAATAAACCGTAACCTTGCTGCCCGGTATTTTGCCTTCCAAAATATCTACTTTTTCCAGGTTTTCACCGATGGGAATTTCAATCTTTTTTAGGATGGTCTTTAAAGCGTATTTCTTTTTGCTGACCGACTTATAACGTGGCATCAGTACGCGAATATCTTCGCCCAAATTCTTCAGGGCTTTCGGCAGAGACCCCGCCACATCCGCCAGACCTCCCGTTTTAGCAAAGGGAACCACTTCCGGTGAAACAAGCAAGATTTTCATAACATGGCACCTATCCTTTCCTTATACTGGAGGGCGAGTTTTATCGCCTTCTCATCATCGTCCGCTTCCGCAAAAATATCCAGGTGCGGCTTGGTCGGGTGAGGCAACACCAGCACCCAATCCTTGCCGTGAAATATTTTTACGCCGTCGATGAGCTCGATCCTTTCGTTCGTCCGATCAATTAATTCCCGCAAGACTTTGCCTTTGGCCTCCAACGAGCAGGGAACCTGCTGGCTATGCATGGCGATTTTTGGTATTTCCGCCGCAATCTCCGAGAGTTTGACCTTCTCTTTTGCCAAAAACTCGATCAGTTTGGTGGTAGCAAAGATGCCGTCAAAAGCGGTTTGAAATTCAGGAAAAATAAATCCTCCCAGGGATTCGCCCAAAAAACACAGGGATTGCAGGTTGACCGCTTCCATCATATCCTTTGGGTTGGTCTTGGTGCGAATCAATTCAAATTTGTATTTCTTCGCCAGATCATCAAAGATGCGACTGGAGGTAATAGGAACCCCCAATTTTTTCTTCTTGCAAAAGCGCGAAGCCATGATCACAAATACCGCCAGCTTAACATCTCCCTCCAGCACCCTTCCCTGTTCATCCACAATGAATATTTTCTCACCGCCCGTATCCAGCATGATGCCTAGCTGCGCATCGAGTGACCTTACAATTTTTGAAAGCTGGGAAAGGGACTGTTCAAACATCGCCCGCGTTTTGGTAATCTTGGTCTCGTCCAGATAGGCATTGAGGGAGATGACTTCAATCCCCAGATCGCCCAGGATGGAGGGGAAAATTTGGGAGGCTGATCCGTAGGCATAATCGATCACCACTTTTAAACCTGCATCACAGATGCCCGGGACATCCAGTGAGTTTAAAACTCCTTCTTTGTAAAATTCAGCCACCCGATGCAGGGGAAAAGAGAGCTCGCCCAGATCGTCAGCTTTTAATCTCTGAAAATCTTCACCGAAGAAAAGGCGCTCGACTTTTTTTTCTTTGGATGAGGAGAGATCCAGGCCCCTCTCGTCAAAAAATTTGATGTCTATGACTTCGGTGTCATAGGGCGATTTACGCACATGAAAACCGCCTTTGCTTTTCAATACTTTCAACTCAAAACGATTGACCGGTATCGGGGTAACCTCCAGATCCGATACATTTACCCCTGAAGATAAAATCCCGGAAATTAGAGCCCGATAGATCATGCGTGAGGCTTTATGCGAATCGCGCGAGGTGGAAATGTAACTGCCTTTACCCAACATAGAACCGTATGCCGCACCCAAACTAGCGGCAAATTCAGGGGTAATGTCAACATTACAAGTTCCGGTAACTCCATAGGGGCCAAAGATGCCCCGGGTCCAACGTTCCTGCCAAACCATGGAACGAGAAACAGTGGCTCCTTCATCGATCGTTTTACCCGGCCAGATTTTAACAAAGGGTTTTATATGACTGTCTTTACCGACATTGGCTTTCTCCCCCACCACCACCCCTTCTTCCAGATAACAACGATCTCCAATCTGGGTGCCGGAAGCCACCATCACCCGATCCAAACGGGCTTCGGAACCAATCGTTACGTTATCCCAGATCACCGCCTCACGTAAAATGGCTCCCCTGCCAAGACAACAGTTGGGACCAATGGAAACATTTTCTAGATGCACATCGTCAGCGATAACGGTCCCTTCCCCAATCACAACCTTGCCCAGCAGATGGGCGCTCTTAGCTAAGACGATATTTTTGGGAAGTTTAATAACCGTCCTTTTCATAACATCGTGATGCACTCTTCCGTACTCCGTAAGGCTGCCAATATCTCTCCACAGGCCCTCCATCACGACGCCATAAATGGGTTTATCTTTCTTTAAGAGCAGAGGAAAAAGGTCGTGGCTGAAATCAAAGCTTTCTTCCCTGGGAATAGCTTGTAGCGCTCTTGGGCCTAAGACATAGATGCCGGCGTTAATCGTATCCGAAAAAACATCACTCCAGGAGGGTTTTTCCAAAAAGTATTTTACCCGCCCGCTTTTATCCGTGATCACAATTCCATAGGGTAAGGGATTAGGAACACGGGTCAGGGCGATCGTCACTTCCGCTTTTTTTCGCCGGTGTAATTTCACCAGTTCTCGCAGCGGAAAATCGCAGATAAGATCGGCACTGATAACCAGAAGCGGTTCTTTGGTGCTTTTCACCGCGTACCTCACGGCGCCGGCAGTGCCAAAGTCACTGGGGGCTTCAACATAAGAGAGCTTTACACCAAAACTCGATCCATTTTTGAAATAGCTCTTTATTATTTCGGGTTGATGAAAAAGCAAAACGGTGATGTCACGAAAACCATTTTCTTTCAAGAGGGCAATGACATATTCCATCAGCGGGCGATTCAACACCGGGACCATAGGTTTGGGTCGCTTTATGGTCAGGGGGTGGAGCCGCGTTCCAAAACCGCCAGCTAATACGACCGCTTTCATGATGAATATACTCGATAATCAACTCCGGGGAAAATATTATCTTTATATTCTATATCCGCTAGATAGCCTTCGTCAATACGGTTAGATTTAATCTCTTCATATAATCTGGTGAAACGACCGATATGGTCCCGGAAACGCTTGTGAGCATAAGGGACGCAGGTGCCGGTCTTCATGATGAAAGGCCAGTCAGAACACTGGGCTAATAAAACTTCGCGCGCTGCTTGGTTCAAAGCCCGCTTCTGAATTCCCGAGCTCTCCGGATAACTCTTAGATAATTCTATCATCCTTTCCGCCGCCTTATGCAGATGGCGGTAGGTCCAGTCATTGGAACCCTCTAACCAGACCTCGGCATAACCCTTCCATCCCCAGGAAGAATAAGATGGAGCAACAACCTGATTACGCGGAAACTTATCCAGATATTCGGAGGGAGTAATCAGTTTATATACCTGCTGGTCATAATGGGTTTTCCGAATAATAAAATCCAACCATTCCGGCCCTTCAAACCACCAGTGGCCAAAAAGTTCAGCATCGTAGGGAGCCACCAGGATTGGCGGTTTCCCCAGAAAATCGTTGAGAAACTCAACCTGCCGTTCGCGGTTGAACATGAAATTGCTGGCATGGCTAGCCGCCTTCTGGATTGCCCAATCTCGAACATAAGGTTGTTTAAAGGCCAGATCTACGGCTCTCCCTGAAATTCTAAAATATTTGATCCCGGTAAAAATGCGCGTCCCATCGGGATGAATATAGGGTCGGATATAATCGTATTCCAGATCAAAACCCACATCCCGGTAAAAATCACGATAATCAAAATCTCCCGGGTACCCTTCATTTGCGCTCCAGACCGCTTTTGAGGTTTCCATATCCCGACCAAAAGCAGCTACCCCCGAACGGCAATAAATGGGGGCAAAGATCCCATATTTTGGGCGGGGCGTTCCGTGCAGGACCCCGTGGGTATCGACAAAGAAATAACGGATGCCTTCTTCTTTCAGAATCTCATCATGCCCCGGATGATAGCCGCACTCCGGCAGCCAGATGCCTTTTGGTTTCCTCCCAAAAACGCTCTCATATAAGCGAACCGCCTCTCTTACCTGTGCGCGCAGCACCGGTTTATAAAGATCCTCCAGTGGGAGAAAACAGTGCGTGGCGGAAGAAGTAATGATTTCTAGTTTACCCAGATCCTGGAATTTTTTGAAAGCCAGCGCTATGTTACGCTGGTATTTACCTTCATAAAGCCCGCGCGACTCAATGAACATTTGATTGTACATGCGCGCCAAGTTATTGAAATGCGGTTCAAAGCGTGTGCGTTCAATTTCGCGATACGAAAGCTCAATCAAATTATCCAGGTGCTTTAAATATCTTTCCTGTAAAAGCGGATCAATGAACATCGAAAGCAGGGTCGGACTGATGGAAAGGGTCAGGCGGAAATCAACGCCATCATTAACCAGTTTCTCAAAAACTTTTAATAAGGGGATATAGGTTTCGGTCAGCGCTTCGAAGAGCCAATCTTCTTCCAGAAAGTCTTCATATTCAGGATGGCGAACATATGGCAGGTGCGCATGTAAAACCAGCGCCAGGTAGCCCTTTTCCATTTAACTTACTTCGTATCCCTTTCCACCGATATCGTAATTTTAAGTTTTTCTTTACCATCATCACGTATCCCTTCGATCGGGATAATTTGTTTACCGTCCGGCAGGGCATAACGCAGGGAAAAGGTGCCATCCGAACGAAGATTAATTTTTCGCCCCTGTACCAGAACGCTGGCGGTGGGTTCAGTCGCGCCGTAGATAATCAGCTCTGCATTCGCTACCAGCCAGAAAGGACGCTCCCCGATTCCCTTACCCATGGGACTGGAAATGGAAGAAACCCAGCCCGAACCGGATTCAAGTTCAAAGCGTTTCTTAAACAACTCCTGGATTTCCAGTGAACCGCGACCAATGCCAAAACCACCGGAGAGAGCGTAAATTTTCTCCCAGTCGGGAATCATCCATTCTTCATCGATCATGTCCGACATTTTATCCAGCGGGGTGGTTACTACGTTGGAACGGGCCACCGCAATAAATCTTCCATCTCTGGTCTTGTATCCGATATCGACGCAATAAGAACAGTTGGGAGCCGGGACACGAATATACCAGTTAAGAGCACCCCCCGCCACCTCGATGTCAAAATATTGCCAGTTTTTAGTGTCATAGACGCGCAGCGTCTCACGGGAGGAGTTAAATTCCTCATCTCCTATCTTCTGCCGGACTTCGTCTTTTTTCTGCTGACTAACTTCCCAATAAGTAAAAACCCAATGCGGGTCACGCACCAGCAAGACAATCTTGGTATCGTTATAGGTTTGAGGAAAAACAAATTCTTCTGAACGGCTTTCAAAAGTTTGAACACTGGGCCCAATATAATATTTACTCTCTTCTACTACCTCTCCCATCGTTTCTTTTTCCGGCTCAGCGGAGGGGGGTACCGTTTCTTTTACGCTCCGGGGTCGCCTGACAATCCGGGCCAGAAAAGACAGGTGTTTTTTGCCTTCCTTTTCTTCCTTCTTCTTGGGGGGGGCTTTCTTTTTCGGCTTTTCTTCCGCCTTATCCTTGGAGGTCTTCTTTTTCCTGATCAATATCATTTATTCCACCTCTCTCTAAAAATTAATAAAACAAAAGGGCAAAATTATTCTTCAATGAGCAATGTAATTCTGACCTTCCATTTACCCAGAGGATCCAAAACAATTTTCCAACTGGGAACTATCACCGAATTCTGAAAAGTTTTCTCAAATCCGCCTTCGGATTGAGAAACGGTTTCAATCGGAAAACGCCAAAGTCGAGCAGTTTTTTCCCAGCGCAATGATAGCGCGAATCGATTCCAGTTGTCAACCATTTTTATGCTGAAGACACCCTCTTCTTCTCCTCGACTAACCAGTGTCTTATCTGCAAGTTGTTTTCCCTCAATTTCATAATAGCGATCATCGGCTTTGGGTGCCAGCAGAGAAAAGCTAAATTCGGGGGCAAACCACAAACTTTTTTTATGTTGTCCTAGATTATTTATCTCATATTCAATACTGATCACCGACTGGTTGGCGAATAAGGTGAGGTTTTTATCCACCCGTATAGGGCTTCCCCCTACCCGGCCTTCACGGTAAAGTCGCAAGTTCAACTCCCGGGCCGATTTTTTTGGGAAATACTGATAATTCCCCAAGACAAAATCTCCTTCTTCCTGGTAGGCAACGGTTGAAAATTTTTCCAGGGTCGTATCTTCCGCCAGAAAATGATCGAGCAGGGAAATGCGACGATGCCAATCATAGACCAGCGCTTTCTCCAGACCCTGTTCCTTAACCCGGACCACATCATGAATGCTCTTGGTCTGTTCAGCAAAATTGAAATTGCCTTGCAGCACAGCGTTTTTAATCTTTTCATGATAAACTTCCGGTCGACGCGCTAAGGTATCAATTAAATTGAAGCATTTAGGCTTATAATCAAGCTCATAAAGTCCTCCGCCCTCATCCGGGTCAATAAAGAGGCTTAAATAATCATTGGTTAAGACGATTTCGTCACGCCCGTCTTTGTCCAAATCCGACACCGAAAGTTCCACATACCCCTTTTTGCCCTTGTGCTGGAGATCAATCTCCCGCTCCGCGGCAATCAAATGATGATAAACGGCGTTGCGTAAATAATTGAGATAGAGTCCGCCAAATACTCCGTGCCAGTAGGCACAGTTACACTGCCCTTTATACAGTTCTCTTTCCGCCTTTTCCAGATCCAGCCCCTTCTTACCCTCACCCCCCAACCCCTTTCCCTTTTTCAGGGTCTGAATTTTTTTACTAACCTGCAGCATACGCTTATGCATATTATTAGCCTCGGGGTATTTAACAAAGAAATTTCTGAAATACCCCCCCTTGAAAAATTGCTGGAAATCCTCATAGCGATTCGAGTTTTTAAGCTCCTGCAGCAATTTTTCATATTTCATCCCGGCGTCATAGGGCAGCGCCCACTCCATCATTTCCGCATAAGAAGCGGTCGGCATATACACCCGGCCCAGGGACGGATATTGATCAAGGTATTCAGAGAAAGTCATAAATTCTATCCAGGAACAATTTTCTTCAAGCATACTAAATAATCTTTCCAGATATTTCTCTTCATAGACCCACTGATAGGTTTCGGGCCACACGCCAAATTTTTCTCCGTCATCCGCCATGATCGCCGCCGTTCCCTCACTCCCCAAATCGGCCAGGCTCCTTAAATAGTTTATGGTTTCCTCGGGCAACTTGAAGGGGATCAGGTAACGTAATCTTTTGCTGATGGGGAAGACCTTGAGGGTTTCTCCCTCATGTTCGGTGATGTAATAGCCATAAAGTTTTTCCGGGAGAATACCAGCAGCTATAAAATGGGAATCATCCACCGTTAAGTATTCGATCCCGGCCTTGGATAAAGCCTGAGGTAAGTGTGGTTCCCAGATTCTTTCCGTCAGCCACAGGCCCCGAGCCGAGTATTTTAATTTGCTCTGTACGAATTCCTTCTGTAGATTAATTTGACCGATTTGATCTACCTCGGGGATGATCGGCAAAATTGGCTCATAATAACCCCCAACCATGATTTCAATCTGGTGACGATTGATCAGTTTGGTCAGATAATCAAAATATTCCGGTCTTTTTTCCAAAAACCAATCATACAATACTCCGCTATAATGAACAGCACATTTGATCTTGGGGTGGCGTTCCAGCACCTGCAAAAAAGGCAGATAAGATTTCTGGTAGGCTTCTTCAAAAATATGCTCAAAATTACCTACCGGCTGATGGCAGTGAATCCCGAATAAAAAATTTACTTTTCCCATCTTTGTCTCCTTAGACAAACCATTGCTCTGACTCATAATCTTCATTGGGTACGGTCACCACAATGCCGCGGCCGGTTGGCCAGCGTTCGATCTCGCTGCCTTTACGATAGACCACTACCACAAATTCTACCTGGCTGGAAGGTTTCGCTTCAAGGCAAGCGAAGGGGATGCCAATTTCCAGAATATTATCTATTCCGAAAGATTCCAGGGATTGGACAAATTGCCATTTATTCTTATTTTCCAGCCGATAAAGATTGAAAACATAGCAATTCTTTTCAAAATCAAAGGCGATTTCCGCCTTCATCTCCACCGGGGCATAAAAGATGATCCCGTAGGAAAAATATTTCATCTCCTCCAGGGACAGATCAAAATTAAAGCCCAGCCGCAAAAAGAGATTTTTCATATTGAACCCGTAATAAATCTCATCCAGGACGGTGATGGTGGTCTGGTGCATAGCGCCGCTGGCACCTGAAATATTAAGATATCCGGCGGAGAGCCATTCGTAATAATTAGTGACTTTTCCGTCGAGCACCGGATTGATCAGATAAACCGGTTCCCGTATCGGTCGGATAAACCGGATGCGTTTGATGGGGATATCCAGATCGGCGGGCGGTATTTCATTAACCAGGGAATAGACATTCTTCAAGTGCTTCCGGAAAAGCGCGTCAAATATTTCATCATTATCTGAGGAGTGGTCATCACCGTACCACCAGCACCAGTCTGAACCCTCGGCGATAAAGATCTCTTGCCAGGCCAAGGGATCATTAGCGTTTTTGCGCTCTAACATGGCGCGGGCATCGCTCAAATAATCCCAGGCGATATTATCTTCTTCATGACCGATCCAGATGCGAAAATTATTATTAATCCATGAGCCCGGGAAAAGACGATTGAGTTTTTTCCCCGGCGGATTTTCTGCCAGGTAATCGGAAATGCGTGTGGTTTTATATTCAGGGGAACTGCAGAGGAATTTATAAAATGCCTCGAGAAAGGGTTTGCCGCCGCCGCTGTAATATTCCCAGGCGTTTTCTCCATCAAGAATAACGCTGACCAGGTGGTTTTTTTGATTATCCGGCAAACTTAACCGGATATTCTTCAAATGGGAATTAAAATCGGCGATCGCATCTTCGATGCGAAAGCGATAATAGACAAACCCAATCTGATCCGAGAGGAAATGGTTACGAAAAATGGCGGTTACCTCGCAGCCTTCTTTTTCAATCCGGTAAGGCTGATAGAGATCCTCCGCCGTCATGGTCCTGTTTCTCTGTTCAACTTTCTGGATAGACCGTTCTAAAATACCCTCATCGGTTGCAATCCACTGGATGCCGGCCTTGGCCATCAACGGAATGATGCTCTCTGAAACGGAACCCTCCGAGGGCCACATCCCCTGCGGTTTTTTCCCAAAACGTTCAGCATAAAACTTGCTCGCATCCTCAATCTGCCGGAGGGCGTCTTCCGGATGCTGAAAGCGCGTCCGGGGCAGTTTAATCTGAGAAAAAGAATCTTTTGCCACCTCCGAGTCGCATAATAAAGGCAGGATGGGATGATAAAAAGGGGTGGTGCTGATCTCAATCTGTCCGCGTTCTTCCAGCTGCCGGTATTTTGGAATAATCAGCTTCATTATCTCCCACTGTTTGTCGATCACCGCCGTTTTGTCTTCCTGATCGAAGTATTTTCCCTTTTTAATTAATTCTTTTATGACCGGATCTTCGTTCTTATAGATAAAACCAAACCAGGCCAGGTTGAACCAAACCTGGAGATCCATGATTTCCTGTGAGGAAAAATGGGAAGCCACCTCTTCCAGCTCGTCTTTTGAAATAAAGCGGCCGCGCTTGAGCAGGAGGTCGTAGTAACGGGGATAGGGTTTTATCATATTATCCCAGTTGGCCATAAAGAAATTCCTTAAGATATAAATCCGGTCCTCCAGGGACATATCTTTGGGATCTCTCTTGGTTAAATCCAGACACTTTTCTTTGATCGTATCCTTATGATTGATGTAATCTTCAATTTGCAGCAGCAGCGATGGCACCAGATTAAAATTAATCTTTACTTCTGGGAATTTATCCAGAATCGCCACCATATCATAGTAATCTTTTATCGCGTGCAATCTTACCCAGGGCAACACATATTCCTGGGTAATGAGGTCTTTATAAAAGGGCTGATGCATGTGCCATAAAAGCACAATCGAGAGAGGAGAATTGGTCATAGTTGGGGATTATATCACAGATTCAATTCCAATTAAATTATCATCTCAACTAGCCAGCATATTGGCGAGTTGCAGCTGTTTAAGATCTACTTTCTTAACCGTCCGATAAATTTGAGCGATCTGCCTGACCTTTATTTTTTCTGAAACTACACCGATCATGTAGCCGGATTTTCCCTTGAGGAGTGCCTCCACCGCCGCCGCTCCTAATTTACAGGCTAGCCCACGGCTCAGTGCGGTAGGGGTTCCACCCCGCTGCACGTGGCCAAGAATGGTGATGCGCACCTCGATATTCAATTTCTGCTGCAGCTCTTTTGCCAGAGCATAGACGTCCCCCGCTCCTTCCGCTACCACAAAGATAAAACTCTCTTTACCCCGCTCCTGGCCAACCCTTACTTCACGCACCAGCTTATCTGTATTGTATTTGATCTCAGGAATCAGAATCGCTTCCGCTCCCGCTGCCAGTCCCACATCCAGCGCGATAAAGCCTTTTTCCCTTCCCATCACTTCCACCAGGAACAATCGCTCGTGGGAGGTGGCGGTGTCTCTGATTTTATCGATGGCATCCAGGGCGGTATTGACCGCGGTATCAAAGCCGATCGTAAAATCCGTACCTGGGATATCGTTATCAATCGTAGCCGGTATAAAATTTGCCGGCACACCGAAGCGTTGACTAAAACTATGCGCCGCATGCATCGATCCGTCGCCCCCAACTACAATCAGCGCGTCGATGGAGCGTGATCTTAGCTCCTTATATCCCTTTTCCATATTTTTCTTGTCTCTGAATTCCGGACAACGGCGCGTATGGAGAATCGTACCGCCTTTATTAATAATTCCGCTGACCGACTTCGGTCCCATCTCGATGATCAAGCCATTGATTAAACCGAACCAACCTTTTTCAATCCCCCAGACTTTTAGGCCGTGATAGATCGCGGTTCTAACCACAGAACGAATAGCGGTATTCATTCCCGGAGCATCCCCTCCCGGCGTCACCACCGCGATTGATTTAAGCAATTTCGGTTTCGTCACTTTTTCACCAATAAATTCAAAAACTTGGGCAGCAGTTTAATAGCATAGGTTTTCTCTCTGACCACTTCCCCATCTATATGTGCCGCCAGAGGGACTTCGGAAAATACCGAGATTTCAGTTGCCCGAAACATAGTAGCGAACGATAAATTGACATGCTCTCCCTTAGGAACTTTGGGGATACTCCAGAGTACGCTCAACCTTCCCGGATATTTAGATAGGCAAATATCCAATAAACCGTCATCCAATTCAGCCTGCGGAGTAAGCTTGAATCCCCCTCCACTATACCTCCCATTCCCGATCGTGAGTAATAAAATATCGGCTTCCAGGCTTACACCATTTATTTTTATTTTAACATGCTTGGGCTGGTAGAAAAATAAAACCGGGAGAATCTGGATCAGATAGGCATAAAACCCGTGGATAAATGCCGGCGTTTTCGCTTTCCTCTCCGCCACTTCACCGTCAAAACCGATCCCCACCATGTTTAAGAAATACTTGCCATTCACCAACCCCACATCGATCTTTTTGGTAAAGCCATCGGCGACAACCTGACAGGCGGCTTCTAGATTATTAATCGAGAGCCCGAGCATCTTGACAAAATCATTACCCACCCCACAGGGAATAATCCCAAAATTCACCTGACTGCCTGCCAAACCATTTAAGACTTCATGCGCCGTTCCATCTCCCCCTACGGCTACGATGGTTTTAAAACCTTGTTCTACTGCTCTTTTTGAAAAAAGAGTGGCCTCCCCAGCCCCAGTGGTTCGTTCCATCTCGAACGGGATCTTTCTTTCTTGGAAAAATTTGTTGATACGCGGCCAGTAGACTTTCTCCGCCTTACCATTAATCGCAGCTGGGTTGAGAATTAATTTAATCGCCATTATCTGCGATTATAACACGGCGCCAATTTTGCATGCAAATCATTCATAATTTCCATACTGATAGGGAACCGGAGTGCGGATCTCTTTACCCAGGAAACGTCGCAGATTAAGATAGATATATTTAACGGTTAATTTCAGCCGGCCTTCTTTTTCAAAACGGCGAACCGAAACACCAATGCTGGGACTGATCACCCCAAACCTTCCGTATTTCGCAGCCCGATAAACATAATCAGCATCTTCGCCAAAAGTAATGCCCTCATCAAAACCATTAATCCGATTATGAATGGCTCGCGTACTAAAAATACAAAATCCGTGGGCAAGCGGCTTAACTTTTTGCATTAGATTAATTATCAAATCCGCTATCAAATAGAGCGTTTTGTCCAAATAATGGCGTGAAAGCGGATGGACGTGACAGGTGGCGACTTCTAATTTCCTCTTCGAAATCTCCTGAAGACTCTGCGCTAAAAAATCATCCGGTAATATCACATCTGCATCCAGAAAGAGCAAATGTTCTCCATTCGCAACCCTGACCCCGGCGTTCCTGCCTTCGGCCTGGTTGCCCCCCTTCACCATTAAGCATTTTGCTTCCCTGGCGCGGGCTAGCGTTTGATCGTGCGATCCGCCATCCGCCACAATCACTTCACACGCATAATTCTGTTTGCGGATAGATTCCAGCAGCCGTGGGAGAAATTTTTCTTCATTTAAAACGGGGATGATAATTGATAACATAAATAAAAAATAATTATATTCTCATGTCATAAATACGATAAATTTTATAGGGTTTTGTGCTAAAGGCTTCAGCCGCTTTCCTGGTTAAATTATTCTGCTCCAGGATCATGGAAGCCTCAACCCACTTATAGCCCAATTTGTATCCAGCTTTATGGGCTGCGACATACATCAGCGCCTCCACTCCCATTTTACGGTATTCTTCCAAAACGCCCATGATAAGCAAACGCGCCGTTTTAATTTTCCTGGCATAGTAAAGGGCCTTTATCCAACCAAAAGGCAATAAGCGGCCATTCAGATGTTTTAGCACCTCATTAAAATTAGGAACCGCAACTAATATTCCCACTGGTTTTCCTTCCACCTCAGCAATATAAGCTAGCTCTGGTACGGCCAAAGGCTTAAGTCGTTTCGCCAGCGCTTTCATTTCGTCATCGGTAAACGGCTCATGCCCCCAATTTTTGCTCCAGGCCGCATTGAATACTTCTTTTATTTTCTGAACCTCCTGATCAAATTTTTCCATTTGCATGTGACGCACTTTTACCTGAGGATAGTTTTCGGCTGAGTATTTGGCTGCGATCATGGCCGTTTTGGGAGGTTCTGGTAAAACTTCACCCAGATAAGCATACCAATCTACTGATTTTACTAAACCGAATCTATTAAAATATTGTGGATAGTATGGCGGATTATGGGTCATCATCACATAAGGCGGTGAATCAAATCCGCTAATCAACGTTCCGCATTCTTCGTAGACGGTGGGATTCATTGGTCCGCGCATAATTTCCATCCCATTTTCACGCAAATACATTTTGACCGCGCTCAAAAGCAGCTCCGCCACTTCGTAGTTATTAAAACATTCAAAAAACCCAAAGAAGCCGACTTTTTCTTTGTGAAGCTGGATGTGGTTTTGATCAATAATCGCCGCGATCCTGCCCATTACCTTTCTTTTTTTCTTTACCAGGAACAACTTCAATTCCGCGTGTTTCCAAAAAGGGTTTTTCTTGGTGCTTAAAACAAATTCCACATCGGAGATTAAAGGTGGCACCCAGGCAGGATCTTTGCGATAGATTTTCCAGGGAAGCCTAACAAAATCTCTGAAGTCTCTTCGGTTCTTAACAATTTTAATTTCCATAGCTTCCTCCCGCTAATTTTTGCAATAATAACACATATTTAATTTTACAAACAGTGAAATATTGTATAAAATGTTCTGAGAAAGAAAGGGGTATTTATAATGAGCGGATTCGAATTACCAAACGGTTTGATAAAAAAAAATAAACTTGCTCCTCACCTCCCCCTTAAATTTGATTATCGCCGATTCGGTCAATACGGCGGTCCCCATATTACCGAGCTGAGAGAATTTCAAACGGCGGCCAACCAGGTGGTTGATTTACAGGCACGGCTGCTGGAAGGAAAAGCGGCCTCACTCAAAGATAAGGAAACGGTAATGACGGGATGGAAAACGGAGCGCCCCTTCGCCTCCGCGGCTGAGCTTGGAGCCATCCAAAATGCCGCAGAAAAATTATCCGCGGAAATTGATGATTTCTGGTCGATTGGGATTGGCGGCTCTTTCCTGGGGATCAAAGCTACGATCGAAGCCGTCCGCGGGAGCCTGGAGTTATTTAATCTTCTTTTCCCGGAACAGCGAGGTGGGACACCCCGCATTTTCTTTCTCGGCAACAATATGGATCCGGCTTACACCGCCCGCGTGCTGGAAATCATGGCGGGACAAAGGGTTGGAGGAAATGTTATCTCTAAATCGGGAGAGACGGTAGAACCGGCGATTGCTTTCGCCCTTATTCAAAAAAGTATGGAAAAGAGTTTTTCGCCACAAGAAGCCGTGAAAAGGATCGTCGCCATAACTGATAAGGCTAAGGGATCACTAAGAAAATTAGCTAATGAAAAAGGGTATATTTCCTTTGGAGTGCCGGACAATGTTGGGGGAAGGTTTTCCGTCACCAGTCCGGTGGGCTTATTTGCTTTAGCCGTCGCCGGTGTAGATATTAAAGAGTTCATCGCCGGGGCAAAATGGGCGGAAGAACAGGTAAGAAATCAACCTTTCGAGAACAATATTTCTATGCTTAGAGCCGTCATGCGTTACGTCGCGCATAAATACTGGGGCAAGAAGATTGAGCTGGCTTCGACCGGTGTTTTTGATTTACGCAGCACGACGGCCTGGATGGAACAGCTCGGACCGGAAAGTGAAGGTAAAAATGGAGAGGGGTTATGGATCGCGCCAGAATACTATACAGAAAAGGCGCATGCTAACGGCCAGATGATCCAGCAGGGAGAAAGGCTTTTTATTGAAACCTTTCTCATGTTGGAAAATCCGGGGGTAGATGTGGTTATCCCGGGTAAAGGCACACCGGTTGAATATCTGGACGGAAAAAGTTTACATTTTGCCAATTCTGCTTTCATCGAAGGGTTGCGGGATGCTCACTATGAAGGCGGGGTCCCCACCATGAGTTATATATTGCCTCAGCTGGACGCCTTTACCCTGGGGATGTTCTTCCAATACGAAATGAACGCCATCGCTCTCAGTGGATTGCTCCTGGGACAAAATCCTTTTATTCAACCGGGCGTTCAGCAGTATAAAGAAGTGGCAAATATCCGCAGTGGAAAACCGGGAACGGAAGAAAAAGCCAGAGCCATGCAAGCCGCTGAAAACAAACTGAATCCAAAATTTTTAATTTAAATAGGTTTCTACCGGCACAATTTGCAGCTTATGCGCCAAGATCTCTTTAGTGTGCTGCTTTAAATAAGAAATCAAAACCCGGTCCCCTTGCGGCTCATTTCCATTCCCATGCACTAAAACAATTGATCCGCCTTTTACTTTTTGGCCCTTGGCCAGCCAGGCGTCCGCTCCCAGGGCAACAAATCCGAGATGATTAAGTTCGTTCAATCTCTCCGCATTGTACCTCAATCCGGGGAAGCGAAAAAAGCGCGAGGCTTTTAACCTGTGTTTGTGGAAAAGATCGAGAGTGCTAACAACTTCACGAGTAAAATTAATTTTCGGGTTGTCACAGAAATCATCTTCTACCGGATGGGAATAACTATGATTAATCCAGGTTACATCCAAATACATTCTCTCTATTTTCGCTAATTCTTTCTCGTGTTTGGTAATCCATTTGCCGGATAAAGCGATGGCAACCGGCAAAGGCTTGTGTAACTTTCTCCCTAATCTCACTAAGTAAGCATAAAGTTCATTGTTCATCTTGTTGGTTGAGGGACACATATCAATCGTAATCGCGATATCTTTCTGATATTTAGGGTTATCGGATCGATTGATAACCTGCGGCTCCTGAGAAAGCGCGGTTGAAACCAGGGATGAAACAAAGATAAACAATAACAGATAAATGCGCATAACTATTTGCTGATTAATTTGTTAAATTCCGCCTCTGAGATTATCTTAACTCCCAACTTCTTCGCCTTCTCATACTTTGATCCCGGGTCGGTCCCGGCCACCACAAAGTCGGTTTCCTTTGAGACCGAGGAACTGGCGCGACCGCCAAGCTTACGGACCAACGCTTCCGCATCGGGTCGAGTAGACTTTTCCATGCCGCCAGTGAAAACAAAAACTTTACCGGCTAGCGGACGGGGCCCCTTTACCGCTTCTCCCTTAACCCTGACCCCTGCCTTTTTCAATTTTTCGATGAGGCGCTGGTTCTCTTTTTGTTTAAAAAAATTAACCGTCGATTCCGCCACCTTGGGTCCGATCTCATGAATCTGGGACAATTCTTCTTCTTTGGCGACGCACAGCTTATCGATATCGGAATAATTTTCCGCTAGAAGCTGAGCCGTTCTCCGGCCAATCATTCTTATTCCCAGCGCAAAAATCAATCTATCAAAAGGCCGGTCTAAACTGGCTTTAATCGAATCAACTACATTTTGGGCGGATTTGTCCGCCATCCTCTCCAGCTTCATCACATCTTCCTTGGTCAGGGAGTAAAGGTCAGCCGCATCTTTGACGTATCCTTTTTCAACCAGTTGATAAACCAGCGCCGGTCCGACATGCTCCATATCCATCGCTTCACGGGTGGTAAAGTGGGTTATCCTCCCCATGACCTGGGCCGGGCAGGAAAAATTGATGCAGCGTGCGATCGCTTCGCCTTCCGGTCGGTAAACTTTAGCCCCGCAAACCGGACAGGTCTTGGGCATATGGAATTCTTTTTCGTGGCCGGTGCGTTTGCTTTTAATTACCTCAACCACTTCCGGAATTACTTCCCCCGCCCTTTGCACTTTAACATGGTCCTTGATCTTGATTCCCTTCCGTCTAATTTCATCTTCATTGTGTAGGGTGGCTCTTTTAACTACCACTCCCGCCAGGTGCACCGGTTTCAGGTACGCAACTGGTGTGAGAGCACCGGTTCTACCAACCTGTACCTGAATGTCTTCGATAATACTTTCGGCCTGCATGGGCGGATATTTGAAAGCAGCCGCCCAGCGCGGAGCTCTGGCAGTAAAACCAAGTTTCTTCTGGCTGGACAGATCATTAACCTTAACCACAATGCCGTCGATCTCATAAGCTAGCTTTTCCCGTTTACGCTCCCACTCATTAATATATTTTTGGACTTCAGCGATGCCCTGGCAAATGCTGATATTGGGATTAATTTTAAATCCTGAATCTTTTAGATATTCTAAGGTTTCGAAATGGGTTTTCATCTTCGCTACTTCACCATAATAAACAAAGATATCCAACGGTCGGCTGGCGGTGATTTTGGGATCAAGCTGCCGGATGGAACCTGCCGCCGCGTTGCGTGGATTAGCAAAAAGGGGTACCTCTTTCTCTTTTCGTTCCTCGTTGATCCTAACAAATTCAGCATAGGGGAGATAAACCTCACCCCGCACCTCTAGATCGATGGCTTCTTTTAAGACCAGAGGGATCGCCTTAACTGTCCTGAGGTTATGCGTGATATCCTCACCGTGAATCCCGTCTCCCCGGGTTGATCCAATATTAAATTTCCCTTTTTTATAGATCAACGAAACAGCCAGACCATCAATTTTAAGTTCGGTAACATATTCAATTTTTTCTTTCCCCAGCCCCTCCCGCACCCGACGGTCAAAATCCAGCAACTCCTCTTCACTCATGACATTATCTAACGAAAGCAGCGGTGTCTTATGCGTAACGGTATTAAAGGCCTTTAAAGGTTCTCCTCCTACCCGTTGCGTGGGTGAATCCATGGTTACCAATTCCGGGAATTGCTGCTCCAGATCCATCAATTCCCGAAACAGTTTATCGTATGCCTGATCCGATATTTCTGGTTTATCTAAAACATAATAGCGGTAATCGTGGTGATGAATCTCATCGCGCAGTTTTTCGATCTTTCTCTTAGCTTGCTCTTGGTTCAACCTTCAAATCCTCCACCGGAATGATAATCGACGGTAATTGACCAAGCCCAGCCAGGGTGATGATTGTTTCCATCTTTACGGCCTGGCTGATATGGAAGGGATGGGCATAGACCCGTTCTAATTGAGAGAGATGCGCTCCACAACCTAAATCGTCACCTATGTCCTGAACCAGCTGGCGGATATAAGTCCCCTTTGAACACTTTACGTAAAAAGAAATTCGCCTTTCCGTAGCGATACTCTGATCGTCATTAGTAATCTGGAGCTCGTAGATTTTTACTTTTCGCGGTTCACGTTTGACTACGATCCCCTTGCGCGCTAGTTCATACAACCGCTTCCCATTGACCTTAACCGCTGAAAACATGGGCGGGATCTGTTCTATGTCACCCTTATATTTATTAAATATTTCTTCGATCTTTTCTCCGGATACCCTGATCTCCGGATTCCCTGATACCCTTTTTCCGTCAGCATCCCCCGTGTCCGTTTTGATCCCCAACACCATTTCACCCGCGTAGGCCTTGTCACCTTCTATAAAATAGCTGACCGATTTGGTAGCCGAGCCGAGAAAGACGGGCAGGACGCCGGTGGCCATCGGATCCAACGTCCCGGAGTGGCCAACTTTTTTCACACCAGAAAGGTTGCGGATTTTTGCTACCACATCAAATGAGGTCCAGGTTTTGGGTTTGTTTACAATAATGATCCCGTTCATTTAAACTAAATATTTAAGCGCTTCAATGTATTTGACCGCTTCCATCACAACTCTATTTATTACTTCGGAAAGATCTCCGGCCACGATCGCCCCGGCCGCTTTCGCATGTCCCCCGCCCCCAAACCGCGTGGCAATTTCCCCCACATTCACCTTGTGTTTCGCACGAAAGTTTATTTTTATCTTGTCTTTGTCTTCCCGGAAAAGGATCGCCACCTCCACCCCGTCGATCGAACGGATCAAGTCCACCAAACCGATCAGATCTTCCCCCTTGGCGCCGGTTTCCCTCATCATCGTATGACTGATGGCCGACCAGGCAACCTTCCCCTCTGCTGAAAAATCCAGTTGCGCCAGAGCTTTGGCCAAGATCTTCAAAGAAGCCAGGCTCTTGGTATCATAAATCCGCGTGGTGATCTCATGCGTTTTCACCCCGGCTTTCAGCAGCTCAGCGGCCACCAGAAAAGTTGAGACACTGGTATTTTCATAACGAAAATTTCCGGTGTCCGTAATCATGGCGGTATAAATATTTTCCGCCATTTCTCGATTCAATTTGACTTTAAAATACTTACATAGTTTATAAATTTGCTCGGCCACCGAAGAGATCTTTTCAACATAGTTAATATCGCCATACTGGCTGTTATCCGGGTGATGATCGATATTAATGATCAGGGAGGCGCTCTCTCGCAGGTTTATTTTATTTCCGATGCGGTCCAGATCAGAAGCGTCAACCGCCACCGCCAGATCAAAATGAGCGCCAAGCGGGAGTTCATGTTTAATGCGGTTTGCCCAAGGTAGAAAACGGTAAATGGCAGGAACGCCATCAGCGGAGTAAAGGGTAACGTTTAAACCCAGTTGATTAAGGAGCATGCCAGAGGCAATCGCCGACCCAATCGTATCCCCGTCCGGGTCAATGTGAGCGACAATCAGAGCGGTTTTAGCGCTTTTTACTGCTTTTCTTATTTTTTCGAACAGGCCGTTCTTCATGCTCGGTATGTAATTGAGAAATTATGCCCAGAATCCGACTCCCTCTTTCAATCGAATCGTCCCGGGCAAAACGAATTTCGGGCATAATGCGCAAATTCAGCGTCGCCGCCAGCTGCGAGCGAATGAATCCCTTGGCCGAGGAAAAAGCTTCCATCGTTTCTTTTTTTTTCTGTTCATCACCCAGGATGCTCAAGTAAATGGAAGCGTTCTTGAGATCGGGGGAAAGATCAACTTCCGTGACACTCACAAAGCCGATCCGCGGGTCGGCTACCCTTTCACGGATAATCTCGCTGACATCCTGTTTTATCCGTTCGGCCACCCGCTCCACCCTGGTCATTATATTCTGCCTTTTTCTCTCATCTCGTAAGCTTCAATGATGTCGCCTACCTTAAAATCGGTATAACCGGTGATAGAAATGCCGCATTCGAAATTTTGCTCTACCATTTTCACATCTTCCTTAAAGCGCTTAAGTGATTCCAGTTTTCCGTCGTAGATCTTTTGTTTATCCCTGAAAATGCGGATGCGGTTACCGCGGGTCATCTTGCCATCGTTCACAAAACAGCCGGCAATCACGCCCACTTTTGAATAATGAAAGAGTTGCCGCACTTCGGCATGCCCGACGATCACTTCTTCATAGACCGGTTCCAACATACCCTCCATCGCCAGCTTAACATCATCAATCAACTTGTAAATAATATTATAGCCTCGGATCTCGATCCCTTCGTCCGCGGCCAGCGTTTCGGCATTACCCGAAGTTCCGACATTGAAGCAAATAATGATAGCATTGGAAGCTTTTGCCAGCATGATGTCTGATTCGTTAACCGAACCCACTCCCATATGAATAATATTTACCCGAATATTCCCTACCGCCAGATTCTGGATAGATTTGACAATGGCTTCAATTGAACCATTGACATCCGCTTTGACCACCAGGCACAACTCTCTGGCCTCACCCTCTTTAACTTCCTTGGAGAAATCTTCGAGAGAAAGGGCCTTGTTTCGCGTCTTGCGGACCTGCATTTCTTTCCTTTTTTCCGCGCGCAGGCGCGCTTCCTTTTCTGAAGGCATAACTTCCAGCATATCGCCGGCATTGGGGACTTCCAGGCTGCCTAAAACCTCCACCGGAGTGGAGGGTCCGGCTTTATCCAGTCGCGCACCGGTTTCAGTCATCAAGGCCCGGATTTTGCCATAGGTCGAACCAATCGTAAAAACGTCACCCACCCTCAGCGTCCCATTTTTAACCAGCACGGTAGCTACCGGCCCGCGTCCTTTTTCTAATTTTGATTCAACCACGACCGCGCTACCGTTAGCTTCGGGATCGGCCTTCAATTCCTGGATCTCCGCCACCAGCAAGATCATTTCTAGCAATTCATTGATACCGGTCAATTGCTTGGCGGAGGTAGGAACAATAACCGTCTTACCGCCCCAATCTTCGGGAATTAAACCTAAATCCGATAGCTGTTGTTTAACCCGATCCGGGTTAACGCCCGGCTTATCTATTTTATTCATAGCAACGATGATAGGAACCCCGGCAGCCTTAGCATGGTCAACCGCTTCTATGGTTTGCGGCATGACGCCATCATCGGCTGCTACTACCAGAACGGCAATATCGGTAACCTTAGCCCCACGGGCGCGTAAAGCGGTAAAAGCTTCGTGACCAGGGGTATCGAGGAAGGTAACTTTTTTCCCATTGACAACGACCTGATAAGCGCCGATATGTTGGGTGATACCCCCGGCTTCCCCCTCGGCTACTTTGGTCTTACGAATCGCATCTAATAATTTTGTCTTTCCATGATCCACATGGCCCATGATGGTGACGACCGGAGGCCGCAGCACCAGCTTTCCGCCAGCTTCCTTCTTTGCCGTAAACGCTTCCACATAGGCGGATTTAATTTTAATTGCTACTTCTTTTCCCTGGGCCAGAACGATATCGCGCGCCAGCTCTGCCCCAATTCTCTGGTTGATGGTTGCCATCACACCTTTTTTCATCAGCTCTTTGATAATATCAGAAGATTTGATCTCGGCTTTCTCTGCCAGTTCTTTTACCGAAATGTCGACCGTTTCAATTACCGGGATTGATTTAACCGGAGCTTTAGGTATGGGTGGCACAGGTTTCGGAATAACTGGAGCGACCGGAGCGGGAGCGGGAGCGGGAGTGGGTTTTGGCCGGGTTAACTCCTTAATTACCTGCGCCGATTCTTCATCAATCGAAGAGGCGGCAGTTTTTACTTGAACCCCCAGGTCTGAAAGCATCTTTATTATTTCTTTGGTGGTTAATTTAAGTTCTTTGGCTAAATCGCCGACTTTTACTTTGGCCATTATTCTTTTGGTACTTCTCCTTCTTCTTTTTTCTTCTTAACTCTAGCCCGTTTCTTGGGTTTTTCTTTCTCTTCGGTTGTTTCGGGTGCCTTTTCTTTCCCTTCTGTTGTTTCAAGGACTTTTTCTTTCGTTTCTGTTTCGGTCTTAGGCTTACTTGCTTCAGCGTGTTTCTTTTGCTCTTCCTCTTCTGAGAAGATATCGATCTTCCATCCGGTAATTTTAACTGCCAATCGAACATTGATTCCCTCTTTGCCAATAGCCAAAGAGAGTTCTTTTTCAGGTACATAAACCTTGGCTGATTTTTCCGCCTCGTTAATTCCAACCCGAGCGACCTTGGCCGGACTTAGAGCATGGGTGATGAAAACCGCCGGGTTTTCGCTCCATTCCATGATATCTACCCTTTCCGGGCCCATTTCTCTTACAATATTTTGGATTCTTTGTCCCATGTGGCCGACACAGGTCCCCACCGCCCCAATTTTTTTATCGTGTGAAAAAACCGCCACCTTGGTCCGCTTACCCGGTTCTCTGGCAATCGCTTTAATCTCTAAAATCCCCTCTTTTATTTCAGGGACTTCCAGTTCAAATAATTTCTTGACCAAGCCGGGATGGGCGCGTGAAATGGCCACAAACGGCCCTTTGGGTGTTTTTCTGGTTTCAACCAGATAGAGTTTGACGTGGTCTTTTTCGCGTAAAGTTTCGCCAGGAATGGTTTCAGCAAAGGGTAAAACGGTTTCAACCTTGCCTAGATTAACCAGGTAACCGCCATACTCCCGGCGCTGCACTATCCCAGTTATCAATTCGCCCTGTTTATGCGAAAATTCCTCAAAGGCCCCTTCCTTTTCCGCCTCCCGCATACGCTGGATAATAACCTGTTTGGCGGTCTGCGCCGCTAAACGGCCAAAATCATCCGGGGTGATATCACTTTCCTGATCTTCTTTCTTAAGGAAAATCTTTACCTCACCCTGATCTGAAATCCTGACCTCCAGATTTTCTTCTTCACCCTTAAACCGCTTTTTTGCCGCAGAAAGCAGGGACAGGCGAATCGCATCTACGATCGCTTCCTTAGGGATGCCCCGTTCGTGCTGGATCTCATCCAGCATTTCAGAAAATTTTTCAATTTTCACACTTTCCTCCTGCACCCGGGTCTCAAGGTGCCAATTAAAAACAAAAAGTGGGCGCTACTCCCACTTATTCTAAGCGCGCCATTATAGCATCCTGTCGTCAAATTTGTCAAATAAATTCCCACACCAAACTGATATCTGAGGGAGTTTGGTGTGGGAATAAAAAGGGCCAAACTTGCGTCTGGCCCTTTTCGATTATCGGATACCCTAACCTACATCATGCCTTCATAGCCGCCACCTCCGGGTGGCATAGCCGGCATCTTTCTCTCTTGTTCCGGTTTCTCAACCACCAATACCTCGGTGGTCAGTAACATGGAAGCAATCGAAGCTGCATTTTGCAGTGCGGAACGTGTCACCTTTAATGGATCCACGATCCCGGCCTTAAACATATCGGAAAACTCAAGTTTTTGGGCATCAAAGCCAATCCCGGGTTTTTCCTTTTTAATCCTTTCCACGACAATGGATCCTTCCCAACCGGCATTAGTGGCGATTTGCTTGAGCGGTTCTTCTAGCGCCCGACGGACAATGCTTACGCCCACTTTTTCATCACCCTGGGTTGCCGCTTCAAATTTATCCAGGGCACCCAGAATATGAATAAAGGTTGAACCACCACCCGCAATGATCCCTTCCTCAACCGCCGCTCGGGTAGCAGAAAGCGCATCTTCAATGCGATGCTTTTTTTCTTTGAGCTCGGTTTCGGTCGGCGCCCCCGCTTTAATTACGGCGACACCACCGGAGAGTTTGGCTAACCTTTCCTGTAACTTCTCCTTGTCATAAGAAGAATCGGTGGTTTCCATCTCTTTCTTGATCTGGGAGATACGGTCTTTAACCGCCTTTGAGGTCCCGGCGCCTTCAATAATGGTCGTATCTTCTTTACGCACCACTATTTTTTTGGCTTTTCCAAACCAGGCATCCTCAATATTTTCAAGGGTATACCCTTTTTCTTCGGAAATGACCTCGCCGCCGGTTAAAATGGCAATATCCTCCAGCATGGCTTTGCGTCGGTCGCCAAAACCGGGAGCTTTTACCGCCACGGCATTGAGCGTTCCGCGAAGCTTATTGACTACCAGCGTAGCCAGCGCTTCACCTTCAATATCATCCGCCAGGATGAGTAAAGGACGGCCGGCCTGAACCACTTTTTCCAGGGCTGGCAGCAGGTCCTTAACCGCGCTGATCTTCTTATCGGTAATCAGCATAAAACAGTCTTCAAGGACACATTCCATTCTTTCACGATCGGTCACCATATAAGGTGAAGCATAACCCTTATCAAATTGCATACCTTCCACCACTTCCAGGGTGGTCTCGATGCCTTTTGATTCCTCAACCGTTATGACCCCATCTTTACCGACTTTTTCCATGGCATCGGCGATCAGTTTTCCGATCTCGGCATCATTATTAGCCGAGATAGAGGCAACCTGGGCAATCGCCTCCCTGGTTTCAACCGGTCGGCTCAGCTTCTTCAGCTCAGCTACGGCAGCGTCAACCGCCAACTGAATACCTTTCTTTATCGCCATGGGATTAGTGCCCGAAACCACGTTCTTAAGACCTTCTTTGAAAATAATATGTCCTAGAACAGTAGCGGTGGTGGTGCCGTCACCCGCGATATCATTGGTTTTGCTGGCAACTTCCTTTAAAAGCTGGGCACCCATATTCTCATAAGGGTCTTCCAGGTCGATTTCCTTGGCAATCGTCACCCCATCGTTGGTGATGGTGGGCGATCCCCACTTCTTCTCCAGCACTACGTTTCTACCGCGTGGTCCCAGCGTAATCTTAACCGCGTTGGCAACCTTTGCCACGCCTTTTTCAAGCTTTCTCCACGCATCATCACTAAATAAAATTTCTTTTGCGGCCATTATTTCCACCTCCTTATTTAACCTTTAATGGCTAAAATGTCCTTTTCGGACAAAATAATATACTCCAGCTCATCAATCTTAACTTCGTTCCCGCCGTATTTACTATAAATCACCTTATCGCCGACTTTAACTTCCAGGGGAACTTTCTGCCCGTTGTCCAGGATTCTTCCGGAACCAACCGCAATCACCGTTCCTTCGGAAGGTCTCTCTTTGGCGCTGTCCGGCAAAACGATGCCTGACCTGGTCTTCTGTTCTTCCGGTTCAGGTTGAACCACAACTCGGTCGCCAATCGGAATCAATTTCTTCACTACCATAACCCGTGTCACCTCCTTTATTCTTCGTTATTAGCACTCTACCATAGTGAGTGCTAATATAGTAACACGGAGGGATAAATTTTGTCAAGACTTTCTTTATATTAAGTATTAAGACAAAAAAGTAAGAAGAGAATATTTAGAAAGCTTGTAATTGAAGCAATCTGATAAATTATGTTATACTAAAAATATGATCATTGGAATAGACCTCGGCGGGACGAAAATAGCGGGGGTTCTGGTAACTCCCACCGGTAAAGTTTTAATGGACGTACAGGTCCCTACTGAAGCGGCCAAAGGCAAAGCCCAGGTTATCAATAACATTATCAAAGCCATCAGCATGCTGATCCAGAGCCAAAAAGTGAAAACCCGCTGTATCGGCATTGGGGCGCCCGGTCCCATTATTTACGACAAAGGAATCGTCGTTGAGCCCCCCAACCTGCCCGGCTGGAAAAAAGTTAATTTAAAAAAGATCCTGGAAAAGGAATTCAAACTGCCGGTTTCGGTGGATAACGATGCCAACTGTGCTGCTCTGGCGGAAGCTATCTTTGGCGCAGGTAAAACCAAACAAAACTTTATTTATATGACCATCTCCACCGGCGTAGGCGGCGGGATTATCATTGACAGGAAGCTTTATCGCGGCACGATTGGCGCGGCGGGTGAATTTGGCCACATGATCATTGATCCTAACGGACCCTTATGCGGCTGCGGTAATCACGGCTGCCTGGAAGCGCTGGCCTCGGGCAGCGCACTGAAAAAGAAAACGGGGATGGACGCTATTTCGGTAGAACTGGCCGCACGCCAGGGGGATAAGCAGGCGCAGCAAGCGATCGAAGAAATGGCACATTATCTGGCGATCGGCATCGCCAATCTCGTAAATATCTTCAATCCCGAACTGGTGATCATTGGCGGCGGGCTCTCTAATATGCGCGAACTGCTGCTCGATCCGATCAGGGATCAATTCAAGAAATACGCCATGTCACTTTCCGCCAGATCGGTAAAAATTGTTCGTGCCAAACTCGGGACCAAAGCCGGAGTTTTGGGAGCGGCTTCCTTATGTCTATAGCAATCATTGATTATGGCGCGGGCAACCTGAGAAGCGTTCAGAAAGCCTTCCAAAAGTTAGGCTTTGACACGGAAATTACCAAAGATAAAACTGCCATTCGCACCGCTAAGGGAATTGTTTTACCCGGCGTAGGCTCGTTTGATGCTGCCCTGATCGAACTCCGCCAGGCCGGGTTAGAGGTCGTGATCGAAGAAGTGATCGCTTTGCGTAAACCCTTCCTGGGTATTTGCCTTGGACTGCAGCATCTCTTTGAGTCTTCAGAGGAGGGAAAAATGAAAGGACTGGGAATTCTTTCAGGCGCGGTTAAAAAATTTAACTTCTCAGGCACACCCTGGGAAAACCAAAGCATTCCGCATATGGGGTGGAATCGCCTCCTGATCGAGCATAAGGCGCCGATTTTTGAAGGGATTGAAGACGGTAGCATGGTTTATTTCGCCCATTCTTACCACGTTGTCCCGCAAGATAAAACCTTGATCGCCACCCGAACCGACTACGGGATAGAATTCGTTTCCTCAATCTGGAAGGACAACCTGTTCGGCATCCAGTTTCATCCTGAAAAAAGCGGAGCAACCGGTTTGCGTATCCTTCAGAATTTTGGTAAACTATGCAAATGAATTCCGAGTGCTGAATTCCGAATGGGGAATATAGGGAATAAAATGTTTGAAGTAATACCAGCTATTGATCTTTTAGACGGTAAGTGCGTGCGGCTCAAGCAGGGCCGTTATGATGCTGAAACTATTTATTCGATTAATCCCTTGGAAATTGCCAAAAAATGGGAAAGTCTGGGAGCACGGAGATTACACGTGGTAGACCTGGATGGCGCCCGCACCGGTATTCCCAAGAATATTGAGATCATTAAAGCCATTGTTCGGGAAGTGAAAATCCCGGTCCAGGTGGGCGGCGGGATACGTAACTTAACGCTGATCCAGGAATTGCTCGATTTTGGCGTCGATCGCGTCATCCTGGGGACCACCGCGGTTAAAAACCCGAATGTGCTCTCCCAATTCTGTGAAAAGTTTGATGATAAGATCGCGGTCGCCATTGATGCCAAAAATGGCAAAGCCGCTACGGAAGGCTGGGTTAAGATCTCGAAAAAAGACATTCTTACCCTGGCGCAGGAAGCGGTGGAATTTGGGGTCAGAAGATTTGTTTACACAGAGATCAACCGTGACGGGATGCTGGAAGGGCCAAATTTTGAAGGGATAAGAAGTTTTGTTTCTGAAATCGCGGTACCGGTCATCGCCTCCGGTGGTATTTCCTCAAAAGAAGACATTGAAAAGCTCAAAGAGATCGGCGTTGAAGGCGCTATTGTGGGGAAAGCACTATACGAAGGTAAGATTAAGTTGGAGGAAATTCTTTACTAAAGAGAGGCTGGCCATCTGCAATGCAGCCCCTCTTTAGTACTTATCAATTTATTGATAATAATTCAGGATAGAACTTCTCGATGCTTCCGTCTTTGAAGGTTCAATGCTAGCTTTTTTGGTTTGATCTGTACTTACACTGGCTTTTTTGGCTGGATTATAAAGTCCGTCTAATCCTTCTCTTTCCGGTTGCTGATCAATCGTAACGCCTTTATCTTCAACTTTACCTTTGTTTAAAACCTTTTTCTGGGAAGGTAATGGCGGCTGGAAAGAGATCGAGAAATAGGAAGTTGAATTGTTGGCCAAGCCGTTGTCCTGGCGGTAAGCATAATCAAAGCTAACTCCACCCACTTTAATGCCGACACCAGAGGTAAAGTTGTTTACGGTTTCACTAGCTGAAATTTGGGCCTGATCGATACCGGCGCGAAGGGACAGCATATTGACCAGTCGGTACTCTAATCCACCGTGAATAAGCGTGGCTGGGCCAAATTCAACATCCAGCGCAGCGGTGCCTTTATCGAAGTTATAAGCTCCACCTACCTTGGTAAGCAGCGGCATAGTTTCATTCGCTCCATTTTTCCATGACATTGATCCGCCGATATTCTGGATGGCGATACCGCCCGAGAAATTCGCATTGGCTTTGTAGAGAAGTCCGACATCCAGGCTCATGCCGTTGCCGGATCCGTCGTAACCGTCAAATTTATTGCTGATGGTCTTTAAATTGGCACCCACCGAGAGATTTCCCATCCCGTCATTGCTCTTAATAACTTCAGAAAGGTTTCTTCCGTAAGATAGCATCATCACGGTAGAGCCATAGGTAATCGGTTGGGCACCAGTTAATGAATTGGGATCGGTGGTGGTCAAATAGCCGGCAGGTGTGGTAGCTGAAAGGTAATTAACGCCGATGGTGCCGAATTTGGTGGGAAATACGCCGCCGATCATTTTATAATCCACACTTCCCATCAGTTTGGTGCTCATGCTGGTTGCGCCCCAGGTCTTCTGGAGGCCGAGTCCGGCAGGATTTATAGCGATAGCGCTAGCATCATCAGCAATGGCCACGTAGGCGCTGCCCATGCCCATGGGTCGGGCGCCGATGCCGGCGGTGCTAAGATCGAAGGCTGATTTGGCTAAGGCGGGATTAATTAGTAATAATGTAAGGCCAAATAAGCAAACAGCTAGTTTTAGCTGCTTTCGGTTATTCTTTGATAATCTTATTTTAAGCATCATTTCCTCTTACTATATACTTCGTATCAAATCTACCTGAACTTGCGTTTTCTCTTAACAAAAAACCCCGTTTTACCGGGGCCACCTGCATTACCTATAATGTAGCTTTTTTGCAGATGGCTTTTTCTGTCCCCTATCCCCTGTCCCCTTCCACTTATATAATCGTAGTGGCATTCGAAAAACTTGCATGGATTTTAAAAAAATTTACCGCCCTCATCCAAGTTATTACATTATCGAAAGTCTATCTTATACAACCTTCTCCCAATGGGAGAAGGAGTTATTGAAAGCGTCGAAGATATAGTGGGGATTTATTCGTTTACTATTCTCTGCCCTCTCCCTCTGGGAGAGGGGGAACCACGAGCGAAGCGAGTGGTGGGTGAGGGCTAACTAATCGTAGAGTGCAATTTCCCCCGAAGCCAGCACTTTGCCGGCAGAGGTAATGAAGTATTTGTAGACACCGTTCGGCACGATCTTGCCGTTAAAATCTTTACCATCCCAGATCGGTTCATTGATACCGGCGTGGCCGCCCTGGCTAGTACCGTTGGGATCAGAAGGATACAGCACAGTGTAAACCGGCCGGCCGGAGAGATCGTAAATCATCAGTTTGATGTCAGCCGCCTGAGTCAGAGTATAATGGATTTTGGTCCCTACCCCGCTGCTGGGTTTAAATGGATTGGGATAGTTCATGGGTATCCCCTGCACTTGCAGCACATCGTAAACTTTAAGGCCGGTGATATCTACGGTTCCGCTCGTGCCAAGATTGTCCTGGGTAATAATGCGCAAATAATGGGTTCCCGCAGTTAGCGGCGCCGCTGCCGAAACCGCATAGGTGGCTGTCACCGAAGTGCTGGCGGCATCATTGGCGGTAAGTGCCAAGGTAGGCGCAGTTATCTCCGTGCCGTCAACAAAGAGTTGTACGCTTTTTACTCCATTTCCATCAGTTACTTTGATAGTAAAGGTCGGAGTATTAGAGATGGTGCTGTCATTGCTGACCTGTGTGGTCCCAATCATTACTTTTACTATCGGGGCCCCTTTATTGATAGTCCAGGAACCGGTTGGCGTGAATGTGCTACTAGCGATTACCACCGTCGCATTAACGGCATACGTTCCTTCCTTATTCCCCTCAGTTAACGTCCCGTCAGCAGCGACGCGGTTTCCATCAGGAGTGCCAGTAGCAGAAAAGACAATCGAATCATAACTCGTTACAGGAAACTCAATCCCAGATGTATCCTTCGCATAGACATTGGCTTTCCCGCTCTCTACCTTTAAATACATGCTCGAATATGCAAGGAGGACATTCGCCGTTGCAGTGCGAGGAGCATCACCATACGTATAGTTAGCGGTAACCGTTCCGTTTCCACCTTGGGTAGCCGTCAGGTAACCAGAACTGCTAATCTGGCCCACTCCAGACGACCAGGTAGTAGCTGGATCATATGTTACATCAGCATCCCGGCTGCCGTTATAAGTAGCAGTAACGGTGAATTGTTGACCATTTCCTTGCTGCAGGACGACACCGCTAGGAGATAGTCTTATGGACTGCAGAGCCTTCTTCAATAGTGTAATGGTAGCGGAGGCGGTCTTTGTATCCAAAACCGCATTCAGCATAACCTGCTCATCCGCAAGAATAGTCGTTGGAGCAGAATACGTATAATTAGAGCCGGAAACGTCAACGTGGCCTGAGCCGGAAGGAGTTACCGTTGCAGTGGTTACGGTTCTGGAAGTCCCATCATTATAATTAGCCGTAACCGTAAAGTTTTGAGTTTGCCCGTCATAAAGGGTCGCAGTTGTCGGGGAAATTGAAATACTACTGGCCAGTCTCTTTTTAAGTGTCACGGTAGAATCCGCTGTTTTAGTCAGGTAATGAGCGGTGACTGTTACGGGAGTTCCATCCGTAGCTACTGGATCAGGAGCGGTGTAAACGTTCCCCGAGACCGTTCCCAAACTCGGATTTATGCTAAGAGTAAAAGCAGATGTTGCTAACTGAGAACTAACCGTCTGGGCTCCGTTCTTATAAACCGCCGTCACACTGAAACTTTGACTGGCACCATCAAAGATCTGAGCCGTTGTCGGAGAAATAGCGATTGAATCTAATAGGTAAGATCCAGCACCTGAAGCTGGGGTTTCAGAGATATAATTTGAATGAGGGCTTCTGGTCGCACCGTTTAATGCTACCAGGACATAATAATAAGTCGTATTATTAGTTAAACCATTATCTACGTAAGGTGATACAGCATTATTTGAAATTCTCTCGAAGTAACCACCATTACTCACGGTACAGCGATACAAGTGATAACTGGTTGCTCCCGCCACCGGATCCCAGGTTAAAACTAAACTTGCATCACCCCTTGCAATACTGAGAGTGGGAATGCCAAGGGTTGAACTAGCATTTAAAACCGTTTTGCCGGTGGCAGGAATCCTCACCAATCCGGTCGATGTATCTACGCTGACATTGTTTTGACTAGCGGTCATCCCCCCCGCATCCAATTTAATGTTAAAAGTTACGGGCCCAATCGCATTCGGGAAATTTGCCAGATTTACCGCCCAATTTCCGCTGACGTAGGCCTGGGGAGCTCGCTCTGTGATAATAGCAGTATCATAGGCCCCGAGGTAGGAGACAAAAGTCAATTCTCCCGGCAGGGGGACGGTTTCCGGTAAAGTATTATAAGTCACCGGTCCGGTGGCAACAGTGGCAAAAACCGCTGTCGCAACACTCAAGCTGAGAAGAATAAATAATATTTTAGTTATTTTTTTCATCAAAATCTTTACCCCTTAAAATTTATGGCCATTTTTTCGCTGTGCCGCCCCAAAGTGCACTAAATGTATGCGAGGATACAGTTACTAGATAACATTGACCGACGCTAACATTAAAATTCGTCCCATACACGGTTCCACCATACTTGCTAAAATTTGTATAATTTGTGCTGCCCGCAATTGGTTGCTGAATTGAATCCCCATCGGATAAACCAAGGCTAATCCATAGATCATTCGCCGTTAGAATATCACTCCTGGTTATCGGCAGGAAAATCCAGTTCTGACCTTGTACCAAGGTAAATAGACCCGTCTCATTTTGCGGTGCGGTACCGCTGATTTGTCTATTCACATGTTGATATTTACTCGTGACACGGTAGCACCCTCCATAGGCCACCGGGAAATTAGACCAGGGTTCAGTTGGCCCAGCATAAAAAATTCCGTAATACGGTGTCCCTGACACCGGAACTTCGATAAGATCCCCGTCCTCCAGGCCAATTTTATTCCAGAGATCAAGACTGGTATCAATCAATGTATTCAACATAGGAATGGAGACCCAATTAGCTCCAATAGCCAAATTAAAAGTGACGCTATTCCCCGTTGTAACCACTACCGCACTCGAATCCGTATGATTACCTGCCACATCCGTCGCGCGTACAAAAATTGTAATGTTCTCATCGGGACTTACAATCGGACTAGCGCCTCCAAAATTGATAAATTTAGTCCAGATATCTGGATCAGGAGAGGGTTGAAAGCTTAAATCCGCCTGAATCCAGAGATTGGGATCCTGAGTTGTATTGCTTTCATTCCAGGTCGTGCCATTCCAATATAAATAGGGATTTGAACTCACTAGCGGATAACTTGGATTTTGTCTCCTGATCCAAATTTTGACAGCGTTCGATGTAAATCCAGAACCTCCCTTTATTGATTGGCTACCCGAGAGCACAGTATCTTTTGCAATTCCTTTGATCATAAAGCTGGGGAAAATAGTTGCACCATTCTGTGGAGCCTCAATCACCGGTGAGTCCGGTGCGCGACTGTCTAGTATAATTGTGGCAGAAGCATAATTACTAGAGGGATTGCCGGATCTGTCTTTAAATTTTACGCGAACTTCTTTGGTTGTAAATCCAACCGTGTCTTGAGTAAGGCCAAAATTCACCGTATCATAGTAATTTAGATCCTTCCAGCCAGTTACATCACTCGGCTCTCCAGCGGGATCATCCTTATCCCAAACCTTTACCTGACCTACGCCCGAACCGGCACTCCCATCGGCTAGATTTGGATCTAAACCTGTGATATTCAAATGCACAAATTGGCTCCCCGTATAGGTTGCTCCTCCCTCAATGGTCACCGTACCTGTAGGAGCGGTAAAATCATAATAGATATAAGGGACCGCTATCGCGGGATTAGGTTGTGCCAAAGCGGCAGAAGTGTCAGTCCTAGAATTTCCATATTGATCGGTCTCTGTAATTGAAACAATCTTTTTACCTTCCGTTGCTGTACCCGGTACTATATATGTATAAGTATATGACAGGCCCGAGTGTGAAGAAAGCGTGGTTACGGGATCTCCGTCAATCGTTATGGTGGGACTGTTGTTCTGAAGTGTTTCCCCTGCTATGAGATAAAGAGTTATGGTATCTCCCACTCTCGCGTATTGAGATGGATTTCCATTGACTAAAAAGCTAATATTCGAAAACGGCTGACAGAGTTTATCGATATTGCCACCAATGCTGGCCTCCGCCGTATTCATGGCTTTGTCATAAACGGCGGTTACAATTTGATATTGGTCGCCATCCTGCCATTTATCAGCCGCGGGTAATAATCCAGGATCGAAACTCCAGTTTCCTCCCGAAACCGGTTGTGTCGAATGCCAGATCGGAAGACCCACATTTAGCGGATCGATCGCATAGGCATCGGTGAAATCTTTCGAAGTTGGTCCGCTTGTTCTAAAATCGAAATATTTATAACTAGTTTCTCCAGTCCTTTTCCTTCCGATCGCAACGTAGGCATTATTATTCAACAGGCCTGAACTATAACCGGAAATGTCAAAAGGAGGATCTGAAGCGGTTCCAGTAATCGCCGTTATCTGGTTAAAAGTAGTTCCATCAGACGGAGTGGTTATCGCAACTTGTGGCAGACCGGTATCAAGATAAAGGTTGAGAGGGGTACCTGCAAACACATCTTGTATAGGTTGTGATAAATTCGTCGCATTATCTTCAAATCTAGCATAAATATATTTCTGCCCATTAGTAGAAGATAGGGTAAAAGGAGTCGTAGGATTAGAAGCGCTATAGGGTGCTATGGTTGTACCTACTGATGGAAAAGTGTTGTCTTCGCTGATTTGAATATCCTTCATGCCTGAATAGTAATTGGGATCACCCTGATCTGCCGAAGAATAAGTGATATTAACGGGATTATTTTTAATATATCTGTTCCCATCACCCGGGGCTCTGCCACTAACAGTGATAGTTCCATTAATGGGTGATTTTGTATCCAAAGTGACGTAAGACCATACAAGCGAATTAGTATTCCCAACCGCATCCACCGCATCCACCGCAAATATTTTCATGGTGTCTCCGGTTGTAAGCATTATTGACCGGTTATATGAATAATCAAGAAATGAAATTGGATTGCTGGGATCATACGGCCTCCAGAAACCAGCCGGATCTGGACCTTGAATACTATTTGTGCCAAAAGCATTATAAAGTCTATATTGACAACTGACTGGATTTACATCGGTAATTGCAATATTAAGAGACGGGCCGAACGAGTTGGTATATCCCATAGTCACATTTCTTCCCTGAGGATCGTTGAGTGTGAGCGTTACATTAGGCGCCTGACTATCCCACCAGAAATCTTTAACGCTCGAAGGTGTTGGTTCAATAATATTATACGCGGAGTTAAACCCGAAAGATGAAATTTGATAATGGACATTATTACTGAGTGAAGATTTTGGGATTTTTATGGTCGCAGTGCCACCTGATACTGTACTGCCTAAACTAAATGAGCCAATTGGAGGCGTGGAGCTCGAAGACCAGATATAATCAAAATTGCCCCCTCCTACCCATTCTTTATATAGATATTTATTTGTATTCAGATCTTGGACAACTATTTTAACCTGATCGGCTTGCGTACCCGCATTTACAACAACATTATCATTGCTTGGCCAATAGCTAGCGTTTGGGCCACACAAAGGGATACTGCCAGACGTCGCAGTAATAACATTTGAAATATTAGTGCCAAGATCGTATCGGTAAATTATCGGAACAAACATAGGATCAGAATAGTAATAAGGCCAGCCATAGTGCCAAAAAACCATACCGGAAGAAAAATCTTCCTCATAGGTATTCTGAGAGGTAGTTTCGTAAAATGTACAGGTTATAATTATTCTATGCGTCCCAACCTGCAATTGACCGGCAGGATTTTGAATTCCATAATCATACTCTGTGTATTGGTTATAATCAAAGCGACCGCTAATACCAAGGTTAACTTGGGCTATAGGAAGATTATAACCATTCTGATTATAAGTTACACTCGCCAGAGTTAGTCCGCCTCCTTTGGGCACCCCGATCGAAAACGCGATTGCAGCTTCCGGTGCAGGAGCATCTAATTGCAATCCCCCCGAAAATGTTACGGTAACAACTTGACCCGCAATTCCTACAACGGGAGATACGGTATCCGGAATAAATACATATGCGTAACTAGGAATTACAAACCCAAATAAGATCAAAGCGCTTATAATTACAAACTTATTTAACTGTTTAAAATTGTTTATCACTTTTACCTAGCCTTAATTTTATCATTATAGCATCGTATAAACAGACAGTCTATTCCTTATCCATAATATTTATCGGGATTAACAGGGCAAAACTTGCATCAGAAACCATAAGTGGAAAAGGGCATTAGAAGAAATTAAAGTAAATATAGGAATTAGACGGGTCACCTACAAAATTATGCAGATTTTCGCTAAAAGTTATTAAGGGAGCGGGCAAAAAAGTGATTTAGGCACTGTGTCCGTTATGATTTCCAAGACTTGCGTAATACTCTGCAGCTTCTTTTCCGGTTCGGAAAAGACCATTGCCATTAGTAGGTTTACCGTTAGTGTTTACCTGATTGGCATTAGCAAACATTGGCGCTTGAGGCTGGGGCTGTCTCTTGCCATTTTCACTTCCCTTGCCCTGGCTACCCGATCCCTGATTACCTTCTTCATAATTGCGGCCAGCATTCTTTACCGCCACGATGGTGCCGGAATCCCGGGCATTAACTCTCTGACCGACAGTTCCCAGCGGTCTGCGAACCACCCTATCAAGATCCGCCATCGTCATTCTCGGCGCTGCTTCTGCGGGTTTACCCAGAGCTGCCTTCGCGCCACCGGCAACGGACCTGGTCCTTAATTTCAAATCAATAGCTTTTAATCCTGAAATCGTATCTCCAATGAATTTCTTAGCGGCATCGGAGAGTTTCAGTTTCGGGCTATTCAAAACAACTTGCATATTCTCTAAGATATTCGCAAATTCTTCGGGGGTCTCGGCCTTCGCAGCCCTCTGCAAAAGGTCTGCCGGTACGCCAATATCAAGCTTACGCGCCATCTCAATAAATCTATGCAGATCAACTTTAAATTTGGCTAATTGTTCAGCGGGATGGTGATTTCGATCAAAAAGCGCCCATTCCATCGACAGCACCCTTGAATTCATACGTGAAATAAGCTTGCTGATCTGGGTCTGCGGCTGAACCTTGGATTCGGCTTTCGCAATAGCTTTTTTAGCAGTCGTTTCTTCATCAGTTTGGGCCCTGGTCAAAACATCATTGGCAAAGCTGACTACCGGCCCGGATTTCTGCTCTTTTACGATCTTGGCAAAAGCTTCTACCGCTTTAAAGTTCAGCTCCCCGTTGGGAGTAATCAATGAAGCTACCATGGGCACCACCGCCGACATTACCGCTCCCTGTAGCTCGGGCGGCAGGGGCTTGCCATCTACTATTCCTTCCTTCACAAATCTCTGGACGCGGGAGAAAAATTCTCTAATTTCAGTGGGCTTAGTCCAGTCCACCGACCCGGGATGGGTATTTTCTACCAGCGCGATCTGCACCTTTCTCGGCAGAACCGCGACTCCCGAAGAAGAATCGGATAAAACCATTCTTCCCAGCACCGCATTACAATACTCCTGTAAGGCCGCATTCCGGGCATTAGCTGGATCTCTTGCGAGATTGATAAGCGTTTGTTTAGTCTTGGCGCGTGATTCAGCATCCATTACCGCCACCCTTTCCATAGTGAGCACCGCTGCGGAAATTACTAGATTCTGTTTCTGATTCGCATTAAATCCTTTGGCATCCATCATTCTCTGCAAAAGAGCAACATTTTCCTTAACTTTAGTTGCATCGGTTAAGTCGGTTGTCCCCAGGTTCGTTCTGGATAATTCTGCGATCTCCTGCGGCAAGCTCATCATTTCCGGATTTTTAGAGAAGGAATAAGCCGTTACTCCGGCTTCGTAAGCCTTGTTACGGAAGGATCTGATGTTTTCGCAAATGCGCACCGCAGCTTCTTCGGAGATCTGGCCGCTGGTAGCCTTGGCCCAAACATTATTAATTAATGAATCGATCTCACCCGTTTCCTTACTGGACAGCTTTCCCTTTCCCTCGACCTTGGTCATCGCTCCCAGGATCGCCATCGCCCGAGCCATTAATCCTACATCACCGGCTGATCCCTTGCCCAGTTCTGTATTGAACATATTTTTCAAAACGCCAATCGCATTCTGCCGATAAGCATCGTTCTTCAGGATCCGCTCGCCTATCACAATGGCAATGGCTTCAAACAAGATCTTTTTCTGCCCTTCATTAAGGGGTAGACCGAGGACATCTTTGGCTTTATCAAGGTAGTCTTTAATCTTTGCAAAAAGATTCTCGACTTCCTGGCGATTATTCCAATTGACATTTTCCAGCCGGAATTTCCTGCGGATATCGACCAATAGCTGTTTATTGTAAGTGTAAAATTTCTTTTCCTCGGCTGTAAGCGCGGCCTCATCAACCTTGCGCTCGGTCAAATTTTTAATTACCGTTCGGCTGATATCATAGCTCTCATCTAAAGGAGATTGAACCATGGTGCCAATTTCATTCGCATAGAATTTGATCATCTCTTCTTTCAGTCGTTTCAGCACATCCAGCGTCGCGCTATCCACCCCGATCTCGGCCAGGTCTAACCGATTATCAAAAGCTTCGGCTTCCAAACGCCCTATTTCTGATCCGGTTTCAGCAGTAGACAGTGGCTGTTGCATTCTGGATACGGTCTGTGTACCCTTTCCTTTTTTCGCAGCTGCGTCAAACACCTTTTGGGTAACCATCTTAATAAAACTCTGGCTTGAGACTCCATCTATCATCATGTTGATCAGCGAAGCAATTGTTATCTTTCCACTCCAGGTCGCGTTCGGATTACCGGTTATGATTTGTGCGATTTTATTCGCCTTCACCGCGTCATTGACCAGATTTAAGCCTTTATCCGGCACGGCATCAGACACCATTTGTTTCAACTTTGTAATCCATCCCTGTTTCTCCGCTATCTTCATAATGATCTTATAAACGATCATGACCACGGTAATCGTAAATTGCCGCCAAGCGTCCGCCATGGCATTGGTGCGTTCCGCTTGTACTTTTACCCGATCCTGCAAAAGATCGAGCTGTTTGATCGTATCCGCTTTAGCTTTATCAAACACCTCGCTCATGCCGCCGACTGCGGGAGCTCCCACGATTCTGGCTTTAATCCGATTAATGGCTTCCGCCACCTTGAGGAGGGCGATAACCCGATTAAAATAATGTTGGATTTTAAGCATGCTCTCATAATATTTTGAAGAATCGACCGTAACTTTACCGCTGGCGGTCCCTACTTCCATCTCAGAAGCGTTGATCTGACCAAGAGATTGATTCAAAATGGCTTTGCTCTCATCATCCAGAGAAAACGACTGAACCAGCTTGTCGATTAACTTTCTGATGTCATTCATGCTTGCCAGTTCTCCCTGGCCCGAAGTAGCATCCAGCAAGCTCTTGGTCGCCTGAGCGGCCAGCCCGGTTAATTCAAAACCAAAGGCGGTCCATGCGGCTGCGCTTCTTACGGGCGCACTCACGTCTGTCCCAAAGGATATTCCGGAAGCAACGATTGAGACAACACTGATCGCCGCCTGCAATCCTCCCCAGTTCATTTCCGTTTCCTGATCAATGCGCGCGTTTCTCCGGCTGATGATATCGTCAATCATTTCTTGTTTTAGATCAAAAGCTTTGATCTTATTGGCAAAATTAGCAGATGAGGCATTCTGAGCCAGGTCAGCATCACTCTCCAGATTGACCCCCGTTAATCCGGCGATCATGGCGTTCTTCACATCCTGCTGAGCCTTTAAGATCATATCCATGACCTGCTCATAAATGTATATCTGGGTAAGCTTATTTCGCACCTCCATAAATAATTTCGTGTCTCTGGCCCACTGGTTCCCTGCACGTAAGGGATCGCTACTATTTTCAGCATCCACGTGCGCATTCTCTGTCAACCGGTCAATCTGCTCGGCATATTGCTTGTCATAACTATCCAGAGTCTTTTCATAGTAAAATTGTGTTTGATCATAGACCTCATAATCTACCGGGTTCAGCCCATTCCAGATTAACTGTCCGAGTGAGGCACCCAGCTGTCCGCAAGCAGCAACAAAGCCAATCGCCGCAACGAGTGATAATCCACCCGTAAAAGGAGAAGCAACCACTCCTGCTGCCATAAGTACAATCGCAACCGCAGACAGCGCAGCACTGCCTAGGGCTACGTAACCCGCTTTCTCCAGTTGTTTCTGTTCTTTAACTTCTTTATTGATCGCTTCTGCTTGAGCCTTGATGCCAGCAAATTTAAGGTCAAAGGCAGTATTAACGGTTTCAAAGCTTGATTTTAAGGCCGCCTTGCCCTCTCCCCCACCTTCGACATCGCCAATCCCGGTCATAATTTTGATGCCCGCTCTTTTTACCCGCTCAATGGCGTCACCCACCATTTCGATAATCCGTGCCATATTTTGTACTGAATCCAGCTGTTCGCGCAGGGCATTTATTTGCTCCTCATTGATCTCAACCGTCCCGTCCGAATGATAGATCATCGCACTCGCCTGGTTGAGTTGCCCAAGGATCTCCCACTGCCGCCGCTCAAGTTCACCTAGCTGTTTTGAATATTTGTCACCACTCACGGAATCAAATTCTTCGCGGATCTTATCTTCGGTGGTTCCGACCATATCCGCAATAAACTGATAAACCCGGTTCATATTCAACTGCGTGGGGTTGGTGACGTCATCGATAGTCTTATTCCACCAGAGCAGAGCAAAATAGTCGCTGATATTTTTGGTCAATCCGCCGATCAGAGGGACCGAACCGCCAAAGGGACTTAAACTGGCCAGCGCTTCCTTGTAATCTCCTGAGGCTAGAGCGAAAAGGGTCATCAGTCCGGGCAAGCCTCCAATGGAGGAATCATACATGGCCCAGGCCAATTCCTTTTGATTATAAGCATCCACTCTTCCATTCTGGGCAGCGATCGTGTTTTGCAGCTGATAGGTCAGCGCGGAGAAAGCCATATTCTCATATTGATCCAGCGCATCGCACATTCCGCTTAAAACCCTTTTGGCATTGGCGCTGCTTTTCATCCCCGAGAAAGATTCATAAATTATTTTTTTCAGCTCCTGCTTTGCCTGCTGGATCATGAAAAAGATACGACGGTAATTTTCCAGCCCCGTCATGTGCATCTGGTCTGCGACCAGTTTATCGCGATTGACGTCCACTTTCCCGCCGCCGATATCAACTAATAATGCATTACTGGTCAATGACGCAATGACGTCCCCGACTTTCGTTATACCGTCATTGAACAGGGAGCTTTTCGTCAAAACATCTTCGTAGCGCTTCTGGACCCGATCCTGGAATTGTTCATATTTTTGCATGATGGCGTAAGCCGCATCCGCATAGCGCGCGTCAGCATGGCGCTGGTGGGCATCTGATCCGCCGCTGGTAACCACCTCAGAGGCATAATCATACCAGGAACCGTCGGCATTCCGCTTTGCTTCGTCAAGCTGCTCCTGGAGGTGTTTCTGGTTTTGCGTCATAACCGCTTCGTTCATCTCGGTTTGCTGTCCCTGTGCCCTTAACATCCCGAGCTCGCGAAGGTTTCCCAGAGTTTCCGAAACCGACACTCCACCGCCCTGTCCTTTTTTCTCTTCTTTTGAAACACCGATTGCGTCCAGGATCATTTGTTTAATATCACGGAGGCTATCAATAACCATTCCTATAACTTGCAGGGCGTTCAGGATAGCGGTTAACTTTTGGAATTCCACATAAAAATTAGGATCGATATATTCATAACCGGTCTCGGGATCCGTCATGGTCCAATCCTGGTTTAACATAGCATTGCTTTGGTCATCCGCCTCGTTGATTAAATCTTCGGTGGCGGATTCGACATCCGTACTGCCACCTAAACCGCTGGTCCCCCCAGCTGACCCGGTTGAATCAGTAGAACCGGTTGGTCCAGTTGAACCAGTTGATCCTGTCGATCCTGTCGTACCAGTACCACCACTAGGGACAGGCGGTGAGGGTGGCGGGGGAGGAGGAGGGTTTGAATCACCGATGCTGATATTGGGGATATAATTCAACAGATTATTAAGTCTGACCAGCTTGATCTGCGCCTGAGCGAGTTTTCCTACTGTCGACAGATTTGCCCCAATATTGGCGGGCTGGGTTTCGATATGTGGCAAATTATCATTGATTAAATATCCAGGCGTAGCATTAGCGTTAATCTCTACGCTTTCTCGAAGATTAGATTGTTCAATTCTGGGGCCAACTGGAATAGTCATTTTTTCTTTGTTTTCCTCTATATAATATATCGAGATAAGGGGGTAAAAACTTGCGTGATTATTTGAAAAATGATGCTTTTATAAAGGCTTTTTCTATTAACTTTTAGCCTTTACAGAGGGGGCTTTAGGGGCAGCTATAGGCTGTTTGTGGGCTTCCCTTTCCTGTTTACGAATTTTAGCTTCAATATCTCTGGGCTCTAAAGCCTTGATCACCGGTTTCATCTCTCTCCGAGGATCATTATCTATAATATTTAAAATATCTTTCGCTACCTGTGCTAGGGCTTCGCCGGTTTTGGCGATCGCCTCACCCTGATCAGCAGGAGCCGAGAGTACTTTATCCGATAATATTATTGCTTTATGTCCGGCTATATAAACCATTTTAAATTACCTCGTATGATCGTGATTTCCCTTTGTATTTCTGGGTGCGGCTATCAACTTAGGAGCCGTTGCAGGAGATTGCGCCCGCCCTACCTCCGCCTCTTTCCCTTTAATCGCTACTTTTTCATCGGGATTTCTTCTGGTAAGAGCATCAATTCTCCCCGCCTGTCTTTCAACCTCTTCGTTAGTGTTCTTTATGAGTCTGGCGAATTTATCCCCCAGGTTTTTACCCGGGCCAACATTCTTTATATTTGAAAAGTCAGGAATATTGACCATGATTTATGACCCCTTTCTTACCTTTTCATAATCAAAACTTGTTTTCCAATTGACTTTTTCGTGCCCGTGATATTTTCTTATAAGGATACTGGAAAGTTCCTTTATTAATGGAGACCAATACTTACTTTTTTCTCCCTTTTCTAATTTGTCGTTTATAAAACGTAGCCTTCGGGAGGCAGATAATGCGATCTGCACCCTATCCGATCGCGGATCCAATCCCTCACGAATGGATTCTTCTAATTTTTCTAGTAACATGGTCAAAAATTCATTCCAATTTTTCGCCAGCTCCGCTATCTGATGTAAGTAATCCCCACCTATTTTACTGGTTTTTAACTTTTCAAAAAGCTGCTTATCAGATAAAGCCCGAAGTCTGGCTCCATCTTTACCGTGGTATAATATCTCTCTGATCATACGGCCAAATTTATCCAGATGGATTACTGTAAAATGCGTTGATTTGCAATAATCCTTAAAGATATCCGCATAGCGCTTGGCTTGCTCCGCATCGTCTTTTTCAGGACCGCGCCTTGGCAGGTTTTTCTGGATGGTCAGCACCAGATTATATAAAGCCTGCCTTAGTTCTTTGATGTTTTCAACCACATTTGGATTTTTAAAACCTTCTTCATTAAAAAGGACCTTAAAAGCTTTTCCGGTCATCTCAAAATCTTTAAGCTTATATTTTTCGCTTGTCATGAGTTTGTTCCAGCTATTCACGTTTAATTTTCCCTCCAAAGCTAGTTTCCAGACATCGTCAAAAAGCTCCTCGGGGATGTTGAGGCCACCGAAAATCTTCATAAAATAACCCCGCACCACTTTTCGGTACTCCGCAATCGTCTTCAATTCCTCAGCATTCAACCCATCGCTCACGACCACTTTTAGGGGCGTCAATCCCCTGAGCTGCGCATCAGATAGGCCCCAAATCTCACCGATTGTGCGTGCATCTAACCCCTTCTCCACTGCTCTCTTAACATCAGCTCCTGCCTTGGGTTTTCCCAGTGCTTCCGTTGCTAATTTTACAAGATCGGTCTCTTTCTCCTCTTCCGCCCTTTGTGTTGCCGGTGCAGTCTGAGTGGGTGTTCTTCCCGGGGCCGCAATGGCTTCAGTTCCTCCCATTTTAGGCTTCCTCCTTAAAACTCAAATTAGATTCTTTCTGCAAGCGAACCGCTAACTTCTGCAGCTGTTGCATTCTCTGTTCCGCCGCGGGACCTTTTTTAGTCTTGGTCTGGTCCATTTCCTTCTCTACTAATCCGTACATTTGTTCATTCGCTTTATCGCGCAGCGCCGCAAAATCCTTATCCTCCAGTTTAAATCCCAGTCGATCGAGATTCTTTAAGCAATTTTTTATTTTGCCTTGCAGGGCATTTTCCTTGGACGGGTCAAAAACACTGGCATTCTCCAGCAGGGCCTCATCCAGCACTTCCATAGTACGGATTTTTGCCAGTGTCTTCGCCTCTTCCTGGACCTTTTCATCCATATCTTTAGTAAAAACCCCCAGCCGCTGGATGCCGTTCTTGAGCGAGCGGATCTTAAACCAGGTTTGAACGGAGGTCATCGCCCCCGGCCTCAGCGCTAGCTGGAGATACTGCGCACGCAGCCGATTAAGCATCACATCTTTTTCGTCGTCTTCCTTATATTCAAACTGTTCCTTGGCTTTGCGCTGGCGTGAATCATGTTCATAATCTTTGAGATTTACAAAACCGGTAATTTCATGCGGCACATCCAGGATATTTAGACCGTGGTTCTCCTTCTTTTGCGGCCAGACTTTTTCCAGCCAGGACATTGAATCAAGACCGATCTTGTTCCCCACCTTCACCAGCTTATAAGCCTCCTTAAAATCATTATCCTGCAAAAAGGTTCGCAGAATCATCTGATTTTCCATCTCATGTATAATAAATGATTTTAATTCGGAGGTGGCTTGTTGCGTCGCTTCGCGCACGGTTTCTTCACCTACTTTATCCAGAACCTCGGGGAATCCTGACCGGCGTATTAATTCGCGTGTGCTGGTATCAGAATCCAGATAATACATGATCACATTATCTTTCAAGAGATCAAAAATATATTTTTTAGTTTCGCTCGCCTTAAACTGCGCCTCCTGCCGTGAAATCTCCTCATTGGATTTCCCCTGCTTTACCAGCTCTTCCTTCATTTCCTCCCATTTATTATTGATTTCCCTTTCCGAATTGCCTAATTTCGTTTTGCTCTGCGCGATACCCTGGACAGGAAGATTGGGATCCTTCTCCGCTGAAAGCTGAACCCGATCTGTCCCCTCCCCCTCACTTACGTCGCTTTCTCTCCGGTCGCTTTTTTTATTCTCAACCTTGGTCTTGGGGGCCAATTGATCCAAACTGATCCCCGCTTGCGACACCTTGGACATCAGGTCTTTTAGAAGTTGCGTGGTTAGTTCTTTTGATCCGCCAGACTCCAACAGTTTTTCCATGATTTCAGGCTTTTTTACCGCTTCTTTCGTCTGGGTTTTGTTCAAATCATCAACCAGCCCTGAAAGCTGCGTTGCGCCTTCTGCGCCAACCACCGCTTGCGCTTGAGTATTTGCACCATTAACGACATTAACCATAAATCTTCTCTCCTAAAATGCCCCGCATCGTTTTCTTGATTTCTTTTTCCATTTTTTCCCGCAATTTAGCTAGCGCTTTTTCATGCATCTTGATGCGGCTCTCGGTTTTAACAATATATCCCTGAAGACGTTTGATCTTGGAAGAAATTTCTTCCTTAGAAATCCCTTCTTTTTCTTCCAGCAACAAATTGGCCTTTTTTTCTTTTACCATGCTAGTTCACTCCAAAAGCAACAAACTGCAATTGATATTCCAAATTACTTCTTTCTTCCACAAACTTTTCTAATATCTTGCGGCATTGCGCCAGTTTAAGCTCTAATACTCTCTCTCGGGTATAGCGGTTCTCAATCCCCAGATTCTTGGCCTGGATCATGAGCTGGCCCCTAATTTCTGCCATAACCTTATTCTGCGCTCGCATCCTTTTCTTGGAGCCCCCGATGATGCTCAGCAATTCATCATTATACTCATTTTCGGTAAAAAGACTCTCATTTTGAACAATCGCATCTCTTACTGCTTTTTTCTGCAGATTCTCAATTTCATCGTTCGGCACACCCAGGACCGAAAGTAAAGCGCCCAGCGCCGCCGTTTTAAATTCTGCGAAACGTGCTACCATCAAATTATGGGATTTAGTCAGGGCGTAATTTTTCACATAACTTTCCTTAAAACCATCAATTTTTGCAGTCAGATCAATCTTATAACCCAGGAAGTTTAACAACTTCGGCGCCGCGACTTCCTCTGCACGAACAGAAACGGTGGTCACATCTACCATTTCCATCTGCGACACGACCGCGGGCTCTTCCGTTTTCACATTGTTTTCTACCGTTTTAACGCCTTTGGCCGCGCTCTGCGGTGTTTTCATATTAAGATGCAACAGCTGATCAGCTGTTCCCATATTTTGAAAAGCACTACCGTTAAACATCGCTACTCCCTAATTTAACTAAGCGTTCTTCTGCTTAGCTGCTTCCTGAACCGCTTTCTGTATCTGAGCGCTGGTGAAACTCTCGACCGCTTTCTGCGAAACCACCTGCTGAGCAGTTTGCGCCGGCTGATTATTACTCACTGGCGATGTACCCATATTCCCTACCTCCTTTTATTTTCTTCCATTCTTGCAGTATTTCGACGTGCCTGATTCTGGGAATCGACCTTCTGCTTTAATTCATTCTCTTCTTTCTTCTTCAACGATTGCGCCTTACTCTCTGCATTCTTCATGTATCGATCATCTTCCCGTGCTCTCTCGGCCTGGACCCGATGATCACCCTCCTTGAAGCTGGTCGTCATTCTTCCCATTACGTTATTGCCACTGACATTGATGGCCGGGATAGCTGAGAGCTCGCCCAGTTTTAACTGCAATTTATCAAGCGCGCTCTGGTCATATTTTCCCAAGTCGGAAAGCTTATGGAGCAGGTCATCTATCGCGTTTTTTAAATTATCCTTAGTTTTGTTGCTTACGCCCAATACATCACAGGCCTGGTTCACATCGCTATCGCTCAACCCACCAACAAAGTTATGCAGATTTGTTTTAATCATATCCACATTTTGCTTTATGCGGTCAGCGATATTGTTGCTTCCATTCAAAAAAGGGACAAAGATTTGAGAATCATAGACGCCCTTGGCCTTAAAAAACTTTACCGCCTTGTTCAAATCCGCTCCACCCAATTGATCATAGATATCGTTTTGAAAAGATTGTTCGCTCTGCTCTGCATTTTTAAGGGCCGTAATTTCATTCATGGATAATGGGCCTAATAGCTCGCTAACGTAATCTGTGCTCATGTCCACACTGACATAATCCTCAAATTTAAATTCCGAAACCGATTCATCCACCTTAGCAAGCAGGTTATTTTTATCACTGCTGGAGAGAAACTTAAACATATTCGCACAGGTATAAGAAAAAGATTGGAAATCAGCCGCCCCGTTGGCAACTGGTCTTCCCGCATTATAAAAATTTGATCCAAATTTCTGTTTAGGTATATCAATATCCACCCACGGCGGCGGTTCGGGTGGTATAAATGAGCTGCTGCTTCCAAGTGCTTCGAACATAATAACTCCTTAATTTACCTTCTAAGAAGAGAGCAACTGACTGGCCTTATCAATTAGAGAATTTATATTTTGGATTATTCCCCAAGAAGCCTGAATTTCCATGGAGAGCTGGGAGGTTTCAATTTGAACCTTTAAGGCGGCAGCAGAACCGCTGTATAAAACCGTCCCTGCATCCGCTCCGGTTGCATCGATGGAAGCCTGGTTTCCAGCTACCATATTCCCAATCGCGGTTATTTCTCCGCTAGTCAGTTGTTCGTTGCTAGCCAGGGCTCTACCCCAACCTTCCATCTGCATTGACAATCTCTCAAAAAATGAACCACTCATTTTTGTACTAGCATTAGAGCCAGAATTTGATATTTGATAAGCAGAAACCGTACTGCCTAATACATTATTACTGTTATTACTTATCATTATTTTTGACCTCCATTAATCATTTTAATTATTTTCATTTTTAACTTGATAAGGGGGAAAGCATCGCCTTCCCCCTTATCCCTAGTCCTTGATCCCTTATCCCTTAATCGCCTGTTCAAACGATCTCATGGTCTGCAATTGGTTAGTTACAATACCTTGCAAGCCACTCATGGCACCCGTCAATTTCTGAGTGTCAATCATGACCTGAAACGATTTCTGTGCGGATACATCACCACTTAATTGAGCCGGTTCCGCGTTTAACTGATTTTCCCACTGACCTACTTGTTGTACAGAAGCATCCATACCTCCTGACATTTTACTTCACCTCCTTCTTTTTTTATTTTCTTTCGGGCCAGGCTCCCCATCTACTTGTATAATCGGGTTAACCGGCAATAAACTTGCATGGAATTAACGGTTTTTCGGCTGGTCCTTTAAAAAGGCTTCGATCTTGAGCATTAGCTTTTCGACCTCATCTTCGATGGATTCTTCAAAATTGGGAAGGCCCTTTTCGATCTCAACCTTGTTTTTCCAGAAATTGGAAACCGCGCCATGATTGCTTTGCGGGACATAGAGGGTTTGGGAGGTAGCAAGGTTTTTAAAGCTTTCTGAGGCAACCTGCATGAAGTCTGCTCCGGTATTCTGCGAATTACTCTTCACTTCAGGCTTATTGATTGATACTAAATTGGCCGCGTTGGTGTTTATGGATAAATTGTTCATAGTTTAACCTTTCTAGAAGTATTATCGGGGTAATAAGCTTAAAACTTGCGGACTTTTCTAGAATCAAAACTATGAAAGGCCCATGAGGGCCTGTGGAGGGATTACAAACTTCCAATCTCAAACTTCAAACATCAAAACAAATCTCAACAGCGAAAACTTCCAACCTCAAAATTCAAATATCAAAACAAATCCCAACTTCAAAATCACAGATCTAAACATTTTCCGATGTCAAAATACATAAATTTGAGATTATTTGGGATTTTGGATTTGGTAGTTGTTTTGGATTTGGAGGTTTGAAGTTTGAAGTTTTGGTTATTAGGCTACTTTAGAGTAAAGTCTCTGGACCTCTTCTTTAAGTTCCTTGGGTGAAGAAAAATAAGAGGACGGTTTTCCTATGGAAAGAAGAATGTCACCCCAGTCTAATTTGGGTTCATTCAGGGGCAAAACCTTATTCATGCCCTTGATGGCAATCGGCAGGATGGGAACCTTGAATTCCTGGGAAAGGCGGATGATCCCTTTGCTGAATTCAAACCTTTCCTCATCGTCGCTAACATCACCATACATAATTACTCGCTCATGATTTCTCAGTGCCGTAAAGAGGGTATGGAGATGAGTGGTTTTGATGCTGCGCATCCCCACCCCGATATAGCCGGCACCGCGATAAATCCTTTTTAAAAAGGGTAATCTGAACCCAACCGCATAGACGGTAAATCTTGCCAGAAAAGGCAGCTTAGCCAGCAGGACAAAGGAATCGAGGAAACTCTGGTGGTTAACGGCCACAATTAACCCCCGCTTAGCATTAATTAAATCGAAATTCTCCTGCCCAACTATTCTGACTTTTATGCCACAAATGATTAATAGCGCCTTTGAAAATATGCTAATGGCGGACTGGAATAATCTATACCTCCTGTACCTGCCCGGAACGAATAAGGAGATGATAGGTAGAAATGATCCCAGAATAATAACGCTAAAAACAATAAAGCCCCAAAACAAGAGCGAGCGAAAATAACGAAGCATATGACGGTTATTATAGCAAAGGAGGGATTGGTTTGCGAGGGCCCTCACCCAAGTAAATGTTAATGTTTAGTTTTTCTAAACATCCCTCTCCCAAAGGGAGAGGGAACAAGAGGATAAAAAACAATCACTCCTTCTCCCCCTGGGAGAAGGAGATAAAGAAAAAGTTTTCGATTAAGAAAAGCTAGGATGAGGGCTGCTTGAAGATAGCTTGGGTGAGGGCATTAAACAGTGAGGGCTTAATTGATTTATTTGCTCAAGTCAATCGAAACGGTTAGGGAATTGCGGTTATTTGCATTGCTAGCTTTCAAGGTTATTGACGGAGACAGAGTCAATGCGCAACCGTAGCCGCTGGGATCGACTAAGATTTTAAAATTGGGAGAGAGTGAAATAGCACTTAAACTTTGGACGTGTTGGATAAAGTTATAAACCGCGGTAACACTGGCAGATGAATTAGGAAGTAAACAACTACCGTCTAATGCCAGTACAGCATTGGACATAACTAAAATCGTGAATAATATAAATAAAGGACGTTTAAACATCTCTACTTATATATTCGGAATGAGAAGGGTAAAACTTGCGTTAAATAATGGAATTGGGCTCGAGCTGGCTGCGGGAGGGGACCTGGGTTTCTCTGCGGATCACGCAGCGGTTAGAAATGATCGAACCATCGGCGATTTTTGCTTTATCACCGATGTGACACCAGCTGCCGATCACGGAGTGATTGATCTGCACCTCTCTGGCAATCATAGTATCCGACCAGACAACCGATCCGGTGATGACCGCGTTGTCCTGCACCACACACTTATCGCCAATAATTGAATCCTTGATATAAACATTTTCGCCGATAGAGCAGCGATCCCCGATGATAACCGATCCCTCAAACCGCGCCGTACTGCCGATGTTCTGCCGCTCACCGATCCAGGTTGATTCACACACCCGACGGCCGGGGATATTGATCCTGACCAATCCCTTCATCGCGTCATAATTTGATTGAATATATTTTTCCAGGCCACCTACATCACTCCAGTATTCAACCATGGGATAACCAAACATCGGCGCTCCTTCTTCTACCAGTTTGGGGAAGAGCTGCTTGCCAAAATCATAAAATCCCTCTGGAATCATCTTCAAAATTTCCGGCTCAAAAATATAAATGCCGGCATTGGCCTGATCGCTCCTGGCTTCCTCCGGAGCCGGTTTTTCCTGAAATCCAATAACCTTACCGTCTTCCGCCTGGACAACCATGCCATATTGTTTAACTTCTTTGACCTGCGCTAAAGCGATGGTAACCAGCGCCTTTTTTTCTTTATGATAGCTGATCATACGTTGAAAATTGATATCGGTCAAAGCATCCGAGGATAGGACAACAAAAGTCTCATTAACCCCGGCGAGCTCTGCCATGCGTTTAACGCCGCCGGCAGTGCCGAGCAGCTGTTCTTCAAAGGAATAAGTCAGGTTCACCCCAAAATTGTGCCCATCGCCAAAATAGTTTTCAATCTGTTCCGGGAAATAATGGATATTGGCTACCACATCTATAAATCCATGGTGTTTGAGAAGCTCAAGATTATGCTGCATGGTGGGGAGATTAACGATGGGAACCATCGGTTTTGGCACAGCATGGGTAAGGGGTTCCAGCCGTGTACCGTAACCCGCCGCCAGGATGAGGGATTTCATGCGTTTTCTTCTATCTTTTTGATGCGACGAAGGTGGCGTTCATCATTCGAAAATTTAGTTTTAAGCCATACATCAACAATTTTTGTAGCTTTAGCACGGGTTAACTTTCTACCTGCCAGACATAATACATTGCAGTCACCGTGCTGCCGGCTTTGCTTGGCCGTATAAGTGTCATAAGCATTAACCGCGCGGATCCCTTTAACTTTATTGGCCGTAATCGTTACTCCCACCCCGCTACCACATATAAGGATCCCGCTATCGAATTCACCCCTAGCCACCGCCTTTGCCACCGGATAAGCCAGATCTGGATAATCACACGCTTCTTCTGAATTAGTGCCGAAATCTTTGAACTCTAATTTTTTTCTTTTGAGATAGGCTTTAATTATCTCTTTTAATTTATAACCGGCATGGTCCGATCCAATTGCGATTTTCATTTCATCGCCTCTTTCATTTCTGCCACCGCACTCCTCATCCCCACTATAACCGAACGGGCAATGATCGAGAAACCGATATTCAGTTCCTCGATCCCGGGGATTTGTACAATTGCACTTACATTATTATAATCCAGGCCATGACCGGCGTTGATCCGCAAGCCAATCAATCGGGCCTGCTGGGTACTAAGGTTAATTTTATTTAGCTCTTTCTCTATACTTAACGCTTTCCCTTTTATATATGAAGCACGAGCATATTTCCCGGTATGGATTTCAATAAAATCAGCGATTAATACCGCTGATTCTTCCACCTGTTTTCCCTCCGGATCGATAAACAGACTGACCAAGATCTTATTCTTCTTTAATTTTTCGATTATCTTTTCCAGTTTTGAGGAGTTTTTTACTACATTCAGCCCGCCCTCGGTTGTAATCTCGGCCCTCTTTTCTGGCACCAGGGTAACCATTTCTGGCCGAAGCTTGAGCGCAAACCTTAACATTTCCTCGGTCGGGGCCATTTCTAAATCCAGGCGGGTATTCAGTTTCCTCAGGCGATAAACATCTTCATCCTGAATATGGCGGCGATCTTCGCGTAAATGGCAGACGATCCCATCCGCTCCTCCGTTAATCGCTTCACTGGCCGCCAAAACCGGATCGGGGAAAGACTCTTTACGAGCTTCCCGCAGGGTAGCGATATGGTCGATATTAACACCTAGTCTGATCATGCTTCTCTATGGATCAGGCAAATCGCATAAGCGGCAATCCCCTGTTTTTTGCCGGTAAAACCCAATCCTTCCTCCGTCTTTCCCTTTATATTAATCTGGGAAGGATCAAATCTTAGTGCACCGGCGATTTTCCCTTTCATCTCTTCGATATAAGGAAAAAGTTTAGGTTCCTGGGCCACCACCGTCGCATCAATATTATTGATAGCAAAACCCCGCACCCGCAATAGTTCCTGTACAAATTCCATCAGTCTGAGGCTGGAAATACCCTTATAACGTAAGTCTCCCGGAGGAAAATGCCGGCCGATATCCCCTTCTCCCATCGCACCGATCACCGCATCGATCACGGCGTGTAAAAGTACGTCCCCATCCGACCACCCCAGCAAACCCTTGGGGTGTTTAATTTCCACCCCTCCCAGGATCAATTTCCGGCCGCGAACCAGTTTATGGACATCGTAACCAAAACCGATCTGCACTAAAACACCCTCCCCACAACTTTTAGGCGCTGTTCCATGTCTACCAGCAGTTTCATCCACTCGATGTTATAATAAATGGGATTTGAAAAATCGGTAAAATTACCGGAGCGCAAAATTTCCCAGATCTCCTTTACCGCATCTTCTACTGACACCTTTGGCTCAAAACCCATCACCTTCTTTAGTTTGTCACCCGATACCCGATAACTGCGCGATTCCTTGGTACCAAAAAGCACTTCCACCTCGATCTTTTTATAGGCCTTTAAAACTTCCTTGATCCAGTGTCCCAACTCCAAGATGCGATAATTCTTATGCACCAGATTAAATATCTCTCCTCTGACCTTATCTTCCGGCGCCTTCATCGCCGTGATGTGCGCTTCGGCCACATCTTTCACTTCTACCAGCGGCCGCCAGTTATCGCCCGCGCAATAAATATGGATGCGTCCCTTATCATAAGCATCCATGGTCATGGTATTAACCACCAGATCCCAGCGCATACGCTGGGAAAAACCAAAAACGGTTGCCTGACGAATAATCACCGGACAAAAATTGTGGTCGACCAGCGATTGCAGGCCCTTCTCTGCGTCCAGCTTGCTCTCGGCATATTCGGATTGGGGATTGGCAGGAAATCCCTCATCCGCCACGCCATCGATATGAAAACCATAAATGGCACAGGATGAGGCAAAGGTAAAACGTTTTACCCCTTTCCTTTTGCAGGCCTCCGCGACACGCATCGTTCCCTCAAAATTGATCTCTTTATTGGCCTTAGGGTCAAACTCAGCGGTGGGGTCATTGGAAAGTGAACCCAGATGCATCACACCCTTAACCCCATCCAATATATCAGGATTAAATTTCCGCACATCACCGGGAATTAATTCAATTTTATCCTTCAGCTCATTGAGGGAAAAATCACCAAAGTATAATTTATCAAAAACCCGTACCTTTTCCCCCACACCCACTAATTTTTTTACCAGCACCGATCCGATATACCCGGCGCCACCCGTCACCAAAATAATATCTTTGCTCATATAGACTCCCTCCGAAATATATTATAACACATGGGCTAATAACCCTTTAACCAGTAATAAAACAGGGAAACATATTCCCATATGACGATCTGGGTGTCTTCATGTCTTCTCCACCACCCTGAAGGATTGAACTCGCTGTGTTGTACCGGATAAGAAATAACCTTGATTCCTTCGTGACCATATACCTTTTTAAAATATTTTCTTGCTCTTCGGCTGTGGGCAGGAGAAGTTACCAGAATAATTGATTTCCAAGCATGCGCTTTAACGATCGGTAGGGTAAACCGGGCATCATCAATAGTAGATTGAGATTTAGGTTGCACGAGGATGACCTGAGCAGGAATTCCTTGTGCCATCGCCTGCTTTTTCATCCAATCGGCGCTGGTGAGATGCCAGGCAAGCGGTCCCCCGCTCATCAACAGCATCGGAGCATAACCCTTTTGATAAAGCTCTACCGCTTGATTGACACGTTCTCCGTTACCATCCCCGGCTAGCACCACTATCCCATCAGCGTGTGCTAGCTGATCCTGTACGATTAACCTTTGTGCGGCTGCATCCAAAAGCGGGACGTGAAATAACCATAAGGCAGCTAGGATAATCAGTACGCCCAGCAGAGCGGCGAATAGTTTTTTCATTTAGCGAGGCAGCCTCAGCAAAGAACGCAAAATAAATTTTGGATTCTTGGCCAGCCCAAACAATAGGGCGCCGATGGTCGGATAAGTCTTCGGATTGGAGAACAAACTCCATAATACCGAGGAATGGTTCTCAAAATCGCCCACTTTCTCGATCAATTTAGAGTTTTCTGCCAGATAGGAGAAGATGCGTTTCAACACATCTGAACCCATATTCTCCATCACATTCCGCGCCAGCAAGCAGAGTTTGGTCTCCTGCTCAAATTCTTCGGCCCAGCGTTTTTTATAGAGAGAAAGATCGCCTTCTTTGATCGCCTCGGCCAGCAACTCCGCCGACTTCATACCGTAAAAAATACCGCCGGAGGTAATCGGTTTTATCTGGCAAGCCGCATCCCCGACCAGCGCCGCCTTATCCTTGACCAGTTCACAGGTGCCGATGGGGATGGTCCCGGCATTTTTTTCGACCACCTCTCCCTCGATTTTTTGCTCTGCTAAAAACTTCTTCAGTTCTGCGTACGGATTTTCGGCAATAGTCCCTGCCCTCGCTATCCCATTTCCTTCGGGAATAATCCAGGTAAAGAGGGAAAAAGGCTTAATATAATGCACCTCTACATAATTATGCTTCCTGGGCTTCAGCTTAAGCCGCAGTTGATAACCGCGATAAAGTTTTAGGTCGGAGGAAAAGCCCAGCGATCTTCTGACTCTTGAATTTGGGCCATCCGCTCCCACGATTAAGTCGGCAAAATATTCCCCCCTATTCGTGCGCAGGATATAGCCGTCTTTGATGGGATGAACCTCCTGCAGGGCGGTGCGGTACTCAATATTCAGTTTGTGGCTCAGCTCTTTATCAAATTGTTCTCGATCTACGATATAAGCTACTTTAGGCCGATGCAGCTGGAAAGATGAGCCGTTAAAAAAAACGCTGGCCCCGTCGATAACGTTCAGAATGGATTTGGCGGAGATGGGTAAACGCATAGCCTCAAAAGTGGAGCGGCCTACAATCCCGGCGCACTGGACGGGTTTCCCAACTTCCGCATGCTCCTCCAGCAGCAGCGGGTCAAAACCATAGTGCTTGAGCAGCTGGCCGAGATAACAGCCAACCGGCCCTGCCCCGACAATGATAATTTTGGTGCTTTTCCTCACGAATTGATTATTATAGCGAATAAAAAGAGATCCGTAAAGACTTGATTAAATTCGCGGGCATGCTAAAATTAGCCCGAAATCTAATGTCCAAAAAGATATTAATCATACTATTTTCCCTAATATTATTTTCTCCTCAAATTTTGGCGGATTCACATAAAAAATACGAATTAGATATCCGGGGAAATCTGGTTCAGTTCTGGCTGGAAGGCAAAGATTTAAAATATCTTGATCAAAACCTTTTAAATGCAAAAACCCTCTACTCTTTTACTCGGGAAGTTGAATCCTTTTCTATTCACCACGAAAGCGCAGAATACTTTCTAACTTATACTTTTAAAAATGAGATCCAAAACCGGCCGGTGTATTATAGCTATTCAAACAACGAGGGTCGCAGTTTTTCTCCCCCGCTGGTTTTAACCTCGGACGGGGCGAATCCTTCCCTAGCTTTTTCTAATAATTTCCTGGCCATTGCCTGGGAGGATAAAGAGGGCATAGCGCTGCTGCAATCTTCAGACGACGGGAGAAGCTTTTCCCTTCCGCTCCAACTCACCCTGACCGGTGAAGCACTTTCTTCCCCGGCACTCAGCCTGGATACCTATAACAATCTTCATTTGGCCTTCTTATCCCAAAATCAATATAACCATCTTTCTAGGATATTTTATGCACAAATTCTATCAAATTCATTTAACCCTTCTCTCCCCATTGAGCTCAAAGAAATCTTTAGAAGCCAAGATGAACTCACCCCGCCTTTAATAAAGAATCTCCCCTCCCTACTTATTTTATGGCAGGAAAAATATAATCAGCGTCTGGGATCCTACCTCTCCCTGTCCCTCGATAATGGGAAAACCTTTTCTCGGGAACGGGCTTTTATCTGTGACCAGCAGTTGGAAGATTTCAGTTTAGTTAACGGGAAATATTACCTTTTAACCTACGATGGTAAACCAATAACAAAAGAAATAAAATTTCCGGATATTTATGCTCCTAAAATCGTTTCCCCGGTTACCCGACAGGCATACGCTGCTTCTAGCTTTCTGATCAAATATCTCTTTCCTGACTACCAGCGGGATTGGAGCACACCCGCGCAATGGTTATCGGAAATCGATCTCTCTACCGATAGCAATTTCCCTTCACTTAATACGCTGGTATTTGAGAGTTTAATCTCCGCTACTCCCGAAGCCCTCGAGTATCGGCCTCCGCTCAACCTGCCGGATGGTAATTATTATTTGAGGATCAGCGTTTCCGACGGATTGAGCAGGAGTGCCTACGGACCGATCGTTACTTTCAAAATAGACAATCTTTTACCCGACCTGATTACCCTGGAAGCGGAAACGTCCCTTAATACGGTCACTTTTAAAGGGCGTACCAATAAACTGTTGGTTAATCTTTCGCTTAATGGAACACCAGTCTCTTTCCAATCCGATAATCGATTCCAATCTCAGGTTAGCCTGGCTGCTGGGCAAAACAAATTTACCTTTGTCTTAAGTGATGCGGCCGGTAACCAAAATATTTTGACCCGGGAGGTGTATTATAATCCGCAGGCCCCAAGCATCCAGTTGACCAACCCTTCTCCCGAGCAGTGGTTCAAACCCGGTTCAACCGTTTTTTTTGCAGCCATTGTGATGGACGCTCAAAATGATATTGATGATGAAACGGAAGCCCATCTATTTATCAATGCACAAGTAATCACCGATCCTCTCATCTACAATCTTCAGGAAAATAAATTAACCGGATTCATCGCGCTTCCTCCTGCTCTGCTTGACGGAAAATATCCGGCAAAGATTGAACTCTCCGATCGGTCCGGTAATATCGGAAAGATTGATTTCACCATTAACATCGACGGGACGGCTCCCGCCCTGAATCCTTCCCAGAGCAATCAGCTATACACCAATTCCAAGAATAGTATAAATCTTCCCCTCACCGATCAGGGCGCTGGGATTGATCCCGGCGGGACACTGATCAAAATCGCAGGTATTTCAATGGAGGGAACCGCCAGCACAGAAGGCGATTATCTCAAGGTTCTGCTTAAATCTCCCTTGCCCGAAGGAAGTTATGAGGTTCAGGTTTTGCCACGCGATCGGGTAGGAAATATTGGCTCGGTACGCACCTTTTCACTCATCGTAGATAATACGCCTCCACAATTGACCCTGGAGGGAAGCTGGGAGCCAGTCACCCAGCTTAACACCTTGACAGTCCGCGGAAAAGTCGCCGACCAAAATCCCTGCCGGTTGAATATTTTTGATAATAATTATAAAGTAGCAAGCCTGGATTTAAACAATGCTACTTTCTCAAAAGAGATCAGACTTTCTCCGGGGAATAACTATCTGCTGGTGGAGGCGGTGGATCTGGCCGGGAACAAGACCGCCCAGACTTTTATGATGAAAGCACAAATCTCAAGTTATGCCGTGTTGCTTAAAGATTGCAAAAACGGGCCCAATCCTTTTTCGTCACTGACTGGGACGATGTATTTTTCCTATACCTTGAATAGTCCGCCAGTCGATCCGGTCAATTTAAAAATTTACGTCTATGATTTGACCGGCCGGTTGCTCTGGAAGAAAGAAATTTCTAACTCCCCTGCTAGCGATAATATCCCCTGGGACGGGACCAATCCTTTCGGTAATAAACTGAGTAACGGCGTTTATCCTTATTTCATTTCCGTCTCTGCCGGTGATCAACGCGAAATTCGAAGAGGCAAGATTGTGGTGCTAAATTAATATGCCCCGGTACCGAAAATTACCACCGGTAAGCTCCTCAATAAAATCTTAATGTCCTGCCAGAGCGACCAGTTCTCAATATAGTAAATATCCAATCGGACCATTTCCTCAAAGGGGAGCAGCGACCTTCCCGATACCTGCCAGAGACCGGTAATACCCGGACGGACCCGTAATCTTTTTTTATGCCAGGGGCTATATTTTTCGACTTCGCGCGGTAAAGGCGGCCGCGGCCCCACCAAGCTCATCTGTCCTAAAAAAACATTGAAGAGCTGAGGCAACTCATCGATACTCCAACGCCGCATAAACCTGCCCAGTGGAGTTACCCGGGGGTCATCTTTCATTTTAAAAATATGACCCTCCACTTCGGAAAGGTGTTTAAGCTGGGGGAAGATGGCTTCCGCTTCTTTAACCATGGAACGAAACTTGAGCATGGCAAAAGGTTTGCCGTTCAAGCCGATTCTTTGATGGGGAAAGAAGACCGTGCCGGGCGAAGTAATCTTTACCAGCAGGGCAAAGAGGATTAGGATGGGCGAAAGGATTATGATCAGGAGAACAGACAAGACCAGATCGACCAATCGCTTTAGCAAGGCATTCAACCCCTGCAGCTGGATCTCTGTTACCGTCAGCAGAGGTATGCCTCCCAACTCGTCTACATCCAGGCGGCTGGAGATCAGTTCCAATATCCCGGGAACGATTTTAAACTCAATGCCATAGCGCTCGCACTCGGTGATAATATCCAGGATTTTTTCGGTCTTTAGCCCGCCGCCGGCAATAATAATTTCTTCCACCCTCTCGTTTTCAATTAGTTCTTTGATCTTGGCGATCGAGATAACATCGAGGACGGGAAAGCCAAAGAAGCTTTGCCCTTTTTTCCCCGGGTCGTCATCCAAAAAACCGACGATCTTATAACCCAGCGCCCGGTCATTTCTAATCTTGTTCGCCAGCACCTGACCGATCTCATCCGTCCCTAAAATTAAAATCCGGCGCACTCCCCACCCCAGGGCATACCACCAACGCTGTAAGAAGAAAATCAATAACCTGAAACCGGCCAGCAGCACAAAAGCGATCAGCCAGGCATTTACTAACACCAGGCGCGAAAACCAGAATTCACGATATAAGAACAAAAGACCCAACAAAAGTAGAGTGGAAAGGGTCACCCCTAAAAAGAGCCCGGCAATTTCATCAATCAAGGCAGCGCTTCTTTTTGATTCATACAAGCCGACAAACTTAAAGACCGCCAACCACAGGATCGTGATAAAGATCAGAACGCGCAGGTAATGTTCAAAGATTGGCACCAGGTCGGTAGGAAGGAATAGCATAAACTTGAAGCGTAGCAAATAAGCCAGCGCGAAGGAAAAATTAATGATCAGCGCATCGCAGACGATTTTCATCCACATAATTTACAGTTTGCCTAGCATCTCTTTGGCCAGCGGATTATCCGGTTCCAACATCAGCGCCTGTTGAAACTCCTCTTTTGCCTTTTGCCGGTCGCCCTTTAAAAGATAGGCTTTCCCCAGCGCATTGTAGGCGCCCACATTCCTGGGATCACGCATGACCACCCGTTGCAGGTCAGCCAAAGCCGGTTCCGATTTACCCTGGCCGAGATAGGCTTCTGCCCGAAAAATATAGCCCGCGCTATTTTGAGAATCGGTCTTAACCATCTGTTCGGCTACGGCTAATAAATCTGAATATTTTTTTTTCTCCTGCATCAAACCGGCAACTCTTGCCAAAACATTTAAATTATCCGCATAGCGAGCACGCGCCCTTTCCAGGACCTTTAAGGTCTCTTCGGGTTGGCCCAGCCTTTGATTAAGCGCTTCCAACTTATCGATGGGTTCCGGCATATTGGGATTGATCATAAAAGCTCTTTCGTATTGTTCCGCCGCTTTTTTGACCTCCCCTTCCTTTTCAAATGCCAGCCCCAGATTAAAATTGACTTCGGCATAATAGGGATCGATCTTCAAAGCACGCTCCGCAGCGGCCTTTAAAATATCCAGCGCCGTTTTTTCTCCCGCCGCATAGCGCATCAGATAAATCTTGGACAGCATATAAAAATTATCGGCATTGTAAGGATCCACCAGCGTCCCGTAATATAAAACGGTGATCGATTTTTCCAGGAATTCATTCTTTTCCGAGGTCGTTTGCGAAAGATTAAGGTAAGTAATCCCCAGGTGAGAAATGGTCGTGCCCTCAAAAGGATAGACCGCCAGTGATTTTTCCAGCTCGGCCACCGCTTCGGGTATGTGGCGAAATTCAAGAGCGGTCTTACCGGTCTTAAAGTAAATATCACCACGGAAAGACAAGAAGAAATAATAGTTGAGCATCAGGACCCCGACGATCACCAGCGCCACCGGGATCCAGGGAATGTCTTCCCAGGAAAATTTCTTAGGTGGCGTGTCCGCCGTTTCTTCGCCCATCACCATCGTCATCCCCCAGATCACCCAGAAGAGGGAGGTGATCGCCACTACGCCAAAACTGAATTGATTCTGAATCAGATAAGCCAGTGCCGCCGCCAGCAGTCCGGCCAACATCAGCTTAACCCCCATCTCCACCCGCCGGGACTTGGCCCATCCCACACGAAACAAAGTAAACAATAACCACAGATAGACAAAGAAAGCAATCAAGCCCTTGGTTACGCTCACGTCGAAGGTTTCATTATGACAGCGGTCCTGTTTTACATGAAAGGCTTCCTTGAAGCGGAAAAGATCCGTTTCATAACGCGGGAAAACCATTTTTAAAACTTCCGGTCCGATCCCAAAAACCGGGTTATCGGCAATGATCCGAAAAGCGCTCTTCCAGGTTTCTCCACGGGAACCAGCCGCACCCCTCAGTTCCAGACCGGTAGCGCCCTTTTCACTATCGGATTGCTGTTCCGTGGTGATCTCAGAGGTAAAGCGCTGGAAGGGTGAAAACTCGGCACGTGACATGGTGATGGCCGAGGTCAACAGAATCAGGCTTCCCAGGATCGCGATCTTTTTCCAGTTTTTGAAAACTACTTCACGGCCGGCAGCCATCGCGAATAAAACCAACCCCATAAACAGCCCCAGGTAGCCACCACGACTCTGGGTATAAAGGATACAGACGTAAGCCAGCAAAAGACTAAATCCCAAGACGATCTCCAGGATAAAGGGATGCAGAGTTTCGGCGTAAAAAGCAAAAAAGAGCGCCGCTGCCGTCATGGCAGAAAAACCCAGGTACCATAAAAATATATTTTCCGCATCCAGATTGTAAATCATGATCAAAAAGATAATCTGGACGGCAGCATAAAAGGCTAACGGCACAAACTGCGCATACCAATTTATTTTCTCTTCCTTTCCTTTCTTATTCATCAAAAATAGGGCTAGCATTAGAAAGAAACCCATGAGCATATAAGCTGCCAGGAAATTAGGTTGCCCGATGGTCCCGATCACTCTTTCACGGGTAGCAACTCCTCCCCAGAGGTAAGGGTCAAGTTCAAAGCGCTGGACTATCGAATAAATCGCCATCAAGGCGGTGACCGGCACCACCGTCAGCGCCATGCGCTTCAATTGCTCAAAACTTTTAATATAATTGGTTACCACGAAAAAGAGCAGGCCATACAGGTACCAGGTGGTCAATCCTTCATAGCGGCCATAAAAACCCACCAGGCTGGTATAGACGTGGACCGAGGTCAGAACAGCCACCGTAATGCAAACCAAATAGGTTATAACCGGCCAATCCAGCGGGGTGCGGATAAAGCGATGCTCGCGGAAGATCAGGATTTTAATGGCCCATAAGCCCAGCATGATCGCGCCCAGCGCTCCCAAAAAGGTTATTTTGGAGCCGGAAAATACGATCCCCAGCCGCCGGTCAAAAACGGTGGGGACAAAGAAAATGGCGATCAGCAACAGGATTTCCATAATAAAATCAAATCCCCTGGCACTGCCCCAGAGCGTTTCGCTTTGTATCTTTTTCATCGTTTTCTTTGCTTTAACCTTTCTGTCACAAATTCCTTTATCCTTAGCTTAAATATTTCTTTATCAAATTTTAGGGCGTGCTCGCGAATGCTTATTTTATTAAAGACCATAAATTGAAATCTTTTCACCGCCCGCATCAGGGAATCAACCGTTTGCGACCCAAAAAAAACGCCGCTTTCACCATCGCTGATCGTTTCCTGCGCGCCTCCCCCATTAAAGGCAATCACCGGTCGTCCGCAAGCCATGGCCTCCAGCGGGACAATGCCAAAATCTTCCTCCCCCGGGAAAACCAGGGCGCGACAGCCGGCCAGTCGCTGCCGCAATTCGGCGTCGCCGATTTTACCCAAAAACTCAGTATTTTCACCGGCAGCCGCCTCCAATTTTTTCCGGGCGGGGCCCTCGCCAATAATTTTCAACGGCAGATCCATTCGCTTAAAAGCCTCGACCGCCAGATCAATTCTTTTATAAGGACTGAGTCGTGAAACCACTAAAAAATAGTCCTGGTCCTGGTCGGAAGGCTTGAAAAATGAACAATCCACCGGCGGATTAATTATAACAGATTCTCGCTGATAAATCTTTCTTATCCTCTCCGCCACCGTTCTTGAATTGGCAATAAAATAATCCACTTTTTGCGCGGTCTGCAGGTCCCATTTTTTTATCGGTTCAAGCAGCCACGGCAAAAACCGCTTGATCAATTCCGGCACCGGTTCCCATTTGATATAATCCGGATAACGCCAGACAAAACGCATCGGGTTATGGCAATAACAGATGTGCAGCTGGTTTTCATTTTTTTTAATCCCCTTTGCCCAGGCTGAGCTGGAAGAGAGAATTACTTCGTATTCCGACAGGTCAAAACTTTCGAAGGCCAGCGGGTAGAAAAGCAAATAATAGCGAAACAGGGTTGAAACCCAGGGAAAATATTGCATAAAGGAGGTTCGAATCTCCATCTCCTGGAAAATTTGCGGCATTTTACGCGCATCGAAAATTGAAGTATAAAGCGGGGCTTCCGGAAAAATTTCATGGAGCACCCCCACCACCCTTTCGGCCCCACCCAGTTGATTCAGGTAATCGTGAACCAGCGCCAGCTTCATGGAGAACCAATCAGACCTTTTTCCGTCAGATAGGCACACAGGGCCTCCGGCCAGGGACGGAGATCGTCCATGCCCAGCTTCTGCAGATTGCCATTCCCCAGAACTGAATATTTTGGCCGACGGGCTTTGCTCTTAAATTCAGCAGCGGTAACCCTTTTTATTTTGATCGCTTTACCAAGGATTTCAAATATTTTAGAGGTAAATTCATACCAGGAACATTCGCCATGATTGACGATATGGTATAAACCGTACTGCCGGGTACGGATGAGCTGGTTAATTTTGGTTGCCAGATCCAGGGTATAGGTAGGGGACAAAATCTCATCGCCTACCACTTTTAGCTCGGGCAATTGCTCAGCACGTTTGAGCATATTATCCACAAAATTCCCTCCCCCCTTCCCCATACACCCCACCACCCCATAAAGCCCGGTTGAACGGACAATGAAATATTTTTGCAGCAGATACTTTATACAGAATTCACCGGCTAATTTAGAAATGCCATAAACCGACTGCGGATGAGGGGTATCGCTTTCAAGATAGGGGGTATTTTTTTGGCCATCAAAAACATAATCGGTGGAGATATGGACCAGTGCCGCATCCACTGTCAAACAGGCCTGCGCCAAATATTTTACGCCAATGCTATTAACGGCAAAAGCGGAGACCTCGTGATCTTCGCAATTGTCAACATGATGATAGGCCGCGGTATTGATCACGATTTGGGGGGAAACTTTTTTGATGACTGCAAAAGTCTTTTCCTGGTCGGTAATATCGAGATCCTGAAGGGTAAGGGGGATTTGTTCGTCTTTGGGGATGACCCGGCAAAGATCAAATCCCAGTTGCCCGTCCGCCCCGACAATCGCTACCTTCATTAACGCTTACCCACCACTCGCATAAATTTTCTCTTCCCCACATTTACCAACAGTTCCTCGGTGTAATCAATCAGTTCTAAGGAATCAGTCAAGACACGGTCGTTTACCCTGACACCTCCCTGATCGATCAGCCGGCGAGCCTCGGAAGCGCTCTCCACCAATTTTAACAGGACCAACAGTTTAGTGGCCGGGATGATATATTTATTTTCCCAGGGCGGGATAAATTCCAGAGGTATGTCTTTCGGTAGCTTTCCTTCAGAGAAAACCGCCCCAAATTCCTTTTCCACCAGTTCCGCTGCTGCTTCATTATGAAATTGGGTTACCAGGAAACGCGCCAGCTTTTTTTTGGCTTCCATCGGATGCATGGCCTTGATCTCCTCAACCGGGAAATTGGTCAGGAGCACATAATAGCGCTCCATGAGTTCGTCTGAAATCGACATGGTCTTGCCGTAGATCTCTGACGGCGGTTCGGTAATACCGATATAATTCCCCAGCGATTTGCTCATCTTTTGTATGCCGTCCGTCCCCTCCAGCAGAGGCAGGGTCAGAATAATCTGTGGCACTTCATTATATTCACGCTGCAGCTCACGGCCCACCAGCATATTGAACTTTTGGTCGCTGCCCCCCACCTCCACATCCGCTTTGACCATCACCGAATCATAACCCTGCAGCAGAGGATAAAGAAACTCATGGATCGAAATCGGCCTTTCTTTTTCGAAACGGTTCATAAAGTCATCACGCTCCAGCATCCGCGCCACCGTGTATTTTGCCGCCAGATTTATGACTTCCTCGATTTTCATTTTCGATAACCACTCATTGTTAAAGACCACTCTAGTTTTATTGCGGTCCAAAATCTTAAAGATCTGCTCCTGATAAGTGCGGGCGTTGCTCTCCACCTCTTCTTTGGTTAAGGGCTTGCGCGTTTCTGACTTGCCGGTGGGGTCGCCGATACGGGCGGTAAAATCACCGACGATAAAAATCACCTCATGCCCCAGGTCCTGTAACTGCCGGAGTTTGTTCAAAATGACGGTGTGTCCTAGGTGAATATCGGGTGCGGAGGGATCGGCCCCCCATTTGATACGCAGGGGCTTCCCTTTTTCTAGCTTTTTAATGAATTCATCTTCCGGGATCAGCTCGATCGCTCCCCGCTTGATGATCTCTAATTGTTCTTCGATACTTAACATTTTGCCCCCATCGTTACCAAGATCTCTTTCACCAGCTTCAACGGCACGTTATCCTTCACTGCCACCTTGCCGATCTTTTCCGGCAGAACAAATTGAATTTTACCCTCTCTGATTTTTTTATCAATGGTCAGCGCCTGTAAAAGCTTCTTGGCCGGCAAACGATCGATCTCCGTCGGCAAGCCCAGTTTTTCCAGCAAATTCACGATCCGCACCACCGTCTCCTCCGGGATCATTTTTAATCCCCGGGCAATCCGCGTCGCCACCACCATCCCGATCGAAACCGCTTCGCCGTGATTGTAGGCTCGATAACGGGTCAGGGTTTCGATGGCATGGCCCAGCGTATGGCCAAAATTCAAGATCATGCGCAAGCCGGTTTCGGTTTCATCTTTTTCCACCACCCGGGCCTTGATCTTGGCCGATTCAGCTACAATAATCTCCCATACTTTTAAGGCGGCCCGCAGCGTATCCGCCTGCTCAAAGGCCTTGGTATTGAGATGATGGGCATTGGCTTCCAAAAACTCAAAGAAATCGGCGTCTTCAATCACTCCGTATTTTACGACTTCCGCTAAACCGGTGCGTAATTCTCTGGCGGGAAGCGAGGTCAGGGTTTGCACATCAATATAAACCGCCTTCGGTTGATAAAACGCGCCAATCAGATTTTTACAGCGGGGATGGTTCACCCCGGTTTTACCACCGATAGAGGCGTCTACTTGGGCCAAAAGAGTAGTAGGTACCTGAATATAATTGATACCCCGCATGTAAGTGGCGGCCACAAAACCGGCCAGATCCCCGATCACCCCACCCCCCAGCGCCACGATCAGGGCATCACGGTGGGCATTACACTTTACCAGGTCGTCATAGAGGACAGAAGCTACTTTTAAATTTTTGTAACGTTCTCCGCGGGCGACCTCAATGATGTGGGGTTTAAAAGCCCGTAAACTCTTATACAAAAGATTAGCATACAGGTCATTGACCAGCGGATCGGTGATAATAAAAATCTCTTTCCCCCAATTATGCTGCTCGATGAACTTCCCCAGGTCGGGAAGGATATTGGAACCGACCAGGATCTCGTAACTTCTCTCTTTTAACTCGACTTTGATTTTAACCATTGCATAATTTCCTTCACCGCTTCCTCCACTTTTAAACTGGAAGTGTCAACCGTAAAATCCGCCGCCCGCTGGTAGAGCGGTTTTCGAACCGCCAGAATTTCATTGATCTCCTCCCGCGGGTCAGGTACGTTTAGCAAGGGCCGGTGGCTTTCGGCCTTTACCCTTTCATACACCACGGCCGGTTCCGCCCATAATAAGATCAGCGGACCGATCCCCTTTAATATTCTAACATTTTCTTCGCGTAAAACGATACCGCCACCGGTGGAAATCACGAATTTATCATAATCCGCCAGGGTCTTAAGCACTTCCGTTTCCAGCTCCCGAAAATAGGGTTCGCCCTTTTTAGCAAAGATCTCTTTGATCGAGCTCCCTTCCGTTTTTTCAATTAAATCGTCGGTATCCAGATAAGTGAGGCTGAGCTGTTGCGCCAGCTTCTGCCCAACCGCGGTTTTACCCACTCCCATGAAACCAATCAAAACAATATTCATTTATTTTACCGAATGCGCCCGGGGTGACTTGAACACCCAACCCCCAGTTTAGGAAACTGATGCTCTATCCAGTTGAGCTACGGGCGCTTACTTCGCAATTCCTCAATATATTTGCTGATCGCCCGGCGAATTAATTTATTCAAATCTAAATATTTTTTAACAAACGAAGGAGGACGCTCGTATAACCCCAGCAGGTCCTGGGTTACCAGAACTTGGCCATCAACTTTTTCTCCGGCCCCGATGCCAATGGTTGGTATTTTAAGCGCACGAGAAATTTTACCCGCTAGAGCTTCCGGAATCAATTCTAGTACAATCGCAAAGCAACCGGCTTTGGCCAGGGCTTGAGCGTCATTAAAAAGTTTGATCGCCGCCGCACGCTCCCGACCCTGTATTCGATAGCCGAGCAGATTCACCGATTGCGGAGTGAATCCCAGGTGCCCCATCACGGGTATGCCGGCGCGAAGGATCTGTTTGATCGCGGGCAGATAATTCGCCCCTTCAATTTTAACCGCCTCCGCCCCCGCCTTCACCAATTTGACCGCGTTGGACACTGCGGCCTCCGGATCATTCTGAAAAGAGCCGAAAGGCATATCGGCAACTACCAGCGCCCGTTTCACCGCCCGCGCCACCGCCCGCGTATGAATAATCATCTCCTCTATCGTCACCGGCAGAGTATCGCGATAACCCAATGCTACATTGCCCAGTGAATCACCGATCAACACGATCTCAATGCCCGCCTCATCTAAAAGCTTAGCCAGCGGATAATCATAAGCCGTCAGCATCGCTATTTTTCGACCTGCGGCTTTCGCCTTAATGATCTGATTAACGTTTACTTTTTCCATGGTGTCAGGTTCAGCCGAAATAGTTGTCCTTCGCTTTTGACTTTCTCCACCTTATAGAGAGAGAATAATTTTTCTTCCAGCTGGTCTTTGGTTAAAAAGCGGGTCAGGAACCCATTTTCCGCCACCGAGATGGTGCCGGTTTTTTCGGAAACCACCACCGTCAGCGCATCGGACAATTCTGAGATGCCGACGGCGGCACGGTGGCGGGTACCCAGTCTTTTGTCCAGTAACCGGCTTTCGGAAAGTGGCAGGAGACAACTGGCAGTAGTAATCCTCTCACCCTGGATGATCACGGCGCCATCGTGTAACGGAGATTTGGGATTAAAGATTGAAACCAATAATTCGGTAGAAATCATCGCATCCAGCCTCACCCCCGATTCCATGTATTCGGAAAGGCCGGTCGTTTGTTCTAAGATAATCAGGGCGCCGGTCTGGTTTTCGGAGAGTTGCTCAACCGCCCGCACGATATTCCTGACATAGAAGCTGCCGTGGGGAGTGGGAGTAAAACCCAGCGCGCCCAGGAATCTGCCGCGGCCAAAGCGTTCCAGGGTGCGGCGTAGTTCGGGCTGAAAAAGCACTACCAGCATTACCGCGATGACAGCGACAAATTTATCAAACAGCCAATTAATGGTATAAAAACCGAAGACGCGTCCCGCCAGATAAATGAGAACGATCAGCACCAGGCCGCGGATCAGAGAAACGGCGCGCGTGCCCTGCAGCCAGAGCAGAAAATAATAAAGGAGCACGGCGACAATCAGGACATCAATCGCGTCGATCCATCTTATGGCAAATGGCATATGTGTCATAGCGCGAGATCGTTCCTGGTCATGTCCTCATAGCTTTCACGCCGGACCAGGAAACTAGCTTTCCCTTTATTCAGCAGAGCCATCGCCGGCCGATTTACTCGATTGTAATTTGAAGCCATGGAATAATTATAGGCACCAGTCCCCGCCACTACCAGGACATCCCCAATCGCTACCGCCGGAAGCTCCAGGTCTTTGATCAAGATATCTCCCGATTCGCAGAACCGGCCGGCAACCGTCACCTTCTCTTTTACCGTTTCGTCTGGTTTACTAACCAGCTTGGCGTCATATTTTGCCTGATACAGGATCGGTCGTGGATTATCAGACATACCACCGTCAACAAAAATATATTTTCGAATACCGGCGATCTCCTTGATAGCACCAATGGTATAAAGCGTAACCCCGGCAGGACCAACGATGGAACGACCCGGTTCAAGGATTAGTTTGGCTTTGGTTTTACCTTTTAGCACTCTGGCGATCTCTCCGGCAAAATGCTCAATCGCCGGAGGAACATGCTGGGGTAAATAAGAGATCCCCAGCCCTCCCCCGATATTCATTTCCTCAAGACCATATTTGCCGATTAGATCCAAAAGTAACTGGGTTTCGGCGACAAACGGTTTTACGTCTAAGATTTGTGAGCCGATATGGGCATGCAGACCGGTTAACTTGATCGAACCGATCTTCCGGATTCTTTTAATGAAATCATCCAGCTGCGGCAAGGGAACGCCAAACTTTGAATCGATTTTACCCGTCTGGATAAATTCGTGAGTGTGGGCTTCAATTCCCGGATTAACCCGAATCATTACCGACGCGCTTTTTCCGGTTTCCCGGGTAATCATCTCCAGATTATCAACCTCTTGATCGTTATCTACAACAAATCTGCCGATCCCGGCTTCTAATCCCTCTTTGATCTCTTTCGGGCTCTTATTATTACCATGAAAATAGATTTTTTTAGGGTCCGCCCCTGCTTTCAGGACAGTGTAGAGTTCACCACCCGAGGAAACATCGAACCCCAACCCCTCACTGGCAATGATCCCTGAAATCCCCACCGTACAAAGGGCTTTACTGGCGAAGATAATTTCCGTGTTGGGATAATGTTCACGAAAAGTACGAACATACTGCTGACAGCGATCCCGCAGCGTTGCCTCATCCATTGCATAAAGGGGTGTTCCAAACTCCCTGGCTAGTTGGATAAGATCACAGCCACCGATCTCCAGGTGCCCTAGATCATTAGTTTTGGTAGTTTTCGGAAAGTTAATCATCGCTAATTTTTGATTATAACACAATAAATAATTAAGTAAACCACCACATCCTTAGGGGCAAGGCATGTCAGAAATGGTGGTAAAAATGAAATTTTTCCTAGAAAGTAACGATAGATATATAGGAAAGAAAGATGTATTGGAAACTGAGACGTTTAGTCTCAGTTTTCCGATTAAAAATCAGAGTAACAAGGAGATTGCCTGAAAATGAATTATACCGCAGTAGGATTTCAACCATTGGCTCGTTCGCTAGCTCTGCCAGCAGCGGGTAATGTCACAGCCAAAGTTAATTTAAGCGCAGGCTTTATTGCCAGGGCTGTTAAACCCAGCCACCCCAGACTTATCGTAGATGCTCTTCCCGACCAACATCCCCTCCAATCGCAACTTCCCAATCTTCACGTCGGTGATATCATTGATAATCGCTATGTTGTGAGGGGACTAATTGGTGCGGGCGGAATGGGCGTGGTTATTCAGGCACATGATAGAGTTACACGAGAAGAAGTGGCTATGAAAATTACCAGTTTAGATCATATCGATACGCTGGAAGATGAAATTGAAATTACTAGGATTCTTTCCGGCACAAAGAAGAAAACGAACATTCCCAAATTAATCGGTGAGGGTACCGTGAAAGCTCACAAATTTGGTGTCTTCGAATATATTCAGGGCCGCACGTTGGCCGAGGAGATAGATAGACGCACCAAAATTTCTTTGCCGGAGGCTTTAAAAATCATCTCTGAACTGGCTTCGGTATTAATGGTAGCTGAAAGCCAGGGTATCGTGCACCGGGATATCAAGCCAGAAAATGTAATCCTGCGCAAAGATAACGGTGAAGCGGTCCTATTCGATTGGGGGCTCAGCCGCAAAAAAGCGAGGGATGGTTTTGCCTTTGGAACGCCAGATTACATGCCACCGGAAGCATTGCGCGGAATGGAAGCCGGTCATAGTAGAGATATTTATGCGCTGGGCATAATGCTCTGGGAAATGCTTAACGGACACCTTCCTTTCGGAGCGGCAAGCTTGACCGGATCCCTTGCCATCCTGCAACAACTGGGGGTTAAAGAAAATGGGTTACCTCCGATCGGTGAAATGCCGGAATACAACACATATTACAATCGGACCTACGCACTGGTTGAGAGCATGACTTCACCGCAAAGAGAATTCCGGCTGCAAAGCGCGACTGAGCTTAAACAAAGGGTCGACGAATTGCGAGCAAAAATTGAAGTAGTTAAAATTGATATTAAAGAGTTTGAAAGAGAGATCGAGAATCTTTTCCCCGAGCCTCATCTGCCTGCGGCTACCGGCAGTATTACTATCCTTACCCCTGTCATTGGGGTAGACATTGCGCCCACCTAAATCTTCTTTAGATTATCTGAAATTTATTGGTTTTGCTTCTGATAATAATTCAGAGGCAATAACCAATGTATCTTGTAGCTGAGTCCACACCAATTAATTCCAGACAAGGTAATTATATTCTTTCTCGTGCGACCGATCTGGTGGCGAGATTACGGCTCGGTTGTTTATTCCCAACCGTTCCTGAACCTTTGTCTATAAGTGCTATAAATAAAGTTTACAATGATCATTTAAGGACCACCCCGAAAGACGTGATGGTGGCCATCGGCCCAGAACATTTCCCCTACGAGGTGATGGATCTACTGAGGCGCGTCAGTTTGGAAAGTGACTTCACGCGTTTTTGTAAAGCGATCGTGTTTTGTTCATATATGACTAACACCAATGGACAATGGGCAAACGGTTTCGTCATGGAACAAAGTCGACCGGGAGAACAGGCCAATCCTTTTTCTTTCAGCCCGGAAGAAATCCAAGCCATCAGCCAGGGATACCTCGAACATCCAGCCAACACCATTTTTATCAATTTCCACCACAGCAATGGCCGTCTCTTAAATAATTTTACTCTATTCCCGATTTTTGTTTCTCTGCTGGGCCGTTTAAAATCCAGAGAAACGTTGACAGAAAGGGGCATGGATCCTGACACCGCCAATCATTCTCTTAAGGCTACCCTGGCCACTTTCTATACCTATGCGGCTTCCCATTATTTATTTGAGGATCTCTTGGCTAACGACGACTTTGACGCTGAACGCGATAGAAACCGGTTTGCAAAAATCCTAAGAGCCCAAATGATGCAGTTGCATTCTTATATAGATAGATTAGACCCGAAAGATCATTTGCTTATACACGAGCTCTCTGCTCGAAATACAAGATAACTCTCTGTTTCCCTCTTAAATGCCTGAAATTTTCAAAGACAACTTCTGATAATAATCTGGAGGCGAGCATAATGTTTCTATTAGCTACCAGTTCCCCGATTAATTCCCGACAGGGCAATTTTGTCTTGTCCCGAACGGATCTGGTGGAGAGAGCGCGCGTCGGCCAACGCTTTCCAGCTAGACCAGAACACCTTCCCACCGATGCTTTAAGCAAGATCATCAACGATCAAAAAGAAAAGCAAACGCATGACCTTTTAGTTGCGGTTAATCCGAATTACCTTCCTGAAGATATTAATAATCTTCTGAGACTTGGTGAAATAAACGAAGATCTGGAGCGCTATTGTAAAGCCATCGTATTTTGTTCATATCTGTTCAACACTGCTGGCAAATGGGCCAATGGTTTTGTAATTGAAAGATCCCAGAAAGGTCCAGCCGCGCCTGCTTATTATTCGTTTAGCGAGGCCGAGATCCAGTCTCTTTCGATAAATTATTTGGATTTTCCCCTCCAGACCATTTTTATCGGTGCTTGTAAAAAAAATGGACGTTTGATATATGACTTGGGATTATTCCCGGCCATCGCCTTTCATATCGGATACTTAAAAGCCGGAGTCAATCTGGCAGAAAAAGTCCCGGTGGGAATTTCCATCACCTATGAATTAAAGGCAGCCTGTGCCGCGTCTTACGCTTCGCTATCGGCTCAAATCCTATTCGTAAATTTACTCGCTAAAGGAGGTGCCAAGTATCGGACCTATCTGGAGCCAGCACAAACCCTCACCACCGCCTATCAGGAGCTTGCGGATGCTTATTGTAAATTATTGCGCCCGGAAGATGCCGCGGTAATGAGATGGTTTGTGCGTCAGCAGGATTCAGACAATTAGATTTATTCCACGCTCTGCATCAGTTTGTATTCAATCGCGTCCACCAGCGCCAGCCAAGAGGCCTCGATAACATTTCCCGAAACCCCCACTGTGTTCCACACCAGTTTTTCGTCCGCTGATTCAATCGCTACCCGCACTTTAGCAGCCGTACCAGCTTCAGAGTTGAGGACCCGCACCTTGTAATCCGTCAGTTTCATATTGGTTAATTGCGGATAAATATTTTCCAGGACCTTGCGCAAAGCATTATCCAGCGCATTGATCGGACCGTCCCCCTTCCCCTTCGCCTCATAATGCTTGCCCTTCACTTTGATATGGATATGTGCGATAACGGAAGAGGGTTGGTTCCCCGCTTTTTCGGTTTCAATTTTATACTCTTCCAAATCAAAGAAAGGAGTAAATTTACCCAGTTCCTTCCGTACCAGCAGTTCAAAAGAGGCCTCGCCTTCCTCAAAAGAATATCCCTGGCTTTCCATTTCCTTCAGGTTTTTAATTAAAGTTTTCGCTGCCGCGGATTCTTTTTTTAATTTAAGACCATAGGCTTCGGCTTTCACCAGTAGATTGCTAACACCGGAGAGTTCAGAAATCGTCACCCTTCTCTCATTGCCTACCAGCTCCGGTGGCACGTGCTCATAGGTCCCGGGATTTTTAGTCACCGCACTGACGTGGATCCCGCCCTTATGGGCAAAGGCGGAGCGTCCCACAAAAGGCTGATGGGCCGATTGCGGAAGGTTGGCGATCTCGGCGATGTGGCGGGAAACTTCGGTCAAGCTTTTCATTTGCTTATCCGTCACACAATTGATCCCCAGTTTCAATTTTAAGATAGGGATAATGGAACAGAGGTTGGCGTTGCCACAGCGTTCGCCATAGCCGTTGATCGTTCCCTGCACATGGGTGCAACCACATTTAACTGCCATCCCACTGACAGAAACCGCGCACTCCGAATCGTTGTGAGCATGGATACCAAGCGGTGCTTTAACCACTTTCTTAACAGCAGTTACGATCTCCTGGATCTCGAACGATAGCGATCCACCATTAGTATCGCACAGGCAAAGAACATCCGCTCCGCCACTCTCCGCCGCACTCAAAGCCTCCAGTGCGTATTTTGGGTTAGCCTTATAACCATCAAAAAAATGTTCGGCGTCAAAGATCACTTCTTTGCCCTTGGTTTTCAAGAAGCGGATGGATTCCTCAATCATTTTTAAATTTTCAGAAAGTGTAGTCTTTAAAGCGTCAGTTACATGGAAATCCCAACACTTACCGAAGATACTAACAACCGGGGTTTCAGCCTCAACCAGAGCGTGGAGAATCTTATCCTCATCGACACTTTTTTCTGGTCTCCGCGTCGAAGAAAAAGCACAGATTTTTGCATGTTTCAGCTTAACTTCTTTAATCTGCTTGAAAAACTCGATATCTTTGGGATTCGATCCCGGCCAGCCACCCTCAATATAATTAACACCCAGCTCGTCTAGCAGTCTGGCGATTTTGATTTTATCTTCGAGGGAAAAGGAGATTCCCTCCATCTGTGCGCCATCGCGAAGCGTAGTATCGAAGAGTTTTACCGGCATGATGAAAAGATTATAACACACCTTTAAATCAAATAAAAACCCGTGGAGTTAGGATCAGCAGATGGCTACTCCTGGTCTAAAGAAGAGAGCGTCAACCAGATAGCAGCGCTGCTTATCAAGATGGCGATATAGAGCTTCATCCTTCAAAATAAGATATAATTCTTTGCGGGTTATTTTTTTTGTTCTAATCAGATCCTCAAATTTTTTTATTTCGTTGAGCCGTGCATAGAAGGGTTGCCAGGCTTTCCGGTCTGCTTTAAAAGTAACAAAGCGGGCCGCCAACGGTTTTTCATTTCTTTTATAGGCCTGCTCATCCCTCCAGAGTTCAAGCAGCTTTAGCCTGCCGCCGACTGTCCGGCACGAAACAAAAACCCGCTCTTTTACCAGTGAAGCTTTCACCTCTATATTAATTTGCATCCCGCGGCAGTTAAATCTTAATAATTTCCGTAATGCACCGTTAGCGCGTCTTTGGATGTACAGCGGACAATCATCGGCAAATACTCTCTCTCCCACATTGGCAAAGATAAAATTGCCTAAACGCTGCGCGAACTTTGTTCTTTGTCTGGTTTGCTCAGAAAAAACCCGGAAAATAATCTTCCATTTTCCCTCGGCGTCCTTTTCTTCGCCGGTTTTTTTTGCGATCATATGTCCCTGCGGATTTATCGGCGGTTCTCCCTTTTCTCGCGCTTCAGCATCCGGCCAGAAATAGACAATTTTTTTATTTCCCCGGGTAATGACCCTGCCATAAACCGTCGGATAATTTTTATAATTATACAGGATCATGGTCCCGCCTTCTTCCTTATCGGTGTCGATCCCAATGTAAACGCTCCCATCGTCGTAAACCCTTCGCGGTTGGAGATCCAGATAAGATCCTTCTTTCTGATCGGACTGCAAATAATCCCTTAGCCCCTGGGCGAGGATAATGTTTTTCCGGGGATGAAGCTTAAGATTAACGATGGAAAAAATGGTTCGCATTTGATCCAGGGTCGTGAAACCGGAAAGCCCGCCATTCTGTCCATGAACGCGTTCTGCTAGGATCATTTTTCTTATCGTCCCGGTCCTATTTTTCGCCGCTTCGGGATTTTCATATAAACGGAGAACCAGTTGCTCTCCTTCCCGACGGAGAGCTGGGGTCACTCGGCGATAGCCATGTAATTCATCGATCGTATACTGCTTTCCTCGAAAGCTAAAATCCACGTAAGCCATATTATTAAAACGGATTACCTCCCATTCCGGATAAATCGTTCGTCCATTGGATGCACCGTTTAATATCCGGAGTTCAGGTAATTGTTCTTGCCCGCTCTTCAATCTTGGGAGCGGGACCGGTTTATCTTCTGGCCGGTAACCATGCTCTAGGTTCGGTAAACGATAGCGGATACGCGCCCTTTCCATCACCCCAAAATTACTTTTTTGTCCCCACCCGTACAAGACCTTCATCCTCTTGCCATTTTCATCCCTTTCTTCCCTCACCATCACATATATTTCCTTAAGGTCATTCAATCCACGGATTTTCCACTTTATCATTTCGCCCTGGAATCTCATTTGCAAATAAAGTCTTCCCCCCCAGACCGGGAACTTTCTTACAAAAAGCGCATCTCCGGTATGGTGCGTCAAAAATTCCCGTAAATCGGAATAATGGAAACGTCCCTCTATAATAAAATTTCCTTCGGGAAAAATTCTGGACCCATTTTTTTTGTGTAAGCCTGCTACTAAATTGCTCATATTATTGCTCTTATCTATTTCGCAATTATCTGGGATTAATTTCAGTTGAGATGGATTAACTCAAACGGGGAAAGCGATCAGCGAGCGGTGGTTGGTTTCACTCCTGCCAGTTTGATGCTGGCGACATCCTGACCGACGGCTTTGGATGGTTTTTCGGAGAGCCAGCCCTCGAGGGGAAAAGGAACCTCATCCACGATTTTCAGTTTTTTGAATCCGGCCTTCCCGGCGGCTTTGACATACTCTTTTTTAAGGATCGCGCCGGCGATGCAGCCAATATAAGCCTCTTCTGATCTTTTAACCGACGCCGGCAGTTTCTTTAATAAGACAAGGTCGGAGACCATCAGGCGGCCGCCGGGTTTGAGGACGCGGAAGGCTTCTTTAAAGACTTTATCTTTTTCGGGTGAAAGGTTGATGACGCAATTGGAAATAACGATATCCACCGAATTATCCTTCACCGGTAAGTTCTCGATCTCGCCCAGCCGGAACTCAACATTTTTATATTTGCCTTTGCGGGCGTTTTCTCTTGCCTTGGTGATCATTTCGGGAGTCATGTCGACGCCGATGACCCTTCCCTTTTTGCCGACCCTTTGCGCGGCGAGGAAGCTATCGAATCCCGGGCCAGAACCCAGGTCAAGAACGATCTCGCCGGGTTTTAGGGAAGCCGGGGCAATGGGATTCCCGCAGCCGAGGCCAAGGTTAGCGCCTTTCGGCACGGAGGCGATCTCTTTATCGGAATAGCCGATGGCCTTGCTGGCGGTTTTCGCCTCACTCCCGCAGCACGGCTCATTGGTCGGGCTGCAGCAGCAAGAACATTCATCTTTAGCGATTTCTCCGTAACTCTCGCGAACTTTTTTCTTGATATGTTTAGCTTTCATAATTTACATAGCTACCTGACCCATATTTTAATTAAAAGCGGATACCTCCGGTCAAGGTAAAGGTAGGGATTACGCCTGCGGCTTTGCCCGGCGCGCCGAAGGCGACGATGGTCGGAACTTCGAAACGCAGATCAAAGCCGTTCTCAAACAGGTAGCCGATACCCAAATTCAGGACCGAGCCACCAACAAAGCCATCCCGGCTTTGCTTGCTGCCGCCGCCGGGAAGCAGGGTTCCCAAACTCGTATCGGTGGGGCTTTCTTCGGTCCATTCGACGTTGATGCCGGCCAGGCCGGCGCCGGCCACGAAGAAGAGGCCGCCGGTGCCGGGAATGTAATTGAACAGAAAATTTGCCAGCCCGCCGAAGACAAACAAGGTGGTTTTTTCCGTGTATTTATTTATGCCGTTGGTTGAATTGGAAGTATTGGTGGCATAATACAAGCTCACGCCTAGTTCAGTGATAATTCCGCCCAAGTCGACCTGGTAATTGCCGTTCGCCCCGATAGCGATCCCACCGCTAATATCGGTCCCAATTCCTCCGCGCAAGCCGATATTGATGGGAAGCTTGGCTGGGGTCTGGGCTTGGCTCTTGGCCGGAGTCGCTGGAGTCTTAGCCGGCGCCTTGGCTGCGTAAGCCGGAAGACTGATCGCACTGAAAACCATCATCGTTATCAAAAGACAGGTTATTTTTTTCACAATTTTTCCCTCCGGGGAATATTCTGGCACGGTCATATTTTAGTGTCAACGGCTTTCAACACGTTATCCGGCTAAACAAACCGTCCCCAAGCACAAAAACCCAATAATCAATATTTAGAAATTTAAAAAATGAAATTTCCACAAAATATTTCGATAATGGAGTGAGACCCAGATTGGTCGATGACCCAATAAAAAGTCGACGTCTGAAAGAATAAATTTCGGAGATGATAATGACAAAGATCAGGTTTCCAAAAGCTCCAAGAAAAATAGAGACCTGGGCGCAGGTCCAGGCGCTGCTGCCACCGAAAATAAATATTGAGGTAAAAATCCAATCCAGCAATTATGATTGCGGCCACACCTGTCTGGACATGCTGGGTTACGACGGGCACAAAATGTTTCCGGGCAGAGAAGTTCTTTCAAGTGATATAAGATCGATCCCCGGGACCCGGGAGGTAACGGTTCCGGTTGGGGAAGAAGAAAAACTAGATTACAGTTATCCGCACATCTGGATCTTGCTTGGCAAAGGCAAGGAAAAAGTTCGTCCACACATGGTAATCAGGCATAAAGATATGATTTATTGCCCAACGCTTGGCGAAATGGATGCTCAAAAATACAAGGCCAAATATGTCGCTGCTGTTCTTCAAGAATTTATCGTGCCCTTCAAGGGTTATGGTCGGCGTTAATCGCTATCCTTTCATCGCCGCGGGTGATGTTCAGCTCCTCCTTTGGATATTCCGTCAACTATAAAAAATATTCCGATAACTAACAGCGGCAGGCTGACCAATAAAAAGGAGCTAAGGGACCGATAGGTATTAAACCACAGGGTAAAGACGACCGCCAGGATCAGGAAATGCGCACCGCCGATGAGGGCTTTTCTCCAGGCCAGTACCAGTGCGGCAATCAAAAGAAATGATGGTATTAAATGCATGAACAGCGCGAGTATTGTTCCAAAGAAGCCATATCCCTCCTCGAACACATCCAGGGCGAACAGGCTGATGAAGGCGATGTAGAGGATCGCTAAGATTCGGGGCAGTAAGGTTAGCATTTAGATATTATACAGCACCAAACGCCTGATGCCGAACGAACTTTTATCTGGAAGATCATCGCGATCAAAACCGGCAAGATCGTCGGCAGTTCTACCAGCAAGAAAAAGGCCGAGGCATCGGTCCGCATTCGCCTGGCCAGCGATCACGGCTGGAAACCGACGGGGCGCAAGTTAGTCGCTTTAATCTAAAAATAAGTTGTTATTTGAGCACGCACAACGCACAAGCAATCGCTTCTTGTAAATTTCGCGATTTTGGCAATTCTTTCTCAACTGGTGATCCCTTGAATAAATCAGAAAACAGTTGCAATTTCCTTCTATAATTTAAACTCGCCTTAATTTGTGATGTTTTTATCCCGTAAATAGTTTTGTATTTATCATCATAATGTATTGCCGCAAGGAAGAGAACGCCTGCTATTTCACACCTTTGTATATCTTTTATTCCAACATATTGACTATCCAGATCCTTGTATATAATAAAATCAGGTTTTATATTACCGATAATTTCTTTAAATTTCGAATAATACCAATTTAATATTTCTGACCTCTTATAGTTTTTCTTCTTTGGTGACTTTTCGATTCCCTTGTTTTTTAATACCGGTTTGCTTCTTGTCCCTTCAAGTGCAGCGTAATCAATCTCATTTATTGAAAATCTAAAACCTAAAACTTTCATTTATTGTAACCCCCTTATAAACATGGCATTACTATATTCAACATTAATGTAATTATACCTCTTATGCGTCTAATATTTAAATATTTTAATGAACATTCGCAATATGTTTTTATGGATCCCCCACCCCCCCAAGTCAATAATGGCCTAATCCTTGCTTTTTTCTATAAAGGGCGTATTTAGGAAGACAGAAAGACCACCCCCATCTTTTTGTGTCAATCTTTTGGGAAGGGAAAAGGTAAACGGGATAAGGGAAATGGGACGAGGGATGAGGGAAGAGGGACTAAGGGACTAGGGACCAGGCTTGCCGGCCCCTAGTCCACTTTACGTATTTCTACGTCTTTTTCCCCAGGTCTTTGGTCGATACTCCCAGTAAATGATAAACCGGGCAATAGCCGGATGAACCGGTAAAAATAGCAAAAAGCGCTACCAGCCCCAGGATAATAGCCGCCAAGCCCGAGATCTGACCGGTAAAATAAAAAATGATGATCAGGATAGCAATAATGAGCCTGATGATCCGATCGATAATGTGCATATTGTTGATCATTATCCTCACCTCCTTTTATTTAACGAATAACTGTATCAGAAGCGCCAACCCGACAATTATCCCCAGGCAGATCACACAGGCCAGGATAAGCTTCATTACTTTCTTACTGTCCATTTTACTTCACGTCCATTCAAAGAATTATAGGGGAATGATAAAGTAATGAACGATTGGTGTCAATCTCTAGGACTAGGCTGGGCAAAGGGAAATGGGGAAAGGGAAATCAAATCTCGCCGCGGCGGAGTTTTTCGGAAAAATCCTTGCTGGCTTTCGGCATGAAGTTGAACAGGAAGCGGTTCATTTTTTCCAGCCATTCCAGACGCTGTTCGGCGGAGAGCTTCTGATATTCTTCCGCTTTCTCCCTGGTGTATACATAGCTGAAACCTTTTTTCTTTAAGTCCGTCATGTTTTGCCGTATTTCCTTAAAGCATCAATATCCGCCAGGTCCTGTTCGCGACCCGATATCTCTTTCAATTTTATAAGATCATCAAGTGAAACACAAGACACATGGATGCCCCAGGCGGGAAGGATATTCCTTTTCTTATACGCTTCTTCAAAAGAGATGTAATTGTCCGTCATGATATCGATCATTATGTATGAATAATCGGGATGAATAAATGAGAAAGCGCGCATGTTTTTCTCTTCTTGCCAGGTCTTCAATTTTGCCGGATCTGCTAGATCTTCAGCCTTAACCGGCGCCTTTGGCACCAGGCCAAGCTTTTTGGATATCTCAATGAATTTAAAGATATTGTCCCTATCCATCGCCAGCAATAGATCGATATCCCCGGTTGCTCGCTGCACTCCGTACAGGTTAACCGCCACGCCACCTATGAGCAGATATTTTACCTGACTTTGTTCCAGCGCCTTAAAGATATCTTCGTAAAACAACTGACGGTTTTTCATATCTTATTCTCCCACCCCCATCTTTTTGTGTCAATCTTTGGGGACAGGGACTAAGGGACTGGGGACTGAGGGGCTGGGGAATTACGAGAGCGGGCGTAATTGTTCAAAGAAGAGATCATATTATTTAATAGGCAGCCGATACAGTTCAAATCGTTCAATAACGCCTGTTTTTTTTCTGCCGGCAGATGGAATTAGCAGCGCGCCTTAACTGATCAACCAAACCGTATGTTTCCTGTTTCGGAAATTTTCTCGTCAACTTGTATATTTGAACAATCAATATCTTCCCCATTTTCCATACTTCCAACTCATAAAACTCTTTTATCATATTAATTCCCCCTAGTCCCTTAATCACTTAGCCCTTCAGCCCCTTAGTCCCCTCCCCCAATAAATCCAATCCTCCGCTTCGGCTTTGCTTCAATAATAAGTAATTTTTTTATCGCATCAAAGATCAACTGGATATCAGCGGTGTTCTTGTCGGTTTTACTTTCGAGGTTATTTATCTTGTCGATTAATTCCTTATGGCCGGATAGAACCTTTCTTAATCTGGTAAAGATCCGCATTATCTGAATATTCACCCGGATCGCCCTCTTGCTGCGCAGAACAGAAGAAAGCATGGCAACGCCATTCTCAGTAAAAGCATTAACGTTTTTTGAGTATTTCAACGACGTCTGCCCGGAGGATATCACAAATTGTGATATCCCCAATATTTCCTCTCTGGATAAGGAAAACATAAAATCAGCGGGGAACCTTTCTATATTCCTTTTAACCGCTTGGTTAAGGACAAAGGTCGGCACACCATAAAGTATCGCTAAATCTCGGTCAAGCATCACCTTCAGTCCCCTAATTAAAAATATCCTATTCTCGATCCTTTCTACCGGAATTATGTCATTCATGCTTTTACCTCCTGTTCGTATAGCTGCAATTTTATTACCAACGATCTCGGTTATTAGGTAAGGGTATTTTATTGTAATATCAGGAAAATTTATCTCTCATCTAGCATCACATTCCTCATACTATGATAGAAAAGCGGCGAAATTTCGCCAAGAGGAAAAGAAAAACACATCTTTTTGTGTCAATCTTTTGGGGACAGGGACTAAGGGACTGGGGACTGAGGGACCGGGGACTAAGGAACTAGTAAAATGGGGAAATGTGGAATGGTGAAAGGGAAATGGGATGAGAGAAGAAGGATTAAGGGACTAGGAACCAGGATTACCGGCCCCTAGTCCGCTTTACATATTTCTACTTCTTTTTACCCCAATCTTTGGTCGATATCCCCAGTAAATGATAGATAGGGCAATAGCCGATCAAACCCGTAACGATGGCAACGATCGCGATCAATCCCAGGATAGTAGCCGCCAATCCCGTGATCAGACCGTTAAAATAAAATATCGCGATCACGACCCCGATTATGATCCTGATGATCCGTTCAATAATGTGCAAGTTGTTGATCATCCCTTTCACCTCCCCTTATTTAGCGATAAGCTGGATCAGAAGCGCCACCCCGACAATTATCCCCAGGCAGATCACACAGGCCAGGATAAGCTTCATTACTTTCTTACTGTCCATTTTACTTCACGTCCATTCAAAGAATTATAGGGGAATGATAAAGTAATGGACGGTTGGTGTCAATCTCTAGGACTAGGCTGGGCAAAGGGAAAGGGGAAAGGGAAATCAATACTTAGCCTTACGTTGGCGGTTAAACGATCTTCATGCCGGGGCCGAGTTTGAGGCAGCTGGAATCATCGGCTATTTCACTATAATCCGGAGGTTCTACAATTCTCACATTTTGAATCCTAGCAAGTAAAAGCTTGGCGTTAAGGAGCGTAAAAAAGAACATACTCATGACCTCTTTGGGTAGCTTTATTTCCGGCAACTGCCGCATCACCGCCCGAATATCAGCCAACCCTTTTAAAGTGACAGTGAACATCCGGCTGAGATCCGCCATCAGCAATCGGTCAGTGTTGCCTTCACTCCTCCCCTCCATGTCGGCAACCTTCGAACGGTAAGCTTCAAACCTCTCTTGAATCTTCGGGAATCTTGTCCTCATAGAAGAGACCCTTTTAGAAAAAATAATCCCGGGATCAATTTGACCTATTTTTAACATTTTTGAATCCTCATCTTTTTATCGTTCTTCCCGTAAGGAAATTTCACTAAACTTGACTAGGAACTGGGGACAGGGGAATCAAATCTCGCCGCGGCGGAGCAAGCTTTATCTGAAATTTTCCAGAAAATCAATCGAACAATCTTCATGAGCGTTACTGTCTATTCATCAAGAACAGCTGAAATCGCAGCCAGGTTGCAAGCCAGATTTACACCGCAAAATTACGGCTATGCCGGTGCCATAAAAACCGGAAAGATCATGGTTGAAAAAGGCGAGTTGGTTATCAAAACACCTGCATTATCACTAGACGCGACTCTGCCTTTTTATTCCTGCGATTCGGCCAGTAATTTTGTCGCGCGTGAACTGACGCGTGAAGGCATCCTGGCGGCAAAAGCCTGCTTGAATATCCCCATAGTTCCGGTCGAGGAAAATGGTATGCTCGGACATAAGGTCTGCCTGGCCAGCGAAGGGAAAGAAAACTATGTGGTTGGGCTAGCCTCCCCCATTGACAGTTTCCTGGGCCTTTTTCCCTGCACCCGCCTGGATGAAGCCGCCTGGCTGATGGCTTATTTTACCGGTGAAACTACTAACCCTTTTCATCGCTCTCCCGAAGCGCAGATCTTTGAACAACCAGCCTGGCAACTCAACGGCATTGATACCATGGTCAAACCGCTTTTGGCAAAAAATCTGGCCGACGGCCGGATTGCGATCGCGGAATTGGGCTTGGGCTCGGTCACCGGCATGTTTTATTTGGCGCTGGTCGCCAGGATCATGCGCCTCGATAGCAAGCTCAAAAGCGCGATCATCGAATGGAACAGTAATCTTTATTTACAAATGCCGGCCAAGGACCTGGTAAGGATCAGAGATAAGGTCAGCAAACTAGAAAGCCGTCCGCTGGCGGCTTTAGAATTGTTTAATGGACTTCAAAGGGTTCACCTAGATAAAAGAATACCCAACACCTTACTTCGCGATCAGGGCAAGGCATTAATGAACGAAGCGTGGCCCAGCGTGGTCGAATTCCTTGCGAAATTGCCGGCAGAGGATCTCCAAACCTATATTTTACACAATCCCTCGCATTGAGTTGATTGACAAATATTTTCGATAAGAAGATAATATCAGCGGAGAAAAAAAACAATGAAGGAGAAAGCAACAATGAGCGGAATATATGGTTTAGCTTTTATCGGTGCTTTGGTTTATTACATCCAGCATGCAACGTCTTTCCTGAATGGCTTGCTTGGCGTGCTGAAAGCCTTAGTTTGGCCCGCCATGCTGATGTATAAGGCGCTTGAGCTGCTGAAGATGTAATATTAGGGACTGAGGGACTAAGGGTCAGAGGGACTAGGAACGAAGTTTACTTTATTCCACCGTAAACCGCGAAATTATAATACTTCCAAAATAGTTCAACCGCATGGAATCCGCATTTTCTTAACGAATCAAGCTCGTGGAGCAGTACCGCCGGACGGTCTTCAGCCAGATATTTCTTATAACGGTCGGCCACGAACTCCGGCGATGAAGATTTGAGAATAAAATCCTTCCATTTAGCCAGGTTCACCGCCTGCATCTTTTTATCCGGCGCGACCACGATGTCGGCATTGATGAAAACCCCGCCTTTTTTCAGCGCCTTGAACGCTTTCTTGTGGAAAGCATGCTTCTCGGCATCGGTCTCTAAATGGTGTAAAGTAAGTGAGGAGACAATCGCATCGTATTTGCGGTCAAACTGATAAGCCGCGACATCCGACAGCACATATTCCACGCCTTTAAAACGCGCCAGTTTCTTTCCCGCAACAGCCAGCATCTTGGGAGACAGATCCAGACAAACCAGCCGGGAATTCGGAAAAGCCGTTTTCAGGTTATAAGCGATATTCCCTGTTCCGGTTCCGATATCCATCAGAACCACTTTTTTCTGTCTGGGGAAAGGAAGCATTTCGATGATCACACCGATCATCTGCCGGTAATACGGGACGCTTTTTAGGACGCTCTCGTCAAAGACCTTCGCTTCATTGTCAAAATGCTCAAAGACCTGACGCATACGTGCTTTTTTCATAGTGATTTTACCAGATCAACGGGATAAGCCGATATTTGGTTTTCTTCGTGTACTCGACATACCCTTCCAGCTCTTTTTGTAAAGTTCCGTCTTCAAGTGCGGTGCGAATCACAAGTAGGATAGCAGTCAAGACCGACGCGAAAAGGGCGTAAAAAGAACCGACGATCAGCGGCAAAGAAAAATAAAGTAAAATAAACGCGATGTAACCGGGATGCCGGACAATCGCATACGGCCCGGTCGTGACCACCTTCTGCCCCCGCTCCTTCTGGATGCGGACCCCGAGTTCAAAGAATTTATTCTCGAGGAGCGACCACGTGGAAAACGACATCGCTGCAACCATAAAAATTATGCCCGGAACTATCCACCAGAGACTGAGTTCAGACCAGTGATAGCGCCCGACATCCAGCCCGGCGATCAGCGGCAGCAGGATAATACTGGTGAGCGAATAAAAGATTGCGAAGAGCTTGTCCCAAGCTTTAACCATTTTCATTTCGCCCCGGGCATTGACCACTTCGGCCATCTCCGGGAAACGGATTAAAGCCACGACAAAAATGGCTGTTTGTATTAACGCCAAAATAACAATGTATGCCCAGGCACGGGGAAGATCGATTCTCCCGGCCGCGAAGAAAAAGAGTACGGCATTAAATAGCATGACCAGATAAATCACGATGATCCGCCTATACCCCGATTGCGTAAGTTTTGGCTTTTCGTTCATGCGGGAATTCTCCCATCCCCATCTTTTTGTGTCAACTAAACTCAATAAAGGTGAAATTTTACAATTTAGCTTCCGAATAATAGGCAGGCAATAAAATGAGTATGTTGGACGTTCAATTTAAACTCTCTCTCGGCCGGACCAGAACCGGCCATATCCGCATTGACCGGCCACGTGAAGTATTTGAATTTTCCAGGAAAGATGTGACCTCCCTGGGGGTGGTCCCCGCCACTCTTACTGGTGCCTGGCAAGGCTTTCCTAAAGGGAGAGTTGAACAAATGGATGTATTTTCCACCACCAGTGAAACTGAATTAAAATGGTTTAATGTCAAGGTTACCGGGAACTGCCAGGGAAGCTTCTCCGGTGAAATATTTTTCGATCAGGAACACAAAATCGCTCCTGTCCATCTGGCGGGTTTCGATATTTACGGCCGCCAGATCTTTCGAACTGAACCCTACTATATCGAACTCCGCCTGCTTGATAACCTGCCCGAAACCCCAAACAAATAATATTGCCTAAAACTGAAATTTTTCAAATAATTTAACGATAAATAGATGGAGGCAAAGACTATGCCCGTAAGTGGAACATATAGTATAAGAGGCGCTAGCCCAACAACTGCCGGAGATACTCCTTCTCCGACCGGTAGTCTTTCTATCCCCCAACTCTTAAAAAATCCCCTGGCACAAAGATACTTCAAGGCCATCCCATCCGAAATTACCGCCAACTATTATAAGCGGTTTGATATCTTCCAAAATCTGCCGAATTTTTTGAAAACTAAAATGGATGAAATTGAAAAGCAAGGCGCGCCGGCAATAGTTGCCGCCGCCAAAGGATATCTCAACATTTATTTGATAGAATCAAAATACGTCATTCCTCCCCACCTCACCCCGGCAAATCCCAAATTTATTGAAGATTATTTTGGGATGGAGCCTAACGGTAAATTTGATCTGGGGCAATTCCTCTCCGAAAAGCTCAGTTATCTGCATATTTCAGAAGATAAATGGAAAAATTTTCGACCAAAAATGGAACGTGATTTCGTGCTGCTTTACACCGCTTTGCGTGCCGCCGAAATTATCTGCGCTGCGCAGAATCAACCCGCCATTAATCCACCCGCTTCAGCTCCAGCACAAATCTAAAATTAGCTGAAATTTAGCCGCTAACCTTCCGAAGAAAGAATAGAGCAAGCATGCCCGCAGTTAGGGAGGATAGCGCTAATCATGACCGGAAAGATCCATCTTTTATTGCCGCGCTTATTTTCGGAGTATACCGCGTCTCAACTCCAAAAAGCGCAGAGCGAAGCGCAACACCTGATGCAGCGCAGAACCCCCGAAAGCCTGGCGTATAAACCCGAAGGCGATCAAGTATCCGAACAGGCCAAGCGCACCGTTTTGATGGAACGCATCGTTCTGGGCAGATTTGAAAATCATCCGGAACTGGATAGATTTCAGCAGCTCCTTCCCCAATACCCGAATCCGCTGGATAATATTGATGACCTCAGTTTCTATATGGATATCGATTTGAGCCAACCCGCTGCCGTCAGAGCGGTAATGCAAAGCCATTCACTCAAAATCAAACAGACGGGAAGTGGCCTTGAACATGAAACGATCCGGAATATTCACCCCATCGATGCCAAGGATTCGTACGCCCATCTCATGGTCATCGCCAGCACCCATGCCATGATTGAATTCATGTACCAGTGGTGCCTGCAGCTACCGGACAGGATCGAAGATGCCCCACAACCTCCTTCCCTTAAAAACCTGGTGACAGAAATCGATCCCTTTCGCTATCGCCTCAGCTACCATGCTGAATATCTTCCGCCGGTGCATTATTTTGTAGTCGAAGGTCTCATAACCAATCCCCGGACAGGTTTCCCTTTTAATGTCCCGCAAGAAGCTTTTCCTCGCACGTTTTTTCAATAAGCTGCTTTTTATTTTTTAAACAGATGTTATACTTTCTTGGGAGGTAAAATATGCTGCCTAATTTAAATCCGCAACAAAGCGTGTTACTGGGAATCGCCATCATCTGGTCGCTGATCTGGAAAGGTTTTGCACTTTGGAAAGCATCGAAAAATGACCAGCCGCTATGGTTTATTTTTCTTCTGGTGGTAAATACCTTGGGTATCCTGGAAATAATTTACATCAGCTTCTTCCAGAGAAAAACCAGCGCCTAGCCCTAATAAAATAAACCTTGACAAAACCCTTGACGAAAACTTGACGCTCTATTATAATAGGGCGCAATGTATAAACCAGTTTATCGCATCACACCCTATCTGCTGAATTTAATTGATGAAGCCGCCCGGCTATGCTCCTGGATCGAGCTTACGCCCTTAAAGGTTCCGTGGTTACCGGTCCTGCAAAAGGAAGCTCGTACCCGCTCCGCTCATTTTTCCACCTCCATCGAAGGTAACCCGCTCACCCTCTCCCAGGTGCAGGCGATCGCGCGCGGCGAAAAAACCAATGCGCACCACACCCACGAGCGGGAGATCCACAATTATTTAAAAGCTATGCACTGGATCGAAAAGAACTCCGGTCAGGAGATCAATGAGGAGCATCTTTTATTCTTGCATAAGCTTTTAATGGAGGGCTTGGTCCCGGAGAATAAGATCGCCTGTTATAAACAGAAGCAAAATTATGTTATCAATGAAAACGGGATCCGGATCTTCACCCCACCCTCTCCTAAAGATACTCCCGGACACCTGCGAGACCTGCTGGCCTGGATAAACTCGAGCGAGGCCAGTGACTTGCACTCGATCATGGTCTGCGCCATCTTTCATCACCGTTTTGTTTCCATCCACCCCTTTTCCGATGGTAACGGCCGGCTGGCCCGCACCACCGGCACTTTTATCCTTTATCAGCGTGAGTTCGATCTCCATTATATTTTTAATCTGGACGAATTCTTTGCCGCTGACCGCAAACGCTATTATCAGAAGATCCAGCAGGCGCGGGAGCTGGATGACAATCTCACCCTCTGGATCGAATATGTTGCCGAGGGTGTAGTTTACACGCTGAAAAATGTTAAGAAGCGCATCGAGGACCTGCATGTTTCCTCGCTCTGCCAGATCAGCCTCACACCGCGGCAGGAAGAAGCCCTGCGCATCTTACGCGATCATCCGCCGCTGCGCGTGGGCGAACTTACCCAGCGTCTTAAAATCACGCGTTCCAGAATAAACCAGCTGCTTACCCCGCTCATCCAAGCCGGACTGGTGAAAAAATCGGGTAAAAGCCGGGCCACCACTTACAACCTCAACGTTTGAATAATATTTTTGTCTTTGCTAAAATGGTGACCGATGGACCTATTTTCATCAGAACCGGATCTTAATACTCTTCCTTACGAAGAAGTAAAAGCCATCGCTGAAAAATGCACCAAATGCTCTCTCTCCAAAGGCCGCACCAAGGTGGTCTTCGGCAATGGCCCTCTTCCCTGCGATCTGATGTTGATCGGAGAAGCCCCCGGCGCGGATGAAGATTTGCAGGGTCTTCCTTTTGTCGGCCGCGCGGGCCAGTTGCTGACCAAGATCCTGGAATCGATCAACATCAAAAGACCGGACGATATTTATATTGCCAATACGGTTAAATGCAGGCCGCCCAATAACCGCGCTCCACTCGAATCGGAACAGGAGGCCTGCCGCCCCTATCTGGAAGTCCAGATCAAATATATCAAACCCAAAATTATCTTGCTGGCCGGTGCGCCGGCGGTAAAGGCCATCTTAAAAGCAGAGGAGCCCATGAGCAAGATCCGTGGCCAATGGTTTAAACTACCGGGAACGGATATTTCTATCATGCCCATTTTCCACCCGGCCTATCTGTTGCGCAATCCCTCCAAAGAAAAAGGTTCACCCAAATGGCTCACCTGGCAGGATATGCTGGAAGTAAAAGGCGCGCTCGAGTATTACCGAAAAATATCGGAATTAGCGAAAGAAGCAAAAGATTGAGCAAGGTTTATTTTATCGCCAACCCGAATCTGGTCGATCAACTCTTTGACGCGGCTGAAATAAAAAAGATTATTAAACCAGAAGACTTTGTTGCCCTTAAGATCCATTTTGGCGAAAGGGGCAACACCGCCTTTTTAAAGCCTGAAAGAACCAAACCGATCGTTAAAAAAGTTAAGGAGAGCGGCGGCCGGCCTTTCTGGACTGATGCCAATACCCTTTACGCCGGATCACGCGGAGATACCCTCGCCCACCTGCAAGACGCCTTCGATCACGGCTACACCTTTGGCAAGACCGGCGCACAGGTACTGATCGCAGATGGACTGCACGGCAATAATTCCGAGAAGATTCAGGTGAATTACAAAAACCTAAAAGAGTTAAATGTAGCGGCCCTGGTGTTCGAAGCTCAGGTTTTGCTAGCGGTCACGCACTTCAAAGGGCATGAACTCACTGGTTTTGGCGGAACGCTAAAAAACATTGGGATGGGGCTGGGCAGCAAGGCGGGGAAGCTGGATATGCATTCGGACTGTGACCACTGCAAAGCACGCACTGCCTGCCAGAAAAAAAAGACGCTGCAGGCCTGCTGGGTGGGGTCTTCTGAACTGGTCCAGGAAAAAATTGTAGAGTACACCGCCGGCATCCTGGAAAGGTTTAAAAACAAAGCCGCCTTCATCAATTTCATCACCGATGTATCCCCCATGTGTGATTGTTATGACCACAATGATCCACCGATTATTCCAGATCTCGGCATCCTGGCTTCTTTTGATCCGGTCGCCGTCGATCAGGCTAGCGTGGATTTGGTAAATAAGAGTGAAGGCCGCATCGCCGGGCCGGATAAATTCAGGACGCTTTTTCCAGAGGTGAATTGGGAGATTCAGCTCAACTACGCCGAACAGCTGGGTCTGGGCAGTCGGAGGTATGAATTGATCAAGCTATGATACGCGATCTGATCAGTGACCATCAATTTATTGAGTTGGAAAAAGAATATAAGTTCTTATCGCGTGCCCGAGGCGAAGACTTGGCTTCTCTCCCCGTCGTAGTGGTGGATGTTGAAACCACCGGTTTGGATTATTCCCAGCATGAACTGATTGAAATCGGCGCCCTCAAACTCGAGGGCAAAGAGATCGCCGGAGTTTTCAGCAGCCTGATCAAGCCCAAATCTATCATCACCCCGGAGATCACCCGGCTCACCGGTATCGATAATGAGATGGTAAAGGAGTTTCCCGCCGCTGCAGAAATTTTGAATAAGTTCATGGACTTCGTCGGGAGCTCGGTCCTGATCGCTCACAATGTCGATTTCGATATCCCCTTTTTAAAGCATCATTTTCAACAGCTGCTGAGCAAAGATTTAAACAACGAAACCATCTGCACCTTAAAACTCTCGCGCTATCTGCTGCCGAATCTGGCAAATCACAAACTGCACACCGTCGCTTCCCATTTCAATCTTCCGATTGCCAATCGCCACCGCGCCATTGGCGATGTGGAACTGACCTACCAGGTCTGGCTCCAATTCGTCCAGCTCTTGCAGGGCAAGGGGATCACGCGTAAAGTGGACCTTGACTCTTTGATTTCAAGATTGTAGGATAAAAACATGGATTTTATTCAAACCATCTGGAACAAAGCCAAGCGCTTAAACAAGAAAATTATTTTACCGGAGACAGAAGATCTCCGCGTTTTAAAAGCCGCTGAAATAATCCAAAAAAGTAAGATCGCCAGTATTATTTTGATCGGCAATCCGGACCAGGTCGCCCGGCTGGCAAAGGACAACCAGATCGATCTTTCCGTTATCCCGGTGGTTAGTCCTTATGCATCACCGAAGCTGGATAAATACATGCAACTGCTCAAAGACCGCCGGGCAAGCAAAGGCATGACGATTGAAAAAGCGCGGCACCTGCTGGTCGAAGATTATCCCTACTATGGCGCGATGATGGTCGACCAGGGAGAGGCAGACGGCATGGTCTCCGGCGCCACCCATTTTACCGCCGACACCCTGCGCGCCACCATCGATTGCCTGGGGAAAGCCCCCGGACAAACGATCATTTCCAGTTTCTTTGTTATGATCTTAAATGATACCAATTTTGGTGAAGAAGGGATTTTATTTTTTGCCGATTGCGGTGTTATTCCCAATCCCGATTCCGATCAGCTAGCTGACATAGCCCTGCAAACTGCCGATTCTTTCACCAAGCTGATCGGCAAGGAGCCGCGGGTCGCCATGCTCTCCTTCTCTACCAAAACCTCCGCCGTTCATCCGGATGTCGATAAAGTTATCAAAGCCACCCAAATTGCCCGACAAAAAAGGCCCACCCTACTTTTGGATGGCGAGCTCCAGCTGGATGCCGCCTTGATTCCTTCCATCGCGCAGCGTAAAGCGCCCGGCAGCCCGGTGGCCGGCCGCGCCAACATTCTGATCTTCCCTGACCTGGATGCCGGCAATATCGGTTACAAGCTTACGGAGCGGCTGGCACATGCCCAGGCCTTCGGACCGATTCTCCAGGGAGAAGCCAAGCCGGTCAATGATCTTTCTCGCGGCTGCAGCGTCGATGACATCGTCAATGTGGTCGCCATCACCGCGGTACAAGCACAATAAGATGTCCGCCGTCCAGAGTGCCAATTCGATCCTGCAACAGATACTCAGCCAGGGCATAAGCCAGGCGGAAGTTTATCTTTCTTCCTCCAAAACCCGCAAGATTGACGTGCTTGACCAAAAAGTGGAAGCGATTGAAGAGATCCGGGATTGCGGTTGTGCGATCCGTGTCATTAAAGACCAAAAATTGGGGTTTGCTTATAGCGCTGATTATGACGAAACGGTAATGGCCGAAATGCTGTCCCAGGCGATAAAAAATGCGGAGCATTCTACCGCGGATGAGAATCATTGCTTTCCCGAAAAAATAAAAGCTTCCCCGGAAAAAGAGCTGGCACTCTACGATCCGGAGATTGAAAGAACCCCCATCGATAAAAAAATCGATTGTGCCTTAAGCATGGAAAAAGCCGCTTACGCGGCGGACCGGCGAGTGAAGAAGACCGAAAAGGTCTCCTACTCTGATTCGGAAAGCGAAGTGTGGATCAGCAACTCGAACGGGGTCGAGATTAATTATAAACTCAATTATTGCGGCGGTTTTGCGGATATCATTGCGGTAGAAGGCGAAGAGATGGAAAGCGGTTTCGGGATGAGCTATCATAAAAAATATGCGGCGCTGATCCCGGAAGAAGTTGGAAAAGAAGCCACGCGCCGCGCCACCGAGTTGCTGGGGGGAAAACCCATCCCCAGCCAAAAAATCCCGATCCTGCTGGATCCCCTGGTGGGCACGCAGCTCTTGCAGGTGCTTTCTACCATCTTATCCGCTGAAGCGGTACAGAAGGGAAAATCACTCTTCGCCGGAAAAATTGGCAAAGCCATCGCCGCTAATGCTTTAACCCTGATCGATAATGGCAGACTCCCGGACGGCTTGGCAAGTGAACCATTCGATGCGGAAGGCACTCCTACCCAGGAAACCAAATTGATCGAAAAAGGTATTTTAAATAATTACTTTTTTAACGCTTACACCGCCCGCAAAGGCCAGACCCGCTCCACCGGCAATGCTACTCGCTCTTCCTTTAAAAGCGCCCCTGCCATCGGCCCAACCAATCTTTTTTTCTCCCCCGGCGCGCAAAGCCCACAATCATTATTAGGATCAGTCAAGCAGGGTCTCTACATTACGCGAGTAATGGGACTGCATACCGCTAATCCTATTTCGGGAGACTTTTCGCTCGGCGCAGCCGGCAGCATGATTGAAAAAGGAGAAAAAACTTATCCGGTTCGTGGAGTGACGATTGCCGGTAATCTTATCGATTTGTTGAAAGCGATCGAAGGAATTGGTAATGATTTACGCTTCTTTGCTTCGCTTGGTTCTCCCACCCTCTTAATTTCGGGAATAACCATCAGCGGAGAATAGCTTGAGAAATTTAGGCCAGCGACAAAATAAATTGCCGCAACTACCGAAAAAATCGCCCCCGCTCAAACCCGCCTGGAAAGAATTAAAAACAAAAACCAAAAAATTTAAATCCTTCCTCCCCTCCTCCCCATAAGCCTGATCTTTTTTTTGTGGAATCTTTATTCTATAAATGCTAAAATAATCACGGAGGCAAACCATGACTAGAAAAATCACCATTTTTGATACGACGCTGCGCGATGGCGAGCAATGCCCCGGGGCATCGCTCAATCCGGAAGAAAAACTGGAGATCGCCAGGCAACTGGCGCGGCTGAACGTTGATATCATTGAAGCGGGTTTTGCCATTTCCTCCCCGGGTGATTTTGAATCGGTTAAGACCATTGCCCAACAGATCAAAGGGCCCACCATTTGCAGCCTGGCTCGTGCTAAAAAAGAAGATATTGAAAGGGCCTGGGAAGCGGTAAAATTCTCTGAAAAACCCAGGATTCATATCTTTCTTGCCACCTCCCCTATCCATATGGAGAAAAAGCTACGCATGGCACCCAGCCAGGTGCATGACATGGCGGTGGCCATGGTTAAGCACGCACGCTATTTCTGCCCGGAGGTTGAGTTTTCTCCGGAAGACGCCGGGCGCTCCGATCCCAATTTTCTTTACGCGGTGATTGCCGATGTCATCACCGCCGGTGCCACCATCATCAATATCCCGGATACGGTGGGCTACACCTTTCCCTGGGAATTTGGCAAACTGATTGAAAATATCCTAAAAAACGTTCCCCAGATTAAAGAAAAGAGCATCACCCTTTCGGTGCATTGTCACAACGATCTTGGGCTGGCCACCGCTAATTCTCTGGCGGCGATCAAAGCCGGGGCAAACCAGGTGGAATGCACGATCAACGGCATCGGTGAACGGGCCGGCAATGCTTCACTGGAAGAGATCGTCATGGCGCTCAAAACCCGCAAAGATTTACTAAACTGTGAAACCAACATCAACACTAAGGAAATTTATAGGACCAGCCGCATGGTCAGCAATTTAACCGGCCTGCTGGTACAACCCAATAAGGCGGTGGTGGGAGCGAATGCTTTCGCCCATGAAGCGGGGATCCATCAAGCGGGGGTGCTGCGCGACAAAAAAACCTATGAAATTATGCGGCCAGAAGATATCGGCCTGACGGAAAGCCGCCTGGTTCTGGGAAAGCACTCCGGGCGACATGCTTTTGCCGATAAGCTCAAAGAAATGGGGTATGACCTTTCTGAAGAAAATCTGGAAAAGGCTTTTGGCCATTTTAAAGAGCTGGCGGACAAGAAAAAAGATCTTTCTGATCGCGACCTGGAAACAATCGTGGCGGAAGATATTTACGTTGTCCCGGAAACCTATAAGATTGAATTTATCGAGGTTTGTTCGGGTACCCATCAAAAACCAGTGGCCAAAGTGACCTTAAGCTTTGAAGGGAAAAATTTTGAGGCCACCGAATCCGGGTCCGGACCGGTGGATGCGGTCTATAAAGCGATCGACAAGATCACCCGCATCCAACCAAAACTGGTGGATTATACGATTCAGGCCATCACCGGAGGGACCGATGCGCAGGGAGAGGTTACGGTTAGAATTCAAGAAGAGGGTTGGATTTTTGTGGGACACGGGGCCTCGACCGATATTGTCCTGGCCAGCGCCAAAGCCTATCTCTCGGCCATTAATCGCCTGGTTTTTTCTAAAGCGGAAAATATCGCCAAGGGCTTAGAATAGGTTCACTGCTCAACCGTAATACAAGTTAAGGTTCTGGCTACGCTGCCGGTTGCCTGAATTCTCTTCACGATCATTTCCCCGAGGGATTTCAAGTCGGGCGCTTCCACAAAAGTGATAACATCATAAGGACCGGTAACCAGATGGACAGCCTTCACTCCCGGGATGCCTTTGATCACGTTCACCAGTTCGATCGCTTTCCCCGGAAGAGATTCGATCAGAATATAAGCATGCGTCATTTTGCCACCTCCGGGCAAAGTATAACATAGCGTTATTGAAAAAGGCAAACTTGGATGTTATAATCGGTGAGTATGTGGCAAAACATCGGTAAGGTTTTTTTCCGTGGGTTGATCACCCTCTTGCCTCTGCTGGTAACGGTCTGGCTGCTGATGCTTATGTTTAGCTTTTTTGACGGGATCATTGGCAATTTTATTACTTATTTTAATGGTAAACCCATCCCTGGGCTGGGGCTTTTGATCCTAGTTATTTTAATCTTTTTAACCGGATATTTTGCTACCTATATCATCGGGGCTAAGCTTTTTAAGATGGGAGAACAAATTGTCTACCGCGTACCCCTGGTGAAAAGCATTTATTCCGCAGTTAAACAGATCAATGATGTCCTGTTTATACAAAAAAGCGCGGATGAATATAGAAGAGCCTGCCTGATCGAATACCCGCGTAAAGGAGTCTGGTCAATAGGTTTCGTTACTTCAGACGCCGCTACGGAAATTGAGGCCAAGACCAAAGAGAAAATGATCAATGTTTTTATCGCCAATACCCCCACCCCTGCCACCGGCTTTTTGGTGGTGGTTCCGGCACGCGAAGTGATCCTGCTGGATATGAAGATCGAAGACGCCTTCAAGTATGTTGTTTCGGGAGGGGTATTAAAACCGGCGGCCACAGCCTCTGCTATGCCCATCAAAAAAGAAGGTTAAGTTGTTCTAGGTTCGGTGAGTAATATCCAGATCCAATTCCTTCAAATGGCTCTCTGCACCAAATAAAATAACAATATCATCCACATCAATAATCGTATCCCCTGAAGGGATAATCACATTTTCCTCGCCTCGCCGAATGGCGAGCATGGTTATGTTATGCCGATTACGCAGGTCCAATTCTCCCAGGGTTTTTCCTACCCAATTCACATGGGGCTTGGTACCAACAATGGCGACATCCTTTCCGATATCAAAATAATCCAGCATGCCGGAAGTGGTTAAACGATTGACCAGTTTTATGGCGGTATCCTGTTCGGGAAAAACAATCTCATCCACTTGTAATTTTTGCAAAATGTTACCGTGAACGGTATTGTGCGCTTTACAGATCACTTTTTTTATCCCCATACTTTTTAGCACCTGCGCGGCAATAATGTTACTTTCGATATTACTACTTTCTGCCACGATCGCCACATCGCAGTTCTGGATCCCCGCCTCTTTCAGCGCCACTTCATCGGTAATATCACCAACATAGGCGTAAGTAACCTGGTCTTTAATCAACTGTATCTGGGTTTCGTCCTTATCGATCGCAATTACCTCTTGCTTCTTATAAAATAATTCTCTCGCGACTTTTGATCCAAATCTCCCCAATCCTAAAACCGCATATTGTTTTTTCATTTTTTCTCTCCTTTACCCCGAGCCCTGTCGAGGGGCTATCCGATAGAAACCCCCTCTTTGGGCGGCTCAATTCTACGTTCCTTTTGCGCCAGAGTCAAAGCCAGCAAAAGCGAAAGAGGACCGACCCTGCCCACAAACATAGTAATAATAATCACAATTTTGCCAAAAGAACTTAAGTAAGGAGTGATACCCATGCTCAAACCAACCGTACCAAAAGCGGAAAAAACCTCAAAAGCCACCTGAGTCAAACCAAATTTTTCGCTACTAGTTAAAAGAAAAGTAGGTATCGCTACCACCGCTAAAGCCAAGATCGTTATGGTGAAAGCCCGTCGGATGGTTTCGGCCGGTATGCGACGGTTAAAAACCATCGTGTCTCGATAGTTTCTGAGGGTTGCCCAGATGGTAGTTACCACCAGCGCAAAGGTAGTGGTTTTAATTCCACCCCCCGTCCCTCCCGGGCTAGCTCCAATAAACATCAATAACATGATAAAAATAGCGGAAGCAGGCAGCAGTTTAGTTAAATCAAGTGTATTGAATCCAGCGGTACGCGGCGTAACCGCCTGGAAGTAAGATGCCATGATTTTCTGCGGCAGGTTGAAAGCGGATAAGGTGTTGTTATATTCCAGCGCCATATAGACGATGGTCCCGCCAATAATTAAGAAGAGCGTCGTGGCAATGACTAATTTCGAATGCAGGGACCAGCGCTTAAACTGCAGGACATCGGCAATCACTAAAAATCCAATCCCGCCGAAAATGATCAGGGTGGTTATGGTCAGGTTGACGACAGGGTCCGTGACATAGGGCATCAAGTTGGCAAAATTTGCCGGCAAAGCAAAACCGGCATTATTAAAGGCTGAAATAGCATGGAAAACGCCATAAAGCAGGGCTTCTGACCATCCCTTTTCGGGGAGGAAGCGAAGAAAGAGGATTAAGGCCCCAACCCCCTCAAAAACAAAAACAATCGTAAAAATCTTGCGCAATACCGTAACCACGTCCTTCATGGAATAAATATTCAGCGCCTCCATGACCATTAGCTTTTCGGAAATGAACATTTTTTTCCTAAAAACTAAAACCAGAAAAGTGGAAAAGGTCATATAGCCCAGGCCGCCGACCTGCATTAAAACCATGATTACAATCAGACCGAAAAGCGAAAAGTGGGTCCCAGTATCTAATGTAACCAAGCCCGTCACACAGGTGGCAGAATTGGAGGTAAAATAAGCATCGATAAAATTGGTAGGAATCCCCTTGGCGGAAGAAAGCGGGAGCGAGAGTAAAATTCCCCCGATCGTGATCACGATCAGGAAGCTTAAGGCAATAAATAAGCTCGGTCGCAATCTAAACATGGCGATTAGTTTACCATCCTACATTCTAATATTCAAATCTTCACCGTCGAATTCACATTTTCCCGCGATGACATGTTTAATTTCGGTTTCATATCCAACTCTTTCAATCAAAAGTCTTTGGCATTTTGGGCAATAAGTATTTTCCGCCTTATGTCCGGGGAGATTACCGATGTAAACAAATTTTAAACCCGCATCCAAACCAATTTGCCGCGCCTTTTCCAGGGTTTCGACCGGCGTAGGTGGGAGGTGGCTGTATTCAAGATAAGGCATAAAACGGGTTACATGCCAGGGGGTTTCCGGACCCAGTTTTTCCGCTATCCAATGGGCAATCCCCTGCAACTGAGCTTCGTCATCATTCATGGTCGGTATAATCAGTGTGACAATTTCCACATGCATCTTCCATTTCTTTTTCGCCCGTTCTGCTGCTGCCAGCACCGGCGTAAAATCTCGGATCTTCGCCAGCTTAAAATAGAAATCGCTGTTAAACCCTTTCACATCTACGCGAAAAGCATCCAGGTATGGGCCGATCGTATCCAAGGCTTCGGGAGTGATATAACCGTTAGTCACAAAAACCGTATATAAATTATTTTTTTTGGCTAAGATGGCACCATCATAAGCATATTCAAACCAGATAATCGGCTCATTATAAGTCCAGGCAATTCCGCGTGAACCACTTTCTTTCGCCAGCTCTATTAATTTTTCGGGCGGCACATATTCCAATTCAATTTGTTGAGCGGAAGAGGTTTCTTTGGCCAAATTCACATGGGCGATCTGCCAGTTCTGGCAATGGCCGCAACGCATATTGCAACCGCAGGTTCCCAACGACAGTACTTTTGAACCGGGGTAAAAATGGAAAAGCGGTTTTTTCTCAATCGGGTCAACTGCCATGGAAGAAACTTTTCCATAAATCAAGCTATAGAGTTTACCATCAATATTCTGGCGGACGCCGCAAAATCCACCTTGATTCGGCGCGATCTTACATTCCCAGGGGCAAAGAAAACAATGGACCTTATCCTCAGGCAGGGCTTCATAAAACATGGCCTCTTTCAATTCAGGCATGCTTTGCATTTTACCATAAAAGCTGTCGATTATTTGCAACTTTTATCGAAACTCGATACAAATCCGGCTTAACCTGCTGGTCAGTGAAGCTGGCAATAAAATTGCTTTGCCTTATTTAGTACAACTCAATTGAAAGGAGGTGAAAATAATGGGTGGATTAAATCGTTCCATTCTCGCTGGCAGACTGGTTTCAGATCCGGTAGTGCGTTATACCCAAAACGAAACCGCGGTAACGCATTTCCGCCTAGCGATAAATCGTAACAGCAATGAAAACGCTGATTTTATCGATTGTGTCGCCTGGGGTGGTCTGGCGAAAGTTTGCGGGGAGTACCTAAAAAAAGGCAGGATGGTAGCCGTAGAAGGACGCCTTCAAATTCGCAGTTACGAAGACAAAAAAGGGCAAAAGAAGACCGCGACGGAAGTCGTGATCGAAAACATGCAAATGCTTGATTCCAAATTCTACGATGCCGCTTCCAAAACCGCCGAAAAAAAAGAAGAACCCCTTCTCAAAGTCTAATTAAAGTTCCCCGGATGGTATCCTCGCCATCCGGGGCTTTTTATGTTATAATGCTCCCGCTTATGCTGCGAAAGATATTGATCCTATTTTCGCTTATCTGCTTTTTAGGAGAAACCGCCATGGCTTTTAAAACGATCGAGCTTCCCAAACCGGTCATCAGCGGCAAGATTTCACTCGAAGAATCGATTGCCCGCCGGCGATCCGAAAGAGAATTTCTGGACAAAGAATTGTCCCTGGAGCAAATCTCTCAAATCTTATGGTCCGCGCAGGGAATCACCGATCCGTCTTTTGGTTTCCGCGCCGCTCCCTCCGCCGGCGCCCTTTATCCCCTGACCGTTTATGTAGTTAAAAAAGATGGTATTTACCGCTACCTGCCGGATGGCCATAAGCTCGTTCAAATCTCCGAGGAGGATAAACGCCCCTCCATGGTCCGGGCTTCGCTCGGTCAATCTTTTATCAATGACGCGCCGGTCGATATTGTGATCGCGGTTAATTTCAGAATCACCGAAGCCAAATATGGCGCGCGGGCTTTCCGCTATGTCTGTATGGAAGCCGGCCATGTGGCCGAGAACATCCAGCTACAGGCGGTAACCCTGGGTCTGACTTCGGTGCCGATCGGCGCATTCTGGGACGATGTCATCAAATCGGCCATAAATTTGCCGGACACCCAAGATCCGCTTTATATCCTCTCGCTGGGCTATTTAAAACCAACCGCAGCGCAATGAGAAAAAACAAAGTAGACAAAACCAGAATTCTGGCAATTCTGGTTATCATCCTGACCATCATTTATTTTGATCTTAATCTTTTCTCTCCCCATACTTTACCTAACTTTTTAAGAATTGGCATCGTCCGGCGCCCGATCAATCTCCTGATTTTTGGGACCGATTTAAATTTTGATTCCGAAACGGGCAAACCGATCCCGGGCATGGTAGGTAGGACCGACACCATGCTCCTGGCGCATATTGATCCGGCCAGGGGGCAGATCAATTTGTTATCTATCCCCCGCGATACCCTGGTAACCATTCCCGGTTACGGCATGACCAAAATTAATGCCGCCCATGTCTACGGGGGAACAGATCTGATGGTAGAAACGGTTAAAATTTTTACCCATAAGCCCCTAGATTATTATGTCGGGATTGAGATCGGATCTTTTATAAAACTGGTTGACAGGTTGGGAGGAGTTAACCTGTTGGTCGAAAAGAATATGCGTTATGTTGATCACGCCCAAAAACTGAATATTGATCTAAAAATGGGCTGGCAAAGACTCTCGGGTGAAAAAGCCCACGAATATATCCGTTTTCGTCATGATGCGGAAGGTGATATCGGGAGAATTCAGCGCCAGCAAAATTTCTTGAGAGCCCTGCTGATAACTCTCATCCGTCCCAGTAATCTCTTCAAATCTCCCTATGCTATCTGGGCCACTCTGCAAGAGGTCAAAACCAATCTCTCTCCCACCCTGGCCATTCGCCTGATCAATTTTGCCCGTATGAGTAAAATAAAAACTTTTTCCATCGCTGGTGAATCTACGCAGGTGGACGGGGTCGGAGCGGTATGGATTCCGAATAAACAGGAATTGACGGGTATCCTGGACGAATACTTTTAGGCTTTGGGCAAAGCGGCAAGATAAGGCAGGTTCCGGTGTTTCTCGGCAAAATCCAGGCCATAACCCACGATAAATTCATCCGGCACCTTGAATCCACGATAAGCAATCGGGACCTTTACTTTTCGGCGCGAGGGCTTATCCAGCAAGGCGCAGATTTTTACACTCCGGGCCTTTTTGCCCCTCAGAAATTTCAAGAGATAATCCAGGGTATAACCGTAATCGACGATATCTTCAACCAGAAGCACGTCTTTACCCACAATGGAAAGATCAACTTCTTTCTTGATCTTGATGACTCCCGAAGATCTTGTCGAAGCGCCATAGCTGGCGACTTGAATGAAATCTATCTCCACCGGAATTTTGATGGCGCGCAACAGATCGGCTAAAAATACAAAGGCTCCCTTGAGCACCCCCACCAATACTAATTTCTTCCCCCGGTAATCATGGCTAATCTGTCGGGCTAATGCCGCAACCCGTCTTTTTATTTTGACCTGACTGAATAAGATTTTCTGCATGCGGCCAGTTTAACAAATCTATATTAAATTACAAGCACCAAATTCCAAATAACAAACAATCCAAAAGCATCAATATTTAATTTCAAAAGTTTATATTTTTGGCATTTGCAATTTTGGCATTGTTTGTAACCTGCCTGCCGGCAGGCAGGTTTGTGATTTGTTATTTGATCATTACGCAGCGTTTGATATGCTGCAAATTTGTTAATCGTTACGTTTATATTATGCTATAATAATTCCAGACATGCTCAAAAAATATCATTATCTGGAAGCCTTCTTTTCTGTTTTAGTTGTCGGGATGGGACAGATATTAAAAGGTGAAGGCAAAAAGGGGCTGGGTTTACTGTTGCTCTTCTATTTCACCTTACCCGCCCTGGTCTATGCCTCGCTCTTTATCAACGGCTTCCTTTTTATTTATATTTTAGGCCTGGTAATTATCACCGGGATCTTGCTCTGGGGCTATAGTATTGTCGACGCGCTGATAAAAAATGAACAATAAATCTTTTAAACTCGCGACTTTTTTTAATATACCGGTCCACATCAATTTTTCCTGGTTTATCGTTTTAGGCCTGGTCATCTACACCCTGGCTTTGGGTTATTTTCCCACCACCAATCCAGAGCAGGGGGCGGCAGTCCACTGGCTAATGGCGGTAATCGCTGCCATTTTGCTTTTTGCCTCGCTTCTGGCGCATGAGCTGTCGCATTCCGTAGTGGCAAAAAGAAATCGACTTTCAATCCGTGGCATAACCTTGTTTATCTTTGGCGGTGTCGCGCATATGGAAGAAGAGCCCCCCACCCCGGCAGTTGAATTTAAAATGGCGGCGGCTGGACCACTGATGAGCTTTTTTATTTCCTTACTCTTCTTTGGTCTGACCCAGGCTTTTTATAATCTGGGTTTTCCCCGCACCGTCATTTCCATAACCAATTATCTTTTTATCCTGAATTTATTCGTAGGGATCTTTAATTTAATCCCGGGTTTCCCACTGGATGGCGGCAGGATCCTGCGCGCCGCCCTCTGGCAATACTACAAGGATATGCGAAAAGCGACCGCCATCGCCAGCGGATTTGGCAAGGCCTTTGCTTTCTTTTTAATGGCGCTCGGCTTCATTTCTCTCTTTTCCGGTTCGATCATTTCCGGCGTCTGGTTTATTTTTATCGGCCTTTTTCTGCAGGAAGCGGCGGATATGAGTTACCGGCAGTTGGTCATGAAAAAGATTTTGAGCGGGATCCGGGTTGAGAACATTATGACCAAAATCCTGGTAACGGTTCCGGCCGGCATCCTGCTTAACCAACTGGTAGACGAATATTTCTTCAAACATCGCTACACCTCCTTCCCAGTGATCGAAGACGATACGCTGCTGGGGCTCGTCACGCTGCACGATATAAAGGAAGTCCCGCGTGAGCGCTGGGCAGAAACCACCGCCAAAGAGGCGATGATGGCGCTGGGAGGCGAACTGGTAATTGATAAAAAAGCCGACATTATGGAGGCGCTCTCCAAAATGGCGGCGACCGGTTTCGGGAGGTTGCTGGTGATAGAAGATTCTAAATTGATCGGGATTGTTTCGCAAAGGGATATCACGCGACTCTTCGAGTTCAAAAAAGAAATTGAGGGGGGATAAAGCTTGCAGAAAAAAGTTGTGATGATTATCGCCTTTCAAATGTTCCGGGACGAGGAATATGACCAGCCCAAACAAATTTTAGAAAAAGCCGGTTTTCAGGTAGTAACCGCCTCCAGCCAGCTGGGAACGGCCAGCGGAAAATTCGGCATGACGGCCAAAGTGGATATTACACTGAAAGATGTCAAGGTTAGCGATTATGATGCGGTTTTGTTCATCGGTGGTCCGGGTTCACATGGGTACTATGATGATCCAAAGGCACACGCTATCGCCCAGGAAGCGATCCAGCAGGGGAAATTATTGGGAGCAATCTGTGCGGCACCGGGCATCCTAGCCCACGCCGGAGTTTTAAAGGGTAAAAAAGCCACCGTTCACGAAGGAGACATCGCGGCTCTGAAACAGGGCGGAGCCATTTACACCGGCAACGGGGTAGAAATTGACGGTAAAATCATCACCGCTACCGGCCCCTCCACCGCCAAAGCTTGGGGAGAAGCGATCGTCAAAGTGCTCGGATAATATTTCCTAAATCTAACGCATTCTTATGTTAGGATGTTTACGGTAAAAATTTTTCCAGATTAATTTTCTGATAAGGTTAAAATAAATTTCTTCGGATACCCCGGGGCCACTATAAACCACCACCCGACTATTCATTAGATTATAAATCGCCAGCGTCGGAACATAAACCCAGGTTTCTTTTTTCTGTTGCATCTCGGCACCGGCGATGGCAAAGGTGTGGTTATCAAGCCAAAAAGCCTCATCATTCCCTCCCCCCGATGGGCCAGAGAAGAGCAGCTCAATATATTTCTTATTTTTTAAATCGACCAGCGCCACTCCGGTGTCCACCTCAAACACCGCCCATAACACGCCATTTTCTTCCGACAACCCCATACCCTCATTAAGGTCCAAGTATTTGCTATTATCAGGTGAGAAAACCAAAATTGGTTTCCTCAATCTTTCATTTTCGGCATTAGGCCGATAAGCTTCTTCACGGTTGGGTTTAAAGGGTCCTTCTCTGGATTTAACCATGGCGCTTAAGTTGAATTCAGGGATTGCTTTTTGCCAGGCTTTAACCCAATCGGATAATTCATTTTCATATTTTGTCATATCCACAACTGGCTTATTGAGCATCGGGGTTTGTATTTTTATTACATTATTTTTGACTCTGGGTTGCATAATCCAATAGATTCCTAAAACCATCAAAATCAATAAAATAAGCAGCAATAAGAAGCGTAAGAATTTTAGATATCTTCTTTTAATTTTCATATTCCTCTCCGCCCTCTATGGATTGTAACGCAAACCAAAAGTGTGGTAAAGTCGCGGATTATTATTCTGCCCTATTAATAGATCTTCGAAGGCATAAACTAAAGAAAGCGCGCCGCCTCCCCAACCGATTCCCTGTGAAACCTCAGCCACCGCACGTCCATTAGGAGCACCATAGCTTGAAACCACAGTTTGATTTTGAATAATGGACATAGAATACATAAGCTTAATTTTTGGCCTTAATATCTTGGTTAAATTTATTTGGCTCTTTGCTCCGATTCCAAAACCAACAAAGCGGCTGGGTGAAAAAGAATTCCTAAATTTAATATATTCCAGGCCAAACAGCAAAGCAGTTGATTCCGTTTGCGGGATTGAAAGCAGGATGTCCGCAAGATACCGATTTTCCCATTCTACTGAATAACTGTTAGTGCCGAAATAAACTATTTTGTTTACATCGTAGCCCAGGTGGAGCTCGGTTTCTCCCATTCTGCCAAAGATTTTAATCGGCATACCCAGATTTACTCCCACCGCATATCCCAGCCAATTACTGGTTTGCGTAACATCTTCATTTACTCCCCCTCCCCTAAAATCAAAAGCTAAAGGAAGATCCTGTTCAATAAATGTTTCTCTTATTCCGGATGGCAAAGGAACCTTATATTCGGAAATCAGTTTTTGGATCAGCAAGTCAATGGCCATGGCAGCTTCGTAGCGCGAAACCGTCCCTTCTTTATTTTTCCCTATTTCCTTTAAAAAAGAAGATAAGCCTGTTTCATTTAAAGTGTTGCTCCTGATAAAAATCCTTTCAAAGGCTTTTACTAGGTCCGCACGGGTTAATGGCCCTTCTCCTTCGAACTTCTCATCTCCGCTCATCACCTGATAAATATTGGTAACCAATTTCACCGGCTTATAGGCCCAGTGATCTTTGGGTACATCCACATATTCTTCCGCCTCCGGCAATTTTGCCGCCAGATTGCGGTCGGATATTTTCTCAATATAAGCCAAAGCGATTACCAGTATTCGGGCAAATTCAAAACGGGTGATATCATCTTCTCCGCGGAAATTTTTACCTTCGATTTTTACGCCGTAAATATGGGTGAGGTTATAAATACTGTCAAAGGCGGGATGGCCTGGAGGAATATCCTGAAACGGCCATTGGGCAAAAACTGAGATATTTAATATTAATAAAAAAACGAAAACTAGATAGATCTTTTTCATTAATAAGACACATCCGTATTGGCTTTGATGGTGTTACCGGTTAAATCTTTGAGATTATTAATTCTAACCGTTCGTGGTCCAGCATCGTTACCGCTTAAAGTCAGCTTCACGATCGTTGTTTTATAAGGGCTATAAGTATATGCGTAATCGTTGATCAAAGTAGCACTCAAGATTGTTACTCCGGGTGGTACGGTAAATTGATAATTAGAAGTATTTTCAGCGCTAGCTCTATCCAAGGGTTCCGAAAATTTTACGACTTTAATCATGGGCGACTCGGAAACCGCAGTTGCATTTGCTTCCGGAGCAACCTTATCGATTACGGATAAGGGATTGGAAAACGCACTCTCTCCCAAAGAATTATAGGCGGAAATCTTAAAATAAATGGTTTGCGTCCCAAGGAAAGGCCAGGGTAAACCCGGCTCGATGGGATAGTTATAAGTGTCGTACCCGCGCGCGACACTACTCCCTAACGCTAAAACCACATCCGCAATTGAAACAAAAACCGAAGGGGTGCTAAATGGTTTAACAAAATAATAATTGGTCCCATCCGCGCTGATATATAATTTGTAGCCATTGGCTCCGGTCGAAGCGCTAAAATAAATCGTAACCCCGCTGGTTGAAGCATAAACACTATTATAATCAATATCCGTATTCCCGGTAGCGGTTGATCGCACCACCAGATTGGTCGGGACACTCGGAACAGCGGTTTTATCGGTTATGGTTTTAAAAGGCACATAAAGATAGGTGCCATATTGTGGATCGGTAGCAGAATTATACAAACTTAGATCATTGATTTTCGTTCCATAAATAGGCTGGTTCTGTAAATCACGGATACTTTCGATCCCGGCGCTATAATTGGAAGCTGCTACCCCAATTTGGTAAAGTGCATCTGGTTGAAGCGCCGCTGATGAAGTAAGAAACATGGCTTTCCCATCTGCCTCCCAAGTTAGACTGGATTGCGCTATTCCTTTCGCCACCACCGACGATGAGCGAAGAGCTAACATTTTAAGAAAAACAGTTACGGATTCCTTAGACATTGGTTCACTGAAATATAAACAAAAGGTTTGGGTTGAAGCAGCAATTTCTTCATTATTGGAAATCGAAGCTCCCATAAATACTGGCCTCGGATCTAAATCAAATTCCACCGTCTGATTTGTACTAGCGTAGCTGCTTGAAGAAAAGTTGTAAGCTGTTGCATTGGATAACTTTCCATTTCTCTGATACCCCTCTTTCGATACTGAAATGGTGTATTCGCCTAAAGGCAGATTGCTTAGAGTGAAAGCCCCGTTACTGGCCGTCTGGGTTAAAGCCGTGGTTGCTCCTGAAGCCAAAACGCTCACCGCTGCGATCGGTTTATCTCGATTGGAAGCGTTTCGTAAATAATCGAATTCATAGACGGTGCCGCTTAGATTAAAAGTTGCGCCGGAGAAAACAGGTGGTTTTTGATCGCCGCAACCGTTTAAACCAATTAATAGTAGAATTATTAAAAAAACAGATCTTTTCACTGCACCACCCCCCGCAACTTCCGGGTGATTCCGAATGAAAACAGGAAATCATTTTCTTCCTGGGTTGCGCCAATGATAATGGTCGGCGTAATATAAAAGTCCGGATTAAAAATAATCGTCGATCCGATCACCAGGCCGGCTCGATTAGATGAAGAGCTGACCGTTTGCTCAACTCCATTAACCATTTGGGTATCCTCTCGTGCCACTGACCCGACCAACCCCAAAGAAAGATTTATATTCTGATTAAGTGAAATCCCGATGCCGCCGTTATAGCTGATAACATCCCCCGGATCGTAATCTCCTCTGCGGAAAATCCACTGATAATCTCCTCCCCAGTAAACCACGCAGGGATCAATCGATTTAAGGAAAGAAAAACCTAGACTAGTTGAGAAGTATCCGGAACCGGTGGGCAACTCATCCACGGCTAGATTATTATATATGCTTTTGCCCAGCGGAAAAGTATTTCCCCAGATTAGATAAACGTTAGGACGATTAATTTTTTCACTCAGCAGTTCATATTGAAAGGATAGAGAAGGATCTCCCAAACCGCTCCCCCTATAGTATTGTCGAGGATTGATATCAATCGTTCTAGAAAGAGATGAGTAAGGAATCTGCAAAGAGGCTTGCAAACGATTGGACATGCCCAACCGCATATTTAAATTTAGATTGGCAGAAGAATTTTTGATGACCGACCAGGGCACCACCGATTGATCCTGAGTATAGGAAGGGATCAAATCAGCATACAACTCGCCGCGCTTAGAAATATAACTCTCACGTTTAAGTTCTAATAGTTTTAAAAGTAACGATTGTTCGATGGCTTCAGCCGATAAGATAAGCACAAACGAAAACAATATTATTATAACCATCCATCTTTTCATTAATGATTCACCCCAACGGCTATTAATTCGGGTTGCGCCAGGTCTGGAGGGTCAAAGATATTGGTTAGTAATTTATCATTTTTTTCTTCAATTGCTAAAACAATCCCGGTCCAGATTTTCGCAAACTCTTCCAGACTCATGCGGATGTTTCCCTGCGCTGGGTCCTTCAAATAGATTCGATCTTTGTAAATGCCGCGAAAAACATAATAATGCCCTTCTTTGTTGGGACCAGTGGCAACGTGCATAAGCATCGGTCTTTTAAAGCTGAAAAGATTCAGCAAATCCATTTTGTAACCTACGGCTTTAAAGCCTCTTTTCGCCGCTAGCTTCTGCAACTCTAATACCGAAATCCCCTGCCCCTTCTCCAGTTCTTTTTCTTGTTGTAAAAGAACCTTTTCCGAAACCGTTTCGTCTCCTAAATCTCTCAGTATGGTTGCCAGGGCCGCGGCACCACAGGTAAACTCATCGGTTTGAAGAATGCAATTTTCTTCTTTAAGCTCTTTTAAACTTTTGACCCTAACCTGATAATTTTGTCCGGAGAAAGATAACGGCATTCCCGCGGCAAGCGCTACGGAGCAGGAAAACAAGGCCGATATAATTAAAGCAATGATTAAATATTTCATCTTATTATGAAAAACCCCGGTTGTCCGGGGTTTTCCTTTCCCTCTATTTACTAAACAATTAGTTTCGACCGGACATCATGGCCCGGGTGGTGGCCGAAGCATTGCTCAAATTATTAGTGGGGGTAGCTGAGACGGCAATACTATGTGCTTCGCTAACATTTGAAGGAGAAGCTCGGCTGACGGTATTAGATGAAGAAGCTGGTGGGGTTGACGCGGTGCTTCTGCTATTTGAAGTTGAGGCAGTAGTTGACCCACCGCTTCCACCAGATCCTCCTCCTGACCCACCACTGCCACCCGTCCTATTACCTCCTCCACCTCCACCCGATCCACCAGAATTATTTGAAGCAATAAAAGTGGTGGTCGTCTTGGGTGGCATGGTAGAGGTGGTGGCAGGTGAATTATTCAGTTTGCATTGGTTATCTGTTTTCCCTGTTTTATCTGTAGCTAGGTTAACATCATTTAAAACGCCCTTAGCCGCATCAAAATATTTACTTTGTTCACCATATCCAAGCAAACCCTGATTGGCATAATAAACTCCATTCCTAAAATCGTCGCTGGCTTGGGCTCCAATCGCTGGGACAAAGATTTCAGAACCCTTTACTGCTAGTTTGTCCCAACTCGAATATTGAGAAACCATTCTGCTTTGTGTAGCCCCGACGACATCTGTGCTATTGAGAAAAATGCTCTGAGTTGCGCTTTTTGCAAAATCTTTTCCAATCACTCCGGCTGTTTCTTTAAAGGCTTTATTTACAAAGGGTGATTCAGCAATTTTCACCGTATCCATCGCACCTTTTACTTTAGTGCTTTCCACCACCACCTGATCTCCCTTAACGGCAATATTTGCTGCCTCTCCACCTCTAATAAGCAGTCCCGCCATCTCGCCCGCTCCTCCCGCAAGACCCGCGACAATATTTTCCGTTTTTGTCATAACCTTAATGTTGGTATCGCCGGTAAATGCACCCCATTGGTTAAACTCATCTAATGCTCGTCTGGCACTTTCATATTCTTCTTTTTGCGCGGTAGTATCACCCTTCAGCGTTCTGTAGCCACGGTCAATACCATTGACAAAATTCATTCTATCCGCAAAAGCATCAACGGCTTCAGGGTGTTTACTAAAATAATTATATTGTTCACCGATTAAATCAATCGAACAGGCAATGGCATAAGTTCCCGCAGCGGCTCCTACTGCAGCAACTACAATAACAGGTACAATAGCGCCCTGCGTCTTCGCCATTTGTTTACTGCTTAACTTTATTGGCTTTTTCGCATAAGCCACCGAGGAGGCAATCAAAGAAAAGAGGATAAAAAGTACGACAAAATATTTCCCATACTTAAGCATATAAATACCTCCTTTCAAATAAATTATAAAAATAGATTGTAAAATTTCGAGGGCTTTCACTCAGGGAAGTCTTGCGAGGAACCCAGATTTTATCTGTGAAAAGGCATCGCATAAAATACCTCCACCGACTCCGGGTCGTACATAATAATAATATCCCTTTTATCTCGAAAAGTCAAGGGGTATAATAGGCATTACCAATCATGGAAAACACCGAATTTGCTAAGGTTTTCTGGGAAATCGCTGAGCTGCTGGAACTGCAGGAAGAGAACCGTTTCAAGATCCGCGCTTACCAAAAAGCCGCGCAAAATATCGAAAACCTTTCTGAAAATCTTGAAATCATCTATAAAAAAAGCGGAATCAAAGGCCTGGAAGATATCCCAGGTATTGGTGAACACATTGCGCTAAAAATCGAAGAACTGATCAAAACCGGTAAGCAAAAGCTGCACGAAAAACTACTTAAAGAGTTCCCGCCCGGGTTCATTGAAATGATGCGTGTGCCGGGCATCGGGCCAAAGACCGCTCTGCTCCTCCGCGAAAAGCTAAAGATTAATTCGATTGATAAGCTAAAAACCGCTGCCGAAAAGGGACTGATCAAGAACCTGCCAGGTTTTAAAGAGAAAAAAATCGAAAATATCAAAAAAGGTCTGGCTTTAAAGGAACGGGTCAAAGGCCGCTTCCTCCTTTCCGAGGCTGACCAATATGTAGAAGCGATCGTTGGTCAGCTTAATAAGTTAAAAGAAGTCAGTCAGATCTTACCGGCCGGTTCTTATCGCCGGGGACAGGAAACGGTGGGTGATATCGATATTTTAGTTACCTCTAAAAAGCCTGAGGTAATCATGAATGCCTTCACTACCCTTCCACAAGTGGACAGAGTATTAGTCAAAGGTCCCACGCGTGCATCGGTGGTTTTAAAGAATGGCATGCAGGCGGACGTAAGAGTGCTGGCACCACAAAACTTCGGCGCCGCCGCTCACTACTTTACCGGTAATAAGCAGCATAATATTTTGATCCGCGAAATGGCGGTTAAAAAGGGTTTAAAAGTTTCTGAATATGGGGTATTCAAAGGTAAAAAGCGCATTGCCGGTAAAACTGAAGAAGAAATTTTCAAGTCAGTTGGCCTGCCCTATATCCCGCCCGAACTGCGTCAGGGCACCGATGAAATCGAAAAAGCAAAAAAAGGTTTATTGCCAAAGCTGATCGAACTTTCCGATCTGCGCGGCGATCTGCAAATGCACACCAAATATTCTGATGGGGCCAACAGCATTGAAGAAATGGTAGAAGCCGCCAAAAAGCTGGGCTATGAATATATCGCCATCACCGATCATACAAAATCCACCCGTGTCGCCGGTGGCCAAACCGAAAAAGAGGTTTTGAAAGAACTGGAGTATATCGATAAGCTAAATTCTAAATTAAAGAGTTTTCGCGTGATCAAAGGTGCCGAAGTGGATATTCTTCCCGATGGGTCGTTGGATTATTCGGATGCAGTGCTAAAAGAGCTGGAGGTGGTGATCGCCGCCATCCATTCCAATTTCAAGATGGGCCGGGAACAAATGACCAAACGCATCATCAAGGCGTTTAAAAATAAATATGTAAATATTCTCTCACACCCCACCGGGAGATTGATCGGGAAACGTGATCCCTATGAAGTGGGCGTCGAAGAAATTATTAAAGCCGCGCGCGATACGGGAACTTTTATGGAGATCAATTCCTATCCCGAAAGGCTGGATCTCTCTGATATTCACGCCCGCAGAGCTAAAGAAGAAGGGGTGCTGATGGCAATTAACACTGATTCCCACGCCGCTTTGCAACTAGGGGTCATAAAGTACGGGGTAATGACCGCGCGTCGCGGCTGGCTGGAAAAGAAAGATGTAATTAATACTCTGCCACTGGAAAAGCTGCTCGCAAAATTAAATTCTAAACGCTGAACTGTTACTCCAGCTTAAACCCCTTTTCAAGCAGCGCGGAGATAGAAGCCATTGGCGGACGATGGTAAGTACTCTGGATGGGATGAAAGATCTCTGCAGTTTGGGACTCGATAGTTAACGCCCCCGCCTTCAGCTGCCGCACCAGGAAATCACGCTCTTTTTTCTTGGTCCCGGCAAAAAGCTCACGATAATCATTTTCGGGCCGGTTGAATCTCCCTGAACGGATCTCCTCTTCCATCTTCTCGATCATTTTTCCTTCCAATATTTCTTCTTCTTTCTTGGCTAGCGAATATCTGTAAACATGTTTTTTACCATTAGAAAAAGTAGTAATCACATATAACCCATAATATTCCGGGAGTATTCTTGGATCACCAAACAATTTTTGCTGCAGTTCCCGGATCGGGTTCCGCTTATAGGGAGCGATTTTTAGCTCTCTCCCTTCCCTCACCGTTCTGACGGGAAGACGCCGGATCGTCCCCACCGGCTCCAGCGGTACAAAGAGCTGCCCTCCTTTTCCCTGCCTGAGCAGTTCTTTCTTCGCGGACAAAGATTGATCGGCTAAGGAACGATATATTTCTTCTCCATCTTCCGTCAACTCACGTGTATACCAATTATCATTCAGGACGCCCTCTTTTCTGAAACGAGCCAGGACCACCCGACGGCAGATTTTTGAGAAAGCATCCACCGCTGGGTCTTGTTCATCTTTTTCTAGATCAACAACATAACCTGTATGATCCTCGGCCTTTTCCCTTTTTTCAGCCAGGACACTTAATTTAACCGCCACCTCATAAAACAAACCTTTAACTAGTTTAATCGCCAATCCATCTTCCGGATAAACTGCTCCCCGAATAGAAATATCGTCCAAACTTTTAACATCGACATAGATTATGTGATTGCCATGGGTTATTAAGTGAAAAAAGTATTTAATGCCACTTATCTTAACTATTTTCGCCTCTTCCACATCTGGATTAAGGTCTGAGGGCAAGACCACTTCTACGTCTTTTATGTGAGCAGAGAGCGTATCCGTGGCCTCTAATCCCAAGACCACGCTTCTCAGATGCTCAAGCAGTCCACCATATTCAATCGTCCGGCGCGCCAGGTAGGCTCGGCTGTCACTTTCGATCTGTTTTAGTTTGTATGCTTCATGACCATTTATCTCTTTTTCTAATTGTTCCCAATAGTTTCGGTTTTGTGCTTCCAACAATTTTGTGGCTTCAGCGAAGATCGCATTTTCTATATTATTTAGTACGTTCTGGAAGTGGCGCTCCTGTTCTTTTCCTTCTATAAGTGCAAACAAAGCCAACAGCGAAAGATATTCATAGATCAGCGGGCCATCCGGGCGGTGATCACCGGCAGGAGAGATTTTTTCCTGATCTAACACACGATAGGTGAATTTGAGCGCCTTTTCCTCATTGCCATCCGTCAAATAAACCTCCAAAGCGCCGGTCTCCGGTATCAGTAAAACAAAGCTCTTTTTGATCTTCAGATTATCGTATGGTTGCGGGGTTTCCGGAAATACATAGGTCCTGCTTTCGCAGTTCCGGCTTTTTATGACCGACCGAAAACCGAGGAATAACGTCTCGCGTACCCGCCTGATCAGCTGAACGACAGAGGGATATTTATTTCCGGGTGAAGCCATCACCTGAGCCAGAAGCGAATCCTTTTCCATTTGGGGTGACCTTTCAGCGTCGATTTGTTTTGCTTCCATTCGTTGCCGGAGTATTCTTACCCTGAGATTCAACAATTCGCGTAGAACCATCCCAGAAAAACCCGGATGTTTGATATCCGGCAAAGGCATTTTGAGCATCAGTTCATAAGCATCTTCACTTCCGCTCTCATATTTGGCATGCAGCGAGAGGTAGCTTAGGATAGGATCAGATGGATCGGGGCAGCGTATCTCCAATGCCCGTGGGACCAAATCCAAGAGCTTATTCTTAACCAGATTGATAATAAGGGTGTGAAACACGGCCTGATCCATTTTCACATGATCGCTTAACGTGTGTTGGTCTTTTTCCAGGACAAATTCGGCCATGCCCCTTACCTTCTCTGGCTCCGCTGCTATATTTTCATATTTCAGACGTCGCGTTGCGACCAGCAGATAGGTATTCGCAGCATATGATTTTATTTCCTCGGTTAAGGTTTGCTTAAATACTGCTTCTGCCAATTTTAACTGGGGTTCGAGCAATCGATCTGCGAATACCTCCTCCAGCATAGTCATCCATAATATCTTTTCTTCAATCCCCTGCGTTAAGAGGTCGATCGTCTGGAGGTATTCCCGAAGCTTCTGCTTGATTTCATTTTGTTTTTCAGGATTTATTAGTTCGTACTTCTGAGATGCGGTCGCCATAAACTGTAAAGCTAAATGTCTTACTTCCCAAACGGGATTGCTTTTTAAGCACTTAAGCGCCTCTTCTATGGTTTCAGCGTATTTTCTTTGGCGAAGGGTCAAATTCCCGCGGTCAAAATATTTTCGCATCGCATCCGGGCTCAGCCAGTCAATGCTTGGTTCCCTTCTTCGCTCGATCCTATCTTTTGTCATACACTATTCCTCTACCTATTTTATCTTCAATAAATCAAAGGAATTTCAATAAAAAGTGGGATATTTGAGGTTGTTGCGAAACGGAAACGGTTTAGCTAATCAGAGAGGATCTTACAGATTTTATTAAGAACTTCAGCGTGGTAAACTTCTTCTTTGGCCAGTTCTTCGTAAAGTTTCTTGGTCTCAGCGTCAGGCGCAGTTTTAGCTTGTTTTAAATAATAATTTTGGGCGTCATTTTCATCCTTGATGGCAATCTGGCAGACTTCAATGTCGCTGGCTTCACGGTCCGGGATATGTTGTTCGGTTAATTGTGAGATGGCAGCGGGCAGCTGATCCTCTTCCCCGGCCTTCAAATCCCTGCCGGCCAATTTCTTAAATTTATTTTTTAGATTCGCATAATGTTTCTCTTCTTGTTTTCTAATCTTTTCCAGCGCTTCTTTCCCGGTGGGATTGCTAATGCGGCGCGCCGCGCGAGCGTAATAAGCGATCGCTTGTTTTTCCGCTTTGAGCGCGACCAAAAGTGGCGTTAAATCGATCTGTTTTTCCATGATTTTTATCATAACTTATTTAAAATAATCTGTCAAATTTAGCTCTAAACGGGATTTGAAGAAGCTGCTAAAATCAGATATACTATCTTTAGCATGCATAAATTTAAGCTCTACACCGACGGAGCGGCACGCGGGAATCCCGGCCCTGCCGGAATCGGGATCGTGATCCAAAAGGGAGATCAGCTCTTGATCGAAGCCTCTGCCTATATCGGCAAAACCACCAACAATGTCGCGGAATATATGGCTTTGATCCGTGGTCTCGAAGAAGCTTTATTGCTGGGGATTAAAGAAATCGATTGTTTTGTGGATTCGGAACTGTTGGCCAAACAGATCCAGGGCGAATATAAAGTGAAAAATGAAGGATTGGTCCCTCTGTACCACCACCTTAAAGAATTAATTAAGAAATTCAAAGCCTTTAATCTTTCCCATACCGTTCGGGAAGGGAACAAGCAGGCAGACAAACTCGCCAATCTCGGCATTGACGAATATGCCTTGAAATCCTCCCCTCTTTTCAGCTAAAATATATAGGGGTAGGTTGGATGATCGCACCTCGACTCCGCCTCGAAAGAGGATCGGCGTCGCTCGGTGAGGAAAGTCCGGACTCCGCAGAGCAGCGTGCTGGATAACGTCCAGTCGGATTAAAATCCGAAGGAAAGTGCAACAGAAAGCATACGGCCGAACTGATCCCTAAAGGATTGGTGGCAAAGGTGAAAACGGGAGGTAAGAGCTCCCGACGGACTGACCGGAGACGGTCGCGTTGTAAACCCCACGCGGAGCAAGACCAAAAAGGACCAGGGTTGCTCGCCCGCTAAAACGTCCGAGTAGGTCGCAATGAGGCCAAGAGTAATCGCGGCCCCAGACAGATGATCATACAAATACAGAATCCGGCTTACAGACCTGCCCCTCGACTCTGCCTCGACTCGTTACGCTCGCTCGGCATCGCTCGGGGCAAGCCCATTACCGAATCCGGCTTGTATCGAGCAACGAATGAAATGAGGAGTTGAGATACTTATAGATCTGCCCACCTATTTATCTATTAAGAATTTATAATTTTCGTTTATCGATTCAAGCGCCAGCTTTACCACTTCTTTTGCCAGCGCTTTGTCATCAGCGGATAATTTTGAATAGTTCTGCAAAAACTCTTGCCGGAAAGTCATAACAATTGCAAGCGTACTGGCTCGCAACTCACTCCAACCATCCTGCGGATGTCCAATAGCCTCAAATTGAGGAAAACCCTCTGCTTTGGGTAAATAATTATATTCACTAAACAAACGTAAGAGACTATCTTTTTTAATTATATAATAACTAACCGGTTCACCCTGTTGATTAGATATTTCATAAACTCTTTCTTCACCGAAATAGTTTAAATCAACCGCCTGAATTGACCGTGCCTTTAATTGTTGGGTTAAAGCTTCACCTTTCGTTAAATGTTGCGCGGATAACACCCGCTCCGTTCCATGCCCCATCATTTCATGATAGGTTTCGGCGATCACCCCCTTCTCTCCATACATTACCAGTGTCCCAATCAGGAAATTTCCCGGCGGGAAAGAAACCCCCTGCTCATATTCTCTCAATTTCAATTCAATCTCAGGAGCATGGCTAACTCCCCTGGTTTTAACTAGAATTTGATATATTTGTTCGATGGTCCCCTCGCTCATTAAGGCGTGTCTTCCCTGCAAAGTTAAGATACCCTTATAATTTCTTTCTTTATCTCTAGCCGTATAATATTCTGGGCTAATTTCTGCTCTAGCCATTTTCCGCTGAAGGTCAAAATATAAATATGAAAGATGAAAAGCAGGCAGACTATTTTTCCCCTTTAACAAGAGAGCATATATTTCATTTAAATTGTAAGTGGAGTATTCAACCCTCTCACAGCGACCTTTTTCATAACAGATTGAATAATCAAAAAAGTTCAATGAATCTCGATCTGTCTCTATAAGCCGTCTCATATCAAACTTGCGAAATTTAAAATGGTAGGCTTTATCCCCTTCCTGGATCTTAATGTTATGACCGTTAACTTCAACTTTAGGTTGCGCTGCCTCATCGGTTGAGATTGATCGGGTTTCGATCTGCTCCGGATTGAATGGGGGCGCAACAAAGTAAACCGCACCGGCCTTTTCCTGAACCGCGTATTGGGTCACGGTCGGCTCATCTAAAGGATACGGAGCACCTTTTATGCATGCATTATTTGTATAATAACCAACTATTTCAACCATCTTAATCCTTCAAATACTATCCTCGCTAAATTTATCGTTCTTTTTCGCAATAAATTTCAATTTTATAAGGAAATAATTGAATAGACGAAAACTTGAAATTATTGGTTTATCTTTACGATAATTTTAAGCAAGATAGAGGGCTTACATGAAAATACCAGCGGTTTCGAATAAACAGCCAACACTGTTGTTAGCAGAAGTCAGAGCACTGCAAGCACACCGGCCGTCAAAGGGCGGGGTGCTTTTGCCGCTGGTCTTGCAGCTGTTTTTTGGCTGCGGTGTCGGGGCGGTCTTCGCCGGCTGCAAATCCAAAAGTGCTAACCCACCAGCTTATGCTCCGGAACGGATCGCTGAAGTGGAGAGCTTCTTCAGGGACCACGCTTTATGCCGGACCTATAAATTGCAAGAAGTTGATGATACCGCTAAAGTCAATCCGCTTACTTTCCCATCCGGTTATAAGGAAGAAATTATCAGGAACGGTTGGGATCTAGCTCTACTGCGGTTGATTCAAAAAGAAGTTGAAAAGGCCAGGATTCCCTTCCTGCTGCCTAAAGTCTGTTTTGCCGTTATGAGCAGCGATAGCGATTCTGTGGGCAGTTTGGAATACAAAGAAAAAGCGGGAATGCTTTCAAGTTTAGTGGTGATTAATCTTTCAGTAAATATTTCTGATTACCAGGACAAAGAGGGCTTTGTTAAGGCGTTACTTCAGCACGAACTTAACCACGCCCGTGATTACGCCTTTTTCCGGTTGCTCGGTAAGAAGAACGCTGACTACGACCAGACCGTTACGGACTTCTTTATCGATCAGGCGATAAATATCTTAAAAGCCAGAGGTCACCGCGTTTCCCGGACCAGGTTCAAAGCCCAACTAAAAGCTTTGGAGGTAAAGATAGAAAAATACCCTGGCAATAAGAAATCTCTCTCTTCTTATCTGGCTGAGATCAGAGCGGAAGAAAAGGCTACCCCCAGCGAGGGAATGTTCTTCTATAGTTATAGTTTACAGGGCAAGTATCAGTCGGATTCCCCTCAAGAAAAATTGTCTACCATTGCATTAGCTTTTGACTTGGTATTGTCTGAGAGGCTGGGCGCCGAAGCTACGGTGGCGGCCATTAAGCCAAAGGCTGCAAAGCTTAGTCAGTTCGATCAAGAGCTTTTTTATCAATGCCGCCATATTTTTGACCTACATTACGAAGTGTCAAAAAGAGCCATCGACTACGCCACCATTCCGACCACCAAACTGCCACCGTTGATCGACTTTTAATTCGGCGGTTCACACACCAAATAATTTCCCTGGTAGTATGCTATAATAAATCAAATAAATGGCCCAAGAAATAATCAAAGTTTCAAATTTAACCAAGAAATTTAATAAGCTCACGGCAGTTGATGGAATTTCTTTTTCAGTTATCCAGGGAGAAATCTTCGGTTTCTTGGGTCCAAACGGCGCAGGAAAATCAACCACCATCAACATTCTCTGCACAATTTTAAAACCAACCTCAGGGACTGCCATTGTTACCTGCTGCGATGTTACCCATGAACCACATCGGGTAAGAAAAGAAATCGGTATCATCTTTCAAGACCCCTCACTGGATGACAGATTGACCGCCGAGGATAATCTGCGCTTCCATGGCTATCTCTACCATATGCCTTTAAAAATAATTGATAATCGCATTGCGGAAGTGCTAAATCTGGTCGAACTTTATGATCGAAGAAAAGAATTTGTCAGGAAATTTTCTGGCGGAATGAAACGGCGTTTGGAGATCGCGCGCGGGCTTATGCATCAACCCAAATTGTTATTTCTGGATGAGCCTACCCTTGGTCTTGATCCCCAAACTCGGGCGCATATCTGGGACTATATTCTAAAAACGAGGAAGGAAACCGGTCTCACCATTTTTATGACTACCCATTATATGCAGGAAGCAGAGGTTTGCGACCGCACCGCCATTATCGATCACGGAAAGATAATTGATCTGGATACGCCCGCAAACTTAAAGCAAAAATATCAGGAATCGACCCTGGAAGGCGTGTTTTTAAAACTTACCGGTAAGGAAATTCGCGCACAGGCGGGAGAATCGGCCTGGACGCAGTGGATGAGGAGACCGTAATGGGAGATCTCTGGGCAGTTTATATTCTCTGGTTGAGAGACTTAAAACGCTACTGGTATGATAAGGCCCGTTTTTTTGCTTCCTTTGGACAACCCATCTTATTTTTATTTGTCCTGGGGTCGGCGCTCTCTCCCAGCTTCACCGGTCCCAAGGGGGTAACCTTTTCTGAATTCATTTTTCCCGGGATCATCACCATGACCGTGCTTTTTACTTCCATTTTTTCCGCCATTTCCATTGTCTGGGACCGGGAATTTGGTTTTCTGAAAGAGGTGCTGGTCGCACCTATTTCTCGCTGGTCAATCGTGATCGGCAAGGCTTTCGGTGGTTCAACCGTCGCCCTCTTACAGGGCACCTTCATGCTGATGCTGGCACCTTTGATCGGCGTCCATTTATCGATTTTACAATTTTTCCAGATTTTGATCGCCATGTATATCATCGCTTTTGCCATGAGCGGCCTGGGGATTGCCATCGCCGCGCGTATGAAAGAAATGGAAGGCTTTCAGATGATCATCAATTTCATCATCATGCCCCTTTTCTTCCTCTCCGGAGCCCTTTTCCCGCTCAAAAACCTACCGGCCTGGCTGACCGCTTTGACCAATTTAGACCCGCTCACCTATGGGGTTGACCTGATACGCGGCCTGATGTTGAACCTCAATACTTTTCCCCTGGTTTACGATTTGCTGATCATGCTTGGCTTTAGCCTGGTTATGCTGGCAATCGCGGTATTGGAATTCAGCTCTGTAGAATAGACCTATTGGCGGTGGTAATCCTGGAGCGCTTTGACCTTAAAACCTTTTTTCTTGGCGGCTTCGATACCATTGATGGCCGCCTGCGCCCCGGAAAGAGTAGTAATTAGAGGAATACCGCGCATGACCGCTCCGGAGCGGATCTTGGCCTCATCCGCTTTTTGCTTTTTGATCTCCGAGGGAGTGTTAATAATTAAACTGATTTCATTGTTGATCATCAGATCCGTTACATCCGGCCGCCCCTCGCCGATACGCGACACTTCCTGCACCTCAATCCCATTGTTTCTCAAAACTTCGGCGGTGCCGGTGGTCGCTACAATCTTAAATCCCAGGTCC